>Ga0075428_100004006_pt1 | contig 16169 bp, 14 predicted proteins | sample RhiMetdeltSRZDD2_FD_75291 | JGI IMG/M metagenome (GOLD analysis project Ga0075428, IMG submission 75291) | Populus rhizosphere microbial communities from Tennessee, USA - Rhizosphere MetaG P. deltoides SRZDD2 | ecosystem: Host-associated > Plants > Roots > Rhizosphere > Soil | place: USA... | reverse complement strand
ATCGGCGCACGAGTCACTCTGAGCTCAGGCAATTCTCACGTTCGCCGCATATATGAACACCTCACGCAGGAAGTCGGTTTTTATGCCGTCGGTTTCTCGCCGGCGACCGCCAATCCAAATCGCCTTTATTCGATCGGCGAAACCAAGATGGAAACAGTCCTGCAAGGATTCGAAGACCTGGCCTGGGAATACCGCGACTGGGCGCTTGCCGGCCGCCAGCATGGTTTCACGAACGTGAACGACACATTGAAGGAACTGCATTCCGGTATGAGCAAGGCATATCCCTGCGGCGCCGGCCTCGGTTTGCTGGGCGTCGGCACTGCAGGCGACATCAGTCTTTGCCATCGCTTCGTCGATTCCGATGTTGGAAAGATGGGGCATGTGGACAAAGGCGGCGTCGATCATGCCGCACGCGATCAGTTCCTCGGTACGCATCACATTGGAGCCCGTTACGATTGTCACACCTGCTGGGCGCGGCCGGTTTGCGCCGGCGGGTGTTATCACGAGGCGTTTGTGCACTATGGGGACACGTCTGCAGCAACGTTACATTACTGCGATTGGATCCGCGGCTGGAACGATCTCTGTCTTCGCATTTACGGAGAGATCAGCCAGCAGAACCCGTCGTTTCTAGACCGTTTCAGCGAAAACTGACAAGGAGGCCATTCAATGCATTCATTGAAACCGATCAACCGCAAAGCCCGCAAGGTGGAAGCGGCCGTGATCGCAGCCACAGGAGATGTTCAAGCTCTTCAAAAACGAGGAGGTGAGGGGAAAATTTATTATCCAATGGGGTGCACGCTGAACTTTACGCCGGGGTGGGAAGTCGATATTTCCGGCGGTGTCGCTGGTCTCTGCCAACCCGTGGAACGCGATTTGTTCGATTGCCATCTGGGTTGTGGCTGGCCCGCACAGGTGCCGGACCATTTGAACAATGCGGTCGACTGGACCGACAAATGCGCGTCAGCCACGAATGACTGGCGCAAAATCGATATCGTTTTTCCATAACAGAATCGGAGAATGTGTCCCATGAGGAAGCTTTTACTCGTAGTGTGCTGTCTCGTGTACAGCCTGGCAGCCGCCCAGACCCCAGGCCAATTGATGTACGTGGGAACACTGGACAAAAAACTTCTTATCATCGACGAGGGCAAAGAGGAGGTCGTCGGGGAAGTCCCGCTCGGCGGGATTCCCCGAACGGTCGCTCTATCCTCAGACAAGAAGAAACTCTACATTGTCAGCACGCAGATGCTACTCGAGACCGTGGATCTGGACGCGAAAAAGGTCACCAGTAGCTTCAGCCTTGCGGATCCGCGTACGAGGGTGCGTATTACGGCGAATGCTCCGGCCATCATGGAAGGAAGTGGCGCACGGTATTCGGGCATCGCGGTCGATCCCCAGGGACGCTATCTTTACACGACGATGCGGAATGTCGTGAAGGAGCTCGATCAGTTTCGGATCGATCCGCCGCAATTCGTTGCAATCGACTTGCAGGAAAAGAAGATTGCAAAGGCATGGCCGTTCCCGAAAGAAATGAACCAGGGTTTCGGCTTCAACGCCACGTATAAGGTGTCCGCTGACGGAAAAAGCTTGTATGTGTTTCAAGAGAACATCTTGATCTTCGATCTGGACACATTCAAACAGATCGACACCATCGAGCTGGCCCAGCCGCCGTTCCCGGGGGCTTCCCCCTACCGGTTGGCGGCCAGTGATGATCCATTCGAAGCGCCGGATTCGGTCACCTCCGTATTCACTGCCGTCGACCCGATCGTCCATAAGGGAACGATGGGACTCGCGAAAATCGATTTGGCGACTCGAAAGGTTGACTACTTCCCGATCGGCCCCACTCTCCCGATGAGCTCGTTCATGCTTTCTCCGGATCGCAAACGCGGCTACTCGGTGATGCCGAAAATCGGTACGGGCGGAAACCGCGAATCGGAATGGTGGGTGTGGGATCTCCAGAATCACAAGGTCATCAAGAAAAAGAGTTTGGACGCCCGCCCAACTGGGACTCGATTCGCGGTAAGTAGTGACGGCAAGAAGCTCTACTTCTATGGCAACTCCACCGTGGAGGTATTCGACGCGGAAACGCTAAACTCGTCCAAGATAATGTATCTCAACAAGGACACAACGACGAATCTCATCACATTGCCGCCCCCAGTCAAAACCGCACGGCAATGAAGCAGCACAACTGGCGCGACTTCCTCCGCATGAAGTCGTTCCTTCGGCCGTATGCCTGGCAGCTCGGTTTCATGATTCTGATCGGGCTGACAGGCAGCGCGCTGGGACTCGCCCAACCGTACCTTTCAAAGTATCTGGTCGATAACGCCCTGATGCGGCGCGACCCGCACGCCCTCGTTATCTCGGCTGTTTTAATGTTCTCGGCAACGATTGTGGGTTTCGTCCTGAATTACATTTCCGGCTACGGCTACATGCGCATTTCTTCGTCGATGCTGCTGGATATGCGCATGAAAGTGTATGGGCACCTGCACCTCCTCTCCCCACGCTTCTATGGGCGGTCACGGCTTGGCGACCTAGTTTCCCGCCTCAACGGGGATGTCGCCGAAGTGCAACGGGTCTCCGGCGATTTCTTTCTCACGACGATCACGAACGTCTTCTTCATCGCCGGCAGCCTGGTGCTGATGATCTGGTGGAGTTGGAAATTATTCGTCGTCGGCGTCATCCTCATTCCGTTTTCCGTGGCGCTTTTTCGCATTTTTCAAATCCGTATGAATGTGCAGGCTCGCGAACTTCGAGACCGCAGCGCGGACATTGGGACTTTGTTCGTCGAAACGTTGCTCGGAGTTCGTCTTGTCGCCTGCTTCAATTCGAGCCAGTACGAATTGGATCGCTTCCAGAAGCGTAATGATTCCTTTGTTTCATCGCTCCTGCGCTTTCAAAAAACTGCCATGCTGGGGCGAAGTGTTCCAGGATCCGTGATCAGCGCGGCAACAATCGCAGTGTTTGTTTATGGCGGCCAACAGATCATTGCCGGACAGTTGACGATGGGCACGTTGGTCGCGTTCATGGCCTACCATAGTCTTTTATTGTCGCCTGTTCAAAGTCTGATTGGTCTATCGGCTTCGCTCACATCTGCGAAAGTATCCTTGGCCCGTGTTTTGGAGTTGCTCGACACGCCAATTGAGGTGACAGAGGATCCTAACCCGGTTCCCTTATCGAAGGTCCACCACGGCATTGCATTCCGGAATGTGGCGTTGCTTCATGACGGCAGGCCAGTCCTTGACAATATTTCGTTCGATATTCCTTCAGGAGCGTTCTCGGTCATTGTTGGACCCAGCGGAGGCGGGAAATCCACGATCGCCGATCTCATGGTTCGCTTGCTCGACGCCGACTCTGGTGCTGTTACGATCGACAGCATCGACGTGAAAAACCTGCGGATTCGCGATTTGCGGAGAACCATCGTCCTTATCGAGCAGTCTCCGTATCTTTTCCACGGCACTCTATTTGAGAACATTGCTTATGCCAAACCGGAGGTGAGCCATGAAGCAGCCCAGGAGGCGGCGCACGCAGCCGGCCTCGCCGAATTTCTTCGCGGGTTGCCGCAGGGCCTGGATACCGTTGTCGGAGAACGCGGATTGACTCTTTCCGCGGGAGAACGCCAGCGAGTGGCAATTGCGCGAGCGTTCCTATCGAATCCCGACGTATTGATCCTCGATGAGCCAAGCGCGGCATTGGATCCGGAACGTGAGAAGGAACTGATCGAGAACCTGCGTTGGAAGTTTTCCGGCAAGACTTTGATTGCCATTACGCATAAGCCGGCTCTGGCTGCCGCGGCCGACCATGTGCTGTATATAAAAGATGGACGAGTGGCGGAATGCGATGAGCGGAGCGAATGCAAGCCCGACGCGAAGCGCAAGCGCGGTAGCGCGCAGCCTGAAACAACGGCGCAGCCAGTAAGTGCGGTGCCGGCGTGATTGGCTATGGTCTCAAGATCGCCGTGATCGACACCGGCGTTAATGCGAGTCACCTTCATATCTGCGCTCCGACGCACGGCGTAATCTTTGACGAGGAAGAAACCGAATCTTCATGTGAGGATGTTCTCGGCCACGGGACGGCAGTGACCGCGGCGATTCAGGAGAAGGTACCCGAGGCGGACTATTACATCCTGAAATTATTCGGGAATTCCTTGCGTACGACGGGAAGCCGGCTTCTCCGGGCTATTGAGTGGACCATCGAGCACCGGATGGATCTCGTGAACCTGAGCCTCGGAACTCCCAATTTAGATCACCGTTCCGCATTGGAGCCGCTGGTTGCCCGGGCCGCCGCGGCTGGCGTCCTATTGGTCGCCGCGCGGTATTCCGGACAAACTCCCGTTTTACCCGGGATGCTGGACGGCATCATCGGCGTTGACGTGGACTGGAATCTCTCCCGGGATCAATACCGCATCTCGAATGAAAGTGGTTCACCGATCTTTTACGCGTCTGGCTTTCCCCGCACGTTGCCCGGAATTCCTGTCAGCCGAAATCTCAGTGGTATCAGCTTTGCCGTTGCGAACATGACGGGATTTGTGGCCCGTGCGTGCGAAGATCTTGAAGAACGTTCGATGGATAAGATTTTAAGCGCCCTGTCATTAGGAACGCACCAATCGGTTTCATGAAAATACTCTTTGTTCTACTGCTTGCAGTTTTAGACTGCCGTATCGTCCTGGCGCGCTCGTCGGCAACGGTTCCGTTCACGATTGAAGCAACTGAAGATGCCGCCGATGAATTCCCCGGCGCACCGCGGCTTCAATCCTTTTCATTCGCGCAATGGAAAGGCCGCTGGGTTTTCATCGGAGGTCGAATCAGCGGTTACCACGGCTTGGGGGGCGGCTCCGCGGAATTCTTGAAGGCCGATGCGAACCGTGACGTGTGGGTCATTGATACAACCGTCAAGCCCGCCAAAACATATCACGTGCCCGTCGCGCAAATACCCGCGAGACTCGCCGTAGTTGGGGCGCAGTGGGCATCAACCGGGCAGCTCTATTTTCAGGATGGCGAGCAACTCTATATCTGTGGGGGCTACGGCGAGGACGAGAACGGCAAGTGGTCGACATTTGATGCGGTCTCACGAGTGAGCGTGCCTGCGCTTGTTGAGGGAGTGATGCACGGGCGCATTCCTGTGGAGAGTATATCGTTTGGAAGATCGCCTCTCGTACAGTCCGCCGGTGGCGGGCTGACGAAGCTACCCGACGGGTATTTTTATCTCGTGATGGGGCATTCCTTCCATGGCAGCTACACTGCCTTCGAAGGCCGTCAAGAGAAGAACGCCCCTGAAGCTTCGCAAACGTATTTGGACGAGATCCGCAAGCTTAGTGTCAAGCCAATGTCCGATGGGAGTTTAGGTGTCGCTCTCGTAGAGAAATTTCACGACGAGATGGAGTTTCACCGGCGCGATTTAAATGTCGCGCAATTCCTTTCACCTGCCGGACTGGGATTTGCGGCTTATGGCGGGGTTTTCACGCCAGAGACTCAACTGAGCTACAGCAAGCCCGTTTATGTCCATCCTGGGTCACGCCCGTTCGTCGATTCGGCCTTCGATCAGAAGATGAATGCCTATACCTCCGCAGTATTGCTGATGTACAGCGAGACCACGAAAACAATGTACACAACGTTTTTCGGCGGGATCAGCAGATTTTCGTGGAATCCTTTGGAGAGCGTTTATCAAGAGAACGCGATGGTCGGCAGCAGAACTGAACCGAAGTATCTGGATGGGTTGCAATGGAGCGATCAGGTTTCAACGATTCAGAAAGATGGAACCGGTACGAGCGAGCTCGTGCATTCGCGGCCACTGCCGACATTCCTCGGAACCGGTTCGGTTTTTATCCCCGCTCCAGAATTGCCGCGTGCATACCATGATACAGACATTCTGGCGTTGGATTCCGTGAAGGGTACGAGAACGTTCGTAGGCTATATCTACGGTGGTATACGAGCCTATCCATACGAGTTTCCTTATCTCAAGACGGCGCCACCTCACAATTCCGGAGCGGTTCCCAGTAAGCCCAGCGAAATGATTCTGAAAGTTTATGTTCAAGCTGCTTCCATTTCGGAAGCGCCACGCCCTGCTCGTTTCAATTAGAGGTTTTCACCTCTCGAGGCCGACCTTCAGCTCTTTCCCATTCGATAACACGATCTTGGTGACCCGCATGGCATGTGCACCGCTCTTGGCGGGATAGCCGATAATCGTAATTACCTCTTTCTCTTCGATCGAAGCGGCGGTCCATCCTCGTGGGGCCAGATTGGTGTTGCTTGTCAATTCGCCTTCCCAGGATTGGATCTGGCCCTTGTCGTCCTTTACCTCGAATTCCAGCACGGAATGCGGGTTCATGAAGTGGAACTCCTTGACGGTTCCCTTGAACGTTATCAGGGATGCCGGCTCCGACTTAAATGCGGCCCAGCCGTGGTGTGCGCTCGCCGAATCCGGAATCAAGAGAAGCGCTGCGGCGGCGGCAAAAAAGCTCAACAATGTGCTCTTCATTTTTTCTCCTACGCGAACTGCGGAAAACGGGTTTTCATCGCTGGACAGGCCGTGCAGGTCCATCGTCGATCCAACGGTCGAATTCCCGAACGTACCGGCGTCCACCGAATATGTAAACTGGAACAGTGACGACAAGATAAGCCTTGCCCTCCAGCGGCTTGCCTTCCTTATCCTTCTCGGTCTTGGCATCCGCGAGCACCCACACGTCAAAGTTGTTGTTCGGGTTGTTGCCGGCGGGAATAAACAGACCTGTTGGGCTTACGGAGCCCACCGGATCCGTGCCGTTGCCTTCGCTTTCGTAAAATATTTTCATCGACCATGTGACGTCGATCGGACCAAGCTCCACATCATCGTCAGTGTGCCGTTTGCCGTCGGGGCCGTTTTGATATGCGATCGCCTCGTACTGCTGATATCCCCGGTTGCGCGTCTCGTTGCCGAAAGCTGCGATGGCGGATTCCGGCGTCACTTTGATGTAGTCGGCGTGATCGTAAACCGCGAGAGCGCCCGGCAGCACGGAACGGCGGAAAGCCACTTTGCGCTTTCCGAGTGGTGCATTGAGCGCAACGTTCACTTCAGCAATGATCTCGCTCGCACTGCGGGAAACGATGCGGCGGACGGATACTCCGGGACCGAAATCCAGGTCCGCTTTCGAAATTTGCGCCGGAAAACGGTCGCCGAGCAGCCGAATGCGATCCGATTGCAAACCGGTCTTCAGCAATGCGCGATCGATACCGAGCAGCGTTGCATCTGAAGAGGCACGCTGAATTTTTACATCAAAGCCAAGCTCCTGATACTGTCCCCAAAACCAACGGCCCTCGGCACTTAACTCATCCGGTGTGCTCGTCATAACCTCGCGCGCCTCATTTGAGAGATCATCGGGAGCGGAACTCGTCGCATTGCCGCCCTTGGAAAAACCGCGCCAGGCGTAGCCTCCGTACATCATGCCGTGGCCAGTGCGGATGACCGTAGAACCGTCCGCGACCGATTGAAGTGTGGCGCGCGTGTTGAACTCCCCATCCGCGCCGCTCGATTCCAATTGCATCTCGCCAAAGTACCGGACCCGGCCTTGTACAGAAGCAGTCACTAGCCAGCGGCCCGCCAGGGTTTTGTTCGGGGTGCGGGCGCTCCACGCGGCCCATTCGGGAGTACGAAGCGGCGCCATTTTCGCGAGGAACGCGATGGCTTCCTCGCTCAGGGGAGCGTTGTAACGGAGGGTATGTGCTTGGGAGAGTTCCTTCCAGTCATCAACGGACCTCCGCCACGAAAGGACACGGGCGAAGTTGTGGCATTTGCCGCAGGAGGTCATTACTGCTTTCGGAATGCTGGTCTCCTCATGAATCCGGCGCTCGACGTCGTATCTCACACCCTTTGCTTCTTCGGGCGCGAGGCCATGATGAGTGCTGAGGTACTGGATGAGGCGCCCTTTTTCCTCCGGAGTGAGATCAACGTCGGCCAGAAGAATCATGCGTTGTAGCGCCAGTTCCCAACCTTCGGGAGTAGCCCGTTCCCAGGAAATGCGCTTCATGTTTCCGCGATCGTCGCTGGTGTGGCAGCTTCCGCATTTCGCTTTCACCAACGGATCCCTGACCGGGATGCCTTCCTCGCTCGGGTACTGGATCTGGCCGGGAGTACCGCTAACCTGGCCGGAAGCAAAATTCAGAAACAAAAGGGACCACAGCAGAGCGCCCGCAAGAGAAACAACGCTCGTATAAGTAGACGTGCTCCGAAATGGTGAGGTCATCGCGCGGCCGTCCCCTCTCGATTGCGTGCAACCGTTTTCAGATAACCTTGCTCTGGAAGCAAGAACGGGCTTGGTTTAAGAGCTGGAAGACAACGAGGCAGCGGACGGACGAGGTCGAAGGGGACGCGCGCAACGTGGGGGACTCCCCATCGGCCGAACTCTACCACAAAACTGGGTTCCTCCGTTGCGCTTTCCGGCGCGGTTCCCAACAAGAAAGCGACATGATTCGAAAGTTTATGTGCAACCGGGTTCCGATCCCGAAATGCCAGGTCGTTCGAACTAAACCAGGGGTTGACCGGAATGGAAATGAGAGCGAACTACAAGACTCGAAGTGAAATAACCTTGCCGTAGTTTTCCATTCGTCCCAGAAACAATTTCGATTTTGTCCCTTCGCGTGCCGTTCAACCTCTCTATACTGCCGCCATATGAAGCCGCACCCGTACATGAGGATTCGATTGCAAGCGTCGGGTAAGATATCGACAAAGACGATCATTGAGAACATACTGCGCGAAATATCGGAAGGCAACATCCCCGCGGGAGTTCGCCTTCCGCCTGTCCGCGTGCTCGCCCATCAGTTAAATGTCTCGAAGAACACGGTTGCGGCAGCCTACGCAGAACTGACGGCCCGTGGAAGGATCCGACCCGACGGTACGCGCGGCTATTTCATCGGTCATGAGGGACGAATTGAACGGAAATCCGTACGTGCGGTTGCAGCTCCGCGGCTTCTTAAGGAACCACTCCCAGGATTCGGTGGCCGGTCTCGATCTGGACGCGAACGTATCGTACTGGGGAGTGTGTTTATCGACCGTGAACTGCTGCCTTTTGAACAGATCGAGGAATGTTTCCGTTCGGTGCTTCGTCAGCCGGGGCTTCACTACATATACGACATTCAAGGCTATCGTCCGTTGCGAGAAGTCATTGCGAAACGACTCTCGAAGAGAGGCCTGGAGGCCGATGGACGGTGGGTGATCACAACAACAGGGTCGCAGCAGGCGTTGGACATCTGCGTCCGCTCGCTCCAACGAAAATGCATCGCGGCAGAAAATCCCACTTACGGAATTGGTAAAGTTCTCTTTGAGTTGAATGGCATCAAGACGATTGGACTGCGGCTGGACCCGTTCAGAGGAATTGATTTATCCGAATGGAAACGAGAAATCACGCGAAAAAAACCAGCGGCTCTCTATCTGACGACGAACTTCCAGAATCCAACAGGATATTCGTATTCCTCCTCAGAGCTTCACGGCATTATGGACCTCAGCCGCGAGTTTCAGATGGGCATCATCGAGGATGACTGGGGCTCCGATATGCTCCCGTTCTCGGAATATCGAATGCCGTTGCGAGGCCTCGGTGGTTCTAACGTGCTGTACATGAATTCGTTCACAAAGAAGCTTCTTCCAAGTCTTCGCATCGGGTACGTACTGGCCAACGAGGATTCAGTAGCGTCGCTGGTGGCCACGAAGTGGGCAACCACATTGGGAATCGGAACCGTTATCGAGGCCGCGTTGTTTGAGTTCATTGATCGTGGTTACTATGACCGCCATCTCAGAGTCATGCAGGCGGAACTGAATATCCGCTATGAGCATTGCCTGCGTGTATTGGAGGATTTAATGCCGGAAGGCGTGAGATGGACGAAACCCGGCGGCGGTCCGATACTCTGGCTTGATCTTCCAACGAAAATAGATCTTTCAAGGCTTAACGAAAGAGTGAGACGGAAAGGCGTAGCACTTGATCCAATAACCGAGCGAGTACGCGGCCACTGGTTCTTTGGACGGCCACACTTGCATGGATTCCGAATCGGCTTTGCGTTTGTAAAACCGGAATTGATGTTGAAAGGCTTGGACATATTGGCTAATGCTATTCGCCAGGAGGTAAGCAGCTAGGCGATGATGAACGATCCATTTGCAGAATTCGCGCGTTGGTAGGTCGAAGCCCAAAAAAATCCTTTATTCACCCTCGAGCGAAATCATCAGGGACTTCGCAACCGGCTCATCGTTCCACTAGATGCTGTCACTGAAAAGACGGGACCCGTGCGAAAGCGTCAACGACTCGGCGGAATGCTCAATTATTACTATCGAGACGCGGCATGACTAGATTGAGAGCGGATCGCGTCTGGCTTGTCCTCCGCAAAAACAAGATCCGATCCTTGGGATACAGTGATCCTCACGCTGCAGTCCCTCGCAGTCGGTATTCATGGTGAAGACCGCCGAGTATTGGCGTGACGGCAACGTGATGGTCCTTCGGAATGTAGTGCCGGTCGCTTTGCAGTTCCGCCTTCTGTGCACTCGGGTCTGGAATTCCTGGTCCGAGGCTTGAGTGCGGACGTGACTTGTTGTAGTGCGCTGTCCATTGTTTCATGATCCATCGGACGTGGTCTTCGTTGATCGGGATCATGAAATCCAAGCACTCCCGACGCGCGCTGCCGATCAGCCGCTCACAAAACGCATTCGCTTGGGGCGACCGATACGGCGTTCTCAATACTCGCAATCCTAATGTTCGAAGTGAGGAGTCCAGTGCTTTGGAATAGATGCTGTCACGGTCGTGGATGATGAACTTGTAGCCTTCGTCACCAATCACACATTCCTGAACTGTTGTATTGTCCATTCCGCTGTCGGATGCCAAGTCACGTTTAAGTGGAGAATGCGTCGCGTCTCAATTTCCATGATCAGCAGCATATAGACGACCCGGAATGAAGCGGTCACGACGACGAAGAAGTCTGCCGCGATAATTGCCTTGGCTTGATTTCGTACGAAAGTCATCCACCGCTGAGACGGGACCCTCGGCCGCTTCGGATGGCCGGGCATGTAACGACGGATCGTGCGTGGCGAAATCTGAATTCCGATCTTTAACAATAGCTCATTGGCGATCCGTTCTTCACCCCACGTCGGATTGCTGGAAGCCATTTCGACGATCAACCTCCGGACATCGGTCGGAACTCTCGGCCTGCCGCTCGACTGAGACTTCCACTTCCAAAAGAGTCGAAATCCCTTTCGGTGCCAGCGGATCAACGTGTCGGGCTTCACAACGGTAAGGACCGAGCGCCATTGGAAGAATTTCGTGAGTTGAGCCAGTGTGAAACGAATTGAATCGGTAGCACGACGAGGCTTCTTCTTTCGCTCAACCGTAAAGTCCGAGTTGTTTCCGCAAAAACAAATTCTCGGCAGCGAGTGCCGATGATGATCGCAGGATCAGGCAGCAGAAAGTCAGTGCGTCTATCAAGACGCCGAAAACACCACGAAGCAACTTACAACCACGAGACCGGCTCAACATTCGCATAGCATCGCACGGATCCGTCAAGTCCTCTCACGCGGCGGCCTTTATTGGCTCGGACGAGGTTTTTGCGGAGGACAAGTACTTTTCTCTAGATTCTCGAAATGCGTCGGAGGAGCGAAGGAGTGTCTTCGTTTCCTATAAGACAGACGACAGCGAAGCGAACGCGTCGATAATCTCGCGGGTTCAAGCGAAGTTGTCTCTTGAACGGCCAGCTCTAGGCACGTCTCGAATCGTCAATTCCCAAAACACAGTCGCTCACGAAATTTTCATTACGGACCGTCGGTTCGACGCGCAAGGAATAGCTCGTCACGAGCGTTCGACCATGGGGGGCGGGGCGGAAACGAACGATCTGAGGAGAAAGCGCGACCGGACGATCGTACCTGTAGAACGTCTTGTGATGCAGCGCAACCCGAATCCCCATCAGCGACTGGCTCCCGCGCTAATCGCCCGATCCGCGGGACCCCATAAAAAAAGATCCTTGAGCAGGTCATGCCCCACAGCGTTCATCTTGGTTTGCAGTCCGTCGAGGTATTCATGGAGACCACTGTGGATAACTCGCGGTACGTCTGTCGAGTTCAATTCAGCGCTCAGAACACCCATCAGTTGTTCGGAGGGATACTGAAACGATCCGACCGGCGTGCCGGTCACGGCATGCAGGGATTCTTCGGCTGAACCGACGCAATGGCGGATGGCGCGGGGAAACTGGTGGTCCATCAAGAGGAAGTCGACAATGTTTCGCGGAGAGATCCGGCCGAACTTCTTCCGGTACATTTCAAATCCGCTCACGGATTTCAACACCGCCGCCCAATGCAGATCGTCGTATGGCGTGCCCAAGCCGGTAGTCGACGGCAGGAGGATGAAATACTTCACGTCGAGGATGCGCGACGTCTTGTCGGCCCGCTCCATCATCCTTCCCAGATTCAGGAAGTGCCATGCCTCGTTGTGACTCATGGTCGCGTCCGTAACGCCCTGGAACATGTGGCACGCCAGACGGATGCCGCGCAAAAGTTCGTGCAGCGACTCGTCTCCCGGCGTCACGCGCTGCATCTGGATCTGAAGGTACATGCTGTTGACCTGTTCCCACATTTCCGAGGAAATCGTCTCACGCACCGAGCGGGCGTTTTCACGGGCTGCGCGCAGACAGGAATAGATCGAATTCAGGTTCTCGGCATTGAAGGCGAGAAACTGAATCACATTGTCCTCGGTCGCTTCGCCGTACTGCTTCTGAAAAGACTCGCTGTCCCCGCTCGTGTCGATGAGCGGCTGCCATTGGTTGACTTCCTGGAGCGGAAGATCCAATTGCAGGTGAAGATTGACTTCAATGAATCGTGCGACGTTTTCCGCGCGTTCGATGTAACGCGCCATCCAATAGACGGAATCCGCGACGCGGCTGAGCAGGGGAGTTTCACTGATCATGCGATACCGCCTTGCCGGAGTCCGCGAGCACCCAGGTGTCCTTGCTTCCCCCGCCCTGCGACGAGTTCACCACCAGTGAGCCTTTACGCAGCGCAACCCGCGTCAACCCGCCCGGCAGAACGTGGATATCTTTGCCATACAGGATATAGGGACGCAGATCCACGTGCCGTCCTTCGACCTTGTCGTCGATGAGCGTGGGGACCCTCGATAGAGCCAGTGTCGGCTGTGCGATGTAGTTCCTTGGATTGGCGTTGATCTTTCGGGCAAACTGCTCGCGCTGCTCCGTTGTGGAATGCGGTCCGATGAGCATGCCGTATCCGCCGGCTTCGTTGGCCGCCTTTACCACAAGCTTGTCGAGGTTCTCGAGAACATGCTTCCGGTCTTTGTCACGCCAGCAAAGGAACGTCGGGACGTTCGGAAGAATGGGTTCTTCGCTCAAGTAGTACCGGATCATGTCCGGGACATACGCGTACACGACCTTGTCGTCCGCGACGCCATTGCCGGGCGCATTGGCCAAAGCGACGTTGCTGGCGCGATAGGCTTCCATCAAACCCGGCACCCCCAGCAGCGAGTCTTTGCGGAACACCTCCGGGTCCAGGAAGTCATCGTCGATCCGGCGATAAATGACGTCAACCTTGCGAAGCCCTTTGGTCGTGCGCATCCAGACCACCTTGTCCTGCACCGCAAGGTCGCGGCCTTCGACAAGCTGAATGCCCATCTGCTGGGCGAGGAAGCTGTGCTCGAAGTAGGCCGAGTTGTACATGCCCGGCGTGAGCAGCACCACGGTTGGCTTCTCGCCGGCGCTGGGTGACGCCAGGGCTTCCAAAGTCTCCAGCAGCTTGCTCGGATAGATGTCCACCGGGCGGATGTGAAGACCTTCGAAAACCTGGGGAAACGTGCGCTTCATGAGATCGCGATTTTCCAGGACGTATGAAACGCCGGAAGGCACGCGCAGATTATCTTCGAGAACGTAGATCTGGCCGTCGCTGTGGCGGACCAGATCGGTGCCGGTAATGTGGCACCAGACCCGCTGCGGCGGGTTGATGCCGTGGCATTGCGGCCGATACGAGGAGGCGGTGCGGATGACTTCCTCGGGAATGATCTTGTCTTTCAGTATCCGCTGGTCGTGATAAATATCGTCGATGAATTCGTTCAACCCGCGAATGCGCTGCTGGAGTCCGCGCTCAACCCACTCCCACTCCTGGGCGCCAACGATTCGCGGGATCAGGTCGAATGGGAAGATCTTCTCGGCCCCGGCTGTATCGCCGTAGACATTGAAGGTGATGCCCATCTGAAGAAGTAATCGCTCCGCGGCGACCTGGCACCGCTGCAGTTCTCCGTCTTCAAGCGACGCGAGGGTCTCGAGCAGGAGGCGGGCCTCGTCGCGGACGCGGCCATCCTTATGGAACATCTCGTCGTGAAAGCCTCCGGTTTGGTACCCGTTCAACCTCACAAAACACCTTAACTCCCGGCACTTGGCCAAAAAAAAACGTCTCGGAGTTCGCTCCCAGCCAGCGCCCCCGGACGTCATTGTCAGTACCACTTTGTACGTACAAAGTTTTTAGTCTACCGGGCAGGCGGGCGTCAAGGAAGAAACACGAATAAGGCGCCAGCCAGATAGCCCGCGAAGGCGCGTCCGATCAGAGCGTAGCTCGACGCTTCCAAAAGGATATGGAAGCCGACCGGAAAAGCGACCGCGACTTTAACAAATGCCTCAAAAATTCTGGTGACGATCCTGGCGCAATTCAGGCGGCGATCGCCGGTTAACATTGAATCACCACCGAGGCATAAAGATACAGAGAAAGGCCGCATCAAAGAGTCTCTGTAGTGTGATTCCTCACTGCGAAGAGGCTGCTGCTCGTTGACCAGCGCAGGATTGCAACGAGAACAGTCCGAACACAATCGACACGCTCAGGTTCCAAGACGTGCTCCGGCCCGTGGGGGTCGCGCATTGAAGGAGGTGTTGCCATGCCGACTGTTCGCACCGCTGACGGAGTCAACCTCTCTTACCACGCCTTAGTTAGGCGAGCGCCGCGCTCAGGTTCTGTTCATGCCCGGCCGGGGTGGCGCCCGCTCAGGGCACTCCTGGAAAGAGGTGGTCAAGCATCTCGATGTCACCGGTCTGCGCCTCACCCTGGCCGATCTGCCAGGGCACTGCCAATCGGAGAAAGCTACGACCGGTTTCACCACTGAGCGCTTTGCAGTGGACGTGTTTGACGTCGCGGACCACGTTGGGGGCAGGCAGTCTTGTGGTGGTTGGCTACAGTATGAGCGGCAGATGGGCGCAGTGGATGTCCTGCACCGAGCCAGAACGCGGGCCGGGCAGGTTCTGATTGCGCCGGTCCCCGCCTGGAGCTTCCGCTGACCGATGAAACGCTCGAAGAGTGGCTGGATGGAGCACAAGATCGGAGTCGATGGGAGCAATTGGGGAGGCGGTTCACCAGGGAGCCGCTCAAGCCGGAGCTCGTCGATCAATATTTCCGAGACGTCTCAGCCACTCCGCGATTGACTTTGGTCCAGACCTACAACATGTGCCGAGCGGAGGGATTCGCCTATAAATTGAACGCCACTCGCGCGGCTACTCTCATCCTGGCCGGTGCCCATCGACCCGATGCTGCCCGCGGAATTGCTGCGGCAACAGATAGTGGCCCGCATCCCCGGCTCACGCTTAATCTTCCTCGACTGCGGACACGAAATCCGGCTGGAAAAGCCCTGGGAGGCGGCGGCGCTGATTGACATCACCGCCATTCGAAAAACCTAGAAAGCTGGGCCATTGTGAAACGAATGGCGTCGCTGGCTCGTCGTGGCTTCTGTTTCCGCACTTCGACGATGTGCGATCCTATCGAATATGCCGAATGTTTCTGCTGCTCATAAATTTCCTGCAAACCGTCTTTGATGTAATCATGGATGCCCTGACGCTCCTCCGACTCATGTTCAGATCTAATGGAAGCGCTCGCCGGCAAGAATCTCTTTCTGCACAAACATATGGCGCTGTACATCGAATGAGATGGGCGGAAAGCGCCCTGCGGCCTTTCAGCCGCTTCACCCGTCGCTCACCTCGTCGGTCCGAACCTTGAAACTCTTCAGGGTGTTGGGACCGAAGGTGCTGCTGATGGCGACGTCGGCGGCGTCGCGGCCGCGGGCGATCAACACGCGTCCGATGCGCGGGACATTGTTGCGAGCGTCGAAGGTATACCAGTGGCCGTCAAGGTAGGCCTCAAACCAGGCGGCGAAATCCATCGGGCCATAAGGCGGCGGCACGCCGATATCG
>Ga0075428_100004003_pt1 | contig 16171 bp, 17 predicted proteins | sample RhiMetdeltSRZDD2_FD_75291 | JGI IMG/M metagenome (GOLD analysis project Ga0075428, IMG submission 75291) | Populus rhizosphere microbial communities from Tennessee, USA - Rhizosphere MetaG P. deltoides SRZDD2 | ecosystem: Host-associated > Plants > Roots > Rhizosphere > Soil | place: USA... | reverse complement strand
AGTTGTTGCGCGCGGGCGACGGCGCCGCGGCAGAGGCTCACTGGCGCAAGCACCTTGACGTGGCTCGGAGCCTGCTGTTGGAGGGCCTTGAGACCGTCAAGGTCCGCGACGTGATGGGCTAGTCCCCTTCGCCGAAACTGCGGGGAGATCGCGTTTTCGACCGAGATTGCGATCTGTGGGCAGTCTCGAGGCGTGTGGCCCCTTAGTCCGGCCAGACCGCCAGGCGCGTTGGGGTGTCCACCAGCCCGTCCTCCGTCTTCCACCGCATCGGCAACAGTCGGTAGCGCCAGCCGTCCGCGTGCCCGTCGACCCCGACATGGTCGACCGTGATCGAAATGAGGTCGTCTTCAAGGTGTTTGGCGTGGGTCTCCAAGTAGAGACCTCTTTCGTCGTCGAGTTCCGACATCAGCTCGCTGCCGTAGAGCAGCCGTGGGCCCGGCGCCCGGTAGAGCAGCACACACTGATGTCGATCGGGGCAATGCCCGCTGATCACCCGCACGACGCAGTTCCTGTCAACGGGCCCAAGGTCGCTCATCAACTGTCCGGTCTCGTCGAACCAGACAGACACCGGATCAGGTGGCGTCAGCGCTGTCCTTCTCCCACGTCACATGTACTGGGACGGTGTCGTCCCACGGCTGGCGCGTCACCATGTCGGCGACTTTGACGTAACCCCTTTCGAATTCGCCGGTGGCAGAATCGACGAGCCGGTACTCCTGTCGCTGCTTGTGGATGGGCTGCGCATCGAGCAACAGGATCCGGATCTCCCCCGGTTCGAAGTGGCAGCGCTCCTGCAGCGCCTCGATCAACTGTTCGTTGTGCATGTGGCCGTCGCCGAAGTTCCAGCCGATGGCCGTCGAACAGATGCGCTCGCCGTCGGTCAGCACGTAGTCGTCTTCGTTCTGTCCGGCCATGGCGCGGTGCGCCAACGTGAACATCGCACGGCCGTGAGTGTTGAAGGAGCGGAACGCATATCCCATATAGAGGTACATCTGCGCGGTCTCCGGGCTGCCGTAGTACCGCTCCATCTGCGCCTGCGGCATGCTCGCGATCGACACGACGTTGGCCTCGATCTTCTCGGCGGCCGACGGCTTGACGCACCACAACCCGGTGTCCCAGTTGCCGGCGTAGTACCGCATGCCCGGCAGGAACGACACCTTGCGCGGGAACAGGTTTCCGATCACCACGGTGCCCGCGACGACACCGAACAACAGCACCGGCAGCGGCGTCGTCATGTCGCCCGGCCCCACTTCGGCGTGGCCGACGAACAGCGCGAGCACGCTGAACATCATGAAGACGTTCCACTCCAGCGGCACTCCCATCGGAATCGACGACAGGATGCCGAAGTGGAAGCACAGCATGACGAACGCGGCGATCGCGGTCGGCCAGCCGCCGTGGGAGAAGAACAACACCAGCGGCACCAGCCCCTCAATCGCGGTGCTGAAGTGCGCGAGCCACCGCGACAGCCGGCCCGGCCGCAGGTCGTCGGGGAAATGTTCGAAGAACTTGCGTTTGATGAACCGCGGCCGGAACACCGGGTTGTTGCTCATCATCGTCGAGATCACGAACGGGAAATGCTTGTTGAGCTTGGACGTCGCCGCGCCCAGCCAGATCACCAAGCACACCAGTTTGGCGGCGATGATCATGTCGACCCCGTAGCCGGCAAACAGGAACGCGACCGTGAACGACGCGTACACCTCGCCGCGCGCGGCCAGGAAGATCACCTTGTCCCGCAGTCCGAGCACCGCCAGCAGACCGACGATCGTCCAGATCTGCCACATTGGCAGCACGCCCACCGTCGTGCCCAATGCGGGGATCGGCCCGGTGCCATCGGAGAACAGTGCGACCAGAAGCATCACGAGCAGCGCACCGTACAGCGCAGCGTCCACAGGTGTGCGGGTGGTGCCTCTCGTCAGCGGTATCCGGTTGGGCCACGGCGGAAGCCGAATGGTGTTGGGCCGCAACCAGTACAGGACCGAGCCCATCGGCGGGAAGAACCGGTTGTTCAGCGGACCGAAGCCACAGCCGAGGCCGACGACCTCGAACAGCATCGTGTAGAGCACGACCTTTTCGAAGACGATCGGCTCGGCGTACCACGACGCGACGTTGGTGAACCCGTCGATGCCTTCGGTGGCCAGTGCGAACAGCCACCCGCCAAGGATGTAGAGCAGGATCTTGACCACGTAGAACAGGTGCAGCACGACCGGAGTTCCGAATCCGACCTCGGCCCAGTGCTTGGCCATCGGAACGATCCTTTCGGCGCGGCTGCCCTTGCTCCACTCCTCGTAGTCGACGACGGGCGCGTCCTGCTTCAGAAACCCCATGACGCATGAGACTAGAACGTGTTCTAGCCGAGTGGAATGGCTTTAGCATTACCGGATGACCACCTTCGCGCTGGTGCACGGCGCATGGCACGGCGCGTGGTGTTGGGAGCAGCTCACCCCGCTCCTGCGACAAGCCGGCCATGACGTGGTGACGATGGACCTGCCCAACGAGGACGGAACGGCCACCTTCGACACCTACGCCGACGTGGTGTGCGCGGCACTGGATAGTCGCGGCGACGATGTCGTGCTGGTCGGACACTCCTACAACGGAAACACGATCCCGTTGGTCGCCGCGCGTCGATCCGTCCGGCATCTGGTGTATCTGTGCGCGATGGTCCCCGACATCGGCCGCAGCGTGTTCGATCAGATGAGTGACGAACTCGAGATGCTGAACCCGGTGGCGTACGAACAAGGTTTGAGCGTGCCGGATGAGCAGCTGCGGCAAGTGTGGACGGACCTCGACCTCGCGTGCGCGATGTTCTACGGCGACTGCGACGAGGCGACCACCAGAGCCGCCCTCGAGCGTCTTCGACCTCAGTCGGCATACCCGGCGATCCTGCCGTCCTCACTGGCCGAATTCCCCGCTGTGAAAACGACATACGTCGCGTGCAGCGACGATCAGATCCTGCGTCCCGCATGGTCAAGGCAAACCGCTCGCGAACGGTTGGGCGCCGAGCTCATCGAGCTGCCAGGGGACCACTCGCCGTTCTACTCACGGCCCTCAGTTCTGGCCGACGTTCTGCTCGGGCTGGCGAGCTAGGCATCGGCCTTCGCCGGTGGCCGCCAGAAGATCACCAGCTGGCCGATGCCGCCGGCCAGCCCCAGTCCGGCCGAGATCAGCAGACCCCACCAGCCGTGCAGGAAGTCGTAGAGGCCCGTCGTGCGGAAGAGCGCGTAGTCAAGGCTGAACTTGCCTGGCCCGATCGTGGCGATCGCCACCGCCGACACCGCAAGAACCAGGTTGTACTCCCAGCCTTCCTTGACGATGAAGAAGCCGTTCGGCCGGTGCACGGTCCACGCCGCGACGAACATCAGCGCGACGAAGCCCGCCGCGGGGATCGGAGTCAGCAGGCCGGCCGCCAAACCGAGGCCCGCCGACATCTCGGTGGTAGCGGCGATCCGGGCGTGAAACATGCCCGGCTTCATGCCCATGCTGTCGAACCAGCCCGCGGTGCCCGCCAAGCCGCCCTTGCCGAAGAACTTGTTGTAGCCGTGTGCGGCCATGGTCAGACCCAGCACCACCCGCAGTATCAGCAGCCCGGTGTCGATGGCCGTGTGGTCAGTCATGCAACAAAATCTAGGCCATGTGTTAAACCGCCGCCCAACCCCCGTCCACACCTAGCACGGTCCCGTGGATGTTTGCCGCGTCGTCGCTGGCCAGGAACACCACCGAGGCTGCGACCTCGGCCGGGGTGCTCATCCGCCGCGACGGGATGCGAGCCACCATCGGGGCGACGTGGTCGGCGAACTGCTCCTGGCGTTCGGTGGCGATCGGCCCCGGGGCGACGGCGTTGACCCGCACCCCGGAGGGGCCATACTCGTCGGCCCATGACTGGGTGAACGAGTGGAGCGCTGCCTTGTTGGCCGAATAGATCGCCGAGCCCGCGCTGCCGCGCAACCCCGTGATCGATCCGATGTTGACGATGGCGCCCTCACCGCGCTCCACCATCGCGGGCGCCAGTTGTCCGGTGAGCAGGAAAGGCGCAAACACGTTCACCGCGAACGCATCTCGCAGCACTTCGTCGGAGACCTCGGCGGTCGGCGTCGGCATCAGCAGCATCGCGGCGTTGTTCACGAGGATGTCGATCCGCCCTCCCGCCGCAGCGGTGGCCTGTTCGGCAAGGCGACGTACCTCCTGATCTCCCGCGGCCAGGTCGGCGACGACGAACTCGGCCGCGCCACCAGCGGATCGGATGTCGGCGACGACGGCGTCGCCGCGGGCCTTGTCGCGGCCGCTGACGATGACGGACGCGCCCTCGGCTGCTAGTGCCGAGGCGATGGCGACCCCGAGACCGCCCGTGGAACCGGTGACCAGTGCTGTGCGGCCGGCGAGCCGCGCGGTGTTTGAACTCATGTGTCCACTGGTACGCTGGCAAAAATGGACCTGCAAGTCCAGAAATTGACGCCGAAAGGCCAAGCGACGCGGCAGCGCATCATCGAGGGCGCCGCAGCCGAAATCCGTGAACATGGCGTCGCCGTCGCCACACTCGACGACATTCGCGCGCGCACCCAGACCTCCAAAAGCCAACTGTTTCATTACTTCCCGGACGGCAAGGACCAGCTGTTACTCGCGGTCGCCGAGCATGAAGCGCAGATGGTCCTCGATGACCAGCAGCCATATCTGGGCGAGTTGACGTCGTGGGCGGCCTGGCAGCGGTGGCGTGACGCCGTCGTCGATCGGTACCGCCGCCAGGGCCAACACTGCCCACTGGCCGTGCTGATGTCCGAGATCGGCCGCAGCACACCGGGCGCTCAGGCGGTCACGTCGACGCTCCTTCGCAAGTGGACCGATGAGATCGCAGCGGGCGTGCGACATATGCAGGCAGACGGGAAGGTCGCCGCCCGGCTCGATGCGGACCGAATCGCCGCCGCGCTGCTCGCAGCCGTCCAGGGCGGCGTCGGTGTCATGCTCGCCACCGGCGACCTCAGTTATCTGGAGGCGGCGCTCGACGTCGGCATCGAGTCACTGCGCGCCAGCGACTAGGTCGAGCAGACGCAAAACTGCCCCAATTTCGCGAAAAGAGGGCAGGTTTGCGTCTGTTCGCCGGAAGAATGCTAGGCGGCCCCAGTGCTCATGTGGCGCTTGCCCCACTGGCACATCGCCTCGGTCACCGGCCGCAGCGATTCGCCGTATTCGGTCAGCGAGTACTCGACGCGCGGCGGCACCTCGGCGAACACCTCGCGGCGCACAATCCCGTCGGTCTCCAACTCCCGCAGCTGACGGGTCAGCACGCGGTCGCTGATCCCGGTCGTCTTGCGCTTCAACTCCGCGAAGCGGTGCGGTCCGGTGTGCATCATGTGGAAGATCAGCACGGCTTTCCACTTACCCCCGACGACCGCGAGCGTGGCCTCCACTGGACATCCGAACTGATCGTCCATACCGACCTCCCGGCTAGTAGCTCACCTCAAAGTGCGTACTTATCGGTGTCCGCCTTCCGCCGTAGCGTAACCCTCGTGAAAATCGCGATTATCGGAGCGGGAAACGTCGGACGTGCGCTCGGTCGAGCATGGCGGACAGACCACGACATCACCTACGGCGTGCGCTCCCCCAACGACCCCAAGTACGCCGACCTTGGTGCGCCAGCTACCACCAATGACGCGGCGGTTGCAGGCAGCGACGTCGTCGTGCTCTGCACGCCGTGGCAAGGCGCCGAGGCGGCGCTCAAGGCGTGCGGCGACCTCACCGGCAAGGTGCTCATCGATTGCGTCAACCCGCTCACCCCTGACTTCTCAGCGCTGGAGATTGGACACACCACCTCGGGCGCCGAGCAGGTCGCGGCCTGGGCGCCGGGCGCGCGGGTGTGCAAGGCGATGAATCAGATCGGTGCCCCGATGATGGACCATCCCCAATTGCCAAGCGCGCCGGTCATGTTCGTCTGCGGCGACGACGACGCGGCCAAGCAGGTCACCGCCGATTTGGTGACGCAGCTGGGCTTTGAGGCCGTCGACGCGGGCGACCTCACCTTGGCCCGGCTGCTGGAGCCGTTCGCATTGGTCTGGATCCACCTCGCGCTACGGCGCGGCTTCGGTACCAACTGGGGTTTCGGGCTGCTGCGCGGCTAACCCAGCGCGGCCTCGAGCCGCTCGACGTAGGCGTCGACGTCACCGATCGCCGACTCCGCGGCGTGCACGCTGATCGCGATGGTGTCGCCGATGCCGTGCACGCCGTGCGTGAGTCCCATCATCGGTGACAGCCCGGGATAGCCCGCGGTCAGGACCACGGGCGCATCGCCGAAGCGCAGGTCGGCCGGGCCGCGGTTGACGCTGGAGACGACCGTGTTGCCGGTGACGACCGGTGACCGCACCGTCGGATCGAATTGCTTGACGCCCCACCGCAACAACGGCGCAGGAACGGCGGCGAACGCCCGGCTGGCCGCACGCATGCCCGGGTGTGCCGCCCTGCGACGGCGGTCGGCCAGGTCCTCGGCGATGCGCGCCGCCCGTTCATCAGACCCGAGGTCGGGATACAGGCCAACACCGACGTTGCCGAAGTGGTTGTGCGCCTGACGGACACCGGATTTCGCCATCGGCACCTCGGCACCCAGCGCGGACGGGTCGTCGCCCAGCTCGCACAAGTGAGCCGCTAGCGCTGTCGACACCGCTGCCAATACGCCGACGGTGATGGTGGGACCAGGCAGCTGAGCCCGGCTCCGGATCACCGTGCGGATGCTGCGCACGCCATCTGGACGTGCGTTGCTGCGCAGTGCAGGGCGCGAATCTGCTTGCGGTGGAACGAGTCCGGCGTCGACGTCGCGAACGAGCTGTCGATGCGTGCGGGCCGCTCGGAAGCTGCGCCACGGGAGCCTCAGCGTCTGTAGCGGCGGCACCCTGACGGCGGGCACTGGCTCTGTGCGGCCGAACAGCCATGCCGCCAACGCAGACGACCGGATGCCATCACCGAACACATGGGCCGCCTGCAGCACCAAGACGCTGCCGCGACCGGCACCCGGCACGTCGACGCCTGCGAATACATGCAGCCGCCACGTCATGGCCTGCGGGTCGAGCTGGTCCTCGGCCAACCGGGCGACTCCCGCGAGGCACTCCGACCAGCTGCTGTCGACGACGTCGTGCACGACAAACTGGCCCGGACGCACCTCACCGGCGACCCATTCGGGATAGGTGAAGAAGCCTCGGTCGCGCACCCGCAGCCGCAGCTCCGGGCAGTCCCGCGAGCGCTGCCGGATCACATCGACGGCATGGTCGACGTCCGGCACCCCGGCGAAGCCGTACAGCAGGAACTGATCGTTGGGGATCTTGGCCGACATCCAATACGTTTGCGCATCGACCGCCGAGAGCCGACGGACCATCATGGTCTCAGGCTATTGTCTGCCCATGCTTCCGCCTATAAGCGGCGACGGCGTCGTCGTCGTAACCGGTGCCTCGTCAGGTATCGGTGAGGAGATCGCCCGCGAATTCGCCCGCCGCGGTTACCGATTGGTCCTCGTGGCCCGGCGAGCCGACCGGCTGCGGGCCCTGGCGGAAGAATTCAACGGCCGGGCGCACGTCCTGCCCGCCGATCTGTCGAATCGCGACGAGCGTGCCACGCTGCCCGACCAGGTCGCGGCGCTCGGTGTCGTCGCGGAGGTCCTGATCAACAATGCGGGGCTTTCCACACTGGGCCCAGTCGCCGATTCGGACCCGGAGGCCGAACTCAACCTGATCGAGGTCGACGTCGCCGCGGTGGTCGACCTCTGCAGCCGGTTCGTCCCTGACATGGTCAAGCGCGGACGGGGAGCGGTGCTCAACGTCGCATCGGTCGGCGCGTTCGGCCCCGTACCTGGCCAAGCGTCCTACGGCGCGGCGAAGGCGTTCGTGCTGTCGTACACCGAGGCGATGCGAGAAGAGCTGCGCGGCACCGGCGTCACCGTCAGCGCGCTGTGCCCCGGGCCGGTGCGGACGACCTTCGGTGAGGCCGCGGGCATACCTCAAGAAGAAGCCGAGAAGTCGCTGCCGAAATTTCTGTGGGAGGAGCCCGACGCGGTGGCCAAAGCCGCGGTCGACGGATTGGCGTCGGGTAAGCGTGTGATCATTCCCGGGGCGGCCAACCGCATCGCCGCCGTGATCAACCACCACTTGCCGCGGCGACTCGTCACGCGGCTGGTCGCGCGCAACCATCCCGGGCTGAAGAAGGGTTAGCGCGCCTGGCCCACGAAGTCGACGATGTGACGGCCGACGACGTCGGGCTGATCGAGCTGGAGGAAGTGCCCGCCGTTCTTGATGAGCGCGATCTCGCTCTCGTCGGGCAATACTCGCTCAATCCACGGCGTGTAGTCCTCCGAGCAACCGTCATCGGTGCCGTGCAGATACAGCGTCGGCAACCGCGGCGCGTCCAGCCAATGCTGGTTGAGTTCCGCGTACTGCGCCGGCGGCCGGCTGCCACGGATCGTCGCGCGGTAATATCCGAGCGCGGCGCGCCACCGGTCGGGCGCGCCGATCGAAGCGTCGACGTAGCGCAGATGGTCGTCGGCGCGATATCCGGGCGACCAATCCCGCCACAGTCGTGGTATCACCCACGACGCGGAACGGTCTGGCAGCCACGGCAATTGGAAGTACAGGATGTACCAGCTGTTGAGCAGCTGACGCGGCAATTTCGCAGCCAGCCGGCCAGCCTGCGGCACCCTGCCGAAAGGACGGAATGCGGCGCTGAGCGGCACCGACATGATCACGGCCTTGGTGAACGGGCTGTCGGGCATCGCCGCGAGCCCGGCGCCCGCGATGGCACCCCAGTCGTGACCGATGAACACGTCGCGCCCCGTCGGGCCCGCGGCCTTCAGCACCCGCAGCGCGTCATCCATGTATGCGCCGACGTGATAGCTGCCGTCCGACGGCAACGACGACGGAGCATAGCCGCGCATGAACGGCGCCACCACGCGCCATCCCGCATCCACCAGCGCGGGCGCCACCTTGCGCCAGCCGTAGGCAGTATCGGGGAAACCGTGCAGGCACAACGCAATTGGCGCGTCGGCCGGTCCCCACGTCAGCGCGCGCAGTTGCACGGCCGGCGCCGCGACGTCGAGCCACTGGGGTTCGGTCACGCTACACCGGGTCGAACTTGGCGATCAGCCAACGATCGCCGACTTTGTCCAGCGTGACCCGCACACTGGACGCCGAGTCCGTAGGTGCGTCCTGGCCGACGATCACGGTCTGGTTGACGAACACCAGGACCACGGCGTGACGCGGGTTGGCCGACACCGACGCCATCGCCGGCACCGTTGCCACCGCAGAGATCTGCTTCTGCTTGGCGCCGGGGATCACGACGTCGTTGGTCAGCGAGGTGTATTGATCGCGGAAGTCACTCGTCAATAAGTCGCGGGCCGCGGTCAGCTGCTGCTCCACGGTGTCGGGCTTGTACGAGAGCATCGCGATCGTGCTGTCCTTGGCGGCCTGCATCGCTTGAATACGCGCGGTCTGGTCGTCGCGGACCGAATTGTCCGTCCATTTCAGGTATCCCGCGCCCATCGCCAGCAGCAGCGCCAGGGCGGGCAGCACACCGTAGGCGAACACCCGCGGCCATTGGATCTTCTGCTTGGGCTTCGCCGGTTCAGCGGACTCGGTTGCCTCGTCGGCGGTTTCGGTTGGCTCGTCGGCCTTTTCGGTCTCGTCGGAAACCGCATCCTCGATTTGCTCGGTCTCGGTGTCCGACGTCAAGGTCGCCTCTTCTGCCGTCTGGTCTTGACTGTGGTTGCTCATGGCACGAAGTCCACGTTGGACACCTTGGCGTCATCGCCGACCTTCTGTACGGAGATGCGCATCCGCCACGCGCGTGGCGCCTGGTCGGGCGCACCGGCATTCGACGTCTTGACGGTGACCGCGACCAACACCTGAGCGCCCTTGTCGGACTCGGATTCCAGCCCCGCCTCGGCGATGGTGCCTTCCGACTTGGACTGCGCCTGCTTGACCACTTCGACGAACGGCTGCGCGCGCTTTTGGAATTCGTCGTAAAACGTGCCTGTCGCGGAGTCGAGGATCCGCTGTACGTCCGCATCGGCGTGCTGGAAGTCGATCGTGGTCAGGTTCAGCGCACCCTGCCTGCCCACCGACAGGAAGAGCTTGCGTTGTTCATCGGCCTGATGCGACTGGTAGGCGCGGTAACCCAGCCACCCCGTCAGTCCGCCGAGCGCGACCACCAACACCAGCCCCGCGATCATCGCCAGCTTCACATGCGACATCGGTGGCTTGGCCGGCGCGGCTTCGGTGGTTTCCTCGGAGTCAGCCTCCTCCTCGGAGTCGGCGGCCTCCTCGTCGGAGTCAGCGTCGTCCGTAACCTCGTCCGTCACTGCCGCGTCGGAATCGGCCGCGTCCGAGACGTCGCTGCCGCCCGATTCCGGTTCGGTGGCGCTCGATGTCTCCTCGGTGGCGGTCGACTTGCTCAATTCCCCGTCGGGGGCAGCAGCATCGTCTGCCATGTTTGCTCCTCTGTGGCAGTGCGGGCCAGGTTGGACTGTGTGTACACACGTCCGTCCGGTCCAACGTACGTGCCGGTGGCTGGGTCGTATTCGGCGGCCGCTATTGGCGGCGGCGACGGACCCGGCGGCGGAGCGGCTTGCGCAGGTGGTGACCCGGGCGGCAGCTGCGGAACCGCCTGTCCGGACAGCGTCGCGTTCGGGTCACCCTTCCAGTTGTAGCCGTCATTGAGTGGCACGTAGTACTCGTTGCTCTCACACATCTTCACCGTCGGGGCACGTTTGCCCGGGACGGTCTCGCACGGCAGGTTGCGGGCGCCGCGGACATTGAACGGCGCGTCCTGCGGCACCCGGCAGTAGACATCGCCCGGTGGCCTGTCGGGATAGTCCTCGAAGGTGGGCACCCGCTGCTGCTGGGCGGGCAGGAAGCCGGTGGTGCACGGCGGCGGTATCTGCTGCGGCGGAAGAGGGATCGGCGCAGGCAACAAAGGGATCAACAGGTTCAAGTTGAAGACCAGGGCATCGCCTTCGTAGTCCTGTTTGGTGTTGCGCTTGTGCACACCCACGGCCTGCGTGACGGCGGTGCCCTGGGGCAACAGCACCAGCAGTTGCTCGAGGCTCGGTTGGTAGGTGACGGCGACTTCCCCGATGCTGACGAGATTGGCCAGCACGATCGGCAACGTCGGCTGCAGGCGATCGAACAGCGCCCGCACCTCATCGGCCGCACCCGGCCCCTTGTCCAGGACTCCGGCCACGGCGGCGTCCTGGTTCTGCAGCTGAGTGGTGATAGTTGCCAGGTTCGACGCCCACGCCTGAATCGACCCCGCGGTCTCGGTCTGTGTATCCAGTACGGGTTTGGACTGGTCGATCAGAGTGGTCAACGGGTCCAGGTTCTTTCGCGCATCGATGGCCAGGTTGGTGCTGCCGTTGACTAGCCGGCGAAGCTCTGGGCCGAGGCCGCCCACCGCGACGTACGCCTCGTCGATGACGGTCTTCAGGTTCTCCTGCGGGATCGCCTGCAGGCCACGGGTCGTGTCCGCCAAGACCTTGTTGATGTCGGTCGGGACCGTGGTGCGGTCCGCCGGGATGACGTCGCCGTCCTTTAGCGTCGGCCCCTTGCCGCTTCTGGGCAGCAGCTGCACGAACTGCTCACCGACGGAGGACACGCTGTGTACTTCGGCCTCGACATCGGCGGGGATCTTGACATTCGAGTCCAGCGACAGCTCCGCGGCGACGCCGGAATCGGTGAGGTGAACACTTTTCACCGTGCCGACCTGGGCGCCGCGATAGGTGACGTTGCCCCGCGGATAAAGCCCGCCGGTTTCGGGCAGCTGGACGGTTACCTTGTACTGCCCGATGCCTGCCATGTCCTGAACGCGCATGTAGCCGAACAACATGACCGCAAGCGCGGTCGTCGCCACAACGGCGAAGATCGCCATCTGGATGAGGATCCGCCTCGTCAAAATCATGTCAGGGCCCCTGATCCCAGTGATACGGAGCGATCAACGGATTGCCGGCGCCGTTCGGCGGGGCGCTCCCCGTGCACGGGCTGGGGAATTGGCCGATGGTGCGGCCCCACTGAATCTCCAGCCAGGTCAGATCGCACTCCCACCGCGATCCGGTGAAGAATCCGGTGTCGATCCGGCTCAATGTCAGGTCGAGGATCAACGTCAGGTTGGCGTAGTCGCCACGCATCCAGTTGGTCAGCGTCTCCTTGGGGAACGGGAATGTGGGCAGGAAGCTCAGTGCGCGGGTCAGCGCCGGGCCGGCGTCGGCGAGTGATTGCAACACCGGCCCAAGGTCTTTGAGCTCTTGGACGAGTGCTTCCTTGGTTTGGTTGACCGAGTCGGCGGCCAGCGCGCTGAACTTGCCGAGCTGCGCCAACGCTTCCGAGAGGTTGTCGCGCTGATCCTTCAAGACCACCAGCGCATCTGGGATGGTCTTCAATGCCTTGTCCACCACGGGTTTCTGCTCGGCGAACTGACCGATCAGGTTGTTCAGGCTCTCCGAGGCCGCGATGATGTCGTGTTTTTGGTCGTTGAGGTAGCCGATGGCCTTGTCGAGTTGCTCGATCAGGCTGCGTAAGTCGTTCTCGCGGCCGGTGAAGGCGATACTCAACGCGTCGGTGATGTCTTGAATGTTGCCGATACCACCGCCGTTGAGCAGCAACGCAATTGCAGCCAGCGTCTGCTCGGTACTCGGATACTTGCCGGAAGACTCCAGCGGTATCAGCGAACCGTCGCGCAGTGTGCCCTGCGGCGCCACGTCGGTCGGCGGCGCCAGCTCGATATGCAGCGACCCCAGCAGGCTGGTCTGACCGAGCTTCGCGGTCGCATTGGCGGGAAGTTGGACATCGCCGTTGAGCTTCATCGTTACCAGCGCATGCCAGCCCTGGCGCTCGATCTTCGTGACGGTGCCGACGTTCACGTCGCCGACCCGCACCCGGGAGTTCTGCTCGATGTTGTCCACGTCGGGCATCTGCGCCTGGACGGTGAAACCGCCGGGGCCGGTACCCTGCACGCCGGGCAGCGGAAGCGAGTTCAGCCCTTGCCAGTCGGCGCACCCGCCCACCGCGAGGGCGAGCACGGCCAAGCTCACCGCGATACGAATCCACTTGGCGCGCATCATGGTCCAGCTCCTGGCGGCACCATCATTCCGGTCAGACCGTCGGCCGGATTGGTAGCGACTGGAGCCTCCGCAGGTAACGGCGGCCCGGGAGGCGGTGGTGCTGCCTCAGGCGAGGTTGCGGCAGGTGGCCCGGCACCCGGAGTCGGTTGCGGCGGAATGTAATCCGGCCGCATCCAGTCCTCGCTGTAGGTGAGCTCATTCGGCCGTGTCGTAGCACCGACGAAGACGTTCTGCGCGACGGGCAGGAAGTTGTATTGGCGATTCTTGATGATCGGCGCCAGGTATTGCACGCACAGCTTCGCCGACTCCTCTGCGCCCAGCCGTGACGCCGCCTGAATAGCGCCGCATAGAAAGGAAATCGGATTGGCGAAGTTGTTGATCATCGGCACGCTGCTTATCGCGCCCTGGGCGGGTTGCCAGATGTTGACGTAGTTCTGCAACGTGTTGGGCGCCACGTGCAGGAATTGCTTGACGTCGTCGAGGCTGTCGGTCAACGCCTGGGTCACCCCGGCCAACTTGTCCGACGTGGTGCCCAGCGCTTCGCGGTTATCGGCCACGAACGTCTGTACCTCTCCCACCGCGGCGTTGAGGTCCCTTACCGCGTCGCCGACTTCGTTGGGGTTGTCCGCGAGCAGGCCGGTAACCGACGCCAGGTTCTGATTGAGCTGACGCATCAGGTTGGTGCTGTCCTGAAGCGCCGATACCAGAATGGCCAGGTTCTTGATGGTCGAGAAGATGTCCGTGCTGTGATCACCGAGCGCCGAAAACGCTTGCGACAGCTTGATGACGGTGTCGCGGATGCTGGCACCCTGGCCGCGCAGATTGTCGGCGGTGGTGTTGATGAGCGAACCCAGCGGGGCGACTCCGCCGGGCTCGGTCGGCTGCAGCGTGTGGGCCAGCTTCTCCAATTGCGCACGCACTTGGTCCCATTCGACCGGGACCGCGGTCCGCTCTTGCGGGATCACCGCGTCATCGGGCATCACCGGCCCGGTGGTGTAGACAGGCGTGAGTTGGATGGCACGCGCGGTGACCAGTGTCGGCGACAGGATCGCCGCTTTGGCGTCGGCAGGCACCTTGTACTTGCTGTCGTACCAGAACGAGACCTTGACCCGCTCGGGTTGCGGCTGGATTTCGGTGATCCTGCCGACGTTCACGCCAAGGATGCGCACGTCGTCGCCGACGTAGACGCCATTGCTGTTCTCGAAGTACGCAACGACATTCGTGCGGTTGATGGTGTCGCTCGTGCGGAACAGCACGGCCACTCCGGCGACCAGCAGCACGACAAGGGCGACCGCAACCCAGCTCTTGCGAATACGGTTCATGGTCCAGCCTCCCCAGGCGCGGGCACCATGACGGGGCTCGGCGTCGGCTGTGGTGTGGAGTCCAGCCCGGGTGGCGCCAACGCGGGAGGACCTGGCGGCGGACCACCGGGCGGCGGCGCTGGGAGCGGCTCGCGGTAGGGGTAGCAGCCCGTCGGGCCGGGCAGCGGCAAGCCAGGCGGACCGCACCCCTGATCGCCGGGATTGCCGGTAATCGCGTCGGGCAATGTCAGATGCGGTTCGCCGCCCTGCCCGGTGCGCGGATAGGGCACCGGCAATGCCGGTGTCCCCGGCTGGCCGATCTGCGGGTCGGTACGTTCCGACGGCAGCAGCGTATTGGGATCCAGACCGAGGTCGGAGAACGCGGCGTCGATGAACGGCTGAACGAACTGTCCCGGAAGCAGATTCGCGACATAGGTCTTGAAGAAGGGCCCGGACGCCACCGATTCGCCAAGCGACATCGAGTACTGAGTGAGCAGTTTGATCGACCTCTGCAGGCGTTCCTTGCGATTGTCCAGCATCGTCAACACGCCGTTGAGCTTGTCGAGCGCGGGCCTCATCGTGTCGCGGTTCTCCGCGATAAATCCCTGCAGCTGCTGACTGAGCGCGGAGATGTTTCCCGAGATCTGATCCAGTGCGGCGCTTTGGCTTTGGAGCTCCACCAGCAGCGAGTTGGTATTACCGATCAGACTGACCACCTGATTGCTGCGCTCGGCCAGAACCGTTGTGGCCTTATCCGCGTTGGTCAGCAGGCCGCGCAGCTGGGCGTCGCGCTCGTTGAGCGTGTCCGAGAACCGGGCCACCCCCTCGACCGCGATCTTCAACTCGGGCGGGGTGTCGGCGAACGTTGTCGCCAGCACCCGCAGCGAATCCGACAACTGGTTGGTGTTCAGACCGCTGATCGTGGTCGCCAACTCACCGAGTGCGTCCGGCAGCTGATACGGCGACGTGGTGCGGTCCAACGGAATTGTGCCTTCCTGGCGACCGTCGCCGCGCGAGGTGACCTCGAGGATCTTGTTGCCGAGCAGACCCTTGGTCTTGATGGCCGCCTCGGTCCGGTTGCCAAGCCGGATGTTCTTGTCGACGGTGAACTTGATCAGCACCCGCGGACCGTCGAGCTCGATCGACTCGACCTTGCCCACCTGGAAACCCGAAACCTGTACGGCGGCATCGTCCATCAGTCCGCCCGCCTCGGCGAAGTAGGCCGAATACTCCTTGCCCTGGTTGAGGAACGGCAGCTTGTCGTAGTTGATCGCACCCAAGATGATGGCGACGGTGATGCCGAGCCCGATGGCACCGATGATGAACAGATTGCGGTCAGAGAAAGGCTTCACCTCGGCGCGCACCTCCCGGTGCTCTGGCCCGCGACCTTGACGTACACCGGCTGGCCCCCCTTGCCGTTCAGCTTCAGCACGATGTCGCACAGATAGAAGCTGAAGAAGTCACCGTAAATGCCTTGCCGCGCAAGCGCTTGATACGCGTCTGGCAGGGTGTTGAGGAGGTTGTCGAAATAATCGTGATCGGCCACCACGATCCCCGCTGCACGGTCGGTCTCGTGGATCGTCTTCGCAAAGGGTGGACGGGCCTGTGACAACAGGTCGGTGATGCTTCCCGCGGCGGCGTTTGTGTAGGCCAAGCCGTTGCTGATGTCCTGCTTGCGCGATTCAAGCCCCTTGACCAATTCGGAGAGCGCGTCGACGGCCTTTGCGAATTGGTCGCTTTGGTCACCCAGCGATCCGAGCACGGTGTTCAGGTTGACGATGACCTGCCCGATCAGCTG
>Ga0075428_100004002_pt1 | contig 16172 bp, 18 predicted proteins | sample RhiMetdeltSRZDD2_FD_75291 | JGI IMG/M metagenome (GOLD analysis project Ga0075428, IMG submission 75291) | Populus rhizosphere microbial communities from Tennessee, USA - Rhizosphere MetaG P. deltoides SRZDD2 | ecosystem: Host-associated > Plants > Roots > Rhizosphere > Soil | place: USA... | reverse complement strand
CAGCAAGTGCAGCATCCGCGATCCGCTCTGGCAGATTCGCGAGCGCATCGTCGCAGCGCTCGGCACCGTCAGCCTGGCCGAACTGGCGTCGGAGGGCGAGGTGACCGCGGCAGCGCAGCCGATGTCGGTGATGCGGCGCGCCAGTTTGTGAGCGAGGCGGACATCCAGTTCGCCCGAGCTCGAGAGACAGCACGAAGAGAGCGGCGCCCAACGGGCGCGCCCGGGAAATGACGACGATGAAGCTTCCGATTTACATGGACTATCACGCCACGACGCCCGTGGACCCGCGGGTGCTCGAGGCGATGCTGCCGTTCTTCAGCCAGAAGTTCGGCAACTCGGCGAGCCGGAACCACGCCTTTGGCTGGGAGGCCGAGGAGGCGGTAGAGACGGCGCGCAAGCAGGTGGCCGACCTGATCGGTGCAAACGCCAAGGAGGTCATCTTCACGAGCGGCGCCACCGAGGCGAACAACCTGGCCATCAAGGGCGCCGCGGAGATGTACCGCGAGAAGGGCAACCATGTGATCACGTGCGTCACGGAGCACAAGGCCGTGATCGACACGTGCAAGAAGCTCGAGAAGCAGGGCTCGCGCGTGACCTACCTGCCGGTGCAGAAGGACGGGCGCATCAGCCTCGACGATCTCCGCGCGGCGATCACCGGGAAAACGATCCTCATCACCATCATGACCGCCAACAACGAGATTGGCGTGCTGCAGCCGGTCGAGGAGATCGGCGCGATCGCGAAGGAGAAGGGGATTCTCTTCCATACCGACGCGGTGCAAGCGGCGGGCAAGATTCCGTTCGACGTCAACAAGGCGAAGGCCGATCTCGTGTCGGTGAGCGCTCACAAGATGTACGGGCCGAAGGGCGTTGGCGCGCTCTACGTGCGGCGGCGGAATCCGCGGGTGCTGCTCGCCGAGCAGATCAGCGGAGGCGGTCACGAGCGCGGCATGCGTTCGGGCACGCTCAACGTGCCGGGCATCGTCGGCCTGGGCCGCGCGGCCGAGCTGTGCCGGCTGGAGATGGCGAGCGACACCGAGCGCCTGCGCGCGCTGCGCGATCGCCTGAACGTCAAGCTGCACGAGAACCTCGACGAGATCTACATCAACGGTTCTCAGGACCATCGGCTGCCGCACAACCTGAACATCAGCTTCGCCTATGTCGAAGGCGAGTCGCTGTTGATGGGGATCAACGACGTCGCGGTATCGTCGGGGTCCGCATGCACCTCGGCCAGCCTGGAGCCGTCTTACGTGTTGAAGGCGCTGGGCGCGGGCGACGACCTGGCGCACTCGTCCATTCGTTTCGGCCTGGGACGCTGGACCACCGAAGAAGAAGTGGACTACGTGGTCGAGAAGCTGACGAGCGTGGTGCGGCGGCTGCGCGAGATGTCGCCGTTGTACGAGATGGTCAAGGAAGGCGTTGACCTGTCGAAGATGCAGTGGGTGGCGCACTGAGCCCAAAGCCCAGAGCCTTTATGGAGGCGGGTTCTCGCTGAGCCCCGCCGGAGATTGAGAACAATGGCGTATTCAGACAAAGTCATCGACCACTACGAGAACCCGCGCAACGTCGGATCGCTGCCGAAGAACGACGCCAACGTGGGCACGGGCCTCGTGGGCGCGCCGGAGTGCGGCGACGTCATGAAGCTGCAGGTCAAGGTGAACCCCGACACCGGGGTCATCGACGACGCGAAGTTCAAGACGTTCGGGTGCGGGTCGGCGATTGCGAGCTCGAGCCTGGCGACCGAGTGGCTGAAGGGCAAGACCGTCGACCAGGCGCTGGCGATCAAGAACACCGACATCGTCGCGGAGCTGTCGCTGCCGCCGGTGAAGATCCACTGTTCGGTGCTGGCCGAGGACGCCATCAAGGCGGCCATCGCCGACTACAAGAAGAAGCAGGACGAGCTCAAGCCGGGGGTGGCCACCGGTCAGCACGCCCAGCCGACGGCGTGAGCGAAACATGAATTTGCGGATTTACGAATTCGTCAATCCGTAAATTCGTCAAGTGCCATGATCGAGATTTCTGACTCCGCGGCGAGCAAGATCAAGTCGCTGATGGCCAAGCAGGGCATCAGCGACGGCGGTCTTCGTGTCGGTGTCAAGGGCGGTGGCTGCTCGGGCCTGAGCTATACCTTTGCCTGGGAGAAGGTGCCCCGTCTCGGCGACGAGGTCTTCGAAGGGCACGGCGCCAAGATTTTCGTGGACAAGAAGAGCTATCTCTTCCTGAAGGGCACGACGCTCGACTACGACACCGCGCTCCTTTCGACAGGCTTCGTGTTCCACAACCCGAACGCGAAGCAATCCTGCGGCTGCGGCAGTTCCTTCGGCGCGTGAGGCGCCGGGGAGCCTGCCACTGGCATTCATGACTCCCGATCCGATTCCTGTTCGTCACGTGCCCTCGGTGGAATGTCGCAACTGCGGCGCCGGTGCTCCTGTGGACGAACACTTCTGCCCGAGCTGCAGTCGCATTCTCGCCCTCGGACGTCATGGCGACTACTTCGCGTTCCTCGGCCTGACGCGCCAGCTGGTGATCGATCAGGGGGATCTCGATCGGCGGTTCCGCGAGCTCAGTCGGCAGTTCCATCCCGACTACTACTACAACGCGTCGCCGGCGGAGCGGCTGGCCAGCCTCGAGCGTTCGTCGTATCTGAACGACGCGTACCGCGCGCTGCGCAACCCGGTGGGCCGCATCGAGCATCTGCTGGCCATCGAGGGGCTGCCGCCTGCGCGATCGGACGAGGGCACCGCAAAGGTTCCGCCGGCGCTTCTCGAGTCGGTCTTCGCTCTGAACGAGGAGCTCGACGAGATTCGCGAGCTGCGGGAGTCGGGCGCCGATCCCGGGCAGCTGAGGCGCCGGCTCGACGCGGCGCGGCTGCCGATTGAGAAACGGCGGACGGAGCATGAAGCGCAGCTGCGCGATCTCAGCGCGCAATGGGATGCCGGACGCGATACGTCCCCCGACGAGCGGAAGAGGATTCTCGAGGCGTTGCGCGAGCGCCTGCTCGAGCGGAACTACATCACGAATCTGCTGGCCTCGGTGGATCGTGAAACGGCAGGCCTTGGGCTTGGGCCGGGGCCCGACAGTTCCGAGGCCCAAAGCCAAACGCCTAGAGTCGAAAGCCATGGGTAAGGTCGTCGGTATCGATCTCGGCACGACCAACAGCCTCGTCGCTTACGTGCGCGACGACACGCCGGTGGTGATCCGCGACGCGTCCGGGGACGGGCTCGTCCCGTCGGTCGTCTCGCTCGACGAGCAGGGCACGGTCTTCGTCGGACGGGAAGCGCAGCGCCGGCTGCTCACCGCGACCGGCCGCACCGTGTACTCCGTGAAGCGCTTCATGGGGCGAGGCATCGAAGACGTGCGTGACGACGCCGAGTTCCTGCGGTTCCGCGTCGCCGGCGAGGCGGGGGGCGTGGTGCGCATCACGCTCGGCGATCGCGAGCTCACGCCGCCGGAGATCTCGGCGTTCGTGCTGAAGGAGCTCAAGCACCGCGCGGAAGAGCACTTCCGCGAGCAGGGCGAGTTCGACTTCGAGGTCGATCGCGCCGTCATCACCGTGCCGGCGTACTTCAACGACGCCCAGCGCACGGCGACGCGCGATGCCGGACGGCTCGCCGGCATCGAGGTGCTTCGCATCATCAACGAGCCGACGGCGGCCTCGCTGGCGTACGGGCTCGACAAGCGGAATCGCGGCACGATAGCCGTGTACGACCTTGGCGGCGGCACGTTCGACATCTCGATCCTGCGGGTCGAGGACGGCGTCTTTCAGGTGCTCGCCACCAACGGCGACACGCACCTGGGCGGCGACGACATCGATCGTGTGCTCACCGAGCTGGTGCTCGCGGAGCACGCCGGCACGTCGACTGCGGGAGCCGGCCAGCCGACGCTTCCGGCAGAGGCCCTACAGGCGATCCGCAAGGCCGTGATCCAGGCCAAGTGGGATCTGTCCGAGCACGAGCGAGCGGAGATCGTCGTCGAGCCGGCGGCCGGTCTTCCTTCAGGCGCCCGCCGCCCGATCACGCGACAGGAGTTCGAGACGCTCATCCGCCCGATTGTCGACCGCACGCTCGGTCCGGTGCGCGCTGCGCTCGCCGACGCGAATCTGACGCCGGAAGACATCGACGAGGTCGTCCTGGTGGGCGGGTCGACGCGCGTGCCGCTCGTCCGCCGCTCGGTGGAGGAACTGTTTCACCGGACGCCGCACTCCGAGTTGAATCCTGACGAAGTAGTGGCGCTGGGCGCCGCGGTGCAGGCAGACATTCTCGTCAGCGGCCGCCGCGAGATGCTGCTCCTCGACGTCACGCCGCTCTCCCTCGGCATCGAGACGATGGGCGGCGTGGTGTCGAAGATCATCATGCGGAACTCGACGGTGCCGGCGAGCGGCCGCGACGCCTTCACCACCGGCGTCGACAACCAGACGGCCGTCGAGATCCACGTGCTTCAGGGCGAGCGTGAGCTTGCCGCCGATTGCCGTTCGCTCGGACGGTTCCGGCTGCGCGGCATCCCGCCGATGCCGGCTGGACTTCCGCGCGTCGAGGTCAGGTTTCAGATCGACGCCAACGGCATCCTCACGGTGTCGGCGCGCGAGCTGCGCACCGGCATCGAGCAGCAGATCGAGGTCAAGCCGTCCTACGGCCTCACCGACGAAGAGGTCGAGCGGATGCTGATCGAGTCGTTCGAGCACGCCGAGGCGGACTTCGAGGCGCGCCTCCTGATCGACGCTCGCAACGAATCCGAGGCGGTGATCGCGGCGACGGAGAAGTCGCTGCGTCGTCCCGACTTTACCGCGCTCGTGGGCGCCGACCTCGAGCCAGGCGAGCTCGAACGCATCCAGGCGGCGGTCTCAGCCGCGAAGGAAGCGATGCGTGGCGACGATCGTGACGCCATCCACCGGCGCACGCACGAGCTCAACGACGTGACGCGTCACCTGGCCGAGGTGATGATGAACCGGGGTGTGCGCGAGGCGCTGGCCGGCAAGAACATCAGCGAGATCGAGACCGTCGGGTCTGCCGCGCCGCCACATGTCGCCGGAACTGTACCGGGTAAGCGCTGATGCCAAAAGTCACTTTCATCCTGCGGGACGGCACCGAGAAGACCTTCGAGTTCGAGCACGGCAAGATGCCCTTTCAGGAGCACGGCCTGCGCGAATCCTTCCTCGACGTGGCGATGAACTGCGGGGTTCCTCTCGAGCACGCCTGCGGCGGAAGCTGCGCCTGCACCACCTGCCATCTGTTCATCCGCGAGGGCGAGGAAAACCTCAGCGAACCCCAGGACAACGAGCTGGATCGCCTCGATACCGCCTGGGACCTGCGAACCAACTCACGGTTGGGCTGCCAGGCGGTCATCAAGGGCGACGTAGTGGCGGAATTCCCGCTGTACACGCGCAACTACGTTCAGGAAGGCGGCGGCATCCAGCTCGGCAAGCCGGAGCGCCAGGACGAAATCGCAGACGCCGAGGTGCGATCGTGAAATGGCTCGACGCCGAGGACATCGCCATCGCTCTCTTCGAACGATTCCCCGCCACGGATCCTTTGACGATCCGTTTTACCGACCTTCGGGATAAAGTGATGGCGCTCGACGGTTTCGACGATGACCCGAAGGCGTCGAACGAGCCGAGGCTCGAGGCCATCCAGATGGCGTGGTACGAAGAATGGAAGGACAACCAGTAACAGTAGGGTGACGTCTCAAGCGTATGCCTCGCCGAACGTGGACGGTCGTCTTGCTCGTCATGCTGATCGGTTCAGCGGGCGGATCGCTGCGCGCGCAGCTGCCGGCGCCACCGGCTCCCGTCTTCGCTGTGAGCAAGCCTCCAGCCTTCGATGTGAGCAAGCTTCCAATGGATCTCGACAGGGTTCAGCGGAAGCTGCGTGAGGCGCTCGACGGTGACCGGAAAGCACCTCTCATCGTGCGCTTCACGGTGGACGTCTTCGCCCAGGCGCCGCGAATCGACCTCTTCAATCCGAGCGACAACTTTCGATTTGCCCAGGTGCGAACGGTAACTCCCACGCATCGGGAACTGATGAACATTGTCACACCAGTGCCATGGGGCCGCCGTTGAGTGTCAGGCTCGGCCCTATTCGCGCTGGGTGTAAGGTCGGCGGTACGGTGATGCCACAGCAACTTTTGACCGCGGCCACACGTCCGAACGGGTATATGGCTCGATCGTCTGCGGCGCTGTTGCTCGTGGCGCTCTGCAGCGTCGCGGTCTCGCCGCTGCACGCGCAGGCGCCGCAGCAGTCGCTTGTCGACGCAACCAAGCTGCCGGTTAATCTCGATCGCCTGCAGCAGAAGGTGAAGGAGTCGGTCGCACGGGAAGAGAACACCGGCTTCACTCTTCGCTATACGGTCGACGTGTTCGCGCCTGCACCGCGCATTCAGCTGTTCCAGCCCGACGACAACCTCCGCTTCGGCGCCCCACGCTTCGCAGTCCCCACTCATCAGCAAATGATGGACGTCGTGACCCCGCAGGAATTCCGCTCGCCGGTCATGGATTTCAGCAACCTGATGCGGTGGCTCCAGATCGTCAACAAGGACAAGAAATAGGACCTGCGTCCCGGGTGCCCCTCGCCGCTCCAGGTGCGGCCGCAGCCGTGTTGTACACTCGTCAGCGCTCATGAAAATCACGGTTGCCCACAGTCCCGATTCCGACGATGCGTTCATGTTCTACGGCCTCGCGCGCGGTCTGGTGCCCACCGACGGACTCGAGGTCGAACACGTCCTCTGTGATATCGAGACGCTGAATCACGCCGCGTTCGAAGGCCGGTACGAGGTGTCGGCCGTTTCCTTCAACGCGTACGCGCACCTGACCGACAAGTACCTGCTGCTGCCGCACGGGTCGAGCATGGGGGACAAATACGGGCCGATCGTCGTCGCCCGCACCGACGGCCCGTCGTCGACGCGCGGCGTCACGGTGGCCGTGCCGGGCACGCTGACGACGGCCTTCCTCGCGCTGCGCATGTACGACCCCGAGGTGAAGCACGTCGTGATGCCGTTCGACCGCATCCAGGAAGCCGTGCGCGACGGCGAGGCGGAGGCCGGGCTGATCATTCACGAAGGCCAGCTCACCTACGCGGACGACGGCTTGAAAAAGGTGGTCGACCTGGGCGAATGGTGGTCGGAGCGGACCGCAGGACTGCCCCTGCCTCTCGGCGGCAACGTGATCCGCCGCGACCTGGGCCGGGAGGCGATCGACAGGATCTCCCGTTTGCTTCGCGAGAGCATCGCCTTCGGGCTCACGCATCGCGCCGCCGCGCTCGATCACGCGCTGCAGTACGGCCGCGGGCTCGATCGCGACCGCGCCGATCGATTCGTCGGCATGTACGTGAACGAGCTGACGCTCGACTACGGTCCGCGAGGCCGTGAAGCCGTTCAGCGGCTGCTCGACGAGGCGTGGAATCGGCGGCTGATCCCCCGCCAGATCACCGCGGAGTTCAGCTCCTGATCGCGCCGTAGTCTCAGGCGCAGCCTCGCTCGCTAGTCTAGAGGGAAGTGCCGTGTCATGAACTCCAGCTGGCCACTCGCACGATCCGGCGTTTCCGCCCCCGACACCATCGCGACGGAACGGCTCGAGCTGCGCAAACCGCTTACCGCCGACGCCACGGTCATCTACACGCGATACGCCTCCGACCCGGACGTCACCCGCTATCTCGGCTGGCCGCGGCACACCACGCTCGACGACACCCGTGTGTTCGTCGGTTTCAGCGATGGCGAGTGGCGCAAGTGGGGCTGCGGCCCGTATCTGACGTTCTCGCGTTCGGGTGACCTGCTGGGCAGCACCGGTCTGGCGTTTGAGACCCCCGATGTGGCCTCGACCGGCTACCTGCTGGCGCGCGATTCGTGGGGGCGGGGCTACGCGACCGAGATGCTCAGGGCGATGATCGATCTGGCGCAGCTGCTGGAAGTGCGGCGCGTGTACGCGCTTTGTCACGTCGATCATCGGAGCTCGCAGCGGGTGATGGAAAAGGGCGGGCTGACGTTCGAAGGCGTGCTCCCGCGGCACATGATGTTTCCCAACCTCGGTCCCGACCATGCCGATGTGCTCTGCTACGCACGGACGTTCTGACGCCGCTGGCAGCCTTGCCACTCCGTTTGTAGGCTCAGCGGGCGTCTGTCCGGGAGGATCCGTGATGCGTATTTCCCGTCATGCCGTCTTTCTCGTCTGTGTCTTCCTGACGGCGCCGGCCTCGCTCGCCCCGTCTGCGCAGACGCAGACGAGCGCGCTCCGTCTGGTTTCGACGGAATGGACGCCGTTCACGAACCAGCCCGGGCAGGCCCGCTTCGCACTGGACCTGGTTGAAGCCGGGCTCGGTCGGATTGGGTTGAGCGCGACGACGACGCTCGTCGAGCCTGCGCGGTACACGACTGCGCTCCTCAGCGGGGAGTTCGACGGCAGCGGTGCGGCGTGGAAGGATGCCGAGCGCGAGCGCGTGCTGCTCTTCTCGCAGCCCTATCTCGAGAATCGGCTGATTCTCGTCGCGCGCAGTGGCGACACCGTCTCGGCGGCGGCGCTCAGCGATCTCAAGGGAAAGCGAATCGCCATCGTTGGGGGCTACTCGTACGGCGACGAGATCGACAAGGCAGGAGCGACCCTCATGCGCTCGCTCGGCGAAGAAGACAGTCTCGCCCTGCTCCTGCAGCGCAAGGCAGACTATGCGCTCATGGACGATCTGGTCGTCCAGTACATCGTCCAGAACTACCCGAATGAGACCAGGACCAGGTTGAGCCTCGGTTCGAAGCCGCTGCTGACGCGGACGCTGCACCTCGCCGTGCGCCGGACACGCCCTGACGCCGAGTCGATCATCAACCGGTTCAACGCGCAGATCCGCGGCATGATCGTCGACAGGACGTATCATCGCCTCTTGCACGTGTCATGGATACGTGCGGACATCGACGGCGATGGCGTTGCCGAGTTCGTGCCGCAGAGCGACAGCGTCGGCCCGGCCGAACCGCAGCGGGCCTATGCCGTTCTCTCGACCGACAGCAGCCTGCGAGCCTCCGTCTCGAAGGAGGCGAAGCTGTCGACGCCCGACGACAACAAGCCGCGCTTTTATCTCGGAGGGAACATCTACACCGACTGGGCGAATGTCCCTGATCTCTACAAGAGGGAGGATTTGCGGGCGCCCGATCCCGATCGCTCGACGGCCAGCCTGTTCCGATTCACCTGGTAGCTGCGTTCATCCGCTACGAGGCCTCACGCCGGCGCGAGCACGCCGCGGGAGGGCGCTGAGACAGGGGCCTACCGATCAGGCGCGCGCGGGCTGACGTTCGTCCGCGGCGCGGGCAACCCGAGCCACGATCTCCTGGAGCTGTGCGAGGCCGTCGGTGAGGGCCGCCGGGCCGGGCTGCAGGATCAGCGCGGACTTGATCTCGTAGATCTGTCCCCGCTGCACCGCCGATATCGCCTCCCATCCGGATCGAGTGGCGATCTTCTCGCGCCGCACCGCCTTGCCGCACCATGACGCGACGATGCCCTCGGGATCCCGCCGGGCCACTTCGGCGGGGTCGACGATGCGATCGCGGCCGAGCCGCGCGCTGCGCAGCTCGGGGAAGATTGGCGTGCCGCCTGCGATCTCGACGAGCTCTTCAACCCACTGGATGCCGGAGATCAGCGGCGCATCCCATTCCTCGAAGAAGATGCGCGGGCGATGCGGCAACTCGGCGGCTTCAGCACGAACCGTCTCGAGCCGCCGCTCGAGGTCCGATGCCAGCGCGTCCGCCCGGTCGGCCCGGCCGACCAGGCCTCCGACCACGCGGACCATCTGCAGAATCTCGTCGACGCTTCGCTGATTGAAGACGTACACCGGGTAGCCACGCTTGATCAGTTCCGCGGCGATATCGGCCTGAAGGTCGGAGAAACCGAGGATCAGATCGGGCTGCAGCGCGGCAATCTTCTCGAAGCGGGCGTTGATGAACGCGGACACTCGTGGCTTGCGCCGCGCCTCCGGCGGCCGCACCGTGTAGCCAGAGACGCCAACCACGCGATCGCCCTCGCCGAGCAGGTACAGTGTCTCGGTCGTTTCCTCGGTCAGGCAAACGATGCGGGACGGATGGTTCATCGCGGCCTTCGCAGCGCCGGGCTTCAGCTCGGCGATCTCTGATCGTCCAACACCATATCGGCCCATGCGAATGGCTCGCGCACGACGAGCTCACCTGTCGTCACGTTCAAGGCATGGTCGAACATCGGACCGCCGACGACACAGGTGTGGAACTCGCCGTTCTCGCCACACGGGTCGACGCCAGCCGGAAGACTGCGCAGGAGATCGTCGTCGAACGGCCTGCCGGCAAACGAGGTGTCGAGGATGCGGGTATCGACGCACGCGAGCCGTGCGCGAAGTCCCTCCCGGATCATCTGCCCGGCGAGCTCGGCGGTTGGCGCTCCCCACAGCGGAAAGAGCGGCTCCAGCCCTGAGCCGGCGAGCCGCTCCTCGCGGTAGGCCCTGACGTCCTGAAGGAACAGGTCGCCGAACGCCGCATGCGTGAAGCCATCGGCCACGGCGGTCGCGACCGCTTCGCGCATGCGCGCCTCGTAGATCTCGTTGGGGCACGGGTGCGGAATCGGCACGATGCGCACGGGCAGGCCTGCGGCCTGTGCCTGGGCCTCGAGCAGGGTGCGGCGAACGGCGTGCATCGCGACCCGGTCGACAGCCTCGTTGACCGTCGTCAAGAGGGCGGCGACGGCTCCGGGGTGCGTGCGGCGCAGGACGTGCAGCGCCCATGCGCTGTCCTTGCCGGAGCTCCACGACAGCAGAATCTTCACCGGAACACCTCCGGGTGGAGCGCTCGCGCGAGCGCCTCCACTCCCTGCGCCAGCCGTGGACCCGGCACGACGAGGTGCTCACCGACGAGCACGGTGATCCGTCCATTGCGCACGGCTGGAATCGACGCGAGGCTCGACCACGCCTTTCGTGCGTCCGGGCCCTCCTTGGCGCCCACTCCCGCGGCTCGGACTTCGAGAATCACATCGGGCGCGCGTTCCAGCAGCGCTTCGTGCGAAGGTTGAACCGATTCGCGCTTCACGTCGGCGAAGACGTTGCGGCCACCAGCGGCGTCGAGCATCTCCTGCATGAAGGTGGACCCGCCGGCCGCATACAGGCTTCTGAGCGTGCCCGGTTCCCGGTCGATCACCAGCAGCGTCCGAGGCTGCGGTCGCCCGCGAACGCGTTCGTGCACGGCATCAATGTGGGCGCGGAGCTCCGTGGCCACCCGTTCGGCCTCCATGTTCCTGCCGGTCACCTTCCCAAGCTCACGGATGGTGGCGAGGATGGTCGTGATGCCGCCGTGGCGATAGCTGAACGTGCGGATGCCGGCGCGCTCGAACCTGGCCGCGGCGTCCTGCTGCGACCCGTACACAATCACCAGCGTCGGCCGCAGCGTGAGGATGCGCTCGGTGTCGGGATCGAGCAGCGCCCCGACACGTGGCAGCGCGCGAACCTCCGGCGGGAAGGTATCGAAGCTGCTGACGCCCACGACCTGAGGCCCGGCCCCGATGGCGAACAGCATTTCGGTGAGCGCCGGCACGAGCGACACGATGCGCGCCGCGTCGCGTTGAGGGTTGTCTTGTTTGGCCCTCGCGGTCGATTGGGATGCACCTGTCCCGGCTCTGCCGAGCAGTAAGGCGACGGTCAGGAGAGCGATCAGCCGCGGCGAACGAGCAGCCATAGAAAGAACGGACCTCCGATGAGTGCGGTGACGACGCCGACGGGAATCTCCACCGGCGAGAAGAGCGTCCGCGAGAGAACGTCGCAGGCGACGAGAAACGTGGCTCCGAACAGCGCAGACGCAGGCAGCACCACCCGGTGATCGACGCCGACGATGAGGCGCACGAGATGCGGGACGACGATGCCCACGAATCCGATCGGGCCGGCGATCGAGACGGCGGCGCTCGTGGCCATCGACGCACTGATGAACGCCAGCCGCTGCGCCCGGGCGACGTCGACGCCCCTGGACGCCGCGGCGTCGTTGCCCAGACTGAGCAGGTTCAGCGACGAAGGAAGCAGGGCAAAGATGATGTAAGACGCGAGCAGCAAAGGCATCGCACCCCATAGCGGCTCGAAGCTGCCCACGTCCAGATCGCCCATCAGCCAGCGGAACGCGGCAGCGATCCGCGCGAAGTCGGCCACGTACTGGACGAACATGATCAGCGCGGAGAAGAACGAGTTGAGCGTTACGCCCGCGAGGAGCAGCACCGACGTCGAGATCGCGCGGCCTGATCGTGTGGCCAGCCAGTAGACGAGAGAGGCGGCGATCGACGCACCAACGAGGCTGGCAAGTGGAACCGGAGACAGCGGTCCCCATCCGAATGTGGCGCCGAACGTGATCGCGATCATCGCGCCCAGCGACGAGCCGGCTGACACGCCGAGCGTGAACGGTGTTGCCAGCGGGTTGCGGAGCATCGCCTGAAACACCACGCCAGCTGCGGCGAGCGCCGACCCGACGAGGGCGCCCGCCAGAACACGCGGCAGCCTGGCGATGAAGAAAATCTGCGCGTCGACGTTGTTTGCAAAGGGAATCGAGCGATCGAGCGCGCGTGCCAGGCTGATTGGCGTTCCCCCGACGAGAGGCGCCGTCAGACACGCCACAACGGTGAGGGCACCAAAGGCGCCCATCGTCAGCGCAACCCGTGAACGGATCGGCAACGTTCCGCTCGTCGTGTCCGCATGGGCGGTGGCGGGCGCGTTGCCACCGAATCGCGAGGTGTCGGACGGGGCCGCTTCAGGACTCTTCATGACGGAGCCGTCCACAGGGCACGACCGTGAGATGTCCCGCGCGGTGGTGGAAGTCGACGTCCGCATCGACGTCGTACAGACGGCGGACGGCAGCCGGCGTGAGCACGTCGCGCGTGGCGCCCTGCGTCAGGACGCTGCCGTCGCGCATGAGCACCAGCGTGTCGCACAGAGACGCCGCAAGGTTCAGATCGTGTGTGGCGAGCACCATCGTCACGCCACGATCGCGATTGAGCTGCTTGAGGAGCATGGCGACTTCGAGCTGAAAACCGAGATCGAGCGATGCCGTCGGCTCGTCGAGCAGCAGCACATCGCCCTCCTGGGCGAGCGCGGCGGCGATGACGACGCGCTGCTTTTCGCCGCCGCTGACCGTCATGTACGGTCGATCCGCCAGGTGCACCGTGCCGGTCGCCGCGAGCGCGTCGCGCGCGATGGCGATGTCGGCTGGACCTTCGAGCTGGAATGGGCCAAGGTGCGGATGCCTTCCCATCAGCACCATCTCCATGCAGGTGTAGTCGAAGGCAGGGTGAGTCTCCTGGGGGACGCAGGCGATCCGGCTGGCCACGACGCGCCTCGACATTTCGGAGAGCGTCTGGCCGCTGAGCGTGACGCGCCCGCTGTCTGGAGGGAGCACGCCCGAGAGCAGCTTCAACAGCGTCGTCTTTCCACATCCGTTCGGGCCGAGGAGTCCGGTGAACGATCCGCGCGGGACGGCAAGGCTCACGTTGCGGACGGCAAGGGCTCGCGGCTGGGTTGAGCGGGATCGGTAGCCGAAGGAGACGTCAGATGCCTGCAGGATCGACGGCTCGGCGTGCGGGGTCGCGGATGAGACTGGCGGGGATGTGAGCACGGCTCCTCTGGCGTCCTTCGCGCCCGAGCAGGACAGACAACGGATGAGAGGTCTCCTGGCTCGCGGAGTCTTCGGCGATCTGGTCTATCTTCCCGTCCACTCGTAGCGGCGGACCTTCAGGTCTGCCTGAGGACAGTGACGTTACTCGACCAAACCTCTCCGCTTACAGTGGCGGGACCGCGTGGGCATTGCACCCACTTCCCTGTTCATCCGAGGATCGCTGCGATTCCGAGTTTCGTTGCCGGAGTATAGCACGCTAGAATTTCAAGGGTTTACCGTGAAAGCTCGCCTCCACGCCGCCGGCCTGTCCGATATCGACCAGAAGCTCCTCGATGGGGATCGGCTGTCGTTCGACGATGGCGTTCGGCTGTTCACGACACCGGATCTGGCGGCCGTCGGCTGGTTGGCGAACCGCGAGCGGGAAAAGCGGCACGGCGATCGAACCTACTTCAACTACAACCTCAGGCTCGAGCCGACGAACGTGTGCGAGGCGAGCTGCCTGTTCTGCTCGTTCGCCCGGCTCAAGCCGGGCATGCCCGAAGCGTACACGATGTCGCTCGAGCAGGCATGGGACAAGCTGCGGCAGCGCGCGAACCAGCCCCTGACAGAGGTGCACATCGTCAACGGCCTGAACCCGGAGCTGCCGTTCAGCTACTACACGGAGTTGTTGCGGGGCTTCAAGCGCATTCGCCCAGGCATCCACCTGAAATGCTTCACGGCCGTCGAGATCGCGTTCTTCGCGGATCTGTACGGGATGAGCGACGAGCAGGTGCTGCGCGAGCTGATCGGCGCCGGTCTCGATTCGCTGCCGGGCGGCGGCGCCGAGATCTTCGCGGAGCGGGTGCGCCGCAAGATCTGTCATGACAAGTGCGGGACGGATCGCTACCTGGCGATCCACCGGACCGCTCATCGCCTCGGGCTTCGCTCGAACGTGACGATGCTCTACGGCCATATCGAAACGTTCGAGGAGCGTGTCGATCACATGATGCGCGCCCGGCAGTTGCAGGACGAGAGCGGAGGATTCCAGGCGTTCATTCCGCTGGCGTTTCACCCCGACAACAACCGGATGCAGAAGCTGCCGGCGCCGACCGGCACCGACACGCTGCGCGTGCATGCGGTGTCGCGGCTGGTGCTCGACAACATTCCCCACATCAAGGCTTTCTGGATCGCCACCGGAGTGGAGCTCGCGCAGATCGCGTTGTGGTTCGGCGTGGACGATCTCGACGGGACCGTGCAGGAAGAGAAGATCTACCACATGGCCGGCTCGTCGACCCCCGAAGGGATGTCGACGGCGCAGCTCACGCGGCTGGTCCGGGCGGCCGGGCGCCAGCCGCTCGAGCGTGACACGCTGTACAACGTCGTGAACGTGCCGGCCTCGGCGGCCGGCTGAACCAGCTCTACGGCGCGGCCTCCAGGGCCGCTTGCCCTATCGCGGCGGACGTTCGAGCGATATAATCGACCCAGGTCCAAACTCCACCGAGCGACAGCCCGGCAGTGGGGTTTGGGCTTTTTCACGTGCCGACTTTGCGAAAAATTTCACAAAGTATCCCGCGCGTGACCCGGGCAGAACCCGCTGCGAGGGACAGGTGAATGGGGTCGATCATCCCGCTGCTCACGGACTACGAGAAGGAGCACATCTCCGAGCGTCAGCCTCTGCCCGAGAAGTATCTGGGTCTGTCCGACGACGAGATGGAGCGCCGCATTGCCGCGGCGCGGCAGGCGCTCGGCAGCCGTCTGGTCATCCTCGGCCATCACTACCAGCGAGACGAGGTCATCCGGTTCGCCGATTACACCGGCGACTCGTTCCGCCTTGCGAGCCAGATCGCAACTCGGCCCGAGGCAGAGTTCATCGTGTTCTGCGGCGTCCACTTCATGGCCGAGAGCGCCGACGTCCTGTGCGCACCCCATCAGCAGGTCATCCTGCCGGACCTGGCGGCAGGATGCTCGATGGCCGACATGGTGGAGCCCGATCAGCTCGAGACCTGCTGGGAAGAGCTCACGCAGATGGGGATCTCCGGCGTCGTGCCGGTGACCTACATCAACTCGGCCGCCGCGATTAAGGCGTTCGTGGGCGAGCGTGGCGGCACCGTCTGCACGTCGTCGAACGCCAGGGCGACGCTCGAGTGGGCGTTCGCGCGCGGCGAGAAGGTGCTGTTCCTCCCGGATCAGCATCTTGGTCGCAACACCGCGTACAAGATGGGCATCCCCCTCGACGAGATGGTGGTGTGGGACCCTGCCGAGATCTTCGGTGGGCTGCAGCCCGACCAGGTGGAACGCGCCAGGATGATCCTCTGGAAGGGGCACTGCTCGGTTCACACGCGATTCACGGTTCGCCAGATTGAGACTCTCCGTCGCCAGCATCCCGGTGTGCGCATCATCGTCCACCCCGAGGTGCCGTGGGACGTGGTGCAGGCTGCCGACGACAGCGGCAGCACCGAGTACATCATCAAGACCGTCAGCGGCAGTCCAGTCGGATCGGTCTGGGCGGTCGGCACCGAGGTGCATCTCGTCAATCGCCTCGCCCAGCAGCAGGCGCCCGACCGCACGGTACTCTCCCTGGATCAGTTCGGCTGCCTGTGCTCCACGATGTTCCGCGTCTCTCCAAA
>Ga0075428_100003996_pt1 | contig 16185 bp, 10 predicted proteins | sample RhiMetdeltSRZDD2_FD_75291 | JGI IMG/M metagenome (GOLD analysis project Ga0075428, IMG submission 75291) | Populus rhizosphere microbial communities from Tennessee, USA - Rhizosphere MetaG P. deltoides SRZDD2 | ecosystem: Host-associated > Plants > Roots > Rhizosphere > Soil | place: USA... | reverse complement strand
CGACCCGGAGCGGTCCGACGCGGGACTCCCGGACGCGGGGGCGCGCGCGCAGAGCCGCTACCGGATCCGCGACGACCCGGAGGGCCGCGTGCTCGTGTGCAGCGAGGCTCCGACGCTGCGCGTGCGCATCGAGCGCGGCGTCGCGGTGACGGCGGCCGCGGCGAGGAGCGCGCCGGGGGGGACGATCTTCCTCGACGGCGCCGCGCAGGGCGAGCCCTTCCTCGACCCGCAACGCGGCGTCTACAACCTCGACCACCACGAGGGCTGCGTGCGGCCCTTCACGCTCGCGACCTGCGAGCAGGCGATGGTGCTGATCCGGCGCGGCCTCGACCTGCGCAAGCGCGACTGGACGATCCAGGCCAACGACGTCGACCTCGACGCGCTGCTCGCGATCTGGGTGCTGCTGAACCACCTGCGCCTCACGGGGCCCGACCCGCGCGCGCGGGCGGCGGTGATGCCGCTCTTGCGCCTCGAGGGCGTGATCGACGCGCACGGCCTCGAGCTCGTCGACCTCGCGGCGCTGCCGTCCGAGCTGCTCCAGGAGAGCCGCCGGCGCATGGATCGCCTGCTCGGACGCGAGCAGGCGCTGAAGTCGACGGGCCTCTGGGGCCGCACGGACCCGCTCGAGTACGCCGTCGACCGGCTCTCGGCGCTCGACGCGCAGATCTACTCGCCCGACCAGTTCGAGGACGTCGCGGAGATCGAGGAGCTCGCGCGCTTCGAGCTCTGCGAGGGCTCGGTCGGCGTGGTCTGCCGCGCCGCGGTCGGCCTCTACGAGGTCGAGCAGCAGCTGCGCCGCTACCACGGCGAGCGGCTCGGCCTGATCGTCCTCCAGAAGGGGTCCCGCGAGTACAGCCTGCGCCAGGTCGACCCGACGCTGCCGATCGGGCTCGAGGAGGTGTACCAGCTGCTGAACGCGGTCGACCCCGCGTCGGAGGGCAGCCTCGCCGCGAACCGCTGGGGCGGCTCCGCGGAAATCGGCGGCTCGCCGCGCCGCACCGGCACGGCGCTCGAGGCGGCGGAGATCGCCGCGGTCTGCGCGCGCGCGCACCTGCGCGGCACGCTGCCGACGCGCATCGGCCGGGTCGTCTGGACCGGGCTCGCGAGCTTCGCCGCGATCGGCATCTCCTGGGCCTCGATCCCTGCCGCGCACTCGCTCGCGACGTGGCTCCCGGGGCTCGCGTCGCGCGCGCCGTTCTGGTTCGGGCTGGTGCTCTGCCTCTTCGGCAGCTGCTTCCTCGGCCTGGTCGCGCGCCACACGCCGGGGCTCTACGGGCTGAGGCGGCCCTCGGGCGCCGACGCCTGGTGGATGCTGGTGCCGGCGCTCTGCGGTGCGCTCGCGGGGGGCGTCTGGATCCCGGCGCTGCCCTGGCCGCCGGGCCCGCCCGGCGTCGCCTGGGTCGCGCTGCTCGCCTTCCCGCTGCTGCCGCTCGGCGCCGAGATCCTCTTCCGCGGGCTCGTGCAGGGCAGCCTGGGCTGGGTGCTGCGCATGCAGCGCGTCGGCGGCCCCTGGCTGCTCTCGTGGCCGACGCTGGTCTCGGCCGCGCTCTACGCGCCGTGGGTCCTCGTGCTCGCCTCGATCTCGGTGCTCGAGCTGCCGGCGTCGGGCGCGGCCTGGAACGCACCGCTGTGGGGCGCGCTCGTCTTCGGCGCCGCGGCGGGCGTCGCGCGCGAGCGCTCGGAGAGCCTGCTGCTCCCGCTGCTGCTCCACGGCATCTGCGCAACCGTCGTGCTGCTGGTTCGCGCGCTCGCCGCCTGATCCCCGCGCGCGCCCCGCGCGCATCCGTCACCAGACCCGCCGATCCGGCCACTCGTCTCTCGACGGTGCAGATTTCCGCCGTCAGCGTGCGCGGCCGAGCGTCGGCAGCGACCGCCGCGGCGCCTCTCTGGAAGTTGCCGGTCCGTTGCCGGCCCTTTCGGTGTAGAAGAGAGCACGACCGCGGTCGGCGGGACGATCGATTCGGTGCCCGGGCGCGGCGTCTCGAGCGGGGTCAAGCGGTGCAGCACGGTGTCGGATCGCTCAGCGCGTGTGCGCGGGCCCTTGGCAGGACGCTCGTCGCCCTGCTCGCCCTGGTCGCGGGGCCCGCCGCCGCGGCGACGCCGCTCTTCACCTTCGTGCAGATCAGCGACTCGCAGCCGGGCAGCGCGACCGACTGGGCGCGCTTCGCGAGCGACCTGGACGTGATCGTCGCCGGCGGAACGCCCGGCGCGCTGCTCCCCCAGCCGATCGACTTCGTGCTGATCGCCGGCGACCTCGTCTCGACCGCGTCGAGCTCCTCCTCGTGGGTGCAGTGGGTCAACACCGTCAACGCGAAGCTCACCGCCAACGGGATCCCGTATCGCGCGATCCCCGGCAACCACGACCAGAACGCCTCGCTGGGCGCGGGCAACTTCGAGCTCTACGTCGCGGACTCGGATCCCTGGAGCGTCGACACCGCGACCTTCCCCGGTCACAACGGCCGCAGCGTCTACACCGGCTGGGGCGGGCTCCGGATCATCGGCTTCAACAACTCGGTGAACGGCGTCTACGGCGTGATCAGCGATGCCGACAAGGCCAACATCGCGAGCAAGGTGAGCGCCGCGGCCGCCGCGAACGCGAACATCATGCTGCTCTGCCACCACCCGTACAACGAGGGCGGCACGATCCCGCTCGCGAACGTGCTGACGAACCCCGCGATCGTCGGCTACATGCGCGGCCATTCGGGGAGCACCCAGGCCAAGAAGGGGCTCTCCGGCATCGCCAACCCGAACATCTGGAACCTGAACTCGCAGTCGACCCAGGACGACGGCGCGCTGCTCTACTACGAGGTGTACTCGGGCGAGATCAAGGTCTACGTCCTCCAGCTGATCAACAACCCGAGTGCGCTGCCGACGCCGAGCACGATCGCGCTTCCGAAGCCGATGGTCCCGGTGGTCCAGAGCGCGCCGACTGCCGCGTTCACCGCCAGCCCGGTCTTCGGCGTGGCTCCGCTCGCCGTGAGCTTCAGCGACACCTCGACGGGGATCCCGGCGACCTGGAGCTGGAGCTTCGGCGACGGCGGCACCTCGACGCTGCAGAACCCGACGCACACCTACGCGTCGCCGGGGATCTACAACGTGAGCCTGACCGCGTCGAACGCGCTCGGCTCGAACACGAAGACGGTCGTCGGCTACATGACGGTGGTCCCGCCGTCGCCGACGACGACCTTCACCCCGGTCGCCGACGCGCGCACCGCGCTGTCGAGCCCGAACTCGAACTACGGGACCAGCACCGAGCTGCGCGTGCGCGCCGGGACCTCGGCCTACCAGAGCTACCTGCGCTTCGTCGTGACCGGCGTGCCGAGCCAGTCGGTGATCTCCGCGAAGCTGCGCCTCTACGTGACGGACTCGAGCGCCTCGGGGGGCTCGCTCCATCTCGTCGACCCGACCTGGACGGAGAGCGGGATCACCTGGACGACCGCGCCCGCGATCGGCGGCACGGCGATCGCGACCAAGGGCGCGGTGGCCGCGGACCAGTGGGCCGAGTACGACGTGACCGCGACCGTGCGCGGCGACGGGACCTACGACTTCGGCCTCACCAGCGCGTCGACCGACGGCCTGTACTTCACGAGCCGCGAGGGCACGAACAAGCCGCAGCTCGTGCTCCAGACCGGCCCGGCGGCGGCCCCGGTCGCGAACTTCGGCGCCGCGCCGACGCTCGGCCCGGCGCCGCTCACGGTCGCGTTCACCGACCTCTCGACCAACGGCCCGACGAGCTGGTTCTGGACCTTCGGCGACGGCAGCGTGTCGACGCTTCGCAACCCGGGCCACGCCTACGCGGCCGCCGGCGTCTACGACGTCTCGCTGCGCGCGAGCAATGCGCTGGGTACGAACACGCTCTCGCGCTCGGCCTACGTCCAGGCGAGCTCCAGCGTGCCGCCGGTCGCGGACTTCTCGGGGACCCCGCTCGTCGGCGCGGCGCCGCTGGTCGTCGGCTTCACCGACCTCTCGACGAACGCGCCGACGTCCTGGCAGTGGAGCTTCGGCGACGGGGGCACCTCGACCCTGAAGAACCCGAGCCACGCCTACGCCGCGTCGGGCAGCTACAGCGTGACCCTCACCGCCACGAACGGCGCGGGGTCCCACTCGAAGGTGCGGTCCGGCTACGTGAACGTCGGCAGCGGGCCCCCGCAGCAGACGATCCTGCCCAGCGCCGACGCCCGGGTCGCCCTGACCAACCCGTCCTCGAACTACGGAACCAGCAGCGAGCTGCGCGTGCGCGCCGGGAGCTCCGCCGCCACGAGCTACCTGCGCTTCGACCTCGGCGCGGTCGCGGGCTACAGCATCGTCTCGGCGAAGCTGCGCCTCTTCGTCACCGACTCCGCGGGCAGCCGCGGCGCGGCGTACGTGGTCTCGAGCCCGTGGACCGAGTCGGGGATCACCTGGGCGAACGCCCCCGCCGTCGGCGGCACCGCCTACGGCAGCCCCGGCTCCGCGGCGCTCGGCACCTGGGTCGAGTACGACGTGACGCCCGCGGTGCCGAGCGGGACCAGCGTCTCGTTCGCGATCAGCAGCACCTCGACCGATAGCCTCTACTTCTCGAGCCGCGAGGGCTCGAACGCGCCGCAGCTCGTGGTGCAGACCGGCGCAGCGGTCCCGCCCGATGCGAACTTCTCGGCGACGCCGACCTCGGGGTCGGCGCCGCTCTCGGTCGCGTTCAGCGACCTCTCGACCGGCGGGCCGACGACCTGGCTCTGGACCTTCGGCGACGGCGCGACCTCGACGCAGCAGGGCCCGACGCACGTCTACGCGAGCCCCGGCACGTACACCGTGAGCCTGCAGGTCGCGAACGCGCTCGCGAGCGACAGCCTGACGCGGAGCTCGTACGTCTCGGTCGCGGTGCCGCCTCCGACCTTCACCTTCACGCCGCTCGCCGACGCCAAGGTGAGCGAGGCCTCGCCCGACGTGCTCTACGGGACCGCGAACGACCTGAGGGTGCGGAGCTCCGTCGGCGGGAGCTGGCACACCTTCCTGCGCTTCTCGGTCAGCGGCATCACGAAGCCCGTGGTGCGCGCGCGGCTGCGGCTGTGGGTGACCGATGCGAGCGACGACGGCGGCGCGGTCTACACGGTCCCTGGCGGCTGGTCCGAGGCGACCGTCACCTGGAGCACCGCGCCGCTGATCTCCGGAACGCCGCTCGCGACGCTGGGCTCGGTCGCGTCCGGCACCTGGGTCGAGTTCGACCTCACGGGCCGCGTCACCGGCAACGGCAGCTACGAGTTCGGCCTCCAGAACGGGGACACCGACTCGGCGCTCTTCTCGAGCCGGGAGGGCCCGCATCCGCCGCAGCTCGTGATCGAGACGACCTTCTGAGCCCCGGCCACGGCCCGCGCGGGGCGGCGTGCGCCGCGGGGCGGCCGTCAGGTCAGAGCGGGAGCTCGGGGTGGGGGACCTGCTCGTCGACGCTGCTGCGCGTGCGCGCCTCCTGCGTCTCGAACTCGCAGAGCTCCCGCGCCGAGGGCAGCAGGGCCTCCTCGGCCTTGCGCACGTACTCGCGCGCGAGCTTGTCGACGTCCTGGTGCGAGCCGTAGGACACGCCCGTGTACACCGAGGGCAGCGAGAGCGGCACGCGCTTCGCGCCGGCGGCCTCGGAGCGCGCGTAGGTCGCGATCCCCGGCGTGCGGGCCTCGGAGAGGTCGCGCAGGTGGAGCATCGCGGAGAAGATGAAGCCGCCGTCGCGCTGGTTGTTGACGGCGATCAGCATCAGCGACCAGTAGGCCTCGCTCGGGTCCTCGGTCACGTGGACGCCGAGGCGGGCGAACTCCTTCTTCATCACCTCGGCCACGTGCGCGGAGAGGCTCACGTCGCGAAGGGCCAGGCCCGAGGCCTCGGTCGAGTAGTCGACGAGCACGTTCAGGTAGCGGCAGCCCGGCTGCAGCGGGGGTCCGGAGGCGGGCTTCGCCGCGAGCGAGGGGAAGTCGGGGATGCGCAGCACGACGTGGGTGCCGCAGCCGGTGGCGAGCAGGAGGGGGATCGCGAGGGCGGCCAGGCGACGCATGGCCGCGGGTAGTGCAGGCCGCGTGCCAGCCGATGCCTGCCCCGGCCGCGGCGCGGCGGCGGCTCCGGAGGCTCGCCCCCGGGGAGGCGCGCCGCCACGCGCCCGCGCGCTTCCGCTTTGCGGCCGGCGCCCCGCCACTGCGCAGCGCGGTTCACGGCGGCGCGTGGACAGCGGGGCGCGCCCTTCGCTACCGAAGGGCCGAGGAGGTCCCCCCCGATGCCCTGCCGCCGAGTGCTCCGCCCCGAGACCGCGGTCGCACGCCGCCGCGCCGGCTGCCGCTCGTGAGCGCGCCCCGGCCGCCCCTCGCGGGCCTGCGCGTGCTCGAGTGCTCGCTGCTCGGCCCGGGCGCAATCGGGATGCACCTCGCGGACCTCGGCGCCGAGGTGATCAAGATCGAGTCGCCCGCCGGCGACTACATCCGCGAGATGACCTGGCCGATCGTCGAGGGCGTCTCGCTGCTGCACCTGCACGTGAGCCGCGGCAAGCAGAGCCTGACCCTCGACCTGCGCAAGCCCGAGGCGATCGAGGTCTTCCGCGAGCTCGCGAAGCACTCCGACGTCGTGATCGAGGCGATGCGCCCCGGGGCGCTCGCGCGGCGCGGGCTCGGCTTCGAGCAGCTGCGCGAGCAGAACCCGCGCATCGTCTTCTGCAACATCTCGGGCTACGGGATGACCGGCCCCTACAAGGACATGCCCTCGCACGGCATCGCCTACGACACCTGGGCGGGGATCTTCGGTCCGGCCGTCGACGAGGAGGGGTTCTCGTACATCCCCGAGCACGCCTCGATCGGCATCCACGCGGGGCCGCTGATCGGCGCGCTCGCGATCCTCGCCGCGGTGATCCGCGCGCGCGAGACGGGCGAGGGCTGCATGATGGAGGTCGCGCAGTCCGACGCCGCCGCCTACATGGACTGGTACCGGAGCGAGACCTGGCGCGCCTACGAGCGCCCCGAGTCCGAGGTGACCGGCAACAAGTCCGACCAGTACTTCCGGCGCGCCCCGGGCACGGCGGGGATGAAGGAGGGCGTGCGCTACCAGATCTACGAGTCGAAGGACGGCTTCGTGCTCTTCATGGCCTCGGAGCAGGAGTTCTGGAAGAACTTCTGCGAGGGCGTCGGCCGCAGCGACCTCTTCGAGCGCTGGCCCGGCTCGAAGTTCGCCGACCACGCGCGCGGCAACCGCGAGCTCCAGCGCGTGCTGCGCGAGATCTTCGCGGCGCGCACCTCGGCCGAGTGGATCGCCTTCGGCAACCAGCACAACACGCCGATCGCGCCGGTGAACACGCCGAAGACGATCGCCGACGATCCGCAGTTCCAGCACCGCCTGCCCTGGCTCCCGGCGAAGGAGCACGGGGCCGACATGCTGCCGTTCCCGGTGAAGCTCGTCGGCGAGTCGCTGCCGCCGCCGGCGAAGGCCCCGACGGTGGGCCAGCACAGCGAGGCCGTGCTCGCGCGGGTGCTCGGCTTCGACGCCGCGAAGATCGCGAAGCTGCGCGCCGCAGGCGCGCTCGGCTGACAGGCGTCCCGGAACGGACCGAGGAGTCAGACGCGGCCTTGCGCGTCGTCGCCCTCGCCGGCCCGCAGGTAGCGGCCGGCGAGCTCGCGGTCCCAGAAGCGCATCGCGGAGAGCGTGAGCTCGCGGACCGTCTGGTCGGAGAGGTGGGTGTGGTCCTGCTCGAGGATCGCCCACACCATGTCGGTGTAGATCGAGTTCAGCGGGTCCTCGTTGCCGTAGCGGCCGACGAGCGCGCCGCGATAGAGCAGCTCGCCGCGGTGGATCGACCAGAGCGGGTGGCGCGAGGCGAAGAAGCGCAGCGCGGTGAGCGGGCGCAGCTGGCTCTCGTCGAGGAGCTGCGCGAACTCGAGCGCGCCGTAGCTCGCGCTCTGCAGGCCCTGCGCGAGGGCCGTCAGCTCCTCGCGCGTGACGGAGATCTCCTCGGGGTCGTCCCCGGCGTTCGCGAGCTCCTCCCAGAGCGCGCGGCTCTCGACCTCGTCGGCGAGCGTCTCCTTCACCTCGACCAGCGCGTGCTGCTCGAGCGTCGCCGAGAGGCGCCGCAGCGCGCGCGTCAGCACCTCCTCGTGGTCGCGGCGGTTCAGGCGCCCGTGCTCCTGCAGGTCGCCGTCGATCACGTTTCCCAGCACGTCGAGGGGCGTCGAGAGCTCGAGGACCGGAATCGCGACGGTCGCGCGCTTGCCCTTGCGCACCAGCGAGGCGCCTTCGAGCGCCCAGGCGGAGTTGACCTGGCAGACGCGCAGCACGAGCTCGCCGACGAGCTCGCGCGGGCCGCGGTCGCGGCGGGCGGGGTCGAGCAGGCTCTGCCGGAGCAGGTTCTCGCCGATGCAGACGGCGAGATCCTCGGCCTTCTTCATGCGCGATCGGTTGAAGAGACCCACGCGCGTCCTCCTCTCCTCCTCTGGGTGAGGGGCCCGCGCCTCGGCGCAGGTGACGCCCCAGGCCCCGGCCGCGGTAGGATCCCGGGCCCGGCGCTGCGCAGCGCTCCGGCAGGCCGGTGCGCAGCGCTCCGGCAGGCCGCCTGCAAGCAGGGAGGAGAGATGGCCGACCCCGCCGTCGTCGTCGAGAAGGAGGGTCCGATCCTCGTCGTGGCGCTGAACCGCCCGGAGAAGCGCAACGCCGTGAACGCCGAGGTGATGTGCCGGCTCTACGACGCCTGGGTCGAGCTCGACGGCGACCCGGCGCTGCGGGTGGCGATCCTGACCGGCCGCGGCAGCACCTTCTGCGCCGGCATGGACCTCGCCGAGATCGGTCGCATGCGCAGCGGCGCCGCGGGGGACGCGTGGCTCGAGCGCGTGAAGCGCGAGCCGCAGGTGATCTACGGCTGCTGGCTCAAGACCTACCGCCCGACCAAGCCCGTGATCCTCGCCGCGGAGGGCTTCGCGCGCGCGGGCGGGACGGAGATCCTCCAGGGCACCGACATCCGCGTCGCCGGCGAGAGCGCCTGCTTCGGCGTGACCGAGGTGCAGCGGGGCCTCTTTCCGATGGCGGGCTCCGCGGTGCGGCTGCGCCGGCAGATCCCCTACGCGATCGCCGCCGAGATGCTGCTCGCCGGCGAGGACCTGCCCGCCCGGCGCGCCTACGAGCTCGGTCTCGTCAACCACGTCGTCCCGGACGGCCAGGCGCTCGCGAAGGCGCGCGAGATCGCGCTGCGCATCGCCGAGAACGGTCCGCTCGCGGTGCGCGAGATCCTCGCCACGCTGCGCGAGACCGAGACGCTGCCCGAGGAGCAGGCCTTCGAGATCGAGCAGCGCCACGGAATGGTCGCGATGACCTCCCAGGACGCCGTCGAGGGCCCCAAAGCATTTCTCGAGAAGCGCAGGCCCGTCTTCACGGGGAGGTAGGCGGCGGTTCGGGCTTCGATGAAAAGGGGCCCTCCTTATTTTCTCCGCACGCCTGCGGCGTGCTGCGCGCTCCGCGCTATCGCGCTCCGCTTGCGAAGACGTTCCGAGCAGTTCCTCCGAGGTATGCGTAAGCCCGTTCTTCGTTGACGGTGCCCGGTGACCTGCGAGGAGGTCACCTGTCCTCGCTATCGAAGAACGGACCTCGCAAGCCCCGGAGCTCCTTGGACGAGGCTTCTTTGCAAGCGGAGCGCGAAAGCGCGGAGCGCGCAGCACGCCAACGGCGTGCGGAGTAAATCAGGTGGACACCCCTGAGGTCAGCAACGCCCTCGCAATCCGATCGGCGACGCCGCGAGCCTTCACCTCGGACTCGATCAAATCTTGGCGCACCTCGAGCTCGAGGTAGACCAGGCCGTGGGCGCGCCCGTGGCGGCGCGCCGAGTAGATCAGGCCGTCCTTGCCCGAGTAGGGCGCGTTCAGCGCGACCGCGAAGCCCTCGGCGGCGAGGGCGCCCTCGAGGCGCCAGGCGTGCTCGTCGTGGGCGTCGAAGAGCACGCCGACCTCCATCGGCCGCGGCTGCCCGAGCCACACCGGCGTGAAGGAGTGGATCGCGAGCAGGCGGAACTCGCCGCCCCGCGCGCGTCGAGCGCGCAGCGTGCGGTCGATCGCGGCGTGATAGGGGTCGAAGTAGCGCTCGCGGCGGCGTCGGCGCTCGGCGGCGTCGACGCCGCGGTTCAGCGCGACCGGCGCGCCGTCGATCGCCGCGACGACGAAGCTCGGCTCCTCGGGATCGCGGTTCGGGTCGCAGACGAGGCGCGAGAAGCGCGCGAGGACGCCGCAGGAGCCGGTCCGGCGGCAGAGCGCGCGCGTCAGGTCGGCGGCGCCGATGTCCCAGCCCCAGTGCGCCGCGAGGAAGGCGAGGTCCGCGGGATCGGGCTCCCACTCGGGGAGCTCGGCCGTCGCGTGCTCGCAGCTGAGGACGAAGGGGCCCGGCGTCTCGGGGTCGCCGGCGATCTCGTAGGGCGGGCGCACGGGCGGGAAGGCCCCGGGACTCAGCGCGGCGGCGTCTCGGGCCCGGGCTCGAGCGTCGGCACGCTCCAGCCGCGAATCGAGCGCGTGAGCCGCCCCGGGCGCTGCTTGCCGCCCTGCGCGCGCAGGCGCGCGAAGTGCTCGGGCGGCGCGTCCTTCGCGGCGTCGGGAATGCGGCTCGAGCCGCTGCGCCCCCAGCCGTGCTCGTAGGGGACGAGCAGATGCTCGTGCACGCAGTGGTTGCGGTGGAACTTCCAGCGCCCGCGCTCGCGCCGATACTCGTAGTCGAGCGTGCACATGCTCCAGGTGGCCTCGCCGCCGTCGGGATCGGTGGCGAGCGTGAGCAGCAGCCAGCGCCCCTCGCCGCGGTCGCCGTCGACGCGGACCACCGGGTCGGCGAGCATGTCGAAGGCCCAGCCGCCCGCGCCCTCGAAGGCCGGCATGAAGCGCGTGTAGAACTCGCGCAGCGCGGCGTGGTCGGGCAGGTAGCCGAGCACGCCGTGGTCGTAGCTCGCGTCGTCGGAGAAGCAGGCGAGGGCGTCCTCCCAGCGCGCGTCGTGCATCGCCTGCATGTACTCGCTCGTCAGCTGGCGGATCTCCTCGCGGTCCTCGAGCGCGCGCACGCGCGCGCGCAGCTCCGCGAGCTCGCTCGCGACGTCGCTGGCCATCGGCACCTCCGGGTGGACGCGTGCAGGGCGCACGGCGTCGGGGGACTGCGCGCATGGTAGCCTCGGGCCTCCGGCGCGCGACGGGCGCGGCGGCAGCCGGCGGGGGATCGCGATGCCCTACGAGTTCATCCGCTTCGAGGCGCCCCGGGAGCACGTCGCCCTGGTGACGCTGCACCGGCCCGAGCGCCTGAACGCGCTCCACGGTCCGCTGCTCGACGAGCTCGCCGACGCCGTCGAGCGCATCGCGCGCGACGGCGCGCTCCGCGTCTGGATCCTCACCGGCACACCGCGCCCCGACGGGCGCCCCTGCTTCGCGGCGGGCGTCGACCTGCGCTGCTTCGCGGAGGGAAAGGGCCCGACGATCGAGCAGGGCCTGCGCCTCACGCGGCGCATCGACGAGCTCCTCGTGCCCTCGATCGCCGCGATCGACGGCGTCTGCACGACGGGCGCGGCCGAGCTCGTGCTCGCCTGCGACTTCCGCGTGGTCGGCGCCGCGGCGCGCATCAGCGACTGGCACCTCCGGCACCTCGGCACCGGCCTCGGCGCCTGGGGCGGGAGCACACGCTGGGCGCGCCTGCTCGGCACCGCGCGCGCGAAGGAGCTGATCCTGACCGGCCGCGAGCTCGACGCGGAGGACGCGGTGCGCTGGGGCTTCGCGAGCTCCGCGCACCCGAGCGACGCCCTCCTCGAGGGCGCGCTCGCGATGGCCGGTCGGATCGCGGCGATGAAGCCCGAGGGCGTTCGCATGACCCTCGCCCACCTCGACGGCGCCGCCGACCTGGGCCGCGACGCCTCGATCCGCCGCGCCGGCCTGCTCCCTTCCTGGCTTGGCGTCGACATCACGGTAGATGGCAAGGATCGGGAGATACTGGCTTGATGTGGGCTTCGCTCGGCTTCGCCTCGCTGCGCGCGCGGCTGGCGCCGCGCTTGCATCCCAAGCCGGTGGTCGATGCGGCACGGTGGTGCGAGGCGGCTCCAGCCAACGCAACGAAGACCGGCAAGGCCCGGAGCCATCGAGCCTGCCCGGGAGTCCCTCTCGGCACTGCCTTGCGCGTGGGCTCACGCGGCGGCCTTGTTTCGCGTCCTCGTTCCGACGAGCCCCGCAACGCTCGCCGACCGGGGGATCAGCGGCGGCGCGCAGCGCCGTCCGCTGCATCTCCGGCCCCGGCGCGCGCGACGCGGTTCAGGATGTGGGCCAGCTCGCGCGGGCGCGAGATCATGACGTTGTGCCCGGCGTCCAGCTCGTGGACGGCGCAGCCGGGCCCCGCATTGCCAATCGCCTCGTCCTGGATCGCGGGCGCGAGCGCCTGGTCGCGCAGCAGCTTCACGTAGCAGCGCGGCACCGGCAGCCGCAGCCCCGCGGTGCGCGCCGGCTCGTTCATCACGCGGACCGACTCCGGGCACAGGCGCTCGAGCACGAAGCGCGTCTGCGCCTCGTCCATGTCGTTGCAGAACATCTCGCGGGCGCGCTCCTCGAGCAGGCCGTCGCCGGGCGAGCGCGGGCGCTGCGACTCGGGCGTCGCGATCGCGTCGAGGACGCTCTGGCCCTCGCGCGGCAGCACGCACGAGACGAAGACGACGCTCGCGATCCGCTCCGGGATGCGCTCGAGCACGAGCGGGATCGTGAGGCCCGCCATCGAGTGCCCGACGAGGACGACGCGCGAGAGGCCGGCCTTCTCGATGTCCTCGACCACCGCCGCGGCGAAGTCGCGCACCGCGAGCGCCTCGAGGTCGCCGGGCCGCCCGGCGCGGCCCGGCAGGTCGACGGCGAGCGCCGGGGCGTCGAGGTGCTCGAGGAGCGGCTGCCAGCACCAGGCGCCGTGGGCGCCGCCGTGGATCAGGACGAAGTGCATCGAGCGAGTCTACCGCGCCCGGCGGCCGCGACGAGCGCCCGCTGCCAGATGCTCGCCTGCCACCAGGCGAGCTAGATGCTCGCCTGCCACCAGGCGCCGCCGAGCGCGACGAAGAGCTCTGCGGTGTCGCCGAGGCGCTGCCCCTGCGCGCGCGCGAAGCCGAGCCGCGCCTGCTCGTAGGAGCGCTGGGCGTCGAGGAGCTGGAGCAGGTCCGTCCTGCCCGCGGCGTAGCTCTTGCGCTGCAGCGCGAGCGCCTCGCGGGCGGCATCGAGGAGCGCGTGCTGCGCGTCGACCAGCTCCGCGTCGTGCGCGAGCGCGCGAAGCACGTCCGCGACCTGCTGGAACGCCTGGAGAACCACCTGCTCGTAGTCTGCGAGCGACGCCTGGTAGGCATCGATCGCGCCGCGGCGCTGCGCCCGCAGCGTTCCGCCGTGGACGAGCGGGACGGCCGCCTGCGCCGCCAGCGCCCAGGCCGCGCCGCCGGCGGTGAGGAACGAGCTCGCCTCGAGCGCCTGCTGGGCGACCGATCCCGACAGCGTGAAGCTTGGATAGAGCTCCGCGGTGGCGACGCCGATCGCGGCGCTCGCCGCGTGCAGTTGCGCTTCCGACGCGAGGATGTCCGGGCGCTGCCGCACCAGCTGCGAAGGCAGGGAGAGCGGCAGCTCCCGCGGGAGCTCGAGCTCCTCGAGGGTGAAGTCGGGGGGAGACCACTCGGCGGGAAGCTCGCCGGCGAGAACCGAGAGGGCATCGCGCGCCGCGGCGAGCGCCTGACGCAGCGGCGGCAGCTGGGTCCGGTCGCTCGCCAGCTGGGTCTCGGCGGTCAGCACGTCGACCCGGGCGGCCTTGCCGGCGGTGAACTTGCGCTCGACGAGGGCGAGGTTCTGCTCGTCGTCGGCGACCACGTCCTCGACGGCGGCGATCTGCGCGCGCAGCGAGGCGATCGAGATGCTCTCTCCGACGGTGTTCCCGGTGAGCGAGAGCCAGGCGGCCGCCAGCTCGTAGCGCTGGAGCTCCGCGAGCGCCGCCTGCTGCTCCACGCTGCGCCGGACGACGCCGAAGACGTCGATGAGATAGCTGACGCTGGGCCCGACCGAGTAGAGGGTCGTGGTCGAGGCGGGAGTGTCGGAGCGCAGGCCGGCGACGTGCGCGCGGTCCACCTGGCTGCCGAGATCGAGCTGCGGGAAGAGGGCGCCGCGAGCGGCCGCGACCGACTCCTGCGCCTGGGCCAGGGTGGCGCGCGCAGAGGCGAGGGTCGGGCTGGCCCCGATCGCGCGCGCAACGACCTCGTCGAGCGATCCGGAGCCGAAGAGCTCCCACCAGCGTGCGGAGATCTCGTGCGCGAGAGCGAGGCTCTGCTCCGGGCCGCCTGCGGCCGGAGCGAGCTGCGTCGGCATCGGCTCCGGCGTGTAGCCGGGCGTCGGCGGCGGCTCGGGCCGCACGAAGTCCGGCCCGACGGCGCATCCGCAGAGCAGCGCGAAGAGGCCCGCGATCCCCACCTCCGGGCGACGCTGACGACTCCTCACGGCGGCGCTCCCTCACTCGTAGCGAAGGGCCTCGATGGGATCGAGCGACGAGGCGCGCCGGGCCGGGTAGAAGCCGAAGAAGACGCCGACGGCCGCGGAGAAGAAGAAGCCCCCGGCGACCGCGGCGGGGGAGAGCAGCGTCGGCCAGCCCGCGACCCGCGAGACCAGCTCCGAGAGCGCGATCCCCACGGCGATGCCGGCGACGCCCCCGATCCCGCTGAGCAGCACCGCCTCGACCAGGAACTGCAGGAGCACGTGCACGCGGCGGGCGCCGATCGCCATGCGGATCCCGATCTCGCGCGTCCGCTCGGTCACCGAGACCAGCAGGGTGTTCATGATCCCGATGCCGCCGACGACCAGCGAGATGGAGGCGACGGCCGCCAGCAGGAGCGCCAGGACGCGGCTGCTCCCCTCCCGCGCCGCGGTGATCTGGCTGATGTTGCGCACGTCGAAGTCCGGCATCTGACCGGCCTGGATGCGATGCCGGCGCAGCAGGATCTGGGTCGCCTGCGCCAGCGCAGGATCGACGAGCTGCATGCTGCGTGCCTGCACGAAGATCATGTTGACGAAGCCGGTGAGCTTGGGCTGGATCCCGAAGGGACTCGGCACGGTCGCATAGATCGAGCTCTGGGTCCCGGGCTGCGTCGGCGCCGCCACGCCCAGGACCTTCGTCTCCGCGGTCGAGAACGGGATCAGGATCACGTCGTCCTGGTCGCGCCCGCCGCCGGACTGGCCGAGCGCCGAGAGCACCCCGATCACCTGGAGGGGCACGGCCTTCACGAAGAGCGTGGCGCCGATCGGATCCTCATGGAGACCGAAGAGATTGCGGACCACGGTCTGCCCGATCAGGCACACGCGCGCCGCTGCGGCCTGGTCCGGCGCCTCGATCCTGCGCCCGGCAGCGACCGGCCAGCTCTGGATCTCGAGGAAGCTCGGGCTCACGCCCTGGACGGTCGTGTTCCAGTTCTTCTCGCGGTACTGGGCCTGCGCGGCCGCGCGGATCACGTAGCCGACGTTGGCGACCGCGGGTGCCTCGCGGCGGATCGCCTCCGCGTCGGAGACCCGGAGCGTCGACGCGCTGCCGAAGCCCGCGCGCACGCCGCTCGTCGTGGTGGCGCCCGGCAGGATCACCAGGAGGTTCGCGCCGAGGCTCTCGATCTGGGCGATCACGGCGGCGTTCGCGCCCTGGCCGACCGCCACCATCGTGATCAGTGCGGCGACCCCGATGAAGATGCCGAGCATGGTCAGGGCGGAGCGCAGCTTGTTGCGCGCGATCGCCCGCCCCGCCACCGGAAGCGCCATCCACAGCAGCGGGAGGGCGAGCTTCGCGTCGGCGCCGACCGGGGGCGTCGCGGCCGCGCGCGGAGCTCCTCCCGCGGGCGGCGGCGCCGGCGCGCGGATCCGCTCCTCGGAGACGATCGCGCCGTCGCGCATCGTGATGATGCGATCGGCGAACGCCGCCATGTCCGGCTCGTGCGTGACGAGCACGACGGTGAGCCCCTCGCGCGCGTTCAGTGCGCGGAGGGTGGTCATGATCTCGGTCGCGGTCGCCGAGTCGAGGTTGCCGGTGGGCTCGTCCGCGAGCAGGATGGCGGGGTCGTTGATCAGCGCGCGGGCGATTGCGACACGCTGCTGCTGGCCGCCCGAGAGCTGGCTCGGGGTGTTCTCCTCGCGTCCGGCGAGCCCGAGCGCGTGCAGCGACTCGCGCACCCGCGCGGCGCGCTCCTCGAGCCGGCCGGAGTAG
>Ga0075428_100003993_pt1 | contig 16190 bp, 13 predicted proteins | sample RhiMetdeltSRZDD2_FD_75291 | JGI IMG/M metagenome (GOLD analysis project Ga0075428, IMG submission 75291) | Populus rhizosphere microbial communities from Tennessee, USA - Rhizosphere MetaG P. deltoides SRZDD2 | ecosystem: Host-associated > Plants > Roots > Rhizosphere > Soil | place: USA... | reverse complement strand
CAAAATTGCATACGTCGCGGGCAGCGGCCGGTGGCAGCGTTGGCGTGCGACAAGGAGGCCAGGATGGTGCAGCGCCGGACTCGCACGATCGGTATTCCTACAGTGTTGCCCGCCTGCTAGATCATTTTCCGATCTGCGCGGGGGCGGCTGGTCAGGGGTGACGTCAGCCGCTAGCTTTGCAGGGAATCTGGGGAGACCGTCATCTATGCTCACGAAGTATGCACTGCCCGCGGCCGTCCGCGTCGTTGGGGCAGTGGGCGTGGCCCTGTTGGCCGCTACGCCGGTCTGGTCGCAGACATCCCCGTCCCAGGACACTGGTACGCAGGCGGCCGAGCAGCAGGTTGTGGCCCCGGTTGATCCGATCATCGCCGAGGTGCGCCGTCGCCTTGCCGAACCGGCCCGCCGTGATGTGCATCGCGGCGACCGCGCCGCGCTGGTGGCATTCTACGCCGCACGCAGCGGCGAGCCGCTTTGGGTGAGCGCCAGCGGCCTCAATATGCGCGCACAGGACGCCATTGCCGAAATTCGCAGAATCGAGGACTGGGGCCTCGCGTTGGCCGACTTCGAGCTGCCGCGCCCAATCGCTGCCGACGCCTCGCCTGCCGCGCTGGCCGATGCCGAAATCGTGGTCGGACTGGCTGTCCTCGAATACGCGCGGCATGCCCGCGGCGGACGCCTTGATCCGCCCTCCCTGAGCGCCAACTTCGATCTGAAGCCGCCCGTCGTCGATCCCAAGCTCGTGCTGGAAGCCGTTGCCACGACCGACGCCGTCGCCACCTATTTGGTTGGCCTGCATCCCAAGCACGAGCAGTTCCAGAGATTGCGCCAGGCGCTCGTCAAGCTGCGCGGCGGCGTCAGCAGGCCTGAGCCGGTTGCCGAGGCCGTAGTGAGGATGCCGGCCAACGGTCCGGTGCTCAAGCCCGGCATGACCCATCCTGACATCGCGCTGCTGCGGCAGAGGCTCAAGGTGTCGGCCGAAGTCGGTCGCGAGACCTTTTACGATCCGGCGCTGAAGGAGGCTGCCGCCACCTTCCAGCGTGAGAACAAGATGACGCCGGACGGGGTGATCGGCAACCGCACGCGCTCCGTGCTGAACGGCAACGAGCCGCCCAAGCCGGCCCTTGCAGGCTCGGAAGCGCAGCGCCTGATCGCCAATATGGAACGCTGGCGCTGGCTGCCGGAGGACCTGGGCACCTTCCATGTGTGGGACAACATCCCGGAGTTCACCGCCCGGGTCTTGAAGAACGGCCAGGTCGTCCACACGGCCAAGATCGTCGTTGGCAAGGTTGAGAACCAGACGCCGCTGTTTTCCGAGAACATGCGCTACATCGTGTTTCAGCCCGAGTGGGGCGTGCCGAACGGCATCAAGGTGAAGGAGATCGCCCCCTACTTGCGCTCTGGAGGCGGCGGCTTCTTCGGGTTCTTCGGCTCCGACACCTCGATTCTGCAGAAGCACAACCTGCGGGTCAGCCTGAACGGTAAGCCGGTCGATCCGAATTCGGTCAATTGGGATCAGGTCGACATCCGCAGGTTCAGCTTCATCCAGCCGGCCGGGCCGTCCAACGTGCTCGGCGTCGTGAAATTCCTGTTCCCCAACAAGCATGACGTCTACATGCACGACACCTCCCAGCGCGAGCTGTTCAAGCAGAGCGTGCGCGCCTTCAGCCATGGCTGCATGCGGGTCGACAATCCGGGGCGGTTGGCCGAACTGCTGCTCGAGGAGGACAAGGGTTGGCCAGCGGCTCACGTGCAGCGCCTGCTGGCGGCCGGGGGCAGCAGCAATGAGGTCGAGTTGACCCGCAGGATCCCCGTGCACGTCACCTACTTCACGGCGGTGGTGGGCGACGACGGCCAGGTCAAGTACTTCGGCGACATCTATGGTCACGACCGGCGCGTCATGGCTGCCCTGGACGGCAAGCCGCTGCCGATGGAATTGGCCAGCAACACCAGCGAGACGGCCGCAAAAGAGACGGCCGCCAAAGAGGTGCGCAAGGGCAAGAGTTCCAAGCAGACCAGTTTCGATCCCTTCAATGGATTGATCGGCAACTAGCCGCGCTCTGCTGTATCGTCGAGCGGTGCGCGCCAAGTGAAACGCCATCATGCAGGTCCGAAGGCTGTCTTCCGCTGCAGCTCTGCTGCTCTGTCTCGCCACCTTGCCGGCGCGGGCAGAGGATGTGCGTGTGCTGGCCGCCGGCGCGGTACAGGGCGCGGTGCGCCAGCTCGAGGCCGAGTTCTCGGCCGCCAGCGGCCACACGCTCAAGCCGCAGTTCGATACGGTGGGCGCGTTGCGCAACCGTGTCCTGGCCGGCGAACGGGGCGATGTGGTGATCCTAAGCGAAGCTGGCATCAGCGCGCTTGAGGCAGCGGCGAAGATAGAACCCGCAACTCGCATTGAGCTCGGTGGCACGGCCGTGGCGCTGGCAGTGCGCAAGGGCGCACCGCTGCCGGACCTGTCCTCCGCCGATGCGCTGCGCCGCAGCCTGCTGGCAGCGACCTCTATTGCCTACGCTGATCCCGCGCGTGGCGCCACAGCTGGGGCGCACTTTGCCAGCGTCCTGGATCGTCTCGGCATCGCCGCCGAGCTGGGCGCGCGAGTGACGGTTCTGCCGTTCGGAGGCGACGTCATCAAAGCGGTGGCCGAGGGGCGTTTCCAGATCGGTGTCAGCCAGTCGAGCGAGATCGTGGCGAATGCCGATGTGGTGCTGGCCGGACGCCTGCCGCCCCCGTTCGATCACCGTACGCGCTATGTCGCTGCCAAGGGCGTGGGCGCAGGACCAGGCGCGGACGCCTTCCTGGCTTTGCTGCAAGGCAGTAGCGGACGGGCTGCGCTTATGGCGATCGGCTTTGCTGAGCGCTGAAGCCGGGCGGGGCTCATCGCCGTTGCCGAGCCAGCCGGGCCTGCCAGACTGGGCCATTTCACGACCTCGAGCCCGGCCAAGGCCCTTGGCGCTCGCACGGCTTGATGTAGGGTTTTGCCATAGTCATTCAGGTTTTGTTTGCATTGTGCGTGCGCACGATGAAGCCCATGGCAAGTAGCCCACGTCTGCACTGGCTGAGGAACATGCACCCCATGCGCGCAACCCGTTACCTGTGCGGCCTGATTGCCATCCTCGCGGCCGCCGCAGCCTGCTCCTCGGCACCGGCGCAGGCTGCCGAGCCGGAAACGGTGCGCATTACGTCCGACATTGCCCACAACGGGCCGTTCACCGCGCTGCTCTACCGCCCGAAGGGCGAGGGGCCGTTTGCGGCCGTGGTTGCACTGCACGGCTGCGGCGGGCTCCTCAACGGCGACGGCGAGATCAAGGACCGCGAGGAAGATTGGGCCGAGCGGCTGCTGGCGTCGGGCTACGTCGTGCTGCTGCCCGACAGCTTCACCGCGCGCGGCGTGCGCCAGATCTGTTCAGGCAACGAGCGAAAGATCTCTCCCGCCGAGCGTTCGCAAGACGCCGCGGCTGCCGCGCATTGGCTCGCCCAGCAGCCATACGTGGATGCCCGCAGGCTCGGCGTGATGGGTTGGTCGCATGGAGCCATGACGCTGCTGTGGACGGTGCGCAAGGGCTTTATGCAGGGGCCGCAGTTCAAGGTGGCGATCGGCCTCTATCCCGGGTGCCGCCAGATCGCCAAGCTGCCCGACTGGCACCCCGGCGTGCCGCTCACGCTCCTACTGGGGGAAGAGGACGACTGGACCAAGCCCGGGCCGTGTAAGAAGCTGGCCCGCCGTGAGGGCTTCCGGGCCGTCGTCTATGCCGACGCCCATCATGGTTTCGATATGCCCCACTCTCCGGTCAAGCTGCGCAAGAACATCGCCTCCCTTAAGAAGGGGGAGGCGCACGTCGGCACCAATGCGGCGGCGCGCGCAGCCGCGATTGCCGAGGTCAAGCGCATCTTCGAGGCTCAGTTCGGCGTGCCGTAGGAGCTGCCCGTAACGCGTCTTGCTGCGGCCGAAATCTCCTGGTTTAGAGGCGGCGTCCAAGAACCGGGGGTTCTCATGCTGCGTTACCGCGTGCTGCTTGCCGCCGTCGCCGCGCTCGTCGTCACATCGCCAGCCGCCGCCGACAAACGGGTGGCCCTGGTGGTGGGCAATTCGGCCTACGTACAGGCCGGCGCGCTTGCCAATCCGACCAACGATGCCTCGGACATGGCGGAGGCCTTGAAGCAGGTTGGCTTCGAAGTGATCCTGGGCCTCGATCTCACCAAGTCCGCCTTCGACGGCAAAGTGCGCGACTTCGCCCGTGCCCTGGAGAAGGCCGACGTAGCCGTGTTCTTCTACGCCGGACACGGCCTGCAGGTCGGCGGCCGCAACTACCTGGTGCCCGTGGACGCACGACTGCAGGGCGAGCGTGACCTCGACTTCGATGCGGTCAGCCTCGATTTCGTACTGAGGCAGGTCGAGCTCGATCGCGAGGGCAAGACCAACATCGTGTTCCTCGACGCGTGCCGCGACAATCCGCTGGCGCGCAATCTCGCGCGCAGCATGGGCACGCGCTCGGCCAACGTCGGGCAGGGATTGGCGCAGGTGCAGACAGGGGTCGGCACGTTCATCGCCTACTCGACCCAGCCTGGCAACGTGGCGGTGGACGGGGCGGGCCGCAACTCACCATTCACGGGTGCGCTGGTGAAGGCCGTGGGGATGCCCGAGCGTAATTTGACCTCGGTGATGATCGAGGTGCGCAAGGAGGTGTTGGCGGCGACCAGCGGCAAGCAGGTGCCCTGGGACCATTCGGCACTGACGGGGGATTTCTATTTCCATCTGGCATCGGCGGCCGGCGTACTGCCCAAAGTGATCCCGGGCCGGCCGGAGACCGAGGAGAATCTGCACAAGCGGATGCGCGAGCTGGAAGAGGAGCTGAAGAAGAAGTCTGACCCGCAGATGACGGCCAAGATGGTGTCGCTCTCACATTCCAAGGCCAGACTGCAACAGCTCGAGGATAGCAACCGCCAGGACCAGCAGCGCATCTTCGACACCTATCGCAAGGCGGGCCCATCGAGCGATGCGGCGGCCAGGAACGCCGTCAGCCGCGAGGTGGGCAGTATCCAAATGGAGATGGCGCGCCGCAGTCAGGAGATACGCAAGCTGCGCGAGCAGATCGGCGGCCTCGAAGTGGAACTTGGCTTGGCCGAAAAGCCGACCCAAGAGGCGAAGGAAGCGGCCAAGTAGTACGCTTGCGCGCAAGCTTCGCGCGGCGCCGGACAGCTGATATATTCGCAAGACCGCAACTGCGCTCCAAGCCCATCATGCAAGGGGAAACGACCGATGCTCTACGAGCTGCGTACCTACACCTGCAAGCAAGGCACCGTTGCCGACGTCGCCAACGCGGCCGCAACGATCGCCACCGAGATCCGCAAGGACGACTACGGCAAGCTCGAGGGCTACTGGGTCAGCGAGATCGGCCCGCTCAACCAGGTCCTGCATCTGTGGAGCTACAAGGACCTCAACGAGCGTGCCGAGATGCGCGCCAAGCTGTCCAAACATCCGCGCTGGGCGCCTGAGTATCTGTCGAGGATCTATCCCAACATCGTGCGCCAGGAGACGCGGCTGCTCAATGCGGTGATCCCACCGAGGCCTCCGGCCACCACGCCCAACGTATACGAGCTGCGGGTCTACCGCGCCGGCGCCGGCAAAATGAAGGGGTGGGTCGAGTTGTTCACCGCGGCCCTTGAGGTGCGCGAGAGGTATTCCAAGATCGTCGCGCTATGGACCGGCGACGTGGGGCAGCCCAACGAGATTTGCCACCTGTGGGCGTATCCGGATCTCAACGCCCGCGCGGCGGCCAGGGGGGCGAGCGGCAAGGACCCGGGCTGGCAGTCGTTCCTCAAGAGCAGCGCTGGCATGCTGGAGGAGATGCACTCGACCGTCATGCTGCCGGCCGTGCACTCGCCGTTGAAGTAGGCCATTGCGGGTCGGGCGCTCTAGTCTAGCGAGCGCCCAGTTCCGTGTGCCGCCGCTGGGCCAGCCAGACGGTGTGGCCGCCGCAGGTAGGGTCGTCGGCGATGTGCGCTACAACCTGGAAACCTTGAGCATCGAGCAGCGCGCGATACTCGGCGGCATCGAGACTGGCGTGATAGAGCGGCTCGCCTTCGAAGGTGCCGATCGCTTCGCCCAAAGACGGGCCGCTGGTGAACATCATGACGGCGTTGGCACCGGTGTGGGCTGCCATGACCGGAAACATCGCCCGCTGCTCCTGCGGACGCAGATGGAAGAAGCTGTCCCAGGCGATGAGCCCATCGAAGCGCCTGCCGAGTGCCAGTTCGCGCATGTCGCCGACAAGCCAGGTGGCTGACGGCAAGCGCGACCGGCACAGCTCGATCATGGCGGCGGCGGCATCGACGCCGGTCACGGCAAAGCGGCTGGCGATGAGATGGCGGGCGATGGGTTCGCCGGACCCGCAGCCGACGTCGAGCACCGTGCCGCCGGGCGGCAACAGCGCCGTGAACCGATCGAGCCATGCCCGCTCGAGCAATGTCCGCTCGAGCAATGCCCGCTCGAACAGACCCTGGCCGCGCGCTTCGTCCCACGCGCGCGCACGCCGCTGATAGAGATCGATGATCCGGTCGGCGGGGTCCATCATATCAGGCGCCAGGCTCGACCATCGGTGTCCACAGCACCTGCTCGATGTCGGTGGCGCCGATCGCCAACATGACCAGGCGGTCGAACCCGAGCGCGGCGCCGCTGGCGGGTGGCATCAGGGCGAGGGCGTCGAGGAAATCCGCATCGATCGGATAGCGCTCGCCGTACAGGCGCTGCTTCTCGGCCATCTCGGCCTCGAGACGCCGGCGCTGCCAGGCGGGATCGGTCTGCTCGCCGAAGGCATTCGCAAGCTCGACACCGCAGGCATAAAGCTCGAACCGTTCGGCGACCCGGTTGTCGCGGGGCGAGGGTCGGGCCAGGGCGGCGGAGTAGGCGGGGTACTCGCACAGGATGGTGGCGCGGGCGTTGTCGAGGCACGGCTCGATGCGCTCCACGAGCACGCGACTGAACACGTCGGACCAGGTGTCGTCGCCGGCGATGCGGATGCCGGCGCGTTCGGCAGCCTCGGCCAGCGCCGCTGCGTTGCCACGTTCGGCATCGACGGTAGCGAGGAGGTCGATGCCGGCGAAGCGCTGGAAGGCATCGGCCACCGTGATGCGCTCGGGCGTGGCAAAAGGGTCGGCGAGCCGGCCGCGGAACGTGAGCACATCGGTGCCAGCTGCGGTAGCTGCAATCGTGAGCATTTGCGCGCAATCGTCCATCAGCTGCTCGTACGGAGCATTAGCGCGGTACCATTCGAGCATGGTGAACTGGGGATGGTGCAGGGCACCGCGCTCGCGGTTGCGGAAGCTTGGCGCGAAGGTGAAGATATTGCGCTCGCCGGCCGCCAGCAGTTTCTTGCAGGCAAATTCGGGCGAGGTATGCAGGTAGAGGGCACGACGGCTGCCGTCCGGTCCGACCAGTTCGGTGGCAAACGCGTGCAGGTGTGTCTCGTTGCCGGGCGAAACCTGCAGAATGGCGGGATCGATCTCCACGAAATCTTGGTCTTCGAGCCAGCGCCTCAGCGCGGCCTGGATCGCCCGACGTGCCAGTAGAAATGGTCTCCGGTCAGCATAAGTATCCGGATGCCACCAGGGGCTTTGCGGGGGGCTATGCGGGGGCACCGCTGGCACGCGCGGAGTTGCTCCTTGGCGCTGCCGGAAAAGGCCTGTAGAAAGCGCCCAACTGATTTGACGAGCCTGCCGCCGACCGGCGCGCATGAGGCTCATGCAAGCCCTCAGGATGCGACGGAGGTCGGACGGTGGTGAAGGTTATCGCAAGCTCGGTGCGCAAAGGCAACGTGCTGGAGGTGGACGGCAAGCTGTGCGTCGTAATGAAGGCCGAAAACATCCATCCCGGCAAGGGCACGCCCGTCACCCACCTCGACATGCGGCGCATCGCCGACGGCGTCAAGATCACCGAGCGCTACCGCACCACCGACCAAGTCGAGCGCGCCTACCTCGAGGACAAGACCTACAATTATCTTTACGAAGACGACATGGGCTACAATTTCATGGAGCCCGAGACGTTCGACCAGATCAGCGTGCCCAAAGATATCATCGGCGACGCGGCAGTCTATCTGCAGGAGAACATGGCCGTAAGCCTCAGTCTGCACGAGGGCGTGCCGGTGTCGGCCGAGCTACCGCAGCGCGTGACGTTCGAAATCGTGGAAGCCGACCCAGTCGTGAAGGGGCAGACGGCGTCGTCGTCCTACAAGCCGGCCATTCTGTCCAACGGCCAGCGCGTGATGGTGCCGCCGCATATCACCGCCGGCACGCGCGTCGTCATCATGACGGAGGACGGCAGCTACGTAGAGCGCGCGAAGGACTAGGCGCACAGGCCACGAGCTGCGCCTCAGCCCTGCGCCGCAAGAATGTCGGTCCAGCTGTCGCGCAGGCGGCGCATGCGTTTGGCACGCCGCCGATCGGTCCGTCCGCCGGTCATCGTGTCCAGATTGCGACGCAGCGCGCAACTCTGCCGCCGCTCGTTTTCCGGATTGTTGCGGCAGAGCGCGATCAGCGTGTCCTCGGTGACGTTGTGCTCCGTGAAGATGGCGTCATCGGCGAGATTCTTGGGGGCATACGTTCGGTATCGGTCTTGATCCACCAAGCACAGCCGGTTCAGGCGCTCCTTGACGCTCCAGTGCACGCGACCGTCCAAAATGGCGCCGGTGTCGCCCGGCGCCGGATCGGCGACGCCGGCGGCGTTCTTGACGACTTTCGGCATGGCTCGAACGTACGGCCACAGGCTGCTCAGCCACCAGCCCTTGTATGACCGATAGGATGAGCAGGCGGCGCAGGGCAGGAAAAACTTCTGGATGTAGTCGACGTCGAACTCGAGCTGCGTCTGGTCTTGCACACGCGCCATCATCCAAAGCAGGGCCTGATCTGACAGGCCGGTCTGCGCGTAACCGCCGCCAACATTGGCATGCGCGCCGGCGAACCACACCTGCTCGACCTCCGGCTCCGGCAAGGCGTCCAATTCCGGGTCGGGCGCCGCACCCGCCTCTCTCGTCCGAGGCACCCACGCGGTCGCAGGGAATGCACGCCGGCGCTCGTCAATCGCCATGGCGTGGTATCCGTACTCGATGCGCCTGCCGATCTCGTTGTCGCGGAAGTTGCGCGTCCAGGAGGTGAGCGTGCGCGCCAACCCGGTCAGGCCCGCTCCCGCGGGCACTCCGTATGAACCGACCGTGTCCCACACTGCCACACACTTGATGAGCTTGCCGCTCTTGGGTAGCGGATAGAGTTTCTGCGTGATTGTGTCGTCGTGCTCCTTACGGCTCTCCTTGCTCTGCTTGTAGTGGGTCCAGAACTGTTCGACTTCGCCGAAGCTGGACACCTTGGGGATGCCGCCGATGGCACCGATCACGCCGGCCAGGGCACGCGCGGTGTAGGCGCCTCGGGAAAATCCGAAAATGTAAATCTCGTCGGGCGGGTCGTCGGGCGTTTCGCCGGTATTATAGTTGAACGAGAGGAAGGTCAGCCCGCGTTTGACGTTGCTTTTCAGGCCGGCGCCGAAAACGCCGCCGAGGAACTGATCGACGAACCCGCCGCTGCCCACGCCGCTGTTGTAGTAGACGATCTGCTGGACGCCGTCGGAAGCCACGGGCTTCAGCGCCTGCCCCACCCGGACCACGTTGGTTGCTTCATCCGGATTGGTAAGGGTGTTCCAAGTACCGTCAAAACACAGCACAATGCGCTTCATCGCCAACGCCCCCGCAAGCTGACAGATAACTGCCTGCGCTTAGCTCAGCAGACTGCGCGTGCTGGCGCTAGCCAAGAACTGCCACACCCCCGCGCGATCGCACGTTCGATTTGAGCAAAGTGGCGATCAAATGGGCATTCTATGTGCCGGGCTCCTTGGGTTCCTCGCCGCGATGGGTCGGGTGGCGAGGATGGACGGCATCCTTGAACGCGTCGAAGCCCTTCCAGGCCGGCTCGATGGGATCGCAGCCGGGCTTGGGCGTGTAGATCGAGGGCTCGACCAGATCGAGTTTGGGGATGTAACGGGGGCAGTTCGGGAAGATGGCGGTTGCCGTCACGCGCACGATCAGCTGCGCGCCTACGCTTTGAGCAAGCAGGGCATCGTCACGCGAAACCTTGGCCTTACCGTTGACCCGCAGGCGACGCGGCTTGCCGTGCATGTCGATGAACAACAGGCCGACGTGCGGGTTGTCGATGAGGTTGCCCAGGCTCTTGAACATGCCGTTGCCGTCGTAGTCGGGGAATGCCAGTTCGTTGGCGGCGGTGACGCGCACGAAGCCCGCCGGCCCGCCCTTGAAGGAACTGTCGGGCCGGCCCTTCGCATCGGCGGTGGCGAGGAAGAAATATATCACGCTCTCGATGAAGGCCTTGTCATCATCCGTGAAGGATGAACGTGCCAATTTGGCTTCGAGGCGGTCGGCAATACGCCGGCTGTCGAAGTCATCCTGCAGGCGGCGATTGCCCGCGTGGTAGAGAATGCTGTCGGCCATGTGGGCCTCCGAACCTTGCACGGAACCCAAGCTCATCATGCGATTGCAACGCAGCATTGGACGGTGAACGAGCCTTTGATGGGCTTTCTTTTTTTTTCGCTGCGCAGCAAAGCAGGATCCGCGAACGGTTGCAATTGCCGCAGGGGCGATAATGACATTGGTTTTGCAGGGTTTGCAGGCATTCTAAGATTTGCCTGACTGTTCACTAAATTGGCTTCTCGAAAACCTTACCACTTGCTCTGGATTGCCCTGGTAGGATAGCAAGGGTTGGTGTGCAAAATGCCACCGACAGCCAGCGGGAGGGTTGTCCGCAACAAGCTGGTCATCCGTCGCGATGGGAGGCGGTTAGAGTGAACAACGAGGTTGTCTCGAGCCTCGGACACAAGGCCTTTGCAGAGCCCGCAACAGCGGCCGTGAGCAGCCTTGCGCCGCGTCCCGTGATCGAAATCGACAATCTGCACGTGCAGTTCGTGACCTCGCATGGCACCGTGCGTGCCGTCGAGGGGCTGAGCTATTCGGTCTACCCGGGCGAGATGGTGGCGATCGTCGGGGAGTCGGGCTCGGGCAAGTCGGTGTCGGCGCTCGCCACCATGCGGCTGCTGCCGCCCGGCACCGCGCGCATCCAGGGCAACATCCGCTTCGACGGCCGGGAGCTGCTGAGCCTGTCCGAGGAGGAGATGCGCCAGCTGCGCGGCCGCGATATCGCCATGATCTTCCAGGAGCCGATGACCTCCCTCAATCCGGTGCTGCGCATCGGCTTGCAGATCATGGAGCCGTTGCTCATTCACCTCAAGATGAGCGAGGCGCAAGCGCGCGCCCGAGCCATCGAGTTGCTTACCCTGGTCGGCATCACCGATCCGGCGAGCCGGCTGGCGCAGTATCCCCACCAGCTGTCGGGCGGCATGCGGCAGCGGGTGATGATCGCCATTGGTCTTGCCTGCAACCCGAAACTGCTGATCGCCGACGAGCCGACCACCGCGCTGGACGTAACCATCCAGGCGCAGATCCTCGAGCTGATGAAGGATCTGTCGCGGCGCCTCGGCGTCGCAGTCGTCATCATCACGCACAACCTCGGCATCGTGGCGCGCTACGCTGACCGCGTGAACGTCATGTATGCCGCGCGCCTGGTGGAGAGCGGGAGCGCCGAGACTGTTTTCGGCCAGCCACTGCACCCCTATGCACGCGGACTGCTGACGGCCGTGCCGCGTCTCGACCGGGGGCGCAGCGCCAAGCTCGCCACCATCGATGGAGCACCGCCCAACCTGCTGGCACCTCCCGAGGGGTGCCGGTTCCGGCCGCGCTGCCGCTTTGCCATTGGCGCATGCCAGGAGGTGCCGGCGCTTGAGGCGGTTGAACGCGGCCACCTGGTCGCTTGCTTCCGCAAGCACATCATGGAAACGCTTGATCCGCCGTCTGCGCGCGCCAGCGGCTCGGAGAGGGTCACGTCATCCAGCGACGACGCGCCGATCCTGGACATTCGCGGGGCCAGCAAGTTCTTCCCCGTGCGCGCGGGCTTCTTGCGTCGACCCAAGGTGGTGCGCGCGGTCAACGACGTGACGCTCGACGTCAAGCGCGGCGAAACGCTGGGGTTGGTGGGCGAGTCCGGCTGCGGCAAATCCACGCTCGGCCGCCTGGTGTTGCGTCTGGACGATCCGACGGCGGGCGAAATCCGCTTCGAGGACGTCGACATCGCGCAACTGAAGCGCAGCGAGATGACGGCGGTGCGCAAAAAGATGCAGGTGATCTTCCAGGATCCCTACTCCTCGCTCAACCCGCGCATGACCGTCGGCCAGATCATCGCCGAACCGATGTATGTGCACGACATCCTGCCGAAGGCCAAGGTCCAGCCGCGCGTCGCCGAGTTGTTGCAGCTGGTGGGGCTCTATCCCTACATGGCGCTGCGCTACCCGCACGAGCTGTCGGGCGGGCAGCGGCAGCGGGTCGGCATCGCGCGGGCCCTCGCGGTCGAGCCGCGCGTGATCATCTGCGACGAAGCGGTTTCGGCGCTCGACGTTTCGATCCAGGGCCAGGTGATCAACCTGCTGGAGGACCTGCAGCAGCAACTCGGCCTCACCTACCTGTTCATCGCGCACGACCTCGCCGTGGTGCGCCACATCTCGACCAAGGTCGCCGTCATGTACCTCGGGCGCATCGTCGAGTACGCGGCTGCCGACGAATTGTTTGCCAATCCGAAGCACCCATACACCAAAGCACTGCTTGCCGCGGCGCCGATCCCCGACCCCGTCATCGAGCGCACCAGGCCCCGCACCATCATCAAAGGCGAGCTACCAAGCCCGCTCAATCCACCGGCAGGCTGCGTGTTCCATCCGCGCTGTCCGCTGGCCACCGAGGAATGCAAGCAGGCCGTGCCGGCCCAGCGGGAACTTGGACCGGGCCATATGGTAGCTTGTATCCATGCATAACAGCCCACGCATCAAACCAGGCAGTTCACTACCAGGGAGAGAAAGATGAATCGAACTATCCTGCGAACGGCCCTCGCGAGCATAGCCGCGTTGTCGCTCGGCAGCGGGTTGGCGGCGGCCCAAACCCCGAAGAAGGGCGGCCTGCTCAATTTCGGCGTGGTGGCCGAGCCGCCGAACTACGACTGCCACGGCAGCACCACGTTCGCGCTGGTCCACCCTGTGGCGCCGCACTACTCGCTGCTCGTCAAGTTTGATGGCAAGGAGTTCCCGAAGATCGTTCCCGATCTGGCCGAGAGCTGGACGGTGGCGCCGGACGGCATGACCTACACCTTCAAGATCCGCTCCGGTGTGAAATTCCACGACGGCTCGTCGCTCACGTCGGAGGACATCAAGGCCAGCTACGATCGCATCATCAGCCCGCCGGACGGCGTCGTCTCGATCCGCAAGGCCTACTATGCCGATCTCGCTGTCGAGGCGCCGGACCCGACCACGGTGGTCTTCAAGCTGAAGAACCAGATGGCCGGCGTGCTCGAGGCGCTGGCCTCGCCCTTCAACTGCATCTATAGCGCCGCCAAGCTGAAGGAAAACCCGCGCTATCCCGAGACCCAGATCATGGGATCGGGTCCCTTCACCTTCGTCGAGCACGTCAAGGGATCGAGCTGGGAGGGCAAGCGCTTCGATAACTACTTCCAGCAGGGCAAGCCCTACCTCGACGGTTACAAGATCTTCTTCGTGAAGTCGGGCGGTGTCGTCCCGGGCATCCTGGGCGGCCAGTTCGACTCCGAGTTCCGCGGCCGCAATCCGTCTGAGAAGGCGCAGCTGCTTGACAAGATGAAGGACAACCTCACGGTGCACGAGGGCACCTGGGTCAACAACTTGATGCTCGTCTTCAACACGACGCGCAAGCCGTTCGACGACGTCAAGGTGCGCCAGGCGCTGACCATGGCAATCGACCGCTGGGGTGGCTCGGACGCGCTGTCCAAGATCTCCATCCTGAAGTACGTGGGCGGCGCGATGCGGCCCGGCTTCGCGATGGCCTTGCCCGAGTCTGAGCTCGTCAAGCTGCCGGGCTTTGCCAAGGACATCAACAAGTCGCGCGATGCCGCCAAGAAGCTGCTCGAGCAGGCTGGCGTGAAGGACCTCAAGTTCAAGCTGCTCAACCGCAACATTCCCGAGCCCTACACGCCGGGCGGCGTCTATTCGATCGACCAGTGGCGCAGGATCGGCGTGACGGCCGAGCATGAGCAGCTGGAAACCAAGCTCTACCAGGAGCGCGTCGCCAAGGGTGACTTCGATGTGGCGGTCGAATTCCAGGCCGACTTCATGGACGATCCCACCGCGCAGTTCTCGAAGTACCTGACCAAGAAACTGTCGCCGAGCGGGTACTCGGGTCATACCGACACCAAGATCGACGAGCTGTACGAGAAGCAGCGGCGCACCATGAACGTTGCCGAGCGCACCAAGCTCGTCAACGAGCTGGAGCGCTATTCGCTGACGCAGGCCTACAATGTGCCGATCCTGTGGTGGCAGCGGATCATCGTCTACAACAAGAAGATCCAGGGCTGGTACATGACGCCCAGCCACTACCTCTGGCAGGACCTGGGCGACGTCTGGCTGCAATAGCAACGGCCTAGCATGGCCGGCGGCATCCAACGGTGCCGCCGGCTCGCTCTCTCTCTCACTGCGAATAGACCGATGATCTGGTACATCATTCGCCGCCTGCTGCTGGTAATCCCCACGCTGATCGGCGTGGCTGTGGCCGTATTCTTCCTGATCCGCGTCATGCCGGGCGACGTGGTGGTGGTGAAGCTGCGCGCCGATGGCGCCAACGTGTCCGACGAAATGATCGAGGCTGAGCGCAAACGTCTCGGGCTTGACAAGCCGCTGTACGCGCAGTTTGCCGACTACATGGTCGGCCTTGCGCACTTCGATCTCGGCAAGTCGCTGTGGACGGGTGAATCCGTCAACAAGGAGATCGCGCTGCGTGTGCCGGTGTCGTTCCAGATCGCGCTTATGGCCAGCATCATCGCCGTGCTGATCGCCATTCCGCTCGGCACCATATCGGCCCTCTACCGCGATACCTGGATAGATCACGGCGTGCGCGTGCTGGCCGTGTCGGGGCTTGCCATCCCCTCGTTCTGGCTCGGCATGCTCATCATCATGACCCTGCTGCTGATGTTCAACTGGCTGCCGAAAATCGGTTACGTATCGCTGTGGCAGGACCCGATCGCCAACCTGTCGGTGACGATCTGGCCGGCGCTGTCGGTCGGCTACCGCTACGCTGCGGTGGCGACCCGTATGATGCGCTCCTCGTTGCTTGAGGTGATGCGCGAGGACTACATCCGCACGGCGCGCGCCAAGGGTGTGTGGACGAGGCTGATCATGCGCCGGCATGCATTGCGCAATGCCATGCTGCCGGTGGTGACCGTGATCGGCCTGGAGTTCGCGTTCCTTATCGGCGGTCTGGTTGTCACCGAGCAGGTGTTCAACATCAACGGCATCGGCAAGTTGTTCGTGGATGCGACCACGCGCGGCGACTTCAACCTCATTCAAGGCCTGGTGCTGTTCATCGCCACCATGTTCATATTCGTCAACCTGGTCGTCGACCTGCTCTATGCGTGGCTCGATCCGCGCATTCGCCTGAGCTGAGGAACAACGCCCCAATGGCTACCGTTGCCAGCACACCATCAGCCGACACGCTGCCCAAGCGGGCCAATCCGCTCTGGCAATTTGTGAAAGTGCAGCCGCTCGGCGTGATCGGGTTCCTGATCATTCTGGTGTATGCGGCCTGCGCAATCGGTGCAGGGTGGATTGCGCCGTACGATCCGGAGGAGATCGATTTCGCCGCCATGCTCGGTGCACCGAGCGCCCAGCACTTCTTCGGCACCGACCAGTACGGCCGCGACGTGTTCAGCCGCATCGTCTACGGCTCGCGCACGGCACTGGCGGTCGGCATCCTGTCGGCAGTGTTCGGCTGCACGGTCGGAGCCTTCATTGGCGCTGCATCCGGCTATTTTGGCGGACGCATCGACAACTTCATTCAGCGTATCGTCGACATCATGCTGTCGTTTCCCATCATCGTGCTGGCGATGGTGGTGGTGGCCGTGCTGGGCAAGCGACAGGCCCTCGGTATCGACTGGAACTTGATCGCGGCCATCGCCCTGCCGATCATCCCCAAGATGGCGCGGGTGGCGCGATCCTCGACCTTGTCGATCGTGGCCATGCCGTTCATCGATGCGGCGCGGGCGGCGGGCTTCTCGCACAAGCGCATCATCATGCGGCA
>Ga0075428_100003991_pt1 | contig 16191 bp, 12 predicted proteins | sample RhiMetdeltSRZDD2_FD_75291 | JGI IMG/M metagenome (GOLD analysis project Ga0075428, IMG submission 75291) | Populus rhizosphere microbial communities from Tennessee, USA - Rhizosphere MetaG P. deltoides SRZDD2 | ecosystem: Host-associated > Plants > Roots > Rhizosphere > Soil | place: USA... | reverse complement strand
TATTTCTGCAAGCCTGATGTCCCGGCGCTCACACCCGACCAGTTTGCCGAAAGTGCCGACAACGACGTGTCGCTAAATGCTTTGTCTACGCCGTTGGACGTGCCATCGTAGACAGTACCACCGCTCGGGGCAGATGTATCTACGCCGAAGTCACGGGCGGCGGGATTGGTCGGCGGATTTTCGGTGTTACCGCCGTACGTCACCCAGGAGGAATACGAACCGGCTGCGTCCTTAGCTTTTATTTGCCAGTGGTATTCGGTATCGGTACTGAGGCCGCTTATGGTTACGGTTGCAGTGTTGCCTGTGGCGACACCGCTGCTTGAGCAGCCGTCGCCATCGCCCGATGGGCTGCTAAACGCGGTGCCGATGGGGTCGACCTCGGCACAAATTTTTATGGTGTCACCGCCGTCGGAATCGGTAACTGTTGCGGTCAACTTTATTGAGGTTTCGTTTGTCCAATCGCCGGTTGCCAGGGTGGTGTCATCGGTCTTCTTTTGTGTCAATGATGAGGGGCTGCTTGGTGCGGTATTGCTGCCGGATGCTGTGGTAATTTCGGGCACAACATCGGGCGTGGCGATTGCACTGCCACCTGAAGTCACCACTCTAAAGCAGTACGATACGCTGCCCGTCGCCGAAAAATCTACCAACGAAAAATCCCATTTAGCATCAGCGCCCGAATTTATACGCGATGTGGTCGTAAAGTTGTTGGATTCCTCATAGGTCTGACCGGTTACGGTGTCGGAACTGTGGGTGGGGTCGCTAGCATTGGTTGTGTACGCATCGCCATCAGCTTTGCCGCTAAGGTCTTTGTAGCGGATATCTCCGCTGCCAGTAGCGACATCACTAAACGATTCGCCGCTGTAGGCCGTGTCGCAAGTGCCCGATTTTACCGCATATTGCAACTTAAGGGTTTGTTCACCGGTAGGCAAAAAATTATTGCTAATGTGCAGCAACATTCGCAAGCGAAACTCTTGCCCGTCTGAGGTGAGGCTATAAGCTGTGTCCTGCGCGGCCAGGGCGGTCAGGGTTTCGGTGGTTTGGCCTTCTTCGGCGCCAAAACTGTTCATGCTGTCGGAACCGCTTAGGTAATCGGCTTCTACCCAGTCGGCGGAGCGGGCCACAGCAGAAATACGCAGGTCATCCATTTTGCCGTCCATATGGGCGGTTATGCCCGAAAACGATTCGGCGCCAATGCGTAGCACATCGGTACGGGCCACTAAGCTATTGCTATCGCTTTGCGATAACTTTTCCGTATCGTTCACATAAATTTTAAAGGTATTATTGGTGTCATCAAACGTTGCCGTTATTAAGTACCAGGTGCTCGCCGAAATGGTGGTTGTGGTATCGACATAAGTATGGTCTTGGCTACCCGCATCGCGATAGTGAAATGTCACATGGTTGGCATCGTCGACATATAATGAATAACCGTCGGCATCGTCTGTGCCTTTTTCCATTATAAAGTGGAATGCGTTGGCAACATCCCGGTTAACCCATGCCTGGAAGGTACCGTTCGTTACATTTTGCGATGCGGCGTGGGTGGCGGTAATATATTGGCTTGAGCCATCGAATTCCCGGGCGCCGTCGATCTTGCCGGCGGCCGCCGCGGTTGGCCCGCTGCCGTTACAGCTACCATTGTTGGCATTGGTGGTTGAGTCTGTAAACGTAACACTACAAGCACTGGTTTCTTCAAGGTGTTGCACAACCTTGTAGTCGCTATCCCACACGTTTGTGGCGTCCTGGCCGTCGCTCGCGCTCCCGTTGCCGTAATACATCCAAATATAATCAGTGGTCGAGCCCGCGTCGATCTGCGGCACCTTGACCCATACATAATCATCGCCGGTTTCGTTGAATTCCTCGATTTCGTACGGCAACACCAAATTGTCGTTAGACGGGTCGACAAAACGCAAATCTTGGCCGGCACTTTGGGTTTTGGAGTAATCAATCCGGCTGCTATTTATCTTGATAAGTAATGGGTAGTTGGTTAGGTTTACGGCGCTTGCCGAGTTATTAATGGTAATTTTACGCCGGTTTGACCAACTTGTTGTACAGGTAATGCCTGACGTATCGTTGCACCAGTTAGACGCCGGGGTGCTGCTGGCGCTAAACCAGCGGTAAGCCGACTGCTTAAGCGCCGCCGGCTTAAGGGTCATCGACCAAATAATAAGCGATGATTCTTTAATTTTTACTGTGCACGTTCCAGTTGATCTTTGGTATTGGATTTTAAAGGTGGTCGCGCTAGAAACTGTCTTGCTTGCGGCCGACATACCTTTCCAATAGTCAGTAGTGTTGTTGGGTACATAAGAATGAGTGTCGACGTATTGTGTTGTGCCATCGTCGATGCGTGTTGCCGCGGCACAACTGGTAGCGCCAGTACCGAGCGAGCGGCTGCCAATAACCATAACTGTTTCGCTTTGGTTAGGGGTATATGCTTGGCTATTTTTATCGGTCCAGGTGCTTGATGCTAGAGTTGATTCGCCGGAGCTGTAGTTTTCGACCACTTGGTCAAAAATTGAAGCCCTAAATACGTAAATACGCGAGCGTAAAAAGTCGCACGTTGCGCCGCCAACTGATTGCCCTTGCAGCCGGATGTTTTTAGAGCCGCTACCAATCGAGAAGACCTTGGCGAGCGCATACCCAAACTGGTCGGCGGTATCTTCTCCTTCCATGGTGGCCGTCTCGGACGCAGCGCCGTCAACCTCTATTTGCGCGGTGCAATCGTTGGCGGTGCTGTCGGGGCTGATTTCCATAGAAGCAAATACCAAATAATTTTCGGTAGCGGAACCAAAAGTTTTGGTGAGCGTCTTAATGTTTGTAAAACTGCCGGTTGCGGCGTTGGCCGTTTCGTCCGATGAACTCTCTTGGCTGCCCGAAGTAAAGTAGTCGGTGTCAGCAATAAGCGATGTATCAAGCCGAATGGCCTTAATAAATTTAGAGTCAATATATGTCGTGCCCGTCGTGCCATCATATTGAATGGTTAAGGCTTCGCTGCCGCTGAGGGTACCCAGCCAATAGCCGCTCCGCGCGAGACCAGTATTGGCGGCGCTTGATGCAATACTGCCTTCGTAACTGTTATAGGCAATTTCCGTGGAGCCACGCACAAGGCGTACATTAGCCAACCCGTTGGCACTCGAATTTGCCGCTCCCGCGCCCCAAGCCACAAAATATGTACCAGCTGGCAAAGAACCGGAAGCGATTGAAGTGTCGGAGTCAACAAATGTAGTGCTTGTGGTGCTTTGCCCGGTTTCCGAGGTTGCACTAGCTACTGTTAAGGCAGCAGCTTGGGCCGAAGGGGGTGGAAACAGTAAGGCTATTAAAAACCCAAACTGTAACGCAATAAAACTCAACAGTACGATTCTTGTGCCCAAAGAACGCAAAAAAAGACCCGCCCTGCGCACTGTAAAATGCGCTAGATGATCAAATTGCAATCCCCAAAGCGCTCTGGAACGACTACGTCGTTTTATCATATAAATCCACCATAGTTAATGGTAGTGTTTACTGGCCGGATTTGCAAGGTTCACAGATCTCTCGGGTGTCGTCACCCCATTGACCAATCAACACTTCGGTCCTATTCTTCAGATATGAAAATATTCTCTGGTTGTAATCCGGAGTGCACAATTCGTAAAGAGTTTGAAGCTGCGAATCCACCCGGGCCGACACCCGCCACTGTCTGTGAAACACTTGCCGCTTATTTTGTATTGAACGAAATTGCCCTACAAGAATGCCCATTTGAACAGTTGAACGAACTCGGGGAGGATCAACGCTCGTACATGCTGGGGCTAGAGAAAGTGGTGACTTGTGCAGCAGTTTTATCAGGAAACGCCTCTACTTTAAGCCTTTCGCCCTCTAGTACCTGGAATAAGACTACACCCAGAATCCGCACAGGGCCTTGCTGTGGGACAGCGCTCCCATCCGGCATAATGCCAGCAGGCAATTGTGTAAGTTCATATTTTACTATGCCGCTGTCTTTGGTAATCGTGGCTGGGTCTGGACTATTACCAATTACACTAAAACCTTGCGGCTGGCCATTTTTAAATTCACCAATCGAAACAATGACTTTGCTTGGGTCAATAGCATCATAGAAAATCGCCAAGTGGCCGCTCCAATAGCCCCGGCCGTCACCTTCGCCCGGGCCTTCACCCTTAGGGCCGCCATATCCTTTAGTGCCTTCCTTAAACCAGTTGCCAATTAATTTGCCTGGTTGGTCATAATCTATCTTGCCGCTTAGTGGTGCGACCTTTCGGCGGTTTTTTGCAGCCATTTGGGCTTGCATGTCTTGGGGGAAATAACTAAAAAAATCGTCAGTGTGTATTTTCCATGGCTCGGCTTCATATAGTTCAGGACTAATAAAACCAGGCAAGGCAAGGTAAGCATTATACACAGCGGTATCGAGCGATTGTTCACCGATCCAACCAATAATTTGGCCCGCCTTAATGGGTAAGTGTCCGTTCATACCTTTTTTATCGGCATCTTTTACTTGGTCAAGGATAGTTTGGTCGAGCTTAGTTATTAGGTCGAAATAGGTCAGCGTTTGGCAAGAGTGCTGCATCTCTATGCGGTATTCCGCCTTTTTAGGACTACCATTATCAGTTTGCACACTGCGAATACTAATGTTTTGGATGTATCCGTCGGCCATTGCGTACACAGGGTACGAGTCGCGGGGACCTTCTTTAGGGTAAAAGTACAGGTGGTCAATTGGCGTCACGTGCGCGCCTGCAATAAGGCCATACGGTGTAATGGTTGCCACATCTTTTAGATCCATTGGCATATGGGTGAGATTTACCCGGTCGGTTCCCACGCAGTCAGTTGTCCAAACTTGGCCAGTACTGCCACTTGATTCTTTCCATTTTTTTAGCACTAGTAGGCCAATACCGCCAACAATAGCAATAACTACTACGACAAACAAAATACCAAACACATGGCCAAAGCCTGCTTGGTTCTTTTTGAGTTGCCACATATTGCCATTATAAACCAAGCATAAGCAACTATCGATTAAAAATGAGATTCTACCTAACTTACTATGCCTGCGTGGTTGTAGTAATTGCTCGTCTGACAATTTAGAATGGGGGCTGAGGTTTTTTATGATCAACCAATGCACTAACCCCTTCAAAGGTATTGGCGAATATGGTGCCTACTATGTTCCACCGCCAGCTGATGTAATACGGGTTCAGAAAGGCCATCAATTACTAAGTGTAGTACGCACCGACCATATACTTTATAATAGAGATGAACAATATGCAGTTATGTTGGGGGCATGGCTAGATTTTTGGGATACAACCAATAGCAACCCGGATGATCGAGAGATACATGGCGAAGGAGATCTTCTGTGGGCTCCAGAAGTGCAATATCCCCATACAGCAATCAACTGGATAGGTGATCGAGCTTTGCTAGGTTGGTTTAGTGAAAAGTATAGCGTCCCTTGGTATACCGCCGATCCCGAAGGACCGAAGGAATTCATAGAGCTACTACAACAAGGCTTTGAGCCCGATGCTATTATGTACTATCTTACCCTTCGGCATGTAGTACAGTACCACCGCTCTTTGTACGAACAGCGGAATGCCAACTACAATATTAGGCTCCACATGCAGGGAGTCCTGCAAAAGTTTATAGATAGATACCAGGGCATAGACAATTGGCGTCATTTTTCATTTGAGGCAGCGCACCGAAAATTTTTTGGAGATTCCGCAAAAAATGATATGTACGACCCGTTCTTTGCCACCGAGCAAACGGCGAGCTTTTACCTTACCGATACCGCAATTCAGCAAGTGGCCGTGGCTTGGAGTATCGAAAGAAATAACTTTTTTATGACGACTTTAGCCGACCGTTTGGCTAAAGGTAAAAGTCTATTTGCCGCCCGTGGCTGGCAGCACGGATATGTGTTAGAAGACAAAATTAGGGCGTTAGGGGACAGCTCTTCCATCGAACAGCCCTATGCTTCGTTGACATATCATCGTCACTTTACCCATGCACGTCAAAATTGCGACCTCTTAAGAAAACTAGGGCCACTAAATTAATGTACTAACTACAGCTCGGCCAAAAAGCTCACCATGACGATTATTATTGTTTTTACTACACAAAAACAGTATATTGTCTAGATTAGTGATGGAAGGTTACTCTTGAAAGAAATACCGCATTCCCCCAATCAAACGCCACTACCTGCAGCCGCAGCTAACCTTAATGATGCACTAATTAGCGCAGACCGGTACGCCCAAGTGCTGTCTCGGGGGTTAGAGCTAATCGGCAGTCCCCACGCAGCAGAAGCACACAGGCATATAGATGCACTAGCGCAGTATATTGGCGAAGCTTCACGCGAGCTAAATGCCGCCAAAGGTTCCTTAGTAGCTTTGCTTGGTGTCGAAGGTTTTACGACTACTTCAAGCTCCCTCGCTATAACAGGGGATGTTTTGATGCCGGGCCAAGGACTCCCCATAGAATCTGGTGGAGATCTGAGATCTATCAGGTATGAAATTGTAACGCAGGAGGGTATTGTATTTCGCCCTACCTCGCCAGAAGAACAACTTAGGGAAGCTGCCATCAATATACTCGACCCAGAATTTTATGACATAAACATGTTTACGTCAGATCGTCTTACAAAAGCTGGCGTTACTGATGTTCGTAGCCTCTACCTTGTTGGACAACTTGGGTTAACTGACGGATGCGTCCTAAACCACTCCGAAGTCCGCCGCTTAATTGATGACCTAAAGACAAAATTCCCGCACTTACCTGAACTGCCCCCACGAGCAGGCGACCCCATTGTTGCTGCCCAGTTATATGACTCGTTAGATGAAATGCCCGCCAATACGGTATTTGGTAATTTTATACGCAAATTTTTTGGGAAAAGCAAACGGATGACCATGCAAGAATTAGCCAACGAGCTGGCGCAGGAGAATTACACTCGCAAAAATCCAGATAAGTTCGACTTTGAATACAATGGGCTAGGGGGCATGGCCGGCATGCACACCCGCACGCAACTAGAAGATTTTATTGAGAAGTTCGAAGAAGCCAAGCGCAAACAAGCCAATGACAAATAGTACCGCCCGCTAGAAACTATGACTAAGGTTAGACATCCCGCCGAAAAGGCACTTCTTCCATTTACTTTGGCAGAGGACCTCGACCCACAAATTTGTGTGGCATATGAAGCGTTGCTCCTTTCCAGGGAAAGTCATGATAGTCCGGCAATTCAATATAGGCTGCATTGTAATAAGCTAGACTGGGCTATAGCTACCAAATCGAACGAACGCGCCAATGAAGCATTTGCCGGTTTTTTGGAATTGACCCAACATCCCGAATACGATCTAAGGCGCAAAGCTTTTGCCCTTGCCCGCAAAGCCCTGGCGTATGAAGGGCCAATGCGACATCGAGTTTCACGCTCTTCCATACCGTATGCAGTAAGACTCTCTACCTACCATGCTACAGCCAACATTATGCAAGATGTGTTGGCCCACCCTGAAATAGGGGAAGGTGCAGAAGCGGGCTACATAGGGGAGGGGCTTATTTTTGGTGCCCTGCTGCGTAAAAATAGGGGACCGATTCCCCATTTCTCTTTATGGCGGGAAGAAAGTAACCCTTGTTACGGAAGCCAAAACCATGATTTTTACATTAAAAAGCCGGGGGATATGCACAAACAACCATGGCAGATAAAAATGAGCAGGTTTACAAGCACCCCTTCGACGCCTCCTGTTAAAGATATATATGTTTTGCCCCTGATTGCTCGGCTTCTTCGCAAATCTAAGGACCTAAAACGCGAAACGGATAGTGGCATAGTTTCTGGGTATGAATTACATGTTGCCCGATGGCGTTATATGGCCGACCTAATGATCAAAGAAACCCAGGACGACATAACACCTAAGCAAGGTGGTCTACTAAACACATTTTCGGGTCTCGTTACTAGATATATGGAGAACAACTAAAATTAGCTGCGAGCCGCCATGCGGATACCGTTAAGCCAAGACATAACTTCACTTTTAGCTTCCGGCGTAATATCTTTTGATGCCACAAATGCATATAATTGGTCATCCGACATGTTCTCGATAATTGTATTCGTTAAGTCACCTCTATCGAGTGCTTCGTACAGGTCACGCGACGATTTAGGCGATTGGAACGATATATAGTCCTCTGGGAGCAAACCGGCTAATTTTGCAGTAAGACCGAGACCTAACTGCTGAACCAACGTACCATAGGCAGTGATTTTATCAAGCCCACCGCCATACGGCAAAGAACGAATGATATCGGCGATAGTAACTCGAGCATATTCATTAACACCCCTAATGGTTTCATAAATATCAGGATATTGAGAGGCCAGCTTACAACCAGAAAGCACTTCTGCCCGATATTCCTCAAGTAGCTTCCCGATATAGCTATCTTCCTGTGGGTGCCCTAGGTCTTTGAGTGCAAGACTCCCTTTGGTGTGCGTAAGTTCGTGCTTAATGAGCGCTTTGATCAAGTCTAGATTCGCCCCATCATCCTGATAACCTATAGCCTCTGGCTCAAGCAAAATACGTGCTGTAGGCTCCATAATTACAATATGGCGGCGCCCAAAAAATGTCTGGACAAAGGCGTATGGGATAGCATCTTCTGGATCTGCAGATTGTTCACGCATAAACGCTTCACCATTCGCATATAAATCGGCAAGATATCTGTCCATGCCTCTGGGTGCAATGGCCGCCCCACCAATACCTCGGGTATGAACTGAGTTACCTATACGCAGTACCATGATGGTAAAGCCATCGGATGTACCTCCGTGGAGACTTTGAAACTCATTGTTCGTTCCGACCCAATCCTGCAGACGACCGCTGAGTCGGGCGTTTGCGTAGCGCATATACAAATCAAATGTATCTTCTGGAGCTAGGTTTGACATGCTACGGACATCTTCACAGGGGTACGCTATCGAATAACGCCCAAACAGCGTCCGAGCAAAACTATCGGCAATGATTTGGCTAGAATTCTGTTTTGCTACTGATTTGCCCTGAGGTTTGGCGGCCTCGCCATGCAGAGCCGAAGCAAGCACTAGGCCAATGCCGTTATCATCGGCGGCGAAAAACCTGTTGTCTACTCCATATGCATTTAGTAAAAAGTTTGCACAATCGGCAAGAGCATCCCTGTTGTGCTGGACTTCTGGCGCCAGCTCACCCAATCTATCAAGTACTTCTTGGTATGAATAATTCGGAAACTGTAACTCTTGGGCCGATTGTCTAAGTTCTGACATAACGGCTAGCATAAGATAAAATTGCCAACTTTACAATAACTAATCTTATTTGCTACATAATCAAAAATAATTACTGCTAGACCGTGTGTGGAGACTCATGATTGTTATGCATAGTATAATAGTTTACAGACAGCGAAAGAGGAGGGTATGACATTAACGCTTATAGCAAAAGAACATCTTATTGACGATGTATGGGTATTTCGGTTTAAACCAAGCGATCCCCTAACTTGGACAGCAGGGCAATATGTTAGGGTCGAACTACCCCACGATAACCCAGACAGCGAGGGCACCAAACGCTGGTTTACCAACTCGGCAGCGCCATTCGAAAAAATTATGCAAATTACTACACGCGTAACCGCCACTACTTTTAAACAAGCACTATCTAAACTACAGCCCGGCGCCGGACTACAACTTATTGAGGCCCCAGAAGGCGATTTTGTCTGGGAGGACACCGACTTACCCATTGTCTTTGTGGCTGGGGGCATTGGCATAACGCCATTTCGCAGCATATTAAAACAGCGGGCGCACGACAAACAACCGCTTAACGTTACGCTTGTATACGGCAGCCGGACCCCTGATGTTCCATTTAAGGATGAACTAGCCGAGTGGCAGTCAAGCAACCCGGAGCTAAAGGTGCACTATGTTGTTGGCGAGCAATTGACCGCCGAAAGTCTAGCTAAGATTGTACCGGATCTTAACAAATCGCTCGTGTATGTGTCCGGGCCAGAACCAATGGTGCAAACATTGAGCAGTGACCTTACCGCACACGGTCTGCCCGAAGCGCAATTAAAACGTGACGAGTTCCCCAATTACGACCAAACCAATTACTAAAAATAATAAGGAAGGTCTATGGCCAATTTACAACCAGCAATTAAACAACTAAAAAATAATCTCGATGGCGAACTAGCCTTACCTGGCGACCCGGCGTATAAAAAGGCTAGCACGATTTTTGTAAAAAAGGGTACGCCCGCTGTTGTGGCTATACCCAAAACTGCCCAAGACATAACAAAAGCCCTAGCTTTCGCCCGCGATACTAGGCTAGCCGTTTCGGTACACAACGGTGGCCATAGCGTTGCGGGGCATAGCACTAACGACGGTGGTCTTGTTATCGATATGCACCGTTTTGATGACATTCAAGTTATAGACAAAGCCCAACAGATTGTACGCATTGGTGCGGGCGCAACTTGGGAAGCGGTGGCAAAGGCTCTACAGCCGCACGGCCTGGGCATTTCATCTGGTGACACCAAGACAGTGGGTGTGGCTGGCCTAACCCTGGCCGGGGGTGTCGGCTGGATGGTGCGGCGGGACGGGTTAGCGCTCGACAATTTGGTCGCGGCCGAATTAGTCATGGCCGATGGCCAGCTGCTTCGCGTTACCAGCACCGAACACCCTGATCTTTTTTGGGCTATTCGCGGTGGTGGTGGCAATTTTGGTGTCGCCACCAATTTTGAGTTTAAGGCTCAACCTGTGGACCACGTCTTTGCTGGCATGGTAATGTACGACATGAAAGACCTGCAAAAAGCACTGCGCGGTTGGCGCGACTACATGCGCACCGCGCCCGAAGAACTAACCACCATGTTTTTGGTAATGCCCGCCAACCCTGCCTTTGCCGGTATGCCGACTTCGGTTATGATATTGCTTTGCCATGCCGGCGGCAAAGAAACGGATGTAATGAAGACTATCAAACCGCTCCTACACCTCGGCACGGTGCTAAAAAAAGATATTACGCGCAAACACTATGCCGACGTCCTTGAGGAAGTACATCCGCCCAAAGATATGAAGGTGATTACCAACAATGCTTTTATACAGACTTTAAACGACGAGGTAGTCGATACAATCTGCGCCGCCAAAGACCAAATGTTACAAATTCGCAGCCTAGGCGGGGCCATGAACCGGGTGCCCCAGGGAGCTACGGCCTTTGCCCATAGGGATAACGAAGTTTTAATCGTCGCCCCAACTTTTGTAGCCCCCGATGCCAGCGAAGCCACCATTACAAAGGCGCTCACGCCCTGGCGTAACATACAGGCGTTCTCTAACGGCACATACTGCAGTTTTTCTAGCCAAGATACCGACGAAACCATTGCTGCCGCATACCCTAAAGACACCTATGCAAAGTTGGCGCGTATCAAAAAGCAATACGACCCTAAAAACCTCTTTGACCACAACTATAACATCAAACCTTTATAGATTTAATTATCCATTGTCTTATAACAGCGTTCTACCGTTTGCCAATTGCGGGTAGTGACATTGCCGCCAAAAACTCTATCCAGCAACGCCAGTATATCAGGGCGGGTTTTGCCAGACAGATCTACCGTACTGCATAGTACATTGCCGATTTTTTCCAGGATAGTGTAGCCTTTTTCTGGCCTAGAAAAAGGCAGGGTAAAGGGTAGCTCCGCTTCTTTTGCTACAAAGCTAACCTGTTGGCTGGTTTCTATGGTTTTGGTCATTCCTTTAAAAGGCACGGCTTTTAGTAGCTTTTGCAACTCCTGTTTGCTATACAAAACGACGATGGTTTTATAGCCATACTTTTTATCAAACTCTTGTTGGACGGTATGGATTATTTTTTGTCTGTCTTCACTGGATTCAAAAATGACATTTCCAGTAGCGAGCACGGTTTGAACATCCTTGTAGCCTGCATCTTCAAATAACCCGCGCAAGGCTTCCATTTTAAGCGTTAGCCCGGCATTAATGCCGCGAATAAAGGCAATGTACTGCGTCATACATCAAGCATAGCAGATGGCTACGTTGACTTTTCTGTGCTTGAATCGAAATTCATGGATTCCTATAATGAGTAGGGAAGTATTAACATTTTATGAAACCACCCTTATCCCCCTATTTAGATGCAAATGCCAGCACAGTGGCTGCCAACATCCGCAGCCGCAAATGGACGGCCGAGGCGTACGCCGAGGCGCTTATTACCCAAGCCAAAAAATGGCAAAAACTAAACGCATTTATTACGTTTAAACCGCAACAGTTGTTACGTGACGCGCGGCGTATTGACGAACGGTTAGACAAAGGCGAAAAATTGGGACCTTTGGCGGGGCTACCGATCATCGTTAAAGATTGTATTGACACTACCGAATACGCCACCAGTTCTGGCACGCCATCGCTCAAAAACTACCGGCCCGGCCGCAACGCACCCGCCCTGCAGCGCTTGCTTTCTAGCGGCGCAATCGTAGCAGGCAAGGCCAACATGCACGAGCTAGCGTACGGCACAACCAGCAACAACTATTACACCGGGCCGGTACATAACCCGTATAACGTAGATATGATTTCTGGCGGCAGCAGCGGAGGCCCGGCGGCAGCTATTGCTGTGGGGATAAGCCCGGTGGGGCTGGGAACCGACACCGGCGGTTCAATCCGCATACCATCGTCGCACTGCGGGATTGCCGGCTTACGCCCCACCTTAATGCGTTGGCCAATTGCTGGCATGATGCCCGCTGCCCGAACCCGTGACGCCATCGGCCCAATGGGCCGCCGCATGGCCGATGTCTGCTTGCTAGACGCAGTTGTTACCGGCGAACCCACAGCCAAAGCTGCACATTTGCAGGGACTACGTCTGGGCGTACCGCGCAAACCATGTTGGCAAGACTTAGACCCAGAAGTAGAGGCCGTGGCCGAACAAGTCCTGGAACAACTGCACAAAGCTGGCGTCGACCTAATAGAGGTTGACCTGCGTAAAATTATCGACCTAGACAACGAACACGGCTTTACCATCGTGTTCTTTGAATCACTCATCGACATGTCCGGGTACTTGATTGCTGGCAATGCCGGGGTGTCGTACCAACAGATGCTCGACCACATTGTCAGTCCACCTGTCAAATCAGTTATTCCATCCAAAATTATGGGCACGCCCGATGAATATCGGACAGCCATGGAAGGCCGTGCCCTCATGCAATCGCTGTACGCAAAGCTGTGGCAAAAGCACAATATTGAGGCTTTGATTTTCCCGACTGTGGTTGTACCGCCGCGCCCAATCGGCCACGATGACACTATTGAACTGAACGGCAAACAGGTGCCCACGTTTCCCACGCATATTCGCAATACTTCTCCGGCATCGGTTGCGGGCATACCAGGCCTGTCGCTGCCAGCAGGGCTTAGCAAGTCGGGCCTGCCCATTGGGATAGAACTTGACGGCCCGGCCTGGAACGACAACCTGCTGCTATCGATAGGTTTGGCTATCGAAAAACTACTGCCACGCCTAGCACCACCCATATTGTAGGCCTACACACCACTTACATTTCGTAGCGAATAGTGGCTTTTTTGAGCCGCCGGATGGCCTCGGCTACAACCTCAATACTTCCACTTAGGAGCGCCCGCAAATACGGGGCATCCGCCTCGGTGCCCGCCTGCTCGATAGAGGCATACGACAATAACATGCCGGCGTCGTCCATCAACAATTGCCGCCACTTTGCCACGCCATCTTTTTGGGCTGCATATTTTGGCGGTACAGCCACCAGATAGTACGGTGTTACTTCACCAACGGGTGTAAGCCTGGTAGGCCAGCCCAGCTCGCGCAAAGCGTCGGTCCACATGGTACGCTTTTGTTTTAGTTCTTTACGTTGATCGGCCAGATACTCATCGCAGGCCGGGTCGGTTATCCAGTGCGCCATGGCCCATTGACGAAGGCTTTCGCGGTGAAAGGCCCATTCAAAGGTATATTTTGCCAAACTATTTAATGTATCCGGATGGCCCATAATCGAGCCGATTCCCCAGTTATTACATACAAAAGCCTTACCAAAAGACTCTGTACGACACCACAACCTTTGCGCCTGTGTTGGTGTATCGGATTTGGCCAAGTGCTCCAAAAGTACTGTCACCGCCGAAGCTGGTTCGAACCCCTCGACTGATACATGAAAGTAGGGATCATCCAGCAAAATGCCTGCACCACGGCTGGTGGCAGCAGTAAATAGTTGATGCAAAATGTCGGACGGCCAGCTGCGGGCCGTTGGGCTGTGCTGGGCATTAACAGCTATCATCGCCAAACGGTATTTTGGATTGTTGTCGATTGCTGTAAGAGCAGCTTCGATATCTTGCTTTTGGGGAAACCAGTCATGTTCGGGCTTAAGCGGCCAGAACTGCATAGTATATCCCAAAGGTTCGAATATACCTGCGTAATCCCAGGTAGGGGAAGCGCACAAAACCACAGGTCTGCGTTTATCTTTTTTGGTGCGATCTAAAACATACCGGCCAAAATCGTGCATAATGCCACGGGTGCCCGTTGCCGAGGTAAGGTGCAGGTTAAAATCTTTTTCGGGCACGGCATACTGGTCCAGTTTGTGGACGCGTACTGTATGGGCTAAAAGTAACCGCCGGGCTTCAGGGTTGCCGGCTGGCGTGCGGTTGTAGCCGCCCAAATAGGGCGGAGCCTTCCGCTCGTAAGCCGCCAGACCTTTGGGTAACTGGCCGCCTAACAAATACGGGTCGCCAATCGACATAGCAAGTGGCGGCAGCTTTTTGCCAGATTTTAAATATGCCGCGAACATATGGGCGTCGTCGTGCGTGTCCACTCCGGAGTCTTCCATAAGACCACCTAAAAAAGGCAGCTTGGGTGGGTGGAAACCGCTCATCCTTATAGCATAGCATTATTAAAGAATAATTAAACTGCCGGGCGGAGTTTTGCAAATACAATTATACCCATGCCAATCACAACCACCACCAGGCCGGCCAGCTGTAATACATTTATCTTTTCGCGAAACACCACATAGGCAGCCAGCGAACCCAGAACAATTATCCCGCCCAGCACCAGCGGCAGCACAATAGCCACATTAGTCATCGCAAACGCCTTAGCTAAAAAGAAACTATACGCGGCAATACCCAAACCGCCAATTGCAGCTGCAATATATGACATCATGTGCGTGTTTAAATGCTCGGCCGTGGGCTTGCCAGATTTAACAGCAACCAGCCCGACCAGCACAATGGTAGCAACAATGTTGACAATAGCCACAACCATGGCCACGTCTATACGCTGGCTAGCATATCGGTTAGCAAGCACGAACACAACATAAGGAATTAAAGCCAAAAAAATGTAAACCATTCATCAACTATACCATGCCGCCAGGCTGTTACAATGGCTAGTCTGCCGCCCATAAACGGGCAACGGTCAGCGTGGCGCTATGCCCTACTGGATATTCAAAACCCACTGTACCGCCAACGCGGGGAACGTCGACAGTGCCTATCGCCAATGGGCTAGCTATAGAGTCACAATCAATGACTACACCATTATTTGTGTCTAGGTATTCAGCACGCACGCTAACGGATTGTTCGCCCCTAAAATTAGAAGGCAACTCACCCCTTACAATCTCTCTGCCTTCAGCAAAGTCAATAACATCAACCTTATGCCATGGTGCCCTGTCATAAGGACCCACCTGTGCATACATGACTGCTTTAGCTGGCAATATAACGCCCGACACACTTGAAAGTCGATGGGCAATTTTAACACCTGGTTCGGTAGCAAGCCCGTGGTTAAACGTTTCTGTCACACCCAAATCCACATTGGGTAAAGGAGTTGTCAGCACATTGTCGGCAATCACTGTAATCCGGTCATTAAAACCAAGTAGATCGACAATACCTGCAGCACAACGAGCAGAGGGCTGGCTAAGTTCGTAGGCAAAAATCTCGGCCCGTGGGTGAAAGACCGCGATTCCCAATGCCAATACAGCGCTTGGGCCGCAACCAGCATCGATTGCGCTGTTCGCTTGGGCCGCACGTTGGATGGCGCGTAAATAGCCGCCGGTCCGTGGCACGCTTTCCAAAAGGCTACCTGCAATAACGGGCATTACCTCGCCAGACAGCGGTTCTTGTGGAAGTGCAAACTCATCATCCTGCAATAAAAATCGAGACAGGCCATACAGCCACTGATTTGGGTCACCATTTGTTGTAGTAGCCATGTCCTGAATAAGTGCCGTCGCAAAAGTGCGGCGGTTTTCCGCGTTCCAGGTTGGCAGCTCTTCGTAACGCGGTGTTTGCATACAAAAACCATACTA
>Ga0075428_100003990_pt1 | contig 16193 bp, 17 predicted proteins | sample RhiMetdeltSRZDD2_FD_75291 | JGI IMG/M metagenome (GOLD analysis project Ga0075428, IMG submission 75291) | Populus rhizosphere microbial communities from Tennessee, USA - Rhizosphere MetaG P. deltoides SRZDD2 | ecosystem: Host-associated > Plants > Roots > Rhizosphere > Soil | place: USA... | reverse complement strand
AGCAGGTTCTGCACGCTCTCCTTGCCGAGGTAGTGGTCGATGCGGAAGATCTGCCGCTCCGCGAACACCGCGCCCACGGCGTCGTTGATGGCCTGGGCTGACGGCAGGTCGTGGCCGATCGGTTTCTCCAGCACCACCCGCGACGACTCGGTGACCAGGCCCTGCGTGCCCAGCGCATCGCATATCGGCCCGAACAGGGCGGGCGCGCAGGCAAGGTAGAACACCCGGATGTCGACGTTCGAGCCCTTCAGCACGTCGGTGACGGCCATATAGTCGCCAGGCTCGGCCAGGTCGATGCTGACGAACCGCAGGCGGGCCAGAAAGCGGCCGACGGAGTCCTCGTCGAGGAACTCGGTGGCCACGAATCGGCCCAGTTCAGCTTGGATCTTGTGGCGGTAGCCGGGCTCGTCGAGGCCGGCCCTGGCCACGGCGATGATTCTGGTGTCGGCGGTCAGCTCGCCGTCGCGGTCGCGCAGATACAGCGCGGGCAGCAGCTTACGGACGGCGAGGTCGCCGGTGCCGCCGAAGATGACGAAGTCGCATGGATCAACCATGTGGCCCACCGTAGAGAGACTTCAGACGCCATGCAAACCCACTTAGGTATTTGAAAAACAAAAGTGACGGGAGTTACGCTTACGAACATGGCGTTAATCCGGACTTCACCGTCGATGTCCGCCGGCGACATCTATGCCTTGATCAGAGAGCGGCGGGACATCACCCGCACGGAGATCGGCCAGCTGACCGGGTTGTCTCGGACAGCGGTGTCGGCCCGCGTCGCTGCGCTCGCTGCGCAGGGATTGGTCATTGAGCGTGACCTAGCCCCGTCGACGGGCGGACGCCCGGCCAGTTTTGTGACCTTCAATGCCGACGGCGGCGTCGTCTTGTCGGCGGCCATTGGCCGCAGCCGCACCCGGCTCGCCGTGTGCAACCTGGCCGGCGACATTTTGGCGGCCAGCGACATCGACCAGGAGCCCGGGCTGGGTCCCGACGATTTGATGCCCGACATCGTCAAGCGGCTCGACGCGCTGCTGGACGACTCCGGTCTTCACGACGAGAAGATCTACGGCGTCGGGGTGAACCTGCCTGGCACCGTCGACCGGGGCCGCGGATGCAGCCTCGACTCGCCGATCATGAGCGGCTGGGACGGTGTGCCGTTGCCGCCGTACTTCGCTGAATTAACCAGCGCCCCAGTGATTCTCGACAACGATGCCAACGTGATCGCGCTTGCCGAACGTCGTGGCGATCGACAGGCGTTCGACGATCTGCTCGTGCTGAAGGCCTCGACGGGCCTCGGCGCGGGCATCATCGCCGGCGGATCTTTGCAGCGCGGCGCGGTGCAGGCGGCGGGGGAGTTCGGCCACAACAAGACGCCTGCCGCCGCGGGATTGCCGTGTCGCTGCGGCGACACCGGTTGCCTCGAGGCGATCGCCGGCGGCTGGGCCCTTGTCCGCGCCCTACAAGCCGACGGCCGCGCCGTCGGCCACCTTCGCGACGTGGTGGAATTGGCCAACAGCGGCGACCCCGACGCCCGCCGAATGATCCGCGACAGCGGCCGGCACGTCGGCGAAGTCCTTGCACACGCGGTGAATCTGCTTAATCCCGCCGTGCTGGTGGTGGCTGGCGATATGGCGGGCGCCTACGACATTTTCGTCGCTGGCCTTCGAGAGACGTTGTACGGTAACGCGACCGCATTGGCCACCCGGGTGTTGCAAGTGGCGCCGTCGACCTACGGCGACCGCTCGGGCGTCGTCGGTAGCGCGACGATGGTGCTCGACCATGTGCTGAGCCCCAAGGCGATCGACTCGTCGCTGTCCTGAGGGGCCGCTCGCGAGGTACCTTATTCATAGCCCCCGGCTGAGCCCACGTTTATCCGGTAGGTAAGAGGTGATCGCTAGAGCCGAGACCGCTGGGCCGAACCATCGGCCCGAACGTTACGCGGTCGAGATCATGGATGCCGATGACGCCGAGGAGTTCCTCGAGGACTTGTACGGCGTGCGGTTGCGGCTGTTCCGCAAACAAGCCGCCCGTCGCGAGGGTCCTTTGTTGACGCACTCGCGTATGTCCGTCGGACCGCTCGCGATCGACGAAATCTACTCGGCGGGCTACGTGGAGGCGTCGCCCGATCCACTGAACAAGGTGGTGGCAGTCTGGGCGACCGGCGGCGAGGTATCCGGTGAGTGCGATGGGCTGACCGGCGAAGCCCACGCGGGCGATGTCACCCTTCTATCACAACCACACCTGCCCCATCACGTGCGCGCCAACAACGTTCGTCTGACCTCGGTGGTGCTCGACCAATCCGTGGTCGCAAGCGCGGCCACCGGCCTGCCGAGGGGTCAAGCGCCTATTCCCGTCCGCTTCACCAGTTTCAGCCGATGGACGCGGTCGCAGCACGGCTGTGGAAGGACACCGTCAGCTACGTCAAACACAGCCTGTTCGCTGACGACGCGGTCGCCACACCGCTGACGGTCGGTCACGCCGGCCGGTTAGTGGCCGCGGTGACGCTATCGACGTTTCCCAACACCGCGGCCACCGGCCCGACAGCCCATGACCGCACCGATGCCAAGCCGGTGCTGGTGCGCCGCGCCATCGAGTACATGGATGCGAACGCAACCAACGACATCGGGCTGGCAGACATCGCTGAGGCGGTCCATGTCACGCCGCGCGCCGTCCAGTACATGTTTCGGCGGCATTTGGAGACCACGCCGCTGCAATACCTTCGGCGGCTGCGGCTGCACTATGCGCACCAAGAACTACTGGCGGCCGACCATATGCATGACACTGTCACCGACATCGCCGCACGCTGGGGGTTTGGACACACCGGCCGCTTCGCCGTGCTCTACCGTCAGACGTACGGCCAAAGCCCGCACACCACGTTGCGCGGCTAACCACCAAACCGGCTGCGGCCACGACGCTTGACGGTGTGCAGCTCGTCGTTCATGGACCGCAGTTCCTCGTTGGTCGTTTCCAGCTCCTCCACCGTCGACTGCAGCTCTTCGTTAGTGGTTTCGAGTTCCTCATTGGTGGATTGCAGCTCTTCATAGGCGGCCTCTAGCTGACGGTTCGTCTGGACCACGTTGTCCCGCAGCGCCCGCGTACCGGTCACATCGAAGAACACGATTGACGCGCCGAGCAGCGTGCCCTCGGCGTCGACGAGCGGATTGACATGGATCTCGAACCAGATGGTGTCGGCGCTCGGCCGCTGCCACTGCACGTCCCGGATGCACGCCGGCCGCCGCTCGACGTTGGCCTGCTCGAGGTACGTGCGCAGCTCGACGGGCCGGCGGGACACCTCCAGATCGCGCAACGGCCTGCCGATGTCACGCTCGGAGAGCCCAAACGTGAGCTCGGCCTGCTGGTTGATCATCGCGACGGTGTCCTCGCCAGTCACCACGATCTGGGCGACCGGGCTGGCGTGAAAGGCCAGCGCTTCGAACGCTTCCCCGTCCGAAGTCTGTTCGTCCATTCCTGTCCATCCATCTCGGCCAGCGCGGCCGGTCCGAATACTCGGCTAGAGGCGGTTCTCCGGGCCAATGACCGCCCAGACCGTCTTGCCCGACGACGTCGGGGCGTTACCCCATGCGCGGCACAGCGCGGAGACGATGTGCAGCCCCGATGGCGGCGAGCCCGCCATCGATGCCGCTTCGCAAATTTCGGCCCGCCTATGACTGGAGTCCGCCACCGCCACGAACACCGCTGCGCCATCGGTCTCCAGTCGGATCATCGGCATGCTGTCGGTGTGTTGAAGAACATTCTCGACAAACGCCGTGACCACAATTTTGGTCACCGGGATCAGGTCGGTCAGCGACCACGCCGTCAGCCAGCCCATCACTAATTCGCGCGCTCGTCGCAGGCTCTCGAGAGTTGGCGGCAATTCGGCGCGAGCGCGTCGGCGCTTCCGGTTTGCGGCGGTGCTTCCCAGCGCGCGGACCGCGGCATCGACCGTGGGGTAGACCGGTACCCTGCCGGCGAGGCTGCTGTCCGCGATTGCGCTGCGGCGGGTCGCCTCACGGCATACCAGCCCGAGGGGAATCGTCGGCCAGCGGTCAACGTGCCAACGCGCGCTGCTGAAGGCCAGCCATGCCGACTCTGCAGGAACATGGAGTTCGGTGACATCGACGACGACCGCTCGGGGCTCTTCGAGCGCTTGCTGAATGATTTTGTCCCGCAGGGCCAGATAGGTGGACTGATCCAAGACGCCACGAGCGTCGAGCACAGTGGTTTCACCCACATATTCGACGGTGACATTCAGAGCCTGTGGCCAACGAGTGTTTGCCATCGTTGTGGGTTTACCCCGCTGACCGGTCCGGTAATCAGTTGCGGGTGCACCAATTACAGCTTGGCGATGACCTTTTCCGCGAAGGTCTCCAGATGCCGGATTTTGGCGTCGAGCGGCTCCGTGTCCTGACCCATGATGTAGGGGATCCGGAAGCCGACGATGACGTCGGTGACGCCCTTGTCCTCAAGGCGTTTGATGCCGTCGAGGGTGAACGCGTCGAGGGAGATGACGTGGATCTCGAAGGGTCCGGTGCGCCCTTGTTCCTTGCGAATTTGATTGAGCCGCTTGATCAATCGATCGAGTTCATCCGGCTGGCCGCCACCATGCATCCAGCCGTCGCAACGGGCGGCGCGCTGCAGCGCCGCCTCCGCGTGGCCGCCGACGAGGATCGGGATCGGTTTATTTGGCGCCGGCGTCATTTTCGTTTTCGGGATGTCGTAGAACTCGCCGTGGAACTCGAAATAGTCTCCGGAGGTCAGCCCCTTGATGATCTCGATGCACTCGTCCATCCGCTTGCCGCGCTTCGCAAATGGGACACCCATGAGTTCGTAATCCTCGGGCCACGGGCTGGTGCCCACACCGAGCCCGAGCCGGTTGTCGAACAGCGCATTGAGCGACCCGACCTGCTTGGCCACCAGTGCCGGCGGTCGGATCGGCAACTTGAGGACGAAGAAGTTGAACTTCAGCGTCGTCGTGACCGCGCACAGCGCACTGGCCATCACGAACGCCTCGATGAACGCCTTGCCGTCCAGAAACTCGCGGCTGCCGTCAGGGGTGTACGGATACTTCGAATCGGACTCGAACGGATAGGCAACGCTGTCAGGGATCGTCATCGAGTGATAGCCCGCGGCCTCGGCTGCCTTCGCCAGCGGAAGGTAGTACGTCGGATCGGTCATTGCCTCGGCGAAAGTGAAGCGCACTCGGCCATATTAGAACGTGTTCTAAGTTTAGGGCTTGCGGTCGCGGGAACGCCGTCGCCATGAGTGCGGTATCCAAGGCCCTGTACATGCCCCTGTCGATTGCCAGCAGCGTGGCGGGCGGCCTGATCGCCGGCCGCCTCTTCACCGAGATCTGGCAGCGGATCAGCCCGTCTGATCAGGAGCCGCCCGATCCGAAGGATCTGGACCGTTCGGGCCGCGAGGCGATCACCGCTGCCGCGCTTCAGGGGCTGGTGTTCGGTCTGGTGCGGGCCGCGGTGGACCGGGCCAGCGCACACGGTTATCGGGCCGTCACTCATGAGCCCCCGACCTGACGCGCCATTATGGCGTAGGTGCGCACCTGGCTGACCCGCAATGTGCGGGTGCTCTCGGCTGTCTCGTTTCTTCAGGACACCGCGAGCGAGCTGCTCTACCCGCTGCTGCCCATTTATCTGACGTCCGTGCTGGGCGCTCCGGCCGCGGTCGTCGGTGCCGTGGAAGGTGCGGCGGAGGGGGCGGCGTCGCTGACCAAGCTGGCGGCGGGACCGCTGGGCGACCGATTCGCGCGGCGGCCCTTGATCGCGACGGGCTATGGCATGGCGGCACTCGGCAAGGTGATGGTGGCGGCCGCGTCGGCCTGGCCGGGCGTGCTGGCCGGCCGGGTTGTCGACCGGCTGGGCAAGGGAATCCGCGGCGCGCCGCGTGACGCGCTGCTGGTGGCCGACATCGACGACGCCGCGCGCGGCCGGGTGTTCGGGTTTCACCGGGCGATGGACACCCTGGGTGCTGTCGTCGGTCCGCTGTTGGGTTTGGCCGGCTACGAACTGCTCGACCACCAGATCGCACCGCTGTTGTGGGTTGCGGTCGTACCCGCGGTGTTGAGTGTCGCACTGGTCCTCCTGGTGCGCGAGAGCCGGCGGGTGCTGCCACGTGCCGAGCGGCGCGCGGTGTTCGCGAGGGTCGCTGACCTACCGCGCCGCTACTGGCGGGTGACGACGGCATTGGTGCTATTCGGCCTGGTGAACTTTCCGGATGCACTGCTTTTGTTGCGGCTCAACGAGATTGGCTTCTCCGTCGTCGAAGTCATCCTGGCCTACGTCACCTATAACGCGGTGTACGCGGTCGCGAGTTATCCCGCCGGGCTGCTGGCCGACCGCATACCACGGCCCGCCGTGTTCGGTATCGGCTTGCTGTTCTTCGCGATTGGCTACACCGGACTGGGGCTGACCACCGACATGGCGACCGCATGGGTGTTGCTTGGTGCGTACGGATTGTTCACCGCGTGCACGGACGGTGTTGGCAAAGCGTGGATTTCGTCGCTGGTGGGCTCGGAGCTGCAGGCCAGCGCGCAGGGGGTGTTCCAGGGTGCCAGCGGATTCGCGGTGCTGGCTGCGGGTCTGTGGGCCGGGTTCCTGTGGGGTGCCGACGGCCGTCTTCCCTTGTTGATCTCGGGGATCGTCGGTGGACTATTCGCGCTCGGGTTGCTGGCCGTTGCGATTCACGACAGGGTGGGCACAGTGAACTCGACTTCGTCGAGCGCGAAGGGCGGCTCGCCGACCCCGACCACTGAATAAGTGCCCCACGGGGTGCGTTCGGCGATGCGGGCTTCGGCAATGCGTTCGCCGACTGCCAGCCTGACCCGCTGTGGTGGATTTTCGTCGGGCAGTTCGTCGAAAACTGTTCCCTGCCAGTGATAGCGCCCGTCGATCGGGTCGAGGTGGCCCGTCAATCGAACCCGGACATCGTGTATGTCGTCGTCGATATGCACCGCGGCGGGGCCGTCGTACACCTCGTCCTCGACAGTCACGCGGGAGCTGAGATCGAATGCCGATTTGATCTTCCTGCGGATCCGTCGCCAGTCCACTGTGCTGCCGGGCCGGTAGCGCACGGTGTAGGTGCGTTGGGTGCTGTGCCGGACCTCGATCCGGGTACTTTCGGTGCGGGCCATGGCGTTCAGGCATTGCGCGACGTACTGCTGCTGTCCGCGGACATCCGGCCCGCTGATGAAGAAGCGGTTTGGCAGTCCGTGCACCGCGACACCCAGGTAGGGCACCATGCCCGCGGGTGATGGCGCCGGACCATAAGAGATCACGACGCTCGCGTCGTGACTGTCGCCCGCGCGCGTGGTAACGGTCCAAGTGTGACGGATCTCGTCGAACTCAGACCCGACGATGTCGTCAGGCCGCAGAATCATCACCTTGGTCAGCGAGACGCCGACGGAGCGACCACCGATCACGATGGCGTCGAACACGTTTGCGCTCATCGGGGCAGAAATCCGCTGCGTCTCCACATGCGCCGCGAGATCCAACCCATCAGCCCGACCTCTTCGAGGAATGCCGCCAGTGGGGCGAAGCCGACCACCTGAACTTCGTGACGGTGCGGACTGTTGCGGGCGATACGCCGCGCCATGCGGCCGTCCAGCCCGGTACGGCGATACGGCACGGGATTCGTGAACAGATACCGGAAGAAGTACCCGCCCACTCCGTTGATGTTCGCGACGAACATTTTCGGGATCCGCCGCATGTTCGGAGAGCGCTTCCGCAGACCGTCGCGAGCGAACTGGATGTGACGGGCTTCTTCGGTGACGTGAATACGCATGAGCCGCTGCACCATTGGCTGTAGCTCGGGGTCGTCCATCATCTGGCGCTGAAGCGAGTCGAAGATCTCCTCGCCGATCAGTGCGGCTACCCACAGTAGCGATCCCCTGAAGGCAAACGGCAACGCATTGATGATCATCCGCTGATACAGCCTGGGCCGCACCGGCTTTGCGCCGGCTCGCTCGATCGCCATGCCGAACATCACCATGTGCCGGGTCTCGTCGCCGAGCTCGGTCAGTTCATAGTGCGTCGCACGTGCCGTGGGATCTTGGTGAATCATCTTGCGCAGCAACGCTTGATTGAGCATGTTCTCAAACCAGATCCCCGCCGACAGGGTGTTGACGAACTCCTGTCGCGACAACTCGATCTGTTGCTCGCGGGTCATGCCGTCCCATAACAGCGTGTCGTACAGCGAGACCGTCTTGGGCGGCAGGAAGAACTTGTCCGGGTCCAGCGGAGCGTCCCAGTCGATGTCGACGATCGGGGCATAGGACTTCTTAACCGAGCCCTTCAGCAACCGCTCCGAGAATTCCTCACGAGTGGGTGCGGTCATCAGCAGCCTCTCCCGTCGTCCTTCGTTGACGTTGTTCAAAAGGTAGATGCGGCGCCGCCGATAGTCAATACCCCGGGTACCGCATACTTTGCGTAACCGCAGGTCATGGCATACTCGCCGCGTGACTCGGCGGATCCATGTCATCGGCATCGGCGCAGGCGATCCGGACTATCTAACGGCACAGGCTGTTGATGCGCTGAACGACACGCAGGTGTTCTTTGCGATGGACAAGGGTTCAAACAAGGGCGACCTTGTCGAACTTAGGCGGCAGATCTGCGAACGGTTCATCCGCGAGCCTGGCTACCGGTTCGTCGAACTGCCCGACCCGCCGCGCGCCAAGGACGGCGACTACCGACAGGCGGTCGCCGATTGGCACGCGGCGCGGGCACAGGTCTGGGCCGACGCCATCCGAAATGAGCTGGAGCCCGGCGGGATTGGCGCGTTCTTGGCGTGGGGCGATCCGTCGCTCTACGACAGCACGTTGCGAATCCTGGACACCGTCGCGACGCATGTCGACATCGACTACGACGTCATCCCCGGCATCACCGCGATCCAGGCGCTGACGGCGCGACACCGCATCCCGCTCAACGACGTCGGCGAACCGGTGCTCGTCACCACCGGTAGGCAACTACGCGACACCGGGCTATCCGGCAGCGCCGTGGTGATGCTCGACGGTGACTGTTCGTTCCTGCGCTGCCCACCCGAAACTCGCATCTGGTGGGGCGCTTACTTGGGCACGCCCGACGAGCTGCTGGTGTCCGGCACAATCGGGGACGTGGGCGCCGGGATCGCGGAACTGCGGGCCGACGCGCGGGCGCGACACGGCTGGATCATGGACACCTACCTGCTGCGTTCGGCAGACTAGCCCGCATGGTCGGCTTCCTTGTGCGCGCGGCGCTGACCGGGGTCGCGCTGTGGGTGGTCACCCTCGTCGTTCCCGGCATCGACTTCGTCGGCGGGGACACCACATTGGCGAGGGTCGGCATCATCTTCGTCGTCGCGGTGATCTTCGGTCTGGTCAACGCGATCATCAAGCCGATCGTGCAGATCATTTCGATCCCGCTGTACATCCTCACGCTCGGTCTGATCCACATCGTCATCAATGCGTTGATGTTGTGGATCACCTCGTGGATCACCGAGCACACCACCCACTGGGGCCTGTACATCGAAGACTTCTGGTGGACCGCGATCTGGGCGGCGATCGTGCTGTCGATCGTGAGCTGGCTGCTGTCGTTGATCGCCGGCGACCGCGTCCGCGACTAGGTCGTGTCTCAAGAGGTTCGCGTGAGGCCTCCCCGGCAGTTCCCAGGCTGAGAGGAGGTTTCGTATGGCATGTCGCATCAGTGAGCTCGTGCTCGGTTGCCGCGACCCTGAGGTGCTGGCGCGGTTCTGGTGCGAGGTCCTGGACTTCATCGTGCTCGATCGCGAGGACGACGGCTCGGTGGAGATCGGGCCGCGCGAAGGGTTCGGTGGTCCGCAGCCGACGATCATCCTCAGTCGCAGGGATGAGCCGGAGAAGGGGAAATCCCGGCTGCACATCGACGTCAACGCCACCGACCGCAATCAGGACGCCGAGCTCGAACGCCTTCTGAAGCTTGGTGCGCGCCCGGCTGACATCGGCCGGACAGGGGAGGAGCAGTGGCATGTCCTGACCGACCCCGAAGGCAATGCGTTCTGCCTGCTTAAGGCCCGCCTCGACCCACTCTGATGCCCTCGGTCACGCCTCGCCACCAGGTACCTAGACGCCGATCATCAGCCGCACGGGCATTCGTTTGACACCCGGCACGATGGTGGCTTTCATCCGCGACACTTCGCCCACGAGTTCGATCTCTGGGAACCGGTGCAGCAACTCCGAAAACATCACCCGGGCTTCCAGTCGCGCCAGTTGCGCGCCCAGGCATGAGTGTTCTCCGCACCCGAAGGCGATGTGCGGGTTGGGGTTTCGCGCGATGTCGAACTCGTCCGCGGTAGGACCGAAGATGTCCTCGTCCCGGTTGGCCGATCCGTACAGCATCACCACCACCTCGCCCTCGCGGATGGCCTGGCCGCGAAGTTCGACGTCCTGGGTGGCGCAGCGGGCCATGCTGGCGACGGGGTTGGTGAACCTGAGCATTTCCTCGACTGCGGTGGGGACCAGGCTGGGATCGTCACGCAACTTCCGAAACTGTGCGGGATGTTCGATGAGGGCCAGCGTCCCCAGCGCGATCAGGTTTCGGGTGGTCTCGTTGCCCGCCACCAACAGCAGATAGCAGAAGTCGAGCAAGTCGTCGTCGCTGAGCCGCTGGCCGTCCATTTCCGCTGCGATCAGGACCGACAACAGATCGTCCGGGCTCTTTGTCGAACCGGCTCGGCGGGCCTTGATCAATTCCTGGAAATACTCGTAGAGCTGCCCCAGCGCGACGAACGAATCCATTTCGATCTCCGGATCGGCGGTTCCGACCGTCGCGTCCGACCACGCACGGAACTGCTCCCAATCCTCGGGCGGCGCACCCAGGAGCTCCGCGATCATCCAGGTGGGCAGTGGCGCGGCGACCTGTTCGGCGAACTCTTGCGTGGTCGACGGATCAACCTCGTCGAGCACGCGTCGCGCGAAGTTGCGTGCCTTTGGCTCGAGCAGTGCGACCTGCCGCCGGGTGAAACCCGAGTTGATCAGCTTGCGCAGCTGCCGGTGGCGTGGCGGGTCGGTGAAGATGAGATTCCCCTCCTGCACCGGGTTTGGCAGCGCGGGATCGGGGATCGTGATGCCCTTGGCCGACGAGAAGATCATCGGGTTGGCCGACACGAACCTGATGTCTTCGTACTTCAACAGCGCCCAGAACGCGGTGTCCTCGTTCCAGCACACCGGCGCCGTCGCACGAAGTTCTTTGAACGCGGGGTAGGGATCGCCGGCGTAGAAGTCTGGGGAGTGCAGCGGGACCGTCACAGTCGTGCTCCTTCCATGTGACGAATGCCGGTGAGGATTACCCGCAGGCCATAGACGAAGACGGATTCCGGGTCGCCACCCAGATCCACCTCGCCGCGTGTCTTGGTGCGACTGTGTTGCAGCTCGACCGAACCCAGCAGATGGGTGAACAGCAACGCGTGTGCGGCCGCGACATCGTTTGCGGGCAAGCCTGATTCGCGCAATATGTGGCGCGACGCCCGGTCCAGGATGGCTGCGGACGCCGCGACCGGCCGTCGCTGCAGCAGACCTGCAATTCCTGGAACGGCGACGAAGGCACGCCAGCCGTTGACGTAGAGCGCGACGATGCGCTGATCCCACTCGCCTTTCGATGGGAGTTCGATGGTGTTCACCACGGCTTCGATCAGCAGGTCGAGCATCTCCGTTTTTCCGCTGACGTGGTAGTACACCGACGACGCGGACGTGCCTGCTTCGGCGGCGAGGTCGCGCATCGTCACCTGGTCGACCCCGACTCGTTGCGCCAGGGCCAGCAGGTGCTTGGTGAGGTGATCGCGGTCCAACCCGCCGTACCCGAGCGGCGGCATGGTGCGCTCCGATCTGCCCACTATCGCCTTTCGAACGTTGTTCCAATTCGAACGCTGTTCAGGTTCGCACAGTGAGCGCATGGACGTCAACGGTGGCGATCGGCAGACTGGACGAGTGCCCGAACTACCTGAGATCGAAGCGCTGGCCGATCATCTGCGCCGTCACGCTGTCGAGCGCAGCATCGGGCGCATCGACGTGTCGGCCCTGTCGGTGCTCAAGACGTTCGATCCGCCGATCAACGTGCTGCACGGTCAGACCGTCACCGGCGCCGGGCGCTGGGGCAAGTACCTCGGCATGCAAGCCGGCGACCTGCACCTCATCACACACCTGTCGCGGGCAGGTTGGCTGCGATGGTCGGACAAGCTGGCCGCGGCGCCGCTGAAGCCGGGCAAGGGTCCGATCGCGTTACGCGTCCACCTCGGAAAGCCAGGCGATGCACCGGGTTTCGACCTGACCGAGGCAGGAACCCAAAAGCGGTTGGCGGTGTGGTTGGTCGACGATCCGGCCAAAGTGCCGGGTATCGCGGCGCTGGGTCCAGACGCGTTGTCGTTGAGTCCGGAGGAATTGGCGGGCGTTCTGGCGGGCAACAGCGGGCGGATCAAGACCGTGATCACCGACCAGAAGGTGATCGCAGGAATAGGCAACGCCTACAGCGACGAGATCCTGCATGTCGCCAAACTGTCGCCGTTCGCCACCGCGGGCAAGCTGACCGACGCACAGCTGGCGGCGCTGCACGACGCGATGATCTCGGTGCTGAGTGATGCTGTCGAACGCTCCGTCGGCCAGCAGGCGGCGACGCTGAAGGGGGAGAAGCGATCAGGGCTGCGCGTGCACGCCCGCACCGGTCTGCCGTGCCCGGTCTGCGGCGACACCGTGCGTGAAGTGTCGTTCGCCGACAAGTCGTTCCAGTACTGCCCGACCTGTCAGACCGGCGGCAAGGTACTGGCCGACCGGCGGCTGTCCCGGCTGCTCAAATAGGCTGTGCCGATGACTCGGCAGAAAATCCTGATCACCGGTGCCTCGTCTGGGCTGGGCGCAGGCATGGCCCGCGCTTTTGCTGCGAAGGGGCGTGATCTGGCGCTGTGCGCCCGCCGCACCGATCGTCTCGACGAGCTGAAGGCTGAACTGCTGGAGCGTCATCCGGCCATCACCGTCGCGGTCGCCGAGCTGGACGTCAACGACCACGAGCAGGTGCCGAAGGTCTTCACGGCGCTCGCCGACGAACTCGGCGGCATCGACCGCATCATCGTCAACGCGGGCATCGGTAAAGGCGCGCCGCTCGGCTCGGGCAAGCTGTGGGCCAACAAAGCCACCATCGAGACGAATCTTGTTGCGGCGCTTGTACAAATCGAGACCGCGATCGAGATGTTCAAGGCCGCCGGCGGTGGGCATCTGGTGCTCATCTCGTCGGTGCTCGCCAACAAGGGCGTGCCCGGCGTGCGCGCTGCCTATGCCGCCAGCAAGGCTGGAGTGTCCTCGCTGGGCGAATCGCTGCGCGCCGAATACGCCAAGGGCCCAATCAAGGTGACGGTTATCGAGCCGGGCTACATCGAATCCGAGATGACCGCCAAGGCAGACACGACCTCCTTGATGGTCGACAACGAGACCGGCACCAAGGCGATGGTCGACGCCATCGAACGCGAACGTGGCCGTGCCGCCGTGCCGACGTGGCCCTGGGCGCCGTTGGTGCAGGTGTTACGCCTGCTGCCACCGGAATTTGCATCCAAATTCGCCTAGTTAGGCGCACTACGGGTTTAGGCACCCGACGATCGTGGTAGCCGATCTACATGATCGTAAAACTGACGAAAATGACGCCCATACTGTTCGCGGGCGCTGCGGCAGCTGCGATTTCGTTCGCCCCGGCCGCGACGGCTGACGACCCACCGCCTCCTCCGCCGCCATGCCTCAACGCTGACGGCACGCCGTGCTCGGACATCGGCAACGTCGGCCCGGGTGGCGCCGAGGTGAACATTCCTTACGGGCCCGAAGGCACAGCCGATGCCGGGGGCGCCTCTGGCGCGATTCCCTATGGCCCGGAAGGCTCAGCAGATGGCGGTGGTGCGAGCGGATCGCTGTCGCCGTACGGCCCTGGCGGCTCGGCTGACTCCGGTGGTGCCAGCGGATGCATCCCGAACGTGGGCTGCATAAACATCCCAGCCCCGTAATGTGACTTCGGCGCGCTAACAGCCGCTGAGCGACTTGTCGCTGAGCGACTGTAAGCGCACCGAAATCGCTAGGCGGACCGTCCGCGTTCGGTGCGGTAGCGCCGCACCAAGGCGTCGGTCGACGAATCGGACTGCTTGGCCGGTGACGCGTCAGCCGTGATCACCGGCAGCAGCGCCTTGGCCTGAGTCTTGCCCAGTTCGACGCCCCATTGGTCGAACGAGTCGATCCCCCAGATGACGCCCTCGGTGAAGACCTGGTGCTCGTAGAGGGCAATCAATTGGCCCACGATCGACGGCGTCAGCTTGGTGCCCAGAATCGACGTCGACGGCCGGTTGCCCGGCATCACCTTGTGCGGCACGACTTCCGGCGGCGTGCCCTCCGCGGCGATCTCCTCTGCGGTCTTGCCGAACGCGAGCACCTGCGTCTGGGCGAAGAAGTTACTCATCAACAGGTCGTGCATGCTGCCTGTGCCGTCGGCGGTGGCCAGGTCGTCGGTCGGCTGGGAAAACCCAATGAAGTCAGCAGGAATCAGCCGCGTTCCCTGGTGTATCAACTGGTAGAACGCGTGCTGGCCGTTGGTACCCGGTTCGCCCCAGAAGATTTCGCCGGTGCTGGCCGTCACGGCTGTGCCGTCCGCGCGCACCGACTTGCCGTTGGACTCCATCGTCAGCTGCTGCAGATAGGCGGCGAACCGCGACAGGTCGTTGGAATACGGCAGCACCGCACGCGTTTCGGCGCCGAAGAAGTTGTTGTACCACAAGCCAATCAGACCGAGCAGCGCCGGCGCGTTGGCCTCCAGCGGCGCGGTGCGGAAGTGCTCGTCGACGATGTGGAAGCCGGCCAGGAAGTCGGCGAACCGCTCCCTGCCGATCACCGCCATCACGCTCAAACCGATCGCGCTGTCCACCGAATAGCGGCCGCCGACCCAGTCCCAGAAGCCGAACATGTTGTCGGTGTTGATGCCGAAGTCGTCGACCAGTTTCTTGTTGGTCGAGACCGCGACGAAATGCTTTGCCACGGCGGCGTCTCCGAGCGTCTCGGTCAGCCAGCGCCGCGCGGCGGTCGCGTTGGTTAGCGTCTCCAGCGTCGAGAACGTCTTCGACGCGACGATGAAAAGCGTTGTGGTGGGGTCGAGCCCATCGAGTTCGGCCACCAGATCGGCAGGGTCGACGTTGGACACGAACCGCGCCGAGATGCCCGCGTCGGCGTAGTGGCGCAACGCGTCGTACACCATCACAGGGCCCAGATCCGAGCCGCCGATGCCGATGTTCACGACTGTCTTGATCCGCTCGCCGGTCGCGCCCGTCCACTCGCCACTGCGCAGCCGGTCGGTGAAGTCGCCCATTTTGTCCAGCACCGCGTGCACATCCTCGACGACGTTCTGCCCGTCGACGACCAGCTCGACGCCGGCCGGATCGCGCAGCGCGGTGTGCAGCACCGCCCGGTTCTCGGAGGTGTTGATGTGTATGCCGGAGAACATCGCATCGCGGTGCTGCTCCAACCGGGCGGTGCGGGCCAGGTCGATCAGCAGTTGCAGGGTTTCCCGGGTGACCCGGTGCTTGCTGTAGTCGATGTAGAGGTCGCCGACCGTCAACGCCAATTCGGTGCCGCGGTTGGGGTCGTCAGCAAAGAACTCCCGCAGGTGTTTCTGACCGATCTCGTCGTGATGTTTTTGCAGTGCCTGCCACGCGGGAGTGGTGGCGATATCGGGAATCTGCTGGGTATCGGTGCTCATGCCTCGACTCCCGCTCGCTCCGGTCCTCGCTCGTCCCTCGCTGCGATCCTCACTCGCGCTCGTCTTCGGGTGCTCATGTTTTCGACCCTAGTGCGGCCGGTTGAACAAAGGTGTAAATGATGGAGGCATGGACACCACCGCTCTGCTGAAGTCAGTACCCACCGGTCTGTGGATCGGTGGTGAGGAACGCGAAGGCAAGTCGACATTCAACGTTCTCGACCCGTCCGACGATCAGGTGCTCGTCGCTGTCGCCGACGCCACCCCCGAGGACGCGACCGCCGCGCTCGATGCCGCCTGCGCCGTGCAGGCGGAGTGGGCCGCCACGCCGCCCCGCGAACGCGGCGAGGTGCTGCGTGCGGTCTTCGAGAAGATCACCGAACGCGCCGAGGATGTCGCGACGTTGATGACCCTGGAAATGGGCAAGGTGCTGCCCGAGAGCATGGGCGAAGTCAAATACGGCGC
>Ga0075428_100003989_pt1 | contig 16193 bp, 17 predicted proteins | sample RhiMetdeltSRZDD2_FD_75291 | JGI IMG/M metagenome (GOLD analysis project Ga0075428, IMG submission 75291) | Populus rhizosphere microbial communities from Tennessee, USA - Rhizosphere MetaG P. deltoides SRZDD2 | ecosystem: Host-associated > Plants > Roots > Rhizosphere > Soil | place: USA... | reverse complement strand
TCGCCCGGTAGACCTCTCCCATCCCGCCCGCACCGATCGCCGACTCGATGCGATACGCGCCAATCACTGTCCCAAGGTCGAGAGCCATGAGGCGAGGCGATTATATGCCCTGCCTGAGCTGGATCACCGACCTGCGCTGCAGTGGGTACAAACGACGGGCGGGGGGGGCCGCTGCTCGCGATTCATCGCGGCAAGCCTGACGGCGCGATCCTGCGAGCAGCTACAGTCGAAGAAGCGCTCTACATTCCAGAGGTCGGCAAAGACGCGTATGCCCCCGATGGCCAGACCGTACTCGATGGTGTCTTCCAACGCCGGCAGACGCGGTGGTGTGAACAAGTCGCCGATCATTTCCATCGCTCCGTTACCGCCACGAGTCGGGATCACCGTGGCGACCTCTGCGCCACATTCGGCAGCGAGATCGAGCGAGCGGCAGGCCCACTCCACCGCCTGGTCAGCGGGCATGAATGGCGGGCTCAGGAGGATGAACACACGGAGCGATATTCCATGTCCCTCGAGAAAGTCGGCCGCACGGCGAAAGGCGTCGAGCGTCATTTTCTTGTTGAGACGCGCGAGCACACTCGGGTGAGCGGTCTCCAGACCGACAGCCACCTCGAGCTGGCCGGGGATCAGATCACGACAGCGCAGGCATCGCTCGCGATACGCGGCGCTGAGAAAGGCCGGGTGCGACTCGACGATCACACGCTCGAATCCTGTCACCGCCTGGGCGATTTCTTCGTCGTCTTCGGGAGGGATGGCCGCAGGATCGAAAAAACTACCGGCGTTGTACAGCTTGATCTGCCGAGCCGGTGGCAAGTCTGCAAGCGCGGTGCGAATCTGCGCGGCAATCGCACCGCGAGGCACTGTCTCATCGAGAGTGTTCACCCACAGGTCGCACATCACGCACCGGAACGGGCACTCCCGGTTCGTGAGGAAGACTACTGCCGTGGGAGCAAGCGCACCGAGGCTGTCGCGTTCCTCTTCCCACATCGACGCGTAGGCGCGCTGAGGATCGAGTCGCGGTTTTGCGGATCTGTGTCGCAGTACGAAGTCATCGTGCAGAGACAGAGACTTCATTGCCCGATCTCCGTTCGAGTGCCTCTGCTTCTTTCAGCCGCTCCTGCCAGATCCGGCTGAACGTCCTCCGGCACCAGGCTTTGCTGACCCGTGCGCGGGGTGCGGCAACCGCCCCGTCCTGAAAACGCCTCTTCGGATTGGCTGGCATCTCGATGCCGATGACCGCTTTGATTCCAGCACACACAACGTCACGCTTGAGGGTTTCTAACCGCTCGGCACGTCCGTCGAGTACCTGCTCGAAAGGAATCGAGACCGCCGCAGCGATCACCGATCGGACGGTGAACGGCGAGAACGCATCGAATCCGAGGCCGGCCGCCGGCGCATATGTGCGGACGTAGCTGCGTGAGAGCCCGCCTGAGTAGGCCAGGCTGTGCTTGATGGCGTCTACACCCCAGCCCTCTTGATAGAGGAGCGGATTGCGCAGCACGCTCGACAGCGTCAGGTCGGAGTCTTCCAGCGGATACGACTTCAAGTTCTCGTCGCCACCGTCACCATCGAGCAGGTACCTCAGACCGCGGTGTCGCTGCCGTATTTCTCGGAGAAGGCACATCGATGTCGCCGCACATTCGACGTCGAGAGGCTGATAGTCCTCGATCAGGCGAATCGCCGCTTCGAGATCGTAGCTGTCCGGAGTGGCGTCGATCCGCTCCCAAATCGAGCCCAGGCCAAGCTCGCGAGCCGCACGCTCGGCCTGCGCCGCGTCTTCTCCCCCGCCAAAATCGAGCGTGAAGGCCCTGACTAGATCAGGATTGCGGCCCAACTCGGCACACACATGTCTGGCCAGCAACAGCACAGCTGTGCTGTCGATGCCGCCCGAGAACGCGACGGCGATCGGCTCGCCATCGGGCACAGCAGTCATCCATTGGTTCAATGCACGAGAAGCGGCCGAGATATACGCCTGGCCAGCCTCCTGCGGATCCGGCGATCCTCGTCCAACCGGCGGATCGAAGAAGCGCTGATATCGAGGCGCTGGGTCCGGACATCCGACCTGATCGAGTTCGACCAGGTAGTGCGCTGGAACCATGCGCGTGTAAGCGGGCTCGAACTGCCAGGCAATCCGTTGTTCCTGACACCACGAGAAGATTCGGTCCATACGGTCAGACACGACCAGGAACGGACCGTGATACATCTTCGCGACGAAGTAGCGAAGCGGGATGCCGATCGTTCGCGCCAGGCGGACAGTCTTGCCGTCACGTCCAACCGCGGCAAAGTGACCATCGGTTCGAGCGAGCGCCTCGGCATCGCAGCGCGCTGTCCCTTCAGCGACCTGCGCTTCGGACCCGCCAGTCAGCCCGGCTGATCGCGTGCCGACGAGATCGACGAGACGATCAACACCTTCGAGCATGATTCAGTCTCCGGTCTTCGGTCCTCAGTCCCCGGTCCTCGGTCTTCGGTCTTCGGTCGCACCGTCGCACCTTCGCACCCGAGTACCCGAGTACCCGAGTACCCGAGTCTACTTTCCCGGCTCTGTCCAAGAAATGAGCAGACCAGGCTCCTCAAATGACATTCCCTCGCCGACAAGCGAGGAATAGCGTCCGCCGAAGAAGACGAGCGGCTGCCTGGGCAATTCGCTTCGGTGGATCGAAACAACCTGCCCGACAACGATCCAATGATCGCCGCCTTCGTGCACAGCATCCACGTGGCAACCAAGGGCGGCGACTGAGCCGTCGAGACGCGGGCCACCCTCCGATCGCGTGAACGAAAATGGTGGAGGTGTCTCGCTCTTCCAAGCGCCGGCGAAGTAGGAGGACAGCGACTGCTGCTCCTGGCTCAGGATGTTGACCGAGAACTCGGTGACCTCATGAATGAGCTGTCCCGCCTTCGTGCCCTTGCCCAGGCAGAAGAGCACGAGCGGCGGGTTGAGCGACAGCGACGTGAACGAGTTGGCGGTCAGGGCGCGAATCGACCCGTCAACCTCCATCGCAATGACCGTCACGCCGGTGACGAACTGCCCGACGGTCTGACGGAATGTCCGAGGGTCAATGGACATGGCACCCGAACCAAACCCGAGAACGCGGGACGCGGCTCTCTATCCTCTTGCCCCTATGCCCTTCAAAATGGCGCTGACATCGTCAGACTGCACCATGTCCGGCGCGGTCCAGCCATTGAGGTTGTACTCAGCCATGCACTGCTCGGCAAAGCCCTTGTACCGTTTCGTCGCACCAGTGACGTCGGCGACGAGGAGCGTTTCGAACCTGATGCTTTCGTGGTTGCCGAAGTAGTTGCGCTCGTAGAGCTCGTGACGGCCGCCGAACTCGCTGCCGATCGCGTCCCACATCAGCTTCATCAGTTTGACGCGATCCTCGGCCGAGTAGCCGTTGGATCCGCGAACGAACTGATCGAGATAGGGTCGCAGTTCCGGTACCTTGAAGTCGAGTGCGCTCGAGGGCAGATAGATCAGCGCGCTGGCGAGAGTGTTCTCGATGATCTCCTTGATCTTGGGGTAGGCGATGCTGGCCATCACCCGATACGCCAGTCCGTAATCGAGATTCGGCAGGACATACCCTTCAGTCCACGGCGTCGTTGTCCGCGCCATGGCATCGGTCAGCCCCCAGAAAAGATTCCGCCACGCGAGCACTTCACCGACCTGAGCCTGCACACCGCGGAAGTCCTTCGCGCCGGTAGCCTCGACTGCTTTCAGCAGCAGACCGGCCAGGAAGTCCATCTTGACCGCCAGGCGCGTGCAGCCCTGGAACATGAAGCGCGGCAGGAATCCCGAACGCGGGAAAAAGTTGTTGACCTTCTCGATGTCGCCGTAGGCGAACACGTTCTCCCACGGCACCAGCACCTTGTCGAAGATCAGGATGGAGTCGTTCTCGTCCATCCGGCTGGAAAGCGGGTAGTCATACGGTGTGCCCATCACGGCGGCCGTCATCTCGTAGGACGGTCTGCATAGCAGCTTCACACCCTTTGCATCCGTCGGCACCATGCAGACGAAGGCGAACGGCTTCGTCTTGATCGGCAGCGCGCCGTTATTGGCAATGAAGTTGAAGTGCGTCAGCGTCGACGTTGTGGCGACGACTTTGGCCCCGCTGACGACGAGGCCGGCGTCGGTCTCCTCCTCGACGTGCATGTACACGTCCTTGACTTCGTCGAGCGGCTTGTCGCGATCGACGGGAGGATTCACGATCGCGTGGTTGACGAACGACACCTCGTCGTTGACCTTCTTGTACCAGCGACGCGCGTTCTCATCGTAAGGGGCGTAGTACGAGGCGTTGGCCCCAAGGGTAGCCAGGAACGCGGCCTTGTAGTCCGGACTTCGGCCCACCCACCCATAAGTCACCCGCGCCCACTCGGCGATCGCGTCGCGCGCACCAACAAGATCCTCAGCGCTGCGCGATGCCTTGTAGAACTTGTGGGTGAACCCGCCGGTCCCCGTGTCGGTGGGCGTCGTAAGTACGGCTTGCCGGGCCGGGTCGTGCAGCGCGTCATACAACCGGGCGATCATCCGCGCTGTGTTGCGGAAGGCGGGATGTGTGGTGACGTCCTTGACGCGTTCGCCGTAGATCCAGATCTCTCGGCCGTCGCGAAGGCTTTCCAGATACTCGGCGCCGGTGTACGGGCGCGTACGCCCCGAAGTTGTAGCGGCCATGGTCACCCCTCCAGCTCTTGTGCTCGTCGCTCCCATTCGGCCATGAAGCGAAATACGTTCTCTTTCGGCGGCTGCGGCGCGAACGTCTCCAGCCAGGTTACCGGCTGACTGCCGACGTTGGCGAATCCGTGCACGCAGCCGACGCCCGTCCAGAAGACGTCGCCGGGCTTGCCGATGTAGGTCTTCCCGTCCAGGGTACCTTCCACTTCACCACTCAGGATGAAGTACGCCTCTTCGAAGGTGTGGTCGTGCAAACCCAAGCGTACGCCCGGCTGATACTCGATGAATAGCAACCGGTGGTGACGAGCGCCGAAATCCTCGTCGATGAGCCACTTGAGAAATACCCCTTCGAGGCCGGTCAGCGCCGGTGGCCGCTGCCCCGGCGGCGGGATCTGGCCCGCGTCGAAATGACCGAGAAGGTTTCCCTTCAAGTCTTGCAGATTCAGTCGAGCGGCCGTGGTAGGAACCGAACGATCCTTCACGAAGAACGTGTCGCGCTCTGCACCGATCGGCTTCGGCTGCGGCGCCGCCATCTGCAGCCAGCGCGCCGGCGTCTCTCCGACGGCTCGCCACGCGTGCGGCGTCCCGACCTTGACGACGGCGTAGTCCCCCGCCGCCAGTCGATAGCCCGAACCGTTGATCGTGACGAGAGCTTCTCCGCTCATCAGGTAGAAGCTCTCTTCGAAGGAATGCACGTGAGGATCGATCCGTCCTCCCGGCGCGAGCTCGTTGACGCTGAGTCCCGTGTGCACGGACCCTTCCTCGCGAGCGACGAGCGACTCATGAACATAGCCCTCGCTATGCCCTTCATACACCGGGTGATGGCCGAGAGCGGCCGGATCGAAGCTGCCGAAGAAGTGCACTACGGCGCCTCGATCGGCTTGCCGTCGGGTCCGAGCGGAACGGGCACGCGGTTGGACACGGCCGGAAGCGATTTCAAGTACGCGAACATCGCCTTGAGATCGTCGTCGGGAAGCTGTCCGTAGTACATCCATGGCATTGGCGGAAGAATCTGGCGGCTCTTGCCCATATGCTTCCCGTTCTTGATCGCCTGGATGAACATGTCCTCCGTCCAGATACCAAGGCCCGTGTTCTGGTCCGGTGTGAGGTTGGCGGCAAACGACACGCCCCACGCGCCGCTCCAGGCCGTCAGATGATCGTTGACGTGCGTCGTCCACTTCTCACCCGGCTTCTGCTTGTACGGCGCGGTGATCACGTCGCTCTCCGGGTGGCCCGACAGCGTGCGCGACATGTCGGCCTCAGGACCATTAGGACCGATCTTCTTCGGCGTGTGGCAGTCGTGGCAGGCTCCACCCATGATCAACAACCGGCCGCGTTCGACCTGTGATTCGGCGGACGCCGCGGGCGCGGCTGCCGGAGCGGGTGCCGCTGCCGGCGGTGCACTGGCCGGCTGGCCACAGCCTGCAACGGCAGCGGCCAACACGAAGCAAGCCGACGTCACGGCAACGTGATACGGAGACAAACGCATGGGTCTCAACTCCTCGATGGAATATGGATGTGCGAGTACCTCGCGAAAGGCGGCCAGCAATATACACCAGGACCATGGCTCGCCGCGCCGAAGCTGCATGCGGCGAAGGCGGGCCTGCTTGCCCTCGTCCCCCCTTACCTGACGAAGAATTAATGAACTCTTCAGTAGCTCGGGGCGCAACCCGTCGCTAGAGTGACAGGAATGGCTCGTGCGGCGCTAGCCGTCCTACTGATCGTGGTCGTTCCGCACGGCTCGTCCGCCGAGCCCCTTCCGCGCATCCGCATCCTTGACCCCGTCCTGAAATCGTTGTTCGAGCACGGCACGACACAGTCGCCAACCCTTCGAGCTTTGGTTGAGAAAGTCGAGGCCGCGTCGATTCTGGTCTTCGTCGAGGGCGGGATCCAGATGCCGGATCGCATTGGGGCACGACTGAACTTCGTGACGAGCATCAACGGAGTTCGCTACGTTCGCGTCGACATCGACTGCACCTTGCCACCGCGGCGGCAGGTGGCGCTCCTCGCTCACGAGCTCCAGCACGCGCTTGAAATTGCGGACCGCTCTGACATCCAGGATGTGGAAGCGATGGAGTCGCTCTATGAAGACATCGGCTTCCAGACATTCGAGCATGGGCGGCACAAAAGCTTCGAAACCGAAGCCGCGAGAGCGGCACAAGAGGCCGTGGACGAGGAGCTTGGCGGACGAACGCGGCTGCCGTCGCACGCAGCGTATTAAACAGGCGGGTCCAAAAGACCCGCCTCTACCAGTGCCGAGAGCCCAAAGCCGAGAGCCGAGAGCCGAGAGACCAGAACCTAAGAAGGCTTGTAGCTGAACGCCGCCATTCCAGGCGCAGTGCCATCAACGGAGACCGTCTGCATCTGCAGGCCGAATCGCTCGTGCCACGTTTCGATGGTGTAAGTCCCCGCGGGTAGCCCCGTGATCTCAAAGCTGCCATCGGCCTTCGTCACCGCAAAGAACGGATGCGGGACGATGCCGCCGTAGGCAGACATCCATCCATGGACGTCACACCTGAAGGGCACCATGATCTCGGACTTGGTGAAAGTCTGTGTGGCTTCCATTCCCTTCAGAGGCTGACCGAAGTTGAATTCCCTATTCTCCTTGGGCACGGCGTGCACGTTGTGCAGCGTCCCGTCGCTGTTGACGATCTTCACCGGCTGCCCGACCTGCGCACCAAAGACGTGCGGCCTGTACTTGCAGCCCTTCTGATCGAGCACGACGGGCGTTTGCGGCGCGGTGAAGGTTCGATCGCCGAGCCCTTCTTTGACATAGACGAACACGTTCTGCAGTCCATTCCCTGGACCAACCAGCACAACCTCTGACAACGTCGGCCCTTCCGGCATACAAAGCGGATCCGACGTCATGCGGATTACTCGAGCTTCCGGAGGAGTTCCCTCGAGCTTGACCGTACCGCTGATGGTGCTGGCCCCGATGGGCGCAGGGGGAGGCGCTGGCGCAGGCGCAGCGGCTGGGGTACCCTCCTGCTGGGGTTGTGACCCACCACCACAGGCACTGACCGCAACGGTGAGCGCCACCAAGACAAAACGAACTAGAACACGTATCAACATTCAGCTCTCCAGGGAGGTATGAGAAGGCAGGATTTCCGCTCAGCGATCATATCCAAGATGGATAGTGGATAGGATGGTGGAGGCCACCTACCATCCGCTTGCGATCTAGTGCAATAATCGTCGGCTTGGCGCCGGCCGCGACGCCGGAAGACAGGCACGGTTAGCCGCCGCGGGACAGACCCGCCGATATCGACTCGCCTAACAGTAGAGGACCACATGGCAACGAAGATTGTTGACAAGCTTCTCCCGACCACGATGGTTGGGTCTTATCCACGGCCCCAATGGTTCAAGCATCAGCTGCTCGGCCGCGATATTCGCGTGGCCTTCAAAGAAGTCCAGCACGAAGAGGCGTATCACGACGCCGTCGCCACGGTCATTCGCGATCAGGAAGAAGGCGGACTCGATATCGTGACCGACGGCAATATGTGGTACGACGACTACGTCGGTGTCATCGGCTCGTTCTGCTGGTACATGTACGAGCGCATCGGAGGCTTCGAACAATCAAGAGAGCCCCATCCGGCGTACCTCAACGCCGATGCGAGCCAGATCCACACGATCATGGACGACTGGGGTGGCGTGATCAACAGCGGTCCCGTGACGCACGGTCCCATCCGACTCGCGGACCTGTATAAGATCGCCGCGCAGCACGCGCACAAACCCGTCAAGGTCTCGGTTGGCGCCGGTCCCGCGAACCTCGCGTGGCATGTGTACTTCAAGCACTACAAGAACCCGAAGGAGTTGAGCTTCGCGCTGGCTCCGATCTTCAACAAGGAAATGAAGGATCTCGTTGCCGCGGGCGCGAAGTATCTGCAATTCGAGGACCTCGGTCCGTGGATGGGGCTCTTCACCGGAAACAAGGACGACTTCAAATGGGTGCGCGAAAGCGTTGAAATGTGCTGCGACGGGGTCGATGCCAAGATCGGCTGGCACTTCTGCTTCGGCAATGCCTGGGGCAATGACATCCTGAGCGCCACCTACCCTGACGGATATCAGACCGTATTGCCGTACCTCTTTGGCACCGCGGGCATCGACGAGTTCGTGCTCGACTATGCCAACCGCGACATGGCCGGCGTCGAGTTCCTTAAGAACCTGCCTGCCAACCAGGGCATCCAGTGCGGTGTGCTCGACATTCGCACGAACGCGATCGAGTCGCCCGCTAAGATTGCCGAGCGGATCAGGAAGGTCGTGAAGGCGGTACCAGCCGATAAGGTGACGCTCAGCACCGACTGCGGCATGAAGCCGCTGGCGCGCATGGTCGCGAAGATGAAGCTCAACGCGCTGGCCGAGGGCGCGGCGATCGTCCGCAAGGAAGTGGCGGGAGTCTAGTTCGGACGGCCGCGTGTCGTCCCTTACGTGAAGCAGAGGTTTGAGAGATGGCTGACAAGAAGATCATCGCAGTAGTAGGAGCAACTGGGGCTCAGGGTGGCGGGCTTGCCCGTGCGATTCTGGCTGATCCGAACGGTGGCTTTGCGGTTCGCGCCATCACCCGTGACACCAGCAAGGACAAGGCAAAGGCGTTGGCCGCGGCGGGTGCGGAAGTCGTCAGCGCGGACCTGGACAACGTCGAAAGCCTGAAGAAGGCGTTCACTGGCGCGCACGGCGTGTTCGGCATCACCAACTTCTGGGAGCACTTCTCGGCCGAGAAGGAAAAGGCGCAGGCCAAGAACATCGCCGACGCCGCCAAGGCCGCAGGTGTCAAGCACGTGATCTGGTCAACCCTCGAGGACACGCGTCAGTTCATGTCGCCCGACGACAAGCGGATGCCGTTCCTCCAGGAGAAGTACCGGGTGCCGCACTTCGACGCCAAGGCCGAAGCCAACGCGTACTTCTCGGGCGTGCCGTCCACGATGCTGGTGACGTCGTTCTACTGGGACAACCTGTACATGTTCCAACTGGCGCCGAAGAAGGACGACAGTGGACAGTACGCGTGGGCGTTCCCGATGGGGAACGAGAAGCTGGCAGGCATCGCGGCCGAAGACATCGGCAAGTGCGCCTACGGCATCTTCAAGGCGGGGTCACAGTACATCGGCAAGACCGTCGGCATCGCCGGCGAGTTCCTCACGATCGACCAGATGGGCCAGACGCTCTCGAAGAACCTCGGCCTCGGTCCGGTCAAGTACAACGCCGTCGAGCCCGACGTCTATCGGAGCTGGGGCTTCCCCGGCGCCGACGAGATGGGCAACATGTTCCAGGCCGATCGCGATTTCGCGAAGCAGATGATGGCCAACCGCAACCTGGACGAGGCGCGCAGGCTCAATCCCGCGCTCCAGACGTTCGACCAGTTCGTGACGGGGAAGAAGGCGCAGATTCTTGCGGCTGCGAACCCGGCTCCCGCTACCGCGTAACTCCCAACTCCCAAATTCCCAACTCCCAAACGGTTCACCGTTCTTGGGAGTTGGGAGTTGGTCACACGATAGCCCGAACTTCCAATTCCCAATTCCCAACACCCAAACCATTTTCTGCTCTTGGGAGTTGGGAGTTGGTCACGCGAGAGTCGTTGGGAGTTGACTACAATCTCCCGTATGACTTTCCACTTCAGAGGGTTTGCCCTGTGGTGCGGCGCGGTGGCGGTGTTTGCCAGCGCTGCGTTCTCGTCGGTCACGATGTTTGGCCAGGCTCGGCCGGCGCCAGTCGATCCGTGCGCGGGCGCGCGTGATCTGCGGCTGACCAACGGGAGATTCGTGACGATGGATCGCCAGGGCTCGACGGCGACGGAGGTGACGATTCAGGACGGCCGATTCACGGCTGTCGGCCCGCGCGGCAATCAACGCCTCAGCCCCTGCACGAGGGAAATCAACCTGCGAGGCCGCACGGTCGTTCCCGGCCTCATCGACAACCATAATCACATCGTCCTGCTCGGCATTCGTCCTGGGTATCACACGCCGCTCGAAGGAGCAGCCTCGATCGCAGAGGTTCAGACGGTGATCAAGGCGCGAGCGAAGGGCGTTCCCGCCGGCGGATTCATCACATCGATGGGCGGATGGAATCCCGCGCAATTTGCCGAGAAGCGACTGCCCACGCTGGCCGAGCTCGACGCTGCGACGTCCGAGCATCCGGTGCTCGTCTTCCAGGGATTCACCGGGCCCGCAGCGACGAACACGCGCGGGAAGGCGTTCTTCACAAGCAAAGGCGTGATGGTGAGCGATACCGGCGCGATCGCGGCGAATGCGCCATCGATGGCGGCCCTCAACGCGTTGCGCGCGGTTCAGACCTTCGAAGATCGCAAGCGCGGGACCGCGGACGCGATGACGTACTCAGCAAGCGTTGGCGTCACAACCAACGCCGACATGGGGGCCTTCAACCTGCCAGGGACCGCTGATCTTCAGGGATCGTTCGAGGCAGACACACTCGCCAGCGCCGATCAGTTCAGGATGTACGACGCATCCGTCGCTCTGCATCGTGAGGGTCAGATGAAGACGCGCCTCCGCGTGTTCTTCCTGACGATGGATACGCGGCCAGAGGTGCCGATCTTGTCCGAGCGGCTCCGCAACGATTTCAACAGCTTCGGCGACGACATGATGCGCATCTCCGGCATCGGCGAGTTCGCGACGAGCTGGCCGCTGTTCGGTCAGAAGCCGCCGGAAAATTACCAGGCGGCGCTGTCGCGCATTGCGAAGGAAGGGTGGGCCTTTCAGCAGCACAGCCTGTCGCCGGCCGAAAACGAACTGACGGTGAGCACGTTCGAAGCGGTCAACAAGGTCACACCGATCGCGAACCTGCGCTGGTCGCTTGCGCATGTGGGAACCGTCGATGCGGCCACGATCAACAGGTTGAAGGCGATCGGCGCGGCGATTGCCGTGCACCCGTTCCAATTTCTCGCCGGCGGACGCGGTGGACCGCCGCTCCGCACGATCGTCGATAGCGGGATCAAGGTCGGCGCCGGATCGGACTCGGCACAGATCTCCACGCTCAACCCGTGGCTGGTGATCTCCTATATGGTGACCGGCAAGGCGTTGGATGGGTCGCTGATCAACGCCGGACAGCAATTGACGCGCATGGAAGCGCTGCGCCTCTACACGGCAGAGAACGGCTGGTTTCTGAAAGAAGAGGCAACGCTCGGCACGATCGAACCCGGCAAGCTCGCCGATCTCGTCGTGCTGAGCGACGACTACTTCGATCCGATGCGAGTGCCGGACGATGCGATCAGGAAGATCAAGTCCGTGATGACGGTCGTCGACGGGAAGGTCGTCCACAACACGATGCCGTGATCCACGGTTGGTGGATGGTGGTTGGTGGATTGTGGCCTTCTGTTTGATTGGTAGAGCGGGGGCTTCAGCCCCCGCGTCGCAACTACTGCGCAGGCTAAAGCCTGCGCTCTACGCCGATACGAAATGCGCGCTAGAAATTAACGGTCACGTTCACCCGCGCGAACGCGAGGCGGCACGACGACTATGCTAACGTGATCGACTTTACACGCCGATGCCTGGTCCGCACGATCCCGTTCGCGAACCCCTGGCCCTGTCGAGGCTCAGGTCGATGCTGCTGTGGACGCTGGTGCTCGGCGCCGCGGGGATGATGGGTGAGCTTCTCCTCATCGGCCACACTGAGTCGACCGCGCAGTTGATGCCGCTCGTGCTGCTCGCAACTGGAATGCTGGCCGGCGGCATCGTCCTCCTGGCGCCCACTCTGAAGGCGCTCAGGTTGCTGCAGATCCTGATGATTCTGTTCCTGGGCAGCGGCATACTGGGCGTGGGACTGCATTTTCAGGGCAACCAGGAGTTCGAGCTCGAGATGTACCCTTCACTCTCGGGCGTCGAACTGATCTCGAAAACGCTCACCGGCGCAACGCCGGTGCTGGCGCCTGGCTCGATGTCGTTGCTCGGGGCCATCGGGCTCGCCATGACATACCGCCATCCACTCCTGCGGCGCAACACGCCGGAGGCTCTCGAGGAGACGCATTCATGAATCGTCTACTGCTGATCGTCGCGCTCGGAATCATGCTGGCAAGCGTGGGTACCGTGCATGCTCAGGTGGGGAAATCGGTCACCGTCGTCGATGCGAACACGATCGCCGAGGCGGATCTGGCGAAGCTTCCCGGCATGACTCCCGCCATTGCCAAGAGTGTTGTCGGCAAGCGCCCGTTTCTATCGGTGACCGCGCTCGATCAGGCGCTGACCGGCGCGGGGCTGACGCGTCAGCAGATCACGACCCTATACAGCCGCATCTTTATCCACATCAACCTGAATACCGCATCGAAAGAGGAGATCCTGCTCATTCCTGGCGTTGGCAGCCGCATGCTGCATGAGTTCGAGGAGTATCGTCCCTACGCGGCGCTCGCCGTCTTTCACCGCGAGATCGACAAGTACGTCGACGATGCCGAACTGGCCAGGTTGGAGCAGTACGTGTTCGTGCCGATCGATCTGAACACGGCGAGCGACGCCGACATCCTGACCATCCCGGGACTGGGAAATCGGATGCTGCGCGAGTTCAAGGAATATCGCCCCTACGACGGGATCGAGCGATTCCGCCGCGAGATTGGCAAGTACGTCAGTAAAGAAGAGGTCGCGCGACTGGAGCGGTACGTCACGATCGGGAAGCGCTAGGTCAAGGCGCTTCTCACGATCTCGTCAATCAGGAACAGGTCGGTAAGCAGGGCTTGGGAGATGAAAAAGACCCTTGCGGCGATTGGCCTTGGACTTCCGCTCCTAGCGACGGGAGCCCTGGTGACCGCGCAGGGCGGCGGCAGGGGGGAACGGATCGCTGACGCCAAGCCGGGCGACGTCCGGGTCCTGGCGACCGCGGCCATCCGCATTCCGCTCGACGCCGTTCGTGCGGAAGCGTCCAAGGCGATCGGCCACCCGCTGGTGATTGAGTACGGGTCCGCGCGCGGCAATCTGAAGGATTCGGTCATGGCGGGGAACGCCTTTGAAGTCGCGCTGCTGCTCCCCGACGTGGACGAACAATTGTTGCAGGCGTCGAAGATCACGTCTCCGGGCGTCGTCATTGCGAAGACGGACGTCGCGATCGGGCTGCGTGGCGACACGACGCCCGACCTGAGCACGCCGGAGAAGGTCAAAACCGCGATGCTGAACGCAAAATCGTTGCGCTGGTCGGACACCGGCGCCGCTCTCTTCACGGTCAACAAGATCCTCGACACGCTCGAGATCCGCGACGCTGTGAAAGCGCAACACGACATGTCGGCCCCCGCGCCGTCGCTCGGGCCGGGTGAGTACGAGATCAACATCTATCCGCTCAGCGAAATCATGCCGAACAAGAGCCTTCGCAACATGGGCCCCGTGATCCCGCAGTTGCAGGTGCCCGCCGTGGTGACTGCGACAATTTCAACGAACACGCCGAATGCGACAGCGGCCCAGGCGTTGGTGAAGTTCCTGCAGGGTCCGGCGATCGAGCCGGCTCTGAAAGGAAATGGTTTCAAGCGGTGAACGGTGCTCGCAGGACAGTCACCTTGGAAGGAGTATCTATGCTGACTCGAAGAACTCTGTCGGTGCTGCTCGTTCTGGTGACCACGGGCTGGATCTACACAGCGTACGGCATCAAGACCACATCGGCGGCCGGCACGCTGACGACGCAGGACTACATCGACATCGAGCAGAACTACGCGAAGTACTATCACACCATCGATGCCGGCGACCCGGAGGGCTGGGCCGACACGTTCACCGACGACGGCAACTTCAACGGCACGCTCGGGCGCGCGGCGCTGATCGAGTCGCGGCGCCGCGCCGGCCCGTCGAAAACACGCCACGTCGTTTCCAACCTGGTGATCACGCCAACCGCCGAAGGCGCCAACGGCTCGCTCTATGTGTTTATCTTCGATCCGCAGGAAGTGCCCGTGAAGATCGACTCGTATTCCCGCTACGACGACACGCTGGTAAAAACGTCGAAGGGCTGGCGCTTCAAGACCAAGATGCGCTCGTCGGACACGACGATCAGGTCGCGAACGCAGCAGTAGGACTCTGGAGTTGGAGGCCGCCGAACGTGAACATGAGAATCGCTCGTGTCGTCATGGTCATGGGGTTTTGCGGAGCCACGGCGACACCAGCTGCCGCACAGACCTATGCAGTACGAGTTCTACGTGATGTCCCGTACCTGCAGGGCGTGAGCTACCCAGACAACAAAGACAAACTGGACCTGTATCTCCCCGAGGGAAGGCCGAACGCGCCGGTGATCGTCTCGTACTACGGCAACCAGTTAATGGGCGGCGACAAGCGTGAGGATGCATTCATCGGGCGGCGATTCGCGTCTGCCGGATTCGTGACCGCGGTCGTCAACTATCGTCTATCGCCGGCCGTTTCACACCCGGCTCACATCGAGGACGCAGCCGCGTCGTTCGCGTGGGCCAAGCGCCACATCGCGGAGTACGGCGGCAACCCTGATCGCGTGTTCGTCATTGGCTATTCGGCCGGTGGCTATCTGGCGGCGTTGTTGTCGACCGACCCGCGCTATCTCGCCGCACACAAGCTGTCACCGCGCGACATCCGCGGCGTCGTTCCCGTCAGCGCGTTCTTCTGGGTCGAGCGGCGCGGTGTGGCACCGGATCGCGACACGAGCGTGTGGGGCTCCGATCGGAAGGTCTGGGTAGACGCCTCACCCGCCCATAACCTGCAGGCGAGCCCGCCGGCGACGCTCATCCTCTACGCTGACCGAGACGAGGACTGGCGACGCCGGCAGAACGTCGAGATGGCAGCAACGATGAGAGCCGCAGGTCATATGGACGTCGAGATTGCGATGATCGCCAACCGGACCCACGCGACGATCTGGCGGCGCGTCGATGCGCGAAATGATGAAACCGCGGAGCACATCATCCGATTCGCATCCCGCTGACGGCGCTCCGACCTGACGTCCTCTGCTGTGACTCACGCCGCCTTGAACTCTGCGATGACGTCCTATGGAAACCCCTCGCGAATCGCGGCCTCGAGATTCCACGGTTGGTGGATGGGGGTTTGGTTGGTGGATCTGGTTTGACTGGTAGAGCGGGGGCTTCAGCCCCCGCGGACATGTGCTTCAGCCCCCGCGGACATGTGCACGCGCGTCTCAGGAACGCGACTTCCGGCTGAGAAAGTAGAAAGTCATCGGCTTCGTTCCCTGCTCCACGATCTCGAAGCCTGCTGTCTCGAGCATGGTCCGCCAACGGACCGGGTTCGCGCGCGGGTGGTGGGCCATGGGGGGTGACGTGAGCAGCACCCACCAGTCGACGTTGACGATCATCAGGAGAAACTCTCCTCCGGGCTTGAGGATGCGCCCCGCTTCGGACAGCGCCTTGGGGATGCCATCGCGACTGATGTGATCGATCGCATACGAGCTGATCACGCCGTCATACTCCCCCGTCGGGAGCGGCAGCTCCCGCGCGTCACCGACGATCGCCTCGGCACGATCGGCCACGCCGGCAATGCGTGCGTTGACCATGAATCGCTCCGGCGTGTTGTCGTCGATCCCGTAGTAGCCGCTGTAGATATCCACGCCCGTGACCGTGACGCGAGGCCTCGCCAGCAGAAGC
>Ga0075428_100003988_pt1 | contig 16194 bp, 16 predicted proteins | sample RhiMetdeltSRZDD2_FD_75291 | JGI IMG/M metagenome (GOLD analysis project Ga0075428, IMG submission 75291) | Populus rhizosphere microbial communities from Tennessee, USA - Rhizosphere MetaG P. deltoides SRZDD2 | ecosystem: Host-associated > Plants > Roots > Rhizosphere > Soil | place: USA... | reverse complement strand
GTTGCCTGGTCATAGGCGAGCACCGCGTCGTCGAGATCGGAATCCGCGGCGCTCGTCCTCCAGCCGATCAACGCAGGCGCCGCGGCGGCACCAAGCAGCGCTCTTCGCAGGATATTCATGCGCTCAATGCTGAGCGGGCGGGCGACGCTCAGCCAGATCCACTTACCGCGTGCCGACCGAGCCACTCACTTGACGCGTTCGGGCAGGCGATCCATGCGACGCAGCTGCGGAAACCACCAGGCCCACGTTGCAGCTACGAACACGGTCGCGAGGCCGCCGAGCACGACTGCACGCACCGTGCCGAACCAGGCGGCCGTGATGCCGGACTCGAACTCGCCGAGCTCGTTCGACGCGCCGATGAAAACGGCGTTCACCGCGCTGACGCGGCCGCGAATCTCATCCGGCGTTTCGAGCTGCACGAGCAGATGGCGCAGGTACACGCTGACCATGTCGCCGGCGCCGAGCAGCACCAGTGCGATTACGGAGACCACGATGTTCGTCGACAGGCCGAACACGACTGTCGCGGCGCCGAACACGCCGACACCTGCAAACAGCCAACGTCCGACGTGTCGGTCCAGCGGCGAGAGGCTCAGCACGAGTGCGCACACTGCAGCGCCGATGCCGGGTGCTGTGCGCAGCACGCCGAGTCCGACCGATGTCGTGTGCAAGATATCTCGCGCATAGATCGGCAGCAGCGCGGTGGCGCCGCCGAACAGCACAGCGAACAAGTCGAGCGAGATCGCGCCCAACACCGTTGGCTTCGAGCGCACGAAGGTCAGGCCCGAGAGTAGCGAACGCAGCGTCACTGCCGGTGGAGCGGTCGTAGTCCTGCCGCCGATGCGTACTCGCGTCATCAGCAGGGTGGAGATAGCGAGCAGCGTCGCCACGGCGCCGAACACCACACCCGCACCCGCGAGGTAGAGCAGACCGCCCAGCGTCGGGCCGGCGATCGTGCAGACCTGAAACACGGTCGAGTTGACCGCGGTTGCCTTGGCGAACAGCTCCGGCCGCACGAGATTGGGTATGAGTGCCTGTGCGGCTGGCATCGCAAAGGCGCGCGTGACGCCGAACATGGTCATCACTGCGAACACCGGACCTGCCGCGTGCACTCCCAGGACCGAGAACGACAGCAGTGCGAGGGCGCTCGTCATGTTGAGGAAGTAGCAGCTCGTGAGGATCTTGCGCCGATCGTAGTGATCGGCCGCGTGGCCGGCGGGCAGGATCAGCAGGATGAACGGCAGGAACTGCGACAGGCCGATGAGGCCGAGGTCGAGCGGATTCGAAGTCGCCGCGTAAACCTGCCAGCCGACCGCGACCGTCTGCATCTGCACGGCGAGCGTGCCGAGGCTGCGCGCCATCAAGTATCGGATGAACGCGTGCTCGTTCGCGAGGCGCAGAGGGGGAGACGGGGGACTGGTGGTCACTCGCTCCTATTGTAGCGTTCGTATTCCTTCCGGCAGAGGCGTCGGCTCGGTGAAGTGTTGCTTCGCGCCCTCGACCATCTGCTGACTGCACCAGCGTGCGTAGAAGCCGCCGAGCAACTGACTCAGCCAGCGTCCCGGCCGGGACTGCGGCAGGGCGTAGTTGATGAAGACGGTCAACATCGATCCGCCCGGTTCCACGCCTACCTGAAAGCCCATGCGGTAGTCGCCGATGATCAGCAGCCGGGGCGAGTCGATCGTTTGCCACACCTTGAAGCGGGGCGGATTGCGCTCGATCACGCGCTCCGCGACTGACCATTCGGCCCCGAAGATCCGGCCTGCCAGCCGCACCTCGGAGCCAAGCCGCCGGCCACCGTCGAGGTAGTCGAAGACCGCGCGCGGCGGCACGGATAGGAAAGCGCTGTATTCGTAGTGATGGGGCAGATTCATGGCGGCACTCCGAACTTGCTGCAGTCCAGTCTACGGATGCGCCCGGCTGGCACATTCCGGAATACCGCGCAGGCGCTCAGGGGAATTCCGCAGGCCCGCGGGTTGAGCCTCCCCCCGTGCGTAGGTTCATGATTCGAGCATGCACGCAGCCGCACACAAACCCTTGATCGAGGCGCCGGCCGGCACGATCTACACCTGCCCGATGCACCCCGAAGTGCGGCAGATCGGCCCCGGCACGTGTCCGAAGTGCGGCATGGAGCTCGAGCCGGAGATACCCGCGGAGCACGAGGCGTCGGCCACATCGCGGGTGTGCTGAGGAAACTCCTCATCGCGCTGGCGCTCGCGGTGCCCGCGGTCGTCATCGCGATGGTTCCGCACATGTTGGCGCTGCATCCTTCGCGCTCGACAGCGCAAGCGCTGCGCGGTGCCGAACTGCTGCTGACCACGCCAGTCGTTCTGTGGGCCGCGCTCGACTACTACCGCCGCGGCTGGCTCGGCGTGATGAATCGATCGCCGAACATGTACACGCTGATCGGGCTCGGCGTCATCGTCGCCTTTGGGTACAGCCTGAGTGCAACGTTCGCGCCTCAGTTCTTCCCTCGCGAGATGCGCGACGAGCACGGGATGGTCGGCGTCTACTTCGAAGTTGCCGCCGCCATCGTCGCCCTCGTACTGCTCGGTGAATGGCTCGAGCTGCGCGCTCGCGGCAGAACGAGTGCAGCCATCCGCCAGTTGCTGGGCCTTGCGCCGAAGACGGCCCGCAGAGTGAGTCCCGACGGGTCGGAACGGGATGTGCCGCTGGACCAGATCCACGCCGGCGACAGGTTGCGAGTGCGCCCGGGCGAGAAGATTCCCGTCGACGGCCATGTGCTCGAAGGTCGCTCGAGCGTCGACGAATCGATGCTCACCGGCGAGCCGATGCCCGTCGACAAGTCGCGCGGCGATCGCGTCGTGGGCGCGACGATCAACCAGACCGGCGCCCTGGTGGTTGAGGCGGAGCGCGTCGGCGCGGACAGCCTGCTGGCGCAGATCGTGGCGCTGGTCGCGCAAGCTCAGCGCTCGCGCGCGCCCTTGCAGCGGCTTGCGGACCGGGTTGCCGCATGGTTCGTGCCTCTCGTCATTCTCATCTCCGCCATCACGTTCATCGCGTGGTGGTTCCTCGGTCCCGAGCCGCGGCTTGCATACGCGCTCGTCAACGCAGTATCCGTGCTCATCATCGCGTGCCCGTGCGCGCTTGGGCTCGCTACGCCGATCTCGATCATGGTGGCCAGCGGTCGGGGCGCGCAGCTCGGCGTGCTGTTCCGGGACGCGCAGGCAATCGAGAACCTGCGGGAGGTCGACACACTGGTGCTCGACAAGACGGGCACGATCACGGTGGGGCGGCCCGCGTTCGATCGCGTCATCGGCGCCGCGGGATTCTCGGAGCAGCAGATCTTGGGCCTGGCGGCGGGACTGGACAGTGCAAGCGAGCATCCGCTGGCGCGGGCAGTCGTGGCCGGAGCCGAAGCACGCGGCGCCGTGCCAGCGCCCGTGGAAGACTTCACGTCCGTGACCGGGCAGGGCGTTCGCGGCAAATCCGCGGGACGTGCGTTGGCGCTCGGCAATGCGGCGCTCATGCAGGCGGAGGGCGTCGACACCGGCCCAATTGCCGAGGAAGTCGATCGGCTCAGGCGGCAAGGGCGAACGGTCGTCTTCCTCAGTGTCGATCAGCGGCTCGCTGGAGCGATTGCCGTCGGGGATCCGTTGAAGGAAACGACGCCAGCGGCGCTGCGCGCGCTCAAGGAGGCAGGGCTCACACTCGTCATGCTCACGGGCGACAGTTCCGCCACCGCTCGCGCGGTGGCTGCAGAGCTGCCCATCGACGAAGTGATCGCGGAAGTTCAGCCGAAGGACAAGGCGGATGCAATCGCGCGGCTGCAGTCGCAAGGCCGACACGTCGCAATGGCCGGTGACGGCATCAACGATGCGCCGGCGCTGGCGAAGGCGGATGTCGGCATCGCGATGGGGACCGGCACCGACATTGCAATGGAAAGCGCGCAGGTCACGCTGGTGAAAGGCGACCTGCGTGGCATCGTGCGCGCGCGGCAGTTGAGCCGCGCAACGGTGCGCAACATCCACCAGAATCTGTTCTTCGCATTCGGCTATAACGCGCTGGGCATCCCACTCGCTGCGGGCGTGCTGTACCCGCTCACCGGTTGGCTGCTGAGTCCGCTGATTGCGGCGCTCGCGATGAGTCTCTCCTCCGTATCCGTCATCGGCAACGCGCTGCGCTTGCGAGCCCGGGAGTGACATATATATGACTACGACCGGTCGCGCCGGCTCACGAACCACGTAGCCGTTACGGCCATCCCCGCATGGCGAGGCAGACGCAAGCTGCACAGACTGCAGCACATGTCGAGTAATCGCGACCGAAGGAGTGCATCATGAAAGTGGGCGAGTATTGCAAGCGGGCGGTGATCGCCATCAAGTCGGGCTCCGACGCCGCAGCCGCAGCGCAGTTGATGCGGGAGGAGCACGTCGGTTTTCTCATCGTCTATCGCGATGGTGACGAGCTGCAGAAGCCGATCGGAGTGCTCACGGACCGTGACCTGGTGCTCGCGGTGCTGGCGCGCAACGTCGACCCGCACGCTGTGACAGTGGGCGACGTGATGACGCGGCAGCCGTTGATCGCGAACGAGAACGACGAGCTGAACGACATGCTACAGGGCATGCGGCTGACTGGTGTCCGTCGCGTACCAGTGGTGGACGCGCGCGGTGCGCTCTCCGGCATCTTCGCGCTCGATGACGCAATCGATCTGATTACCGGGCTGATGTGCGACATCGCCGGCTCGATCAAGAGCGAGCAGCGTCAAGAGTGGCGCGTGCGGACAGGCTGAGCTACGGAATAGCTGATAACGCCTGGAGCAGAGCGGCGTCCGCTTTGGCGACTGCCGTGCTCTGCGCCAGGATCTCGCCCTGCGGTGACAGCAGCGTGATGATGCTGGAGTGATTGAAGCCGCCATCCGGCAGCGCTCGATACTGCACATTGAGGACAGCTGCGATCCGACGCACCGTGCTTGCGTCGGCGCGCGCGAGCGTCCAACGCGAGACATCGATGTGCCTGGTTTGCGCGAGCTCCCGCAGGCTCTCGACAGTGTCGTGCTGAGGGTCGATCGAAATCATCAAGACACGCAGGCGTTGCTGCTGTCCAGGCGGCACGGCGCGCTCTATCGAGCGCAGAGTGTCGATGAGCAACGGACACGCGGCAGGACAAGTCCCGTAGAACATCGTGATGAGGACCGGATGGCCGGCGTACACCGCGAGGTCGTGCTGCACGCCCGATTGGCTGGTCAGGGCAGCCTGCAGGCGATAGACGGATTGCGGCGGATAGACAGTGTCGGCCGCAGCCAATGTCGTCGCGAACAGCAGCACGAGCGCGAGAAATCTCACCGTACTGCGCTCCGTACACTCGTCGCGCAACGAAAACCCATTGCCGGTCCCGTGTAGCGCGCCTGCATGCTCGACAGCAACGCGATGCGCATGAGCGTCGGGTAGTTCTCCTTCTGCTCCATCGTGAGCGCGCCGGGCCCGCAGAAGCGCAGGGCATCGGGATCGCTCTGCTGCCGGTTGTCGCCCGCGACGAGCATGCCGGCGTAGTCCTCGACCCATTCCCAGATCACTCCATGCAGGTCGCGGACTCCGTAGTAGTTCGCGGGCGAGCGCCCGACGTCGGGCAGCGTGGCGCTCACGGGTCGCGAGTACCACGACAGCACGATCTGCTGCCATGCCGGGTCGCGGCGTGCATCAGGCGCAGTGGCACTCGCTGCCGCTGCATATTCCCATTCGTACCACGTCGGCAGGCGTGCGCCGCGCGACTCGCAGTAAGCGCTGGCCGCGAACCAGCTCACACGCACTACCGGCTGATTGCTGATGCCCGCACCGGGCTCGACTGGCGAAGACCAGTGCGAGAGGTACTCAGTGTCGGCGAACAGTGCCGCAACCTTGTCGCGTTGCCATTCGGGATGCGCTTGCACGAAGCGCGCGAACTCGGCGTTGCTCACCGGCACGCGGTCGAGGCGGAAGCTCGCGACGTCGACCTGCTTCACGCCTTGCGCGGGTGGCAGCACGGATTCGAACTTGCCGCCGCGAACGAGGGCTGACGATGTCGAGCCGTCTGCGTGAGCCTGCGACGCAAGCAACCCGCAGAGCAGTGCAGTCAGCAAGCGTCGCATGCTTTTCCCGTTCATGCCGTGCTCAGTGTGCCGCGCCTTCGGCGCGCTTGGTCTTGGCGCGCACCTCGGCGACCTGCTTCGCGGTGATCTGCGGTCCGCTGTTGCCCCAGCTGCTCATCACGTAGGTCAGGATGTTCGCGACTTCGTCGTCGTTGAGCTGGCTCATCGGCGGCATCACCGAGTCGTACTGCGTGCCGTTGACCGTCACCGGACCCGTCAAGCCGTTGAGCACGACTTCGATCGCGCGTTGCGGCGACTTCGCGAGAAAGTCCGACTTCGCCAGCGGCGGGAACACGCTCGCCAGGCCCTCGCCGTTCGGCTGATGGCAGGTGGAGCAGGTGCCCTTGAAGAGCACGCTGCCGGCCTGGCTCTGCTGCTCTCGCGTGAGCGTCCCGGAAGCGGTCGCCTTCGCGGCTTCTGCAACCGGCGCGAGACTCGCGAGCTTGTCACCCAGGTACATCTCGTCGACCTGTTTGCCCGAATAGAGGTCGCTCCGCAGGTCGCCTTTCACTTCGAGCAGCGCCAGCGCGCCCTTGTTGAACGCGCGGAAGATCGAATGATCGACCAGGATGTAGTTGCCCGGTACTTCAGTGTGGAACTCGACGGTGGCGGCACCGCCGGCAGGGATCAGCGTGGTCTGCACGTTCTCCTGGAAGCGCGTGCCGCCTTCGTACTGCACCTTGTCGAAGATCTCGCCGATCACGTGGAAGCTGGAGATGAGATTCGGGCCGCCGTTGCCGACGAACAGCCGCACGTGCTGGCCGACTTGCGCCTGCAGCGCGCGCGGGCCGGTGAGCGCCGACTCGGAACCGTTGAACAGCACGTAAGTTGCGTTCTCGTCGATCGCCTTCTGCATGTCGAAGGCCTGGTAGCCCTTCTCGCGATACTTGCCGACGGTGTAGAAGTCGCCCTGCATGACGTAGTACTCGTGATCGACGGGCGGCAGGCCCTCGGGCGGCTCGACCAGGATCAGCCCGTACATGCCGTTCGCAACGTGCATGCCGACCGGCGCCGTTGCGCAGTGATAGACGTACACGCCCTGGTTGAGCGCTTTGAACGTGAACTGCGACTTGTGTCCCGGCGCGGTGAAGCTGGAAGCCGCGCCGCCGCCTGGGCCGGTGACGCCGTGCAGGTCGATGTTGTGCGGCATCTTGCTGGACGGGTGATTCTTGAGATGGAACTCGACCGTGTCGCCCTGGCGCACGCGGATGAAGCTGCCCGGCACGGTGCCGCCGAACGTCCAGAACGTGTACGTCACGCCCTCGGCGATCTCCAGATCGACCTCCTTCACTTCGAGATCGACGATCACTTTCGCCGGGAAATTGCGCTTGACCGCCGGCGGCACGTTCGGCGGGCTCGTGAGCACTGCCTGGATCGGTTCGCCCTGCGGCGCACCGAAGTCCCCCTTGCGGGACCCGCCAGTGTCGGCACTCGCCGTGGGTGCGGTGCTCTGTCCATTGCACGCACTCAGCGCGAGCAGGACGGCGCCGAGCATGGCTGCCAAGGGACGTATTTTCATGTTGGTTGTCTCGAGATGGCCGATGGCCGCATGGAGACAGGCTAGCTGCCTGCGAGCGCGCGTACTTTGATGCAGGTCAGTTCGGAACGCCGATACGCGGATCCCGGGGGACGATGCGGGGGAGCCGCAGTCAATACAGGACAGTGGCGAGCAGGCCGAGCGGATGGTGGGCGCGCGCCACGCTGATGATCAATACGTAGAGGGTGAGAGCGGCGAGCCAGCAGCCGACGCGCATCGTGCGTGTACGGCCGCGCTTCAGGGCGAAGCTGCCGAGCGCGACATAAACGAACAGCAGCACGACTTTGACGGTGAGCCAGCTCTGAACGAACGGATACTGATGCAGGATCGTCACGAGCATCAGCGCGGCAGTCACGAGAACCGTATCGATCGTGTAGCTGAGATATCGCAGCGGTGCCGCCATCGGCCATTTCGCACCCAGGTGCAGCGCTAGCCCGCGCAGGAAGAACAGTGTGCCGCTGCAAGCTACGGCAGCAATGTGCACCCACTTGATCTGCGGATAGAACTCGATCACGACGCTGCGACTCAGCCCGGCTTGCCGTCGACGCGCGGCGACAGGTAGATCCAGCTCGAGCGTAAGACCCACGGCAGAAACGCGACGATCCAGCCGAGGGCGGCGAGGGCCTGCCAGCTCATCGCGTCGGTCTGCAGCTCGGCAACGATGCGTAGCACCGCGACGACCTGGATGGCGAGGAATGCGAAGGCTGCGACGCGCCCGAGGACCAGCGGCCGACCTGAGTGACCTTGCGTGACGCGAGTGACCATTGCCACCAGCAGGCTGCCGAAGAATCCGATGAACATCGCGTGCGCGGGCGCGCGGCCCAGTATGAAGTCGCCAGTCCAGGCGTACCACAGGCTCTGCACGCCATAAAGGGCGAACGAGATCGGCAGCCATGCGAACCCGGCGAACAGCACGCGCAGCAGTGCGGGCATCGCAGTGCGCCGCGGCCACCACGCGTGCTGTAGCCAGATCGTGAGAGCGATCATCGGCAGATCCGCCATCCAGAGCCACGCATATCCATGTCGCAGCTCCAGCCAGGTGTGCGTGAGAGCGAACACCCAGAATACCGCGAGCGTCCACATCGGACGGACGATGCGGTATCCCGGCAGCGCCGAGGCCGCGAAGAACGGAATCATGCGATGACACACCGTGAAGTAGATCGGCAGGAGCAGGGCGGTGCCGCCGAGCTTGATCGCCGTAAAGATCAGGCGTGCATCCGGTCGATGCAGGAATCCTGCATACATGAGCAAGCCGAGCAGGCCGAACGCCAGCGCGAACGTGCAACTCAGCGCGTGCCACGTGCGATAGCGATCGCGATGCGCCAGCCTCGCGAGCAGAGTCAGCCCGATCAGCCAGCCGGCTATCGTCAGCAGCGCGCCGGCCTTCACCAACGGCAAGCCGCCGCCGCCGATCCCCGCCAGCGTCAGCAGTTGTCCGCCGAAGAGGCCAAGGCCGACGGGAACATAGTGCGCTCGCTGCAGCGCCGGCTGATTCATCCAACGCGGGAATACCGTTAGCAGGAAGCCGAACATGAAGGAGGGCAGCACGTGATACTGCATGACGATGGCGTGCAGCCATCCGGCAGGGACTGCGGAGTGCTGCAGCCCGAAGACCTGCCAGCGTGCATCCACGAGCCATGCTGCCCACCAGCCCATCGCGAGCAGCACGTTCGTCGCGCCGATGAAGAACAGGAGTCGATGCGGTGCGGCGGCAAGTGTTCGCATGCTCAGCGCTTCGCAGGCTGCACCGCGTCGGGCAGAACGACCGGTGCACGTCGTGGCGCAATCCACAGCCGCAGGACGAACCAGGCGAGCATCAGAGCGCCGGCGCTGAAGATCGTGTCGCCGGGCACTCGCAGCCACACCAGCAGCTGGATGATCGGCTTCTGCATCAGCTCTGCCGAGCGCGCGTACCAATAGCCGTGCTCGATGGCGGCGTCGAGCTGGATGAGGCCGATCGGCAGGAGCGTCAGCAGGGCCATCGCCGCCAGACCGATGTTGAAGGACCAGAAGCTGGCGCGCAGTGTCTTCTCGCTCCACACCGCATCGGGCTTGAGACCGCGCAGGCAGAACAGCATCAGCCCGATTCCGAGCAGTCCGTAGACGCCGAAGAGTGCAGTGTGGCCGTGGAGCGGCGTGAGGTTCAGCCCCTGCATGTAGTACAGCGGCAGCGGCGGGTTGATCAGGAAGCCGAACAGGCCGGCGCCGACCAGGTTCCAGAAGGCCACGGCCGTGAAGAACATGATCGGCCAGCGGTAGCGCTGCATCCACGGCATGGCAGTGCCGAGCTTGTAGGTTTGATATGCCTCGAAGCCGATGAACGCGAGCGGCACTACCTCGAGCGCCGAGAAGCTGGCGCCGAGCGCGATCACCGCAGTCGGAGTGCCCGTGAAGTACAGGTGATGCAGCGTGCCGAGCACGCCGCCGGACAGGAACACGATGGTCGCGAACAGCACTGCGACCGTCGCCGAGCTCACCCGCAGCAGGCCGAGGCGCGTGAAGAGGAACGCGATCACTGCCGTCGCGAACACCTCGAAGAATCCTTCGACCCACAGGTGGACCACCCACCAGCGCCAGTATTCGACCATCGACAGATGCGTGTGCTCGCCCCACATCAGGCCGGCACCGTAAAACAGGCCGATGCAGATCGTCGACAGGAACAGCAGCACGACGATCGACTTCGATTCGCCGCCGCGGCGCATGGCCGGCAGCAGCGCGCGTCCCACGAGCACCAGCCACAGACCGAGACCCACGAACAGGAACAACTGCCAGAAGCGGCCCAGGTCGACGTACTCCCAGCCCTGGTGGCCGAACCAGAAGTTGCGGTCCAGGCCGAGCTTCTGCATGACCGCCAGCCATTGCCCGGTGAATGCCCCGACGACGATCACCAGCAGGCAGACGAACAGGAAGTTGACGCCGAAGCGCTGGTACTTCGGCTCATGGCCGGAAATTGCCGGCGCGATGTACAGGCCCATGCCGAGCCATGCAGTTGCGATCCACAGGACCGCAAGCTGCGTATGCCAGGTGCGGCTGAGCGAGTACGGCAGGTACTGCGACAGCGCGAAGCCGTACGCCTCCTGTCCCTCGACCTGATAGTGCGCGGTGATCGCGCCGAGCAGGATCTGCGTGAGGAACAACGCGATCACGACCCAGAAGTATTTCGCGGTAGCGCGCATCGAAGGCGTGATGCGAATCAGCGCCAGCGGGTCGCTCGCGGGCAGCCGCGGCGCGGGCTCGTCGCGGCGCCGGGCGTGATGCCAGGCGAGCAGGGCGATGCCGGCGATCAGGAACAGGACGCTGAACATGGTCCACGTCAGCAAGTGTCCGGGCGGAGTGTTGCCGACGAGATCGTCGTGCGGCCAGTTGTTGGTGTAGCTGATCTGTTTGCCGGGACGGTTCGTCACTGCCGACCACGAAGACCACCAGACGAATGCCGTGAGCGCGGTGCGCTTGTCGGCGTCCAGCACCGTGCCTTCCTTCATTGCGTACGCTTTGCGCAGCTCGCGCAGATCGGGATCGCTGCCGAACAGCGCGACGTAGTGCTTCGCGACTTCGGCGATCGCGACTGCACGATCTGCCGACACGGTTATGCGGTCCTGCAAGCCATCGAATGTATTGGCGCGAATGCGCGGCTGAAGCTGTGCCGCCAGCGCTGCCCGGGTCTCAGGCGCGAGTTTCGCGTACGGCTGGCCGTGCTCGCGCTGCGCGACCACGTCGAGCCACGCGGTTGCTTCGCGATGCAGCCAGTCGGCCGTCCAGTCGGGCGCAACGTAGCTGCCGTGACCCCAGATCGATCCGAGCTGCTGCCCGCCGATCGACTGCCAGACCTGGCGGCCGCGTTCGATGTCGGCGCGCGTGAAAACCGTGTCGCCCGTGAAGGTGACGACGGTGGCGGGAATGGGCGGCATCACGCGATGAATCTCGGTGCCGACCCATAACAGCACGCTGAAGGAAATTGCCAGCAGCAGGGCCAGTCCGGTCCACAGACGACGACTCGAGCTCATGTTCCGATCTCCCAGGTATCACGGGAGATGCTGCCGGAGGGTGGGGGCGGATGCTCTGACCTGGATCAAGTGGAGCGTCTATTCGCGCAGCACGCTGCGGGCGAGCGCTCCGAGCTGCGCCGGCTGCAGCAGCTCGATGTCGCGACGCTCGACGCGCAGCAGGCCATCGTCCTGGAACCGGCTCAGGACGCGGCTCACGGTCTCGGACGCGAGCCGCAGGTAGTTCGCGATGTCGGTGCGCGTCATGCTCAGGCGAAAGCGCTTGGCGGAAAAGCCCCGCGCCGCAAAGCGTCTCGACAAGGAAACGAGGAATGCCGCCATGCGCTCGTCGGCGGTGAAGTTGCCCGCGAGCAGCGATGCCTTGCCGATATCCTGGCTCAGCAGCCGGAAGAGCTGCTGCTGCAGCCCTGGCATGCGGCCGGCGAGCGCTGCGATGTTCGGAAACGAGAAACGGCATAGCACGACCGAGTCGAGCGCAACGGCATTGCAGGGATAGCGCGCCTGCGAGATCGCGTTCAGCCCGATCACCTCGCCGGGTAAGAAGAAACCCTGCACCTGCTCGCGACCCTCGGTGTCCGTGACGTAGGTCTTCACGGTGCCGCCGCGCACGGCAGCGATCGCGTTGAAGGGATCGCCTTCGCGGAAGATGTGCTCCCCTTCGCGGAAGGGACCGATGTGCTCGACCAGCACGTGCAGCTGCCGCAGCTCGCTCTTGTCGTAGCCCTGTTCCATGCAGGCTGCCGAGAACGCGCACGTGCTGCAGAAGTGCAGCTCGTCGCCGTCGTCGGCAATGCCGGGGCGGCTCATGCCCGGACCGCCGTCCACGCGCTCAGATCGCCCGCGAAAAGCGTTGCTCGGCGGCGTCCGCGTCGGACTCGTTGAGGTAACGATCGAAACACATGGCGATGATACGTAACAGCAGCCGGCCGCGAGAAGTGGCGCAGATCCGCTGGTCTTCGAGCAGCACGAGCCCGTCGGTCGCCAGCGGACGCAGGCGCGCGAGCGCGTCCGCGAAATATGTCCGGAAATCGAGGTCGTAGCGGCGGTCGACGGCTGCGATATCGATTCTGCCCAGGCACATCAGCTGCTGGATGACGTCGGCGCGCAGCACGTCGTCGAAGTCCAGATGCCGACCGCGCCAGACCGGCAGGCGACCCTGGTCGATCGCGATCTCCCATGCCGCCAGATCGCGGGCATTCTGACTGTAGCTGTCGCCGATGTGACTGACCGCGCTGACGCCCAGGCCGACGAGGTCGCAGTCCGCATGCGTGGTGTAGCCCATGAAATTGCGCTGCAGGGTGCCGGCCGTCTGCGCGCGCGTCAGCTCATCCTCGGGCAATGCGAAGTGGTCCATGCCGATGTACACGTACCCGGCGGCCGCAAGCTTCTCGATCGATCGTTGCAGCAGTCGCAGCTTGTCCTGCGCCGACGGCAGATCGGCGCGGTCGATCTGTCGCTGCGCCTTGAACAGGCGCGGCATGTGCGCGTAGCTGTAGACGGCGATGCGGTCCGGCCGGATGCCGATCACGGTGTCGAGCGTGCGCTCGAAGCCTGCGACAGTCTGCTTCGGCAGCCCATAGATGAGATCGACGTTGATCGAGCGCCAGCCGGCGGCACGACACTCGGCAATGACGCGCACCGTCTGCTCGATGCTTTGTATCCGGTTCACAGCGCGCTGCACCTCGGGATCGAAGTCCTGCACGCCGACGCTGGCCCGGTTGAAGCCGAGCTGCGCGCACTCTGCGATGTAGCCTTCCGGCACGTAGCGCGGATCGAGCTCGATGGAGAAATCACGCTGCGGCGAGCTGTCGAGCTGGAAGTGGCTGCGGATCGCCGCCAGCACTTCGCGCAGCTCGCGCGGCTCGAGAAAATTCGGCGTGCCGCCGCCGAAATGCAACTGCACGACTTTGCGGTCGCGGTCGAAGAGCGGTCCGGCCATCGCGATCTCGCGGACCAGCCGGTCGACGTACTTGCGGCCCTTGCTGCGATCGTGCGTGACGATGCGATTGCAGCCGCAATAGAAGCACGGGCTGAAGCAATACGGGACGTGCACGTACAGCGAGAGTGCGCGCGGGATGGGTTCCGCATTGCTGCAGCGGATGTACTCGCAGAGCATTCGCTGATCGAAGTGCGGCCCGAAGTGCGGCGCAGTCGGATAGGACGTATAGCGCGGGCCGGGCAGGTCGTACTTGCGCAGCACGTCGGCTGCGAATAGCGGCGTGGTATTCATGGGTCGAGTCTGACGAGCGGCGTGGGGTTCCGCCCTGACCTGGATCATGCGGGAGTCGCCTCGCCGGCCCGCTCGCGGACTCTCCCGAGCGGCTACGGGGCTCTCCGTAAATCCTCGCGAGCGCCGAGCGGCTACTGTGCGCCCATGCGTACGATTCCGATCCTGGCAACAGCCTTGCTGCTCGGCGCGAGCGCGGCGGCGGCGGCGGATTTTATCGACGATACCAAGCTTCTGCTCGATACCCGGCTGCGCTTCGAGGATGTCGAGCAGGACTCGATTGCAAGCGCAGCGAACGCGCTCACGTTCCGCGTGCGTGCCGGTTTCGAGACCGGTGCAGCGTGGCAGACCAAGCTGCTCGCCGAGGGTGAGCAGGTGTGGTCCCTGGCTGATGACTACGACAGCACGACCAACGGCAACACGCAGTACCCGGTGGTAGCCGACCCGGAAGGCGGCGAGCTGAACCGGTTGCAGCTGACGAACACTGCATTGCCCGCGACCGAGCTGACTGTAGGCCGGCAGCGCATAACCCTCGACGATCACCGATTCGTCGGCGACGTCGGCTGGCGGCAAAACGAGCAGACGTTCGATGCCGTGCGAGCGGTGAATCGCGGGCTAGCCAACTTGACGCTGGATGTCACGTATCTCGACCAGGTCAATCGCGTGTTCGGGCCCGACTCGCGCGTCGGCCGCTACCGCGGGGACGTCTGGCTGGCGAACGTGGCTTACGTCCTGCCGGCCGGCCGGCTGACTGTATTTCGCTATCAGCTCGAGTTCGAGCCGACTGCCGGCGTGCCAGGCGTCGTGCGCGAATCATCGCGAACGACGGGTGCACGTTTTGCAGGCAAGCGCCCGCTGGGCGCGCTCCAGCTCTCATATGCCGCTTCGTACGCGACGCAGAGCGAGTGGGGCGACAACCCGCTGTCGTTCGACCTCGACTATCGCTTTGGCGAGCTGGCGCTCAGCCGCGGCGCGTACACAGTCGGCGCAGGCATCGAGCTGCTGGAGGGCGATGGCGTCAAGGGCTTCAGCACGCCGCTGGCCACGCTGCACAAGTTCCAGGGATGGGCGGACAGGTTTCTCGCGACGCCGCCCAACGGGATCGACGATCGCTATGTCACGGCAGGTTTCAAGTGGCAGCCCGCAGCGCCCCTCGACGCCATCATGGTGCAGCTGGCGTTCCATCGCTATGCCGCCGAGCGCGGTGCGCTCGACTACGGCGACGAAGTGAACGCACAGGTGCAGGCGCGCTGGCGCAAGTTCAACGGGACGGTGAAGTACGCCGACTATCGAGCCGACGGCTTTCTGACCGATACGCGCAAGGTGTGGGTGCAGGTCGAATACGTCTGGTAGTGCGAGGAGGACCCATGAACACGACCGTCAATGTCGACCGCCTGGTGCTGGCATGCGCGGGCTCGCTGATCGTGACCAGCATCCTGCTCGGAAATCTGCTGCATCCATACTGGTATGCGCTGGCGGCATTTCTCGGCGCGGATATCGCGCAGGCATCGCTGACCGGTTATTCGCCCGTCGCGGCGCTCGTGCGCAGGATCAGGCTTACTCTTCGTCCGTCAGCGTGAGGTGCATCTTCACGAGATGCGCGACGGAGCGCGCGCCCATCTTCTCCATGACGTTGGCGCGGTGAATCTCGACCGTGCGCTCGCTCAAGCCGAGGTCGATCGCGATCACCTTGTTCGCTCGTCCGTCGACCACCAGCGCCATGACTTCGCGCTCGCGCGGCGTGAGCGATTCGGCGCGCGCCTTCACGTCGGCCAGGCGCTCGACTGCTGCGCGGTTCTCCGCATCCTGCTTGAGCGCGGCATTGATGCGGTCGAGCAGCTCCTGGTCGCGGAAAGGTTTCTGCAGGAAATCGAAAGCGCCGTCCTTCATGGCCTGCACGGCCATCGGAATGTCGCCATGCCCGGTGATCAGGATGACCGGAATCAGCGAGCCGGAGCGGTTGAGCTGCTGCTGCACTTCCAGGCCGCTCATTTCCGGCATGCGCACGTCGAGAACGAGGCAGCCGGGCTGTCTCGGGTCGTGCTTCGCCAGGAAGTCAGTCGGCTTTGCGAACGGCACGGCGTGGTAGCCGACTGTCGTCATGAGCACGGTCAGGGCGCGGCGCATGCCATCGTCGTCGTCGACGATGTAGATAGTCGGTTTGGCCTTGATGTCCTTGCCACCTGCTGTCATGTGCTCGCCTCAGGGGCCGCGGCCGGCAAATGGAACCAGAACGTCGCGCCGCCGCCGGCGGTGTCTTCGCACCCGATCGTTCCTTCGTGCGCCTCGACGATGGCGCGGCTCGAAGCCAGCCCCAGTCCCGTGCCGTTGGCCTTGGTCGTGA
>Ga0075428_100003984_pt1 | contig 16201 bp, 14 predicted proteins | sample RhiMetdeltSRZDD2_FD_75291 | JGI IMG/M metagenome (GOLD analysis project Ga0075428, IMG submission 75291) | Populus rhizosphere microbial communities from Tennessee, USA - Rhizosphere MetaG P. deltoides SRZDD2 | ecosystem: Host-associated > Plants > Roots > Rhizosphere > Soil | place: USA... | reverse complement strand
GCGCTTGCCCTCCTTGAAGTCCTTCAGCGCCTGCAGCAGGTAGTCCTTGCTCTGCCCCGCAAGGGAAGGCGGTATGCCGCCCACGCTTCGCCCCTCCGTGCCGTGGCACGCGGTGCAGGTGGCCGCGATGTTGCGCGCATGGTTCGGATCCTGCGCCCGCGCAGGGACCGCAACCCCCGCCGCAATCATGGCAGCACCGATCATTGCTATTCTCATGGCATTCCTCCCGATGAATTCCGAGTATAGCGGTACGAACGTTCGCCGCTATGACTGGTTGCTATTTCCACATAAGTTTCCGGCCCGACCGCCAAACCGTCAAGTAGACCGGACGTCCATGCGCGTAGTGCCATGCAGGCCTCCGTGTGGTTGGAAAAGCATCATCTCCGCGCGTAAACCAGGTGGACTTCCCGCGGCACCGAGAAGCACTCGACGTTCCAGAATCCCGCCAGTTTCGCCGCGATCTCCCGCATCATCGCAGCGCGCGCAGCCGGATCCAGGCGAGCGATGTCGTTTCCATAGGGGGTGCTGTCGGTGTCCTGCAGCAGCCATGCCTGCGTAGGCTCCACGCAGCTGGTAAAAGCGGCTGTTTGTATGTCGATCTCGCCAAATCCCGCGTCGCTTACGATCGCGGTCAGCAGCGCCCTGTCGCCAAGCGCAAACGGCGCCATGCATCGCGCCGCGACCGTCGCGCCGGCATATCGCGCGAGCGCTTCGGAGAGCGCAACGTTGTAGGCGCTCGCCGCGAACACGCTCAGAGCGACCGCGCCTTCGGCAACGACGACGCGTCGCATCTCCCTCAACGCGCCCGCCTTGTCCCGGAAGAACTGCAGGCCCTGCTGGCAGAAAACCGCGTCGAACGCGCCCTTGTCAAACGGCAGTTCGCCGGCGTCGCCCTGCCGCCAGTCGATGGCGAGGCCCGCTTCAGCGGCGCACGCCCGCGCAACGGTCAGCATTTCCTCGTTCAGATCCAGTCCGACGACGCTTCCGGATGGCGCGACGCACGGGGCCGCGAGCCGCGCTACGATGCCCGTGCCGCACGCCACGTCGAGCACACGCTGCCCGGGACGCAGAGCGACCCGCTCCAGCAGGAGCCGGGCGACGGGCGCGTGGTTTCGCGGTACCTTGTAACGCTCGTAGCGCTCGACGGCGCTGCCGGCAAGCTGCCATCGTTCCTGTTGTTCCAAGTTGGCTGCCTCGGGCGCGAACTACGTTGCACAGGCTGAATTGTGAAGGGGGGAGATGCCGCGCGTCATGAGGCGAGGGTCCCAATCCCGGCGGATTTTGTTCCCGGTGCATCGGAGCACGCTGGGACCGGCGCCCTAACGCGGCGCGGATCCGTCGCGGCGGGCGCCGAATCCCGCTTCGCGCGCGAGCACGATCGCCCGGGCGCGATTGTCGACTTCCAGCTTCGCGAAAATGCTGGTTATGTGGTTGCGGACGGTCTTTTCGCTCAGCGTGAGGCGGGCCGCGAGCTGCGCGTTATCGAGCCCCTGCGCGATGAGATCCAGGACTTCGCGCTCGCGCGCGGACAGCCGGGCGAACGCGCCGTCCGCCGCTGCGGGTGATGCCGCGGTTTCCGGGGCGGGCAGGAACGCGCGCAGCTCGGCAACGAGGCGCTCCCATGCGGGATCGCTCTCCGTCAGGATGTGGTTGCGGCTCTCGAGGATAACGAAGTGCGCGCCGGGGATGAGCGCCGCGATCTGCCGGCCCTCGTCGTACGGGATGCGCAGGTCGTGGCGGGCGTGCAGCACCAGTGTGGGGCAGGAAACCCGGGGAAGGAGCGACCTGACATCCATGTCGGTGCGGGCGCTCATCATGCGCACGGCGTTGTGCGGAGTGGTTGCCAAACGCTGCATCTCGTTGAACGCGCGGTGCTGCTCGGTCGTACCATCGGGATGGAACTGCATGGCAAAGACCTGTCTGAACGCCGGATACTCCTTGCCCCAACCGAGTCCAGCGAGCTTGATCATGGCGTCCGCCTCCTCGCGCTGCTCGTCCGTCGCGGCCCGCGCCCGCCGCCCCTGCGCGGACGTGCCGTAGAGTACGAGATGGCTGACGCGCTCGGGATGGCGGACGGCGTAGGCGATGGCGATCGCACCACCCTTGGCAATGCCGAGCAGCGGGAAGCGCACAAGCCCGGCCGCGTCCACCACGGTTTCGAGATCGCGCACCCACGCCTCGAACGATATGTCCTCCGCGTTCCAGTCCGAGAGCCCGGAGCCGCGCTCGTCGTAACGCACCAGCGAATGGTGCCGGGACAGCTCCGTCAGCCAATGCCGCCACACCGGACTGTCCGCATCGAACTCGAGATGGCTCAGCCAGTTGGCCACCTTGACCAGCGGCGCTCCGGTGCCGGTCACGGCGTAGGCGATACGCACGCCGTCGGAACTGGTGCAGAAACGTATCTGCTGCATGACCTTTCGCATGACCTCGAGATCGCGGGGCCGCGAAGCGCATTCTAGCTCTCCCATGGCGCGACTTCCGCCGGCGACGGCGCGGGGAAAATCCCAAGAAAAAGGCCCCGGACGCGCCGGGGCCTGGCGGGGAAGCCGTTTCCGGATCAGACGACGCTCGCCGGCTCCTCGGCGAAGATGAGGCGCATCTTCTCGGCCTCGTCGATGTCCACCGTGACCTTACCGCCGTGGGCGAGCCGGCCGAACAGCAGCTCGTCGGCGAGCACCGAGCGGATCGAGTCCTGGATCAGCCGCGCCATCGGCCGCGCGCCCATCTGCGGGTCGAAGCCCTTCTTCGCCAGGTACTCGCGCAGCGGCTTGGTGAAGGTCGCCTCGACTTTCTTCTCCTCGAGCTGCTGCTCGAGCTGCATCAGGAACTTGTCCACGACGCGCAGGATGATCTCGCGGTCGAGCGCGTTGAAGGAGATGATCGCGTCCAGCCGGTTGCGGAACTCCGGCGTGAACATGCGCTTGATCTCGGCCATCTCGTCGCCCACCTGCGTGGAGGTCGTGAAGCCCATGCTGCTCTTGGACAGCTCGGCCGCTCCCGCGTTGGTGGTCATGACGATGGCCACGTTGCGGAAGTCGGCCTTGCGCCCGTTGTTGTCGGTCAGCGTCCCGTGGTCCATCACCTGCAGCATGATGTTGAAAACGTCGGGATGCGCCTTCTCGATTTCATCCAGGAGCAGCACCGAGTACGGGTGTTTGGTGATCTGCTCGGTGAGGAGCCCGCCCTGGTCGAAACCGATGTATCCGGGGGGCGCGCCGATCAGGCGCGAGACCGCGTGGCGCTCCATGTACTCGGACATGTCGAAGCGGATCAGCTCCACGCCCATGGTGTAGGCGAGCTGGCGCGCTACCTCGGTTTTGCCCACGCCCGTGGGTCCCGAGAACAGAAAGCAGCCGATCGGCTTCTGCGGATTGCCGAGGCCGCTCCGCGCCATCTTGATCGCGCCGGCGAGCGCGTCGATCGCCTTGTCCTGGCCGAATACCGTCGCCTTCAGGTCGCGATCGAGGTTCTTCAGCGCGTCGCGATCGTCGCTCGACACGGACTGGGGCGGAATGCGCGCGATCTTGGCTACGATGTCCTCGATCTCGTGCTTGCCGATGATGCGCTTCTGGCGCGCCTTCGGCAGGATCTTCTGCGCCGCGCCCGCCTCGTCGATCACGTCGATCGCCTTGTCGGGGAGGTGCCGGTCGTTGATGAAGCGCGCCGACAGCTCGGCCGCGGCGGTCAGGGCGGAGGGCAGGTACTTCACGCCGTGGTGCGCCTCGAAGCGCGACTTGAGTCCCTTCAGGATCAGGATCGTCTCCGGAACCGAGGGCTCGAGCACGTCGATCTTCTGGAAGCGGCGCGAGAGCGCGTGGTCCTTCTCGAATACGCCGCGGTATTCCTGGTAGGTCGTCGCGCCTATGCACTTCAGGTTTCCGCTCTGCAGCGCGGGCTTCAGCAGGTTCGACGCGTCGAGCGTGCCGCCGGAGGCGGCGCCCGCTCCGATCAGCGTGTGGATCTCGTCGATGAACAGGATGGCGCTCGGATTATCCACCAGCTGCTTCAGCACCGCTTTCAGCCGCTGCTCGAAGTCGCCGCGGTACTTGGTGCCGGCGAGGAGCGCGCCCATGTCGAGCGCGTAGACGTGGCAGCGCTTCAGGATTTCCGGGACATTGGATTCGACGATGCGCCGGGCGAGGCCCTCGGCGATCGCGGTCTTGCCCACGCCCGCTTCGCCCACCAGCAGCGGGTTGTTCTTGCGCCGGCGGCACAGGGTCTGGATCACGCGCTCGATCTCGCGCTCGCGGCCGATCAGCGGGTCGATCTTGCCCGAGATGGCGAGCGAATTGAGATTGAGGGTGTAGTTCTCCAGCGCGCCCCCGGGCGAGGCCTCCTGCTCGGTTTCGGTCTCGTGTTCGGACTTCGACGCCGCGGCCTGGGGCACCTTGGTGATGCCATGCGAGATGAAGTTCACGACGTCGAGGCGCGTGACGCCTTTCTGATGCAGGAAGTACACGGCGTGCGAGTCCTTCTCGCCGAATATCGCCACCAGTACGTTGGCGCCGGTGACCTCTTTGCGGCCCGAGGATTGCACGTGGAGTATCGCCCGCTGGATCACCCGCTGAAAACCGAGGGTGGGCTGGGTGTCGACGTCCTCGCCGGACAGGATGGGCGTGTGCTCGGTGACGAACTCGGTGAGGAGCTTTCTCAGCTCGTCGATGTCGGCGGCGCACGCGCGCAGGACTTCGGAGGCCGACGGATTGTCGAGCAACGCGAGCAGGAGGTGCTCCACGGTGATGAATTCGTGGCGCTTCTGCCGCGCCTCCATGAAGGCCATGTGGAGGCTTACTTCGAGTTCCTGCGCGATCATGTCACATCTCTTCCATTACGCACTGCAACGGATGTTGGTGCTGCTTGGCGTACGACTTTACCTGTTCTACCTTGGTCGCCGCAACATCCTTCGGGTACACCCCGCACACCCCGATGCCTTCCCGGTGCACCTTGAGCATGACCTGCGTCGCTTTCTCCCGGCTCAGAGCGAAGAATTTCTGCAGCACCACGACCACGAAATCCATAGGTGTGTAGTCGTCGTTCAACAGCAGCACCTTGAACATGGGCGGCTGCTTGACCCTGGCTTTCTTCGATTCCAGTACCGCTTCGTCACGCTGCCTGGTCGCCATGCCCGAAAGTGCTGTTAATTCCGCGCCTCGATTGATATTCTCACCGAAATCCGGAATTTATCAAGTGGTTATTTCACGGCACGCGGGCACCATACTTGACTTCCCATGGCAAATGGCCTAGAAAGCCCATGGATGTTTGGCTTCAAGCGTTTTCGCTGTACCGGCCTGGTTCGTACGCGATCTTGAAACTCAAACAGCGTGCGGGCGCGATTCCCGCTTGTTTTGTCTCACTTTCACTCGAGGTAGGTGTATGGCAACGGGAACGGTGAAGTGGTTCAATGACGCCAAGGGCTATGGATTCATTACGCCCGACGACGGCAGCGAAGATCTGTTCGCCCACTTCTCGGCCATCCAGATGAGCGGCTTCAAGACCCTCAAGGAAGGCCAGAAGGTGTCGTTCGAGGTGACCCAGGGCCCCAAGGGCAAGCAGGCCTCGAACATCCAGTCCTCTTCCTGATCGCGCCGCCGGCCGGGTTTCATCCCGCCATCGGCGGCAGTTGCGCACCACCCAGACAAAAGCCCACAAGACCTGCCGGTCCGGTGGGCTTTCTTCGTTTGCGGCCGCTGACGCAGCCGCGGGCGGACGTGTGACGCCTTACTTCCCGCCCCACGGCTTGATCGCTTCCTTCAACTTGTTGTAGCCCTCGATGTAGCGCGGCCGCTTGCCGCCGTAGATCTTGTCGAACGTCGCGAGTTGCGCGTCGAGCCAGCCTGCGAGCTCCTTGTTGCCCGGATTCGCCGCCTTGTAGGCGTCGTTGATGAGCACGAAGTGGATGCGCGGGTCGTAGGGCTGCTTCTCGCCGCCGACCGTCTCGTCGCCCGCCAGCAGCCGCAGCAGCATCGCGTCGGCCGAGCCCAGCGTCTGCTCGAAAATCGGCTCGCCCTCCATGCGGTACATGACGCTGGTCATGTCCTTGCCGTTGGTCATGGTGAAGCCCATCTCCTTCCACAGCTTGTTCATGTCGGTGCCGGCCTTCACGTGGTCGAGGATCTTCTGCCCCCAGCCGCGCAGCACGTCGGGCGCGTCGGCCATCAGGTCGGTGAGCCGGTCGCCGTCGAGGTCTGTCGCGTACACGATGGCCTTGCGCTGCTGGTACATGTCGTGCAGCAGGATCCCGAAGTTGGTGTCAGCGATGTGCTCGTTGATCTCCCCGCCCCAGCTTTCCATCCCGGCCTTGAAGTCCTTCGGGAGCAGCGCGACGATTCCGTCGACGTTCGCCTTGTGCTCGGCGTAGGCGTCGACGGCGTATTGCCGGTTCAGCTTGAACTTCGTTCCCTGCAGCAGCCAGCGGAGGATGCCGGCGTTTACGGCATCTTCCTGCGCCTGCGTAGGCTTGGTCGCGACGCGACCGACCTGGCCCGTCTCGTGGACCAGCTTGAGGAACAGGCGTACCGCGTACGCCATGCGCACGCCCGGGGTGTTCATCTCCGAATGGATGTTGCCGGTCGCCTTGTCTACCTGGAATTTCTTGCCGTCCTGCGAGTACGGCAGCCCGGGCATGAAGCGCACGTTGGTGATCGTGCCGTAGGGACGGACGTTGCAATAGACGCCGGCCGCCGTGCGCAGCGGCGCGTTGGCGGACTTGCCCATGACCACGACCTTCCTGCCGTTGTCGTTGACCATGGCGTCGCCGGCGGTGGACCACTTGATGCATGTCGCGTCGAGCTTGCCGAACCACTCGAGCGATTTCAACTTCGTGTCGTGCCGGTACTGCGCCATCATCGGCACGCCCAGGAACGGCAGGCCCAGCACGTCGAGCGCCATCAGCGTGCCGTTGAGGGCGAACATGTCGGTAAGGGCGTGCGCGACCGGCTTCACGCCGCCGTGGGCGTTGCCGCCTTCCCAGATCACCGCGTCGGAAATTCCACGCGGCTGGACCGTGGAGCGCTTCAGCACCCCGTCCAGGTACTTGAACACATCGCCGCTTTGTTCCTCCTGGGCGATCTTCAACAGGTCGAGTTTGTCGGTCATGACGCAGTTCTCCGTATGGCGGGCCGGTTCGGCTGAGGGCCGGGATTATAGCAAGGCTCTCCGGGTTCCCGTTCCGCCGGCAGTCCCGGCACGGTCCGTGCATTGCTTTTTGCCGCACTGCACCCAAGGCAGTACGGTGCAGTGAATCAGCTCGCTTTCACTGTGTCTATGTATTTCATCTGGACTCAGTCCAGAACTATGTATAATGCACTGCAGCATAGAGGGCGAGGCTAAATTTCATATTGCGGGAGCGGGGGCAGCCCTCTTGCCCGACTCCGCGGGAAAGCACTCATGAGCCGCTCAGCCACCCTGCCTCCAGGTGTTGAAGTTTCCGGTCGGATCTCGCCGCGGTTTGCCGAAATCCTGACGACCCCGGCGCTCTCCTTCGCCGCGAAGCTCGCGCGCAAGTTCGAGCCGCGCCGGCGTGAGCTGATGGCGGCCCGCACCGCGCGCCAGACGAAATTCGATTCGGGACAGCTGCCCGATTTCCTCCCCGAGACCGCGCACATACGCGAATCCAGCTGGACTGTCGCGCCCGCTCCCCGGGACCTGCAGGATCGCCGCGTCGAGATCACCGGACCGACCGACCGCAAGATGGTGATCAACGCGCTCAATTCGGGCGCCAATGTGTTCATGGCGGATTTCGAGGATTCGAACACCCCGACCTGGAGCAACATGATCGAAGGGCAGGCGAACCTGCGCGATGCGGTGAACCGCACCATCGAGCATACCAGCCCCGAGGGCAACCGCTACCGGCTGAACGAGAAGTCCGCGACGCTCATCGTGCGCCCGCGCGGCTGGCACCTCCTGGAAGAGCACGTTCTCGTCGACGGAGCGCCGATTGCCGGAGCGATCTTCGACTTCGCCCTCTACTTCTTTCACAACGCGAAGGCGCTGCTCTCGCGCGGCAGCGGCCCTTACTTCTACCTGCCGAAACTGGAAAGCCACCTCGAGGCGCGGCTGTGGAACGACGTCTTCGTGGCGGCCCAGCGCGAGCTCGGCATCCCGCAGGGCACCATCAAGGCCACCGTGCTGATCGAAACCGTGCTCGCGGCGTTCGAGATGGACGAGATACTGCACGAGCTGCGCGAGCACTCGGCCGGCCTCAACATCGGGCGCTGGGACTACATCTTCAGCTGCATCAAGAAATTCCGCTCCCGGACCGATTTCTGCCTGGCCGATCGCGCCCAGGTGACGATGACAGCGCCGTTCATGCGCGCCTACGCGCTGCTGCTCGTCAGGACCTGCCACCGCCGCAGTACCTTCGCGATGGGCGGCATGGCGGCCCAGATACCCATCAAGGGCGACCGCGCGGCCAACGCAGCCGCGATCGAGAAAGTGCGCCAGGACAAGATCCGCGAGGCGACCGACGGCTGCGACGGCACCTGGGTCGCGCATCCCGGGCTGGTGGAGGTGGCGCGAGCGGTCTTCGACCATTACATGCCGGCGCCGAACCAGATATCCAGGAAGCGCGACGACGTCAGGATCACGGCGCGGAGTCTCCTCGACTTCCAGCCGGAGCGTCCGATCACCGAGGCGGGATTGCGGAACAACATCAGCATCGGAATTCAATACCTGGGCTCGTGGCTTGCCGGGAACGGCTGCGTGCCGGTATTCAATCTGATGGAAGACGCTGCGACGGCCGAGATATCGCGCTCGCAGATCTGGCAGTGGATCAGGAGCCCCAAGGGCGTCCTGGCGGACGGACGCAAGGTCACCCGGGAGATGGTCGGGAAGCTGTTGCCCGAAGAACTCGCCCGGGTGCGTGCGCTGCTGGGCGACGCCGGCTTCAGCGCGGGAGAGTACGAGGCAGCGGCGCGGCTCTTCGAAGAGATCATCACCGCCGATGACTACGTCGAGTTTCTGACTCTGCCGGGATGCGAATGGCTGATGCGCCATTCCGCGGAGCTGGCGACGGCCTGAAGCCCGCGCGTCTGCTCGATCGCTCTTCCGTGCACGGGAAAGGCAGGGCTTCGACCCTGCCTTTTTCTTCTAATCCGTGGCCCGTGACACGGGCCGAAGTACAATAACGCGCACCATGGTCTGGAAACCCAACGTCACGGTCGCAGCGGTGGCCGAGCGCGACGGCCGCTTCCTGCTGATCGAAGAGGAGACCACCCGCGGGCGCCTCTTCAACCAGCCCGCGGGCCATCTCGAGTCCGGGGAGTCGCTGCTCGAGGCCGTAGTGCGGGAGGCGCTGGAGGAGAGCGCATACTCGTTCGCGCCGACCGCCCTCGTCGGTATCTACCAGTACCGCTCCGGCGCAGAAGGCGTCACCTACCTGCGCTTTGCCTTCGCGGGCGAGATCACGGGTCACGATCCCCGGCGCGCGCTCGACACCGGCATCGTGCGCGCCGTGTGGCTGGCGCCCGACGAGATCCGGCGCGACTCCGCCCGCCACCGTTCGCCGCTCGTGATGCGCTGCATCGACGACTACGTCGCGGGACAGCGGTATCCGCTGTCGGTGGTGTACCACCAACCCGCCTAGGCCTTCCATGCCCGGACAGCGCGTCGTCGTCGGCATGTCGGGAGGCGTGGACTCGTCCGTCGCCGCCCTGCTGCTCAAGGAGCAGGGATACGAAGTCTCCGGTCTCTTCATGAAGAACTGGGAAGACGACGACACCGACGAATACTGCGCGTCGCGGGAGGATCTCGTCGACGCCGTCGCCGTGGCCGACAGGATCGGCATCGATATCGACGTCGTGAATTTTTCCGCCGAGTACAAGGAGCGCGTGTTCGACGGATTTCTCCGCGATTACCGGGCCGGGCGCACGCCCAATCCCGACGTACTGTGCAACGCCGAGATCAAGTTCCGGGCCTTTCTCGACCACGCTCTCTCGCTCGGCGCGGACCGTATCGCGACCGGCCATTACGCCCAGGTGCGTGAAGTCGACGGCCTTTACCAGCTGCTCAAGGCGGAGGACGGCACGAAGGATCAAAGCTATTTTCTCTATCGCCTCGACCAGGGCCAGCTCGCGAGAACGCTCTTCCCGCTCGGCGGCATCTACAAGCGCGACGCCCGGGAGATAGCCCGGCGCGCGGGACTCCCGAACCACGACAAGAAGGACTCGACCGGCATCTGCTTCGTCGGCGAGCGGCCGTTTCGCGAGTTTCTCAACCGCTATCTGCCCGAAAGCCCGGGGGAGATACGCACGCCGGAAGGGGAAGTGATCGGCAGCCACCCGGGACTCATGTTCTACACCGTCGGGCAGCGCCAGGGACTGGGCATCGGCGGCCAGCGCGGCGGAGGTGGCGAGCCCTGGTACGTCGCGGGCAAGGACCTCGCACACAACCGGCTGATCGTGGTGCAGGGTCACGACCATCCCGCCCTCCACAGCGAGCACCTGAGCGCAAGCAGCCTGAGCTGGGTGAGCGGCTTCGCGCCTCACTGCAACTGGGTCTATGCGGGGAAGACGCGCTACCGCCAGAAGGACGCGCCGTGCAGCCTGGCGGCGGTGGACGCGAGCCGTTGCGAAGTGGAGTTCGCGGAGCCGCAATGGGCGGTGACGCCCGGCCAGTCGGTCGTGATCTACGAGAGCCGGGTGTGCCTCGGCGGCGGCATCATCGAGGGATAAGTCGGAAGGCGGAAGTAAGCGGTTGGGACTCGGCAGTCGCAGGTCTGGCGTCCGCGACATGGTCGGCGCCAGGGACAAGTCGATAGAGCAACATCAGGACAGTGAAGAACCGATATGCTCTCTACCGCGGAAAAATGACGTCGCAGGTCCTCTCGACTCAACAGGAACCGCAGCCATTCCCAGAGCGCGCCGCACTCTGCAGGACTGGTCCCTCGGCTTTCGCTAGCTGGTCACCAGCTACCGATCACTTCAGAAAGACCTCTACATTATCGATCAGCCGCGAGCGGCCGAGGCGCGCCGCAGCGAGCACGACCAGCTCGTGGTCATCCGCTTCCGGCGGCTGCAGGTCCGCCTGCCTGCGCACCGTCACGTAGTCGGGATGCCAGCCGTGGTCCGCGAGCTGCGACATGCAATGCAGCTCGATGCGCTGGTAGTCGCGCGCCCCGCCCACGATCTCGGTGTAGGCCTGCCGCAGCAGGCGGTAGAGGCGCGGCGCCTCCCTGCGCTCCTTCGCTGACAGGTAGGCGTTTCTCGACGACAGCGCCAGGCCGTCCTGCGCGCGCACGGTTTCCGCCGGGATGATCTCTATCGGCAGCGCGAACTGGCGCACCATGTCGCGCAGCACCAGGTACTGCTGGTAGTCCTTCTTGCCGAAAATCGCCGAGTGCGGCATGACGAGGTTGAAAAGCTTCAGGACCACGGTGGCGACGCCGCGGAAATGCCCCGGCCGGTGCGCGCCCTCCAGTATGTGCTGGAGATCGGAGGGCTCGACCACGAAGGTCTGGGGCTCCGGGTAGATCACGCTCTCGTCGGGCGTGAACACGACGTCGACGCCGGCCTCCTTCAGGCGCTCGCTGTCCTGCTCCAGCGTGCGCGGATAGCGATCGAAGTCCTCGCGCGGACCGAACTGCAGCCGGTTCACGAATATGCTCACCACCGTGCACGCGGCGCGGGGCTTGGCGATCCTGATCAACTGGATGTGGCCGTCGTGCAGATGGCCCATCGTCGGCACGAAGACGTTGTTCGGCTCCTGCTGCAGCCGCCGGCGCAGGCGGGAGACGGAATGGATGATGTCCATCGGCCGCGCTTCGCGCTAGTGACCCGTGACCCGCGACCTGTGACCCGTCGCAATCATCGCTGCGCTCAGGCCGAGAACGAATGTTCGAGGCCGGGAAAGGCCTTGCCCCTTACTTCCTTCACGTAGAGCTCCACGGCGCCCTGCACCGTGCCGGCGAGACGGAGGTAGTTCTTGACGAACTTGGCTTTCCTGCCGGGAAAAATGTCCAGCATGTCGTAGAGCACGAGCACCTGCCCCGAGCAGTCGACGCCGGCGCCTATGCCTATGGTCGGGATCTTCAGCGCCTGGGTGACCTCGGCGGCGAGGGGGGCGGGTATCGCCTCGAGCACGAGCATCCCGGCCCCCACCTGCTCGAGCTGCTTTGCTTCCCGCAGCAGCTGCTGGGCCGCGGTTTCTCCCTTGCCCTGTACCTTGTAGCCGCCGAGTTGATGCACCGACTGCGGCGTCAGCCCCAGGTGTCCGCACACCGGCACCCCGCGGTCGGTGAGGAACTCCACCGTCTCCAGCATGGGCCGGCCGCCCTCGATCTTGACCATGTGGGCCCCGGCCGCCATGACGGCGGCGGCGTTGCGCAGCGTTTCCTGCGGCGATATCTGGAACGTGGAGAAAGGCATGTCGCCCACGATGAAGGCGCGCTTCGAGCCGCGGGCGACGCACTCGGTGTGATACACGATGTCGCGCAGGGTCACCGGCAGCGTGGACTCGTGCCCCTGCAGCACGTTGCCCAGGGAATCGCCGATGAGCAGCGTGTCCACGCCGCCTTCCTCGAGCACGGCGGCGAAGCTCGCGTCGTAGCAGGTGAGCATCGCTATCTTGATGCCGTCCTGTCCCATCTTCTGAAGCGTGCTGAGCGTGATTCGCATGATCCCTCAATTCTACGTGCCGAGGCTGAAGAACTCGCGCGGGCCGCGCAGCGCGCTTATGCGCCGCAACAATAAATCAAAATCCCCCGGCTGATCAATAAAGTTGAGATTGTCGGAGTTGACTATCAGCAGCGGGGCCGCATCGTAGCGGTAGAAGAACCGCGCGTACGCCTCCGCGAGCCGTACCAGGTACTCGTCCGGGATGCCGCGCTCGTAGGTGACACCCCGCCGGCGCACCCGCTCGACCAGCGTTTCGGGAGAGGCTTGCAGGTAGATCACCAGGTCGGGCACGGGCGCGCGCGGCCGCGCCTGCGCGGATACCTGCTCGTAGAGCGCAAACTCGTCGTCGTTCAGGTTGATCCGCGCGAACAAGGCATCCTTCTCGAACAGGAAATCGGCCACCGTGAGCCGCGCGAAGAGATCGGGCTGGGAGAGCGCGCGGGCGTGATTGGCGCGCTGGAACAGAAAATACAGCTGCGCCGGGAGCGCGTAGCGCGCCCGGTCCTGGTAGAAACCCGGCAGGAACGGATTGGAATCGGGATCCTCCAGCAGGGCCGCCCCTCCCGCACGCTCGCTCAACACGCGCGCGAGGCTCGTCTTCCCGGCGCCGATGGGGCCCTCGACGACGATATAGCGGTACTTGTCAGGCAGCTTTGCGCTCACAACCTCACCATGCCGGACGTATCCACCGTCTTCACGAGGTCGGCGACGCGGCCCACGCCCGGCACCACGGCGTCGGGCGCGATCTCCAGGATCGGAACCAGCACGAAGGCTCGCTCGGCGAGGCGGGGATGGGGAACGATCAGATCCGGCTCCCGGATCGTGCGGTCACCGTAAAGCGCCAGATCGAGGTCGAGCGTGCGCGGCCCGTTCGGCACGGTGCGCGCCCGGCCGTGCGCGCGCTCGATACCGAGCAGTCTCTCGAGCAGCTCGTGCGGCGCGAGCGCGGTCTCGATCATGGCCACGGCGTTGACGAATTCGGGCTGGTCGAGAAATCCCACGGGCGGGTTGCGGTAGAGCGAGGACGTCCGCGCGAGCCGCGTCTGCGGCAACGCCGCCACGCTCGAAAGCCCGCTGCGGATCTGCGCCACCGGGTCGTCGAGATTGCTGCCGAGCGCTACAAAAGCAGCGATGAGTGATGAGTGATGAGTGATGAGTGGCTCCCGCCTACCGCCTTTCGCCTTCCGAGGCCGGGGCGCGTCCCCACAAACCGGAGTCCCTGCTCCGCCCCTCGACGCGCTACCCTTCCACCGTGGGCGCCGCTGCGCCTTCGCCGCCTGCCCGACTGCCGCCACTGCGCCGCCGCCTGCGCCGCCTGCGCCCTTTGCCCGGCACCGCACCCTCGCGCACCAGCATCTCGCCGCGCTCGGCTTCCCCGGCGCGCTGGAAGCGCGTCCACCACTCTCCGATCTCCGGCGCAATCTCTCCGCTTTCGCAGCGCAGTTGCAGAAAATCGTAGCCGGCGCGAAAGCGCGGATGCTCCAGCAGCCGCCACGGACGCTTGCCGAAGCGCTGCTCGAACCGCGGCTGCATGACCCAGATCTCCGTCATGTCCGCGCTGAAGCGGTGCGGAATGGCGAGCTTCTCGCGCTGCACCTGCAGCACCCGGTCGATCGCGCCGTACAGCGCGGGTATGGTGTGCTCCCCTTTCTTCTCGTTGTTCTTCCACGCGACGACGACCTCGTGCCACAGGAGCGAGGCAAAGAGAAACCCGGGCGATACCGTCTTGCCGGCCAGCACGCGCTCGTCGGTGCTCTTCAGCGCGAGCATGACGAAGCGCTCGCCGAGCGGCTGCTCCATGATGACGTCGAGCAGCGGCAGGACGCCGTGGTGCAGTCCCTCCTTGCGCAACTGCGGCACGCACTTCAAGGCGTGCCCGGACAGCAGGAGCTTCAGCATTTCGTCCATGAGCCGGGACGGCGGCACGTTGGCCAGCAGCCCGGAGAGGCGCCGTATCGGAGCGCGCGTGCGCGCATCGATCTCGAGCCCGCGGCTGGCGGCAAACCGCACCGCCCGCAGCAGGCGGATCGGGTCCTCCCGGAAGCGCTGCTCGGCATCGCCGATGAGGCGCAGCCTGCGCTTCTTCAGATCGGCGACCCCGCCGTGGTAGTCCCAGATCTCCTGCGAAGCCGGATCGTAGAAGAGCGCGTTCACGGTGAGGTCGCGTCGCGTCGCGTCCTGCTCCTGCGTGCCGAACACGTTGTCGCGCAGAATGCGCCCGTGGTCGTCCACACCGCGATCCTCGCCTTCGCCGACGGCGTTGGGCCCGCGGAAAGTGGACACCTCGACCGTCTCCGCACCGCACATCACGTGGACCAGGCGGAAGCGGCGGCCGATGACCCGGGAGCGGCGGAAGAGCGCCCGCACCTCCTCCGGCGTCGCATCGGTGGCGATGTCGAAGTCCTTCGGCCTGCCCCCGAGCAGCAGATCGCGAACGGCGCCGCCGACGACGAACGCGGCGTAGCCGTGGCTCTGCAACGTCTGGGTCGTGCGCAAGGCGCAGGGGCTGATCGCGTCCCGGGCAATGTTGTGCTTGCCGTGGGGGATGATCTTCGGTTGCGCGGCCCTGAAAAAGCGGCCGGAGAAGACCTTGCCGAGGAAGCGGGTGATCATCTAGAAAAGGTTACGGTCGCCAACTGAGAGTATACCCACTCGACCCTGAACCCTGACCACCGGACAGCGGCCTCCGAGAGGCAATCGGACATTCAATTGCAATCATGTCGGCCGCTCTGCGCGTCACCCGGGGGTGCCGCTGCGACTCGGTGTGCGCAGCAGGGTGCGGGAGCAGCGAGCAGGCCTGGCAAGTGGAAGCACATGCGACGCAGCGGCTCCGCGTCCCGTCCCGCACCACCGTTCCGGAGACCGAGGCCGGGCCGCATCCCCGGAAACCGGGGCCCCTGCTCCGCCCCCTCGACGCGCCTGCTCACTGGTCACCAAGACTTATGACAGGCCACCCCAGCCGCTCCGCGTGCGCGCGCAACGTCTCATCCGGATCGACGGCCACCGGGTGGGTGACACGGGAGAGCAGCGGCAGGTCGTTCAGGGAGTCGCTGTAGAACCACGACTCGGAGAACGAGGCGAGCGTCCTCCCCCGCGCCGCAAGCCACGTTTCCAGGCGCTCGACCTTGCCTTCGCGAAAGCAGGGTGTGCCCGAGACCGCGCCCGTGAACTCGCCGCCGCGCTCCTCGGGCTCGGTCGCAATCAACTCCGGTATTCCGAACGCGGCGGCGATCGGGCCGGTGACGAAGGTGTTGGTCGCGGAGATCAGGACGCGGAGATCGCCAGCGTGGCGCGCCACGAGCGCCCGCGCCGCCGGCCGCATGATGGGCAGGATCTTGCGCGACATGAACTCGCGGTGCCACGCGTCGAGCACGGTGCGCGGATGGCGCGACAGAGGCTTCAGCTGAAAGTCGAGAAACTCGCGGATGTCGAGCATGCCCGCCTTGTACTGCTCGTAGAACGCCTGGTTGCGGGCCTCGTACACCTCGCGGTCCAGCACCCCCTGCTCGATCAGGAATTGCGCCCATTCGAAGTCGCTGTCTCCGGCGAGCAGCGTGTTGTCGAGATCGAAGAGAGCCAGGCGCCCG
>Ga0075428_100003983_pt1 | contig 16204 bp, 14 predicted proteins | sample RhiMetdeltSRZDD2_FD_75291 | JGI IMG/M metagenome (GOLD analysis project Ga0075428, IMG submission 75291) | Populus rhizosphere microbial communities from Tennessee, USA - Rhizosphere MetaG P. deltoides SRZDD2 | ecosystem: Host-associated > Plants > Roots > Rhizosphere > Soil | place: USA... | reverse complement strand
TGGACCCGTCGCTTCGCGGGCCAGAGTCGCGGCATCGTCCTCCTGCGTGAGGAGACGGACGTCGAGCCCACGCTCCCGTGCCGCAGCGGCGAGCTCCTCCGCGGACGGGCTCTGGTCCCCCGACCGCGGGTTTATCAGGAGAAGACCGCTAGACAGCGCCTTCGATGGCGTGCAGCGTCCAGGCCGGCCCGATCCGCACCAGGTGACCGTCAGGGTCGGCGAGGTCGTAGACCTCGGTGCCGAAGCGCGTCCTCGTCACCCTGCCGGCGATCCCGTGAGTCTCGAGCCGCTCCACCTCGCCTTCGATCTCGTCCGCGGCGAGCTCCAGCCGGACCGCCCCGCCCACCTCACGGCCGCGATCGGGATCCCACGTCAGCACAAGGAACGTCTGCTGCTCGAGGACGAAGAAGGCGCTGTGCGCGTTCTCACCCTCGTCGTACGCTGCCGCGGGCCCGTAGCCGAGCAGGCGCGAGTAGAAGTCGGTCGACTGGTCGAGGTCGGTGACGTACAGGTGCACCGCCGTGACGAGCCCGGTCACTTCGCCTTCTTCTCCGCCGCGCGCCGGCGGTCACGCTCCTTCTTCTTGCGCTGGCGATCGTTTCGCCACCGCTTTAGAGGCCGAGATCCGCGTCCCATCAGGCCTGGGAGCTTATAGAGTTGCCCGCCGTGCCGCTCGACCCCAGCCGCACCGTCGACGAGCTGAACGAACTTCGAGAGCTCACCGGCGACGAGGAAGGCGCCCAGCGCGTCGCGTGGTCGGACACCTGGGTCCGCGCACGCGAATGGCTCTCCGGAAAGCTCGAGCCGCTGGGCGTCGAGGAGGAGACCGACGAGGCCGGGAACCAGTGGTTCACCCTCGGAGGCGCATCCGACCGCGCGCTCCTGATCGGCGGGCACATCGACTCCGTTCCGAACGGCGGCTGGCTGGACGGAGCGCTCAACGTCCTCGCGGGAGTCGAGGTGCTGCGCCGGATTGCGGACGAGGGGCGACCGCCCTTCACTGTCCGCCTGGTCAATTGGGCGGACGAGGAGGGAGCGCGCTTCGGCCGGAGCCTCTTCGGATCCAGCGCGGCCGCGGGCTCGATGGCCGACCAGGACGAGCTCAGGGGCCGCCGCGACGCGGACGGCAATCCGCTTCCGGACGCGCTCGCGCGCCACGGAGTCGACCTCGACGCGGCCGTGAACGCGCGCAGCCAGCTGGAGAACGCCGCCGCCTACCTCGAGCTCCACATCGAGCAAGGGCCGGTGCTCGAGTCGATGGACCTGCCGCTCGGCGTCGTCCTCGGCACGTTCGGAGTCGAGCGGCACGAGATCACCTTCCGCGGGCAGGCCGCGCACGCGGGCTCGACGCCGATGGACAAGCGCCGCGACGCTCTCGCCGGGGCGGCGAAGCTCGCGCTGGAGATCCGCGAGATCGCCAGGCACACGGGCGAAGGCGCCGTCTGCACGATGGGGAGCTGCGTGACGCGGCCCGGGATCGTCACCTCGGTCGTCGAGACCTGCACCGTGCTCCTCGACCAGCGGCACCTGGACGCGACCAAGCTCGCTGCGATGCTCGGCGAGGCGAGGGAGGCGAGCGAGCGCTTCGCCGCCGAGGAAGACGTCGAGGTCGAGTGGGAGAAGGTCTGGAGCATCGAGCCGATCCTCTTCGACTCCGAGCTCATCGAGCTCGCCGACGAGGCCGTGCGCGAGGTCGCCGGCACGTCGCACCAGCTCCCGAGCGGGCCGCTCCACGACGCGGCCGAGGTCTCGCGCGCGGGAATCCCCACCGTGATGCTCTTCGTCCAGAGCCTCCGCGGCCTCTCGCACACGAAGCTCGAGGACACGAAGCCGGAGCACCTCGAGCAGTCGGTCGAGGCGCTCGACCGGCTGGCATCCAAGACGCTAGCGCGCCTGGGGACCTAACCCTTCCTTCGGCGGAGGCTGCTGGCGAGTGTCCGGGGAAGGCGCCGCCGCGACGTCGCGAGAGCCTCACGCAGTGCCACAGTCGCAGCCGGCCCGTGGACGCCGCCCCCGTGCCCGCACAGGATGTGCTCCGGCTCGAGCTCCCCGAGATCGCGCGGCGGGCGGAGCCGAAGGAGCGGGTGGACGCCGATGGCCTCGCCGGGCGCCGTGAAGTAGCCGACAGCCCCGAGGGCGTCCGCCACGACCAGCACGCGCCGCTCGGGCTCCCAGAAGGCGACCTCCTTCCAGACGCGGTTCCAGACGATGCGGACGAGCCCGCCGGCCCCGCCATGAGCGTCCAGCTCCATCTGTAGATGCGGAACGCCGAGCCGGGCCGCGACGGCCGCCGAATCACGCTCGTGCCGGTCGAGAAGCTGGATGACCGCCCCGGGCTCGCCGAGGGCGCGAATCCGCTCGTCGATTCCGGGCATGTCGACGGGGTCGAAGACGAGGACATCACCGCGAACCTCGAGCGCATGCGACGTCCGCTCGAGGAAACCGGGCTCGGTCCAGCCGAAGCCACCCTCGAACTCGTCGCAGAGCGAGAGGCTCAACCGCCGAGGAAGGTCTCGTACAGCAGAAACACGTTCAGGCAGATGATGACCGCCGCGATCGCCCACGCGGCGATCGAGGTGAGACGCGTGTTCACGAGCGACCCCATGAGGTTGCGCCGACTCGTGAAGATGACGAGCGGAACGAGGGCGAACGGGATCCCGAACGAGAGAACGACCTGGCTGAGCACGAGCGCGCGGCTGGGATCGACGCCGATCGCCAGGATGATCAGCGCCGGTAAGAGTGTGATCGCGCGCCTGAGGAAGAGCGGGATCTGCCGCTGGATGAATCCCTGCATGACGACCTGGCCCGACATCGTGCCGATCGAAGACGAGGAGAAGCCCGACGCGAGCAGGGCGACCCCGAAGAGGGCGGCCGCGCCGCCGCCCAGCTCCGTGTCGAAGCTCGCGTAGGCGTCCTCGATGGACTCGATCCCGAGCCCGAAGAAGACCGCCGCCGCGATCGTGAGCATCGAGAGATTGACGAAGCCGGCGATCGTCATAGCGATGATCACGTCGATCCGCTCGAATCGCTGGATGCGCTTCTTCTCCGTCTCGTCCCGGCCGACGACGCGGTTCTGGGTCAGGGCCGAATGGAGGTAGACGACGTGCGGCATGACAGTCGCGCCCAGGATCCCGGCCGCAAGCAGGATCGACTCGGAGCCCTCGAATCCTGGGACGAAGATGTGCTTGACGGTTTCCCCAGGGCTCGGCTTCGCGAGGAAGACCTCGAACGCGAAGGCGACGACGATGACGCCGACGAGGCCCGCGATCACCGCTTCCAGGCGCCGGAAGCCGTAGCGCTGCAGAGCGAGGATCCCGAACGCGCCTGCACCGGCGAGAAGTCCGGCCGGGAAGAGGGGCATGCCGAACAGGAGGTTGAGCCCGAGCGCCGCGCCGAGCACCTCGGCGAGATCTGTCGCCATGGCGATCGCCTCGGCTTGGACCCAGAGGCCGAAGGAGACGGGCTTACGAAAGTTGTCGCGGCACGTCTCCGGAAGGTTCCGGCCCGTCGCGATTCCCAGCTTCGCGGAGAGCGTCTGCACGAGCATGGCCATCAGATTCGCGGAGACGACCACCCAGCAGAGCAGGTAGCCGTACTTCGCACCGCCGGCGATGTTCGTCGCGAAGTTGCCCGGGTCGATGTAGGCGACGGCGGCGATGAAGGCCGGGCCGAGGAAGGGCCAGAGCCCGCGGAGGCCCTTGCTCTCGCCCGAAAGCGAAGCCTGGGCGGCCCGAAGCGTCGCTGCCTCGCCGGGAAGGACGCTTTCCACGTCTAGGTCGTCGCTGTGGGGCCGTTCCACGGCTTCGGGTTCTCGAGTGTCGGTCATCACAAATCTAGGTTTAGACGCATCGAAATCTTAGACGGACTCCGGGCTGAACGGCAATCAACCCCCCGAAGGGGTGATACCTCGGCCGCATCGCTCGCCGATAGTCGGAACAGGGCGGAATCCCTCGCCCAACAAGTGAACTGCGGCCTATGAGCACTCCGTTGCGAGAACGTCCTGACGCCCCCCTTGGAACCCTGATCTTCCGCGCTGGACTCCTGCCCGCGGAAACGATCGAAAACGCGCTCGAAGAGGGCGTGAAGACGGGTCGGAGGCTCGGCGAGATCCTCATCGAGCGCGGCCTTTTGCAGGAAGAGGACCTCACGCGTCTCCTCGCCGGCCAGAAGGGGCTTCCGTTCGTCAACCTGCGCACCGAGCCGATCGATCCCGAGGCGACGAGGCTCCTGAGCGAGGATCAGGCGCGGCTCTTCAGCGCGCTGCCGATCCGCTTCGAGGAGGGCCTCCCGCTCGTCGCGGTCGCCGACCCGACGAACGACGTCCTCAACCGGAACATCCGCGAGGCCCTCGGCCAGGACGTGCGCTTCGTCGTCGCGGGTCGGACCGAGCTCAACGAAGTGATCGGCGAGGCGTATTCCGGAGCTCTCCGCGCCGCAAACCCCGCCCCCGAGCCTGCGATCGAGGCCACGCCCGAGCCCGAGCTCGACGCGACCCCGCTGCGTGTCGACACCAGCGTTCCGCCCGCGGCCGAGGAGCCTTCACTTCCCGCCTACGAGCCCGAGCCTCAGCCCGAACCGGAGCCGGAGCCGGAGCCGGAAGCAGCGCCCGATCCCGAGCCGGTCTTCGAGACGCCCCAACCGGAGCCGGAAGCAGCGCCCGATCCCGAGCCGGTCTTCCAGACGCCCGAGCCGGAACCCACCTTTGAGGCACCCGAGCCGGAGCCCACTTTCGAGGCGCCCGAGCCGAAGCCCGTCTTCGAGGCGCCCGTAGACGACGCCGCGCCCGCCGTCGAAACGGAGCCCGGCCCCCAGCCCGAGCCGGAGCCCGTGCTCGAGCCCGCCGCGACGTTCGACACGCCCGCACCGGCCACGGAGTTCGAGCCGCCGGCGCCAGCCTACGAAGCGCCGTCCACACCTGAGCCGGTCGCGCCTCTCGCCACCGAGCCGGTCGCGCCCCAGTCCCTCCCGGACACGAACGGCCTGGTGCCCCACGATCTCGAGGACGACCTCCTGCCTCCGGAGCCCGCCGCTCCCGTCGCCGACCCGGTTCCCGCCGAGACCGCGCCCGAGGAACCGGCGCCCGCGGCCCTGAACGGATCGGGCTTCACCGTCTTTGTCCGGCTGACGAGCGGCGAGCGCCTCACGGTCTCCGATTGCGCCGACATCGGCGAGGCGAAGGGCTACGCCAAGGCGCTCACGAAGCAGCTCGGCACGACCGACCCGGACGACTGGCCTTTCGTGAACGGGCGCTTCCTCAAGCCCGACACGATCATCTCCGTCGACATCGAAGCCAGCTAGCCGGGCAAAAGCGGCGACGATGGGTGCGTCGCCAACCCGCGGCGCTCCGCGAGCGCCTCGAGCACGATGACCGTGTCCGCGACCGGTATGTCCTCGAGATATGCCTCCCGGGCCTCGAAAGAAGCGAGCACCGCCGCGCAACCGACCGCGTAGGCTCCCGCATCCCCGGCCGCCAGGCCCGCAATCGCTTCCGCGACCGGAGCCGGGAACGCATCCTCGTCCGCGGCCCGGAGGATCTCGGCGAGCTCCGCTGCCGGCCGATCCTCCCCCAGGACGAGCCGGGCGAGCGCCGCGGCGTAGGCACCGATCGGCGAGTCGCCCGCGGCGGGATCCTGTTCGAGTGCCCAGCGAGCATCCGCCTCGGCGCCCTCCCAGTCCTCGGCGAGGATCCGCGACTTGAGCGCGCCGATGAGCCTTCCCCAGCTTGCCGGAGGCGCGTCGGGCCAGCTCTCCCGGTAGCGCTCCGCCGACCGCGCGAACCAACCCGCCGCCTCAGCGGCTCGGCCCTGCATGAGCCGGGCGAGCCCGGCCCCACCTGCGGCCATCGCGGCGCGGACCAGCTGCTTCTGTTTGGGATCCGGCTCGGCCGGCATGCGCGCGAGAGCGTCGGCGTAGCGCGCTTCCTCCCGCTCGGCGTGCTCCTCCCAGGCCACGCGCGGAGCCTAGCTCCGCAACGGCCGAGGTTCCCCTTTTCGGGGGAAGGCGGCAAGCGGATTGCCACCGACAATTGTCATAGCCGTTGACGCTCCGGGAGCCCCGCCGCCGCAGTCGGGGCTCCCCTTCGTTAAGCGGCGGCTAACGTCCACTTCGGCCCTTGTCGGGATCGAGGGAAAGAGTGAGAATGCCGGACGTGCGGACAAGCGTCCTCGTTCGAGGGGTTGCGATGTCAACAAAAGGCGCCGTAATAGAGGAAGAAAGGTGGCGGGAAGCGAACTCCCCGCCACCGCGGTGAAGCATCACACTATGGGCGATCTACCACCAGGGAGTACCAGCGACCAGAGCCGCAAGTGTCCCAAGCCCAGCGCAAAGCGCCATCAGCTTGAGTCGCATGGAGCCGTCCTTTCTCGAACGATTGACAGCTCCTGGGCCCCAGGAATTTGACAACGTGAGGTTATAACAGGTCCCGGATGCCAAGACAAAAGTCAACTCACGTCGACAGCCCCGCCGCTGTAGGCGAGCGACTGAAGGTCGCCCGCGAGAAGGCGGGCCTCAGCCAGCGCCAGCTCTCGTTCCCGGGCTGCTCGCCCGCGTACATCTCGCGCATCGAGTCGGGCGACCGCATCCCCTCCCTCCAGCTGCTGCGCGAGCTCGGGCGCCGGCTCAGCGTTTCCGAGGATTACTTGGCGACCGGCTCCGACGTTCGAGGGGACAGAGGCGGAGCTCTCGTCGAGGCCGAGGTTGCGCTCCGCCTGAACGAGCTCGACGAGGCCGAGCGCCTCTACTCGTCGCTTCTCGAGGGCGCGCCGCCGGCTCTCCGCGCCGAAGGACTCGCCGGGTTGGGTCAGGTCGCGTTCCGCCGCGGCGAGCCGAGGACGGCGATACCCCTCTTCGAGGAGGCGCTGGCCGTTTTTGGCAAAGACGAGACGGGTCATCCCGATCTGGCCGACAGCCTCGGGCGCTCATACGCAATGGTCGGAGAGCTCGAATCCGCGATCGGCGTCTTCGAGCGCTACCGCGAATCCGCAGCTCGACGGGACGATTCCTTCCAGACGATCCAGTTCTCCGTGCTTCTCGCACACGCGTTGATCGACAGCGGGAACCTCGGTCGCGCCGAGGAGCTCCTCGGCTCCGCGCTCGCGCTCGGCAGCGGCCTCGAGAGCCCGAGTGTCCGCGCACAGCTTTACTGGTCGCAGTCCCGGCTCCACGCTGAGCGCGGTGACCCCGTCACTGCGGCGCGATTCGCCCGCAGCGCGCTCGAGATACTGCGCCTGACGGAGGACACGTATCGCACGGCGCGGGCGCATCAGCTGCTTGCTCATCTCGAGCTCGACCGGGGGAACGCGCAGGAGGCCCTCGCCCTGCTCGAAGAGGGCTGGCCGCTCCTGGAGGCGAGCGCCAACGGCCTCGAACGGGCGCAGTACCGCCTCGAGGAAGCGCGAGCGCTCGCCCGGCTCGGCCGAAGCGAAGAGGCGGCTGCGCTCGCGATGCAGATCTCCGGGCTGATCGCGGACGCGCATCCCGAGGACGCTGCGCGGAGCTACTCCGTCCTCGCGGGAGTCTTCGACGACCTCGGCGACCGCGGTCGGGCGCGGGAGCTCTACGAACTCGCCGCCGAGCTCCTCGAACCGCGCAACCCGAACCGTTTCCTCGTCGACGTCTACTCGCACCTCGCCGACATCGCCGAGTCGGAAGGGCGCAAGGAAGAGGCTTACGCGCTGATGAAGAAGGCCGTGGGTATGCAGAAGGCAGTGGCAGAGGCCACGCCGTCCTAGGCCCGCAAACGCCGAACTAGGGTATATTCCGACTAGCCGCGCGCACATTGACGCGCCGGCATCCTCGTTTCATCTTGCAGCGCACCTCGCGCTGCACCCTATGCACGAAGCAATAGACCAACGGACCCTTCCTGTGGTGGAAGCGGACGGCTTGGCCGCCGCAGCCCGTCGCGCGGAAGCGTGGGCGGGCGAGCCCTTCCTCAGGCCCGACGAAGACGCAGCCGAGGCGCTCGCGGAGGGCCGCGCGCGACGTCGAGCCCTCGACGACGCCCTCGCCGAGATTGAAGCGGGCCGGCGCACGCCCTCGCCCTCCTGGAAGGTCCGCTACGCGCTCATGCTCGGTCTCGAGCGTGAGCTGACCGATCATCCGCCCCGCCTTGCGTCCGGCACGGAGCTCCGCCGGCACCAGATCGACGCGCTCGCCGGGATGCTCACCGAGCTGATCGCGCGTCACGAGGAGGAGGCCGAAAACGGGAACGGGAACGGGAACGGCCATGCCGTCGAGGAGTCCGAGGACGACGAGGAGGCCGAAAACGACGACCTGGAGGACGAAGAGGGCGAGCTCGACAAGCAGGACGACCCAGGCGCCGTGCGCCGCTTCCGCTTCCGCCATCCGACGGCATCGGGCAAGACGATCGCCGCGTCCGGGTTCGTCGAGGCGGCGCGCACGATGGGAGTCCTCATCCTCACGCACCGCCGGCTCCTCGTTCAGCAGTTCACGCGCGACCTGACTACTGAGGGCTACGCGGACCGGCTTCGCCCGGCGATCGAGGACGGGCAAGAGCCGCTCCACGGCAACCCGATCACAATCCAGACGTACGCGTGGTTTGCACGCCACGTCGACTCGATCTCGAAGGGCGCCTACCAGCTCGTCATCTGCGACGAGGCGCACACGGCTCTCGGCGAGAAGACCAGCTCGGCGATCCGCCGCTTCGCCGATCCGATCTACATCGGCATGACGGCAACCGAGCAGCTGATCGCGAAACAGGTGTCGGACGTCTTCCCCGCCTCGGTGGACGATCTTCCACTCGCAGATGCCGCGCGGCGCGGCCTCATCGCCCCGCTCCGCTGCCTGCGCGTGCCGCCCGCCGCGGCCGTCGCGTCGGTGCCGATCGTCGGCGGCGACTACGACCAGGACATCCTGGCCCGCGTTCTCGACCACTCGGTGATCAACCAGGCCGCTGCGAGCCTCTACCGCGACCGCTTCGGCGAGACGCCGGGGATCGTCTACGCCGCCGGCGTCGAGCACGCCTACAACCTCGCGCGCGAGTTCCGCGCCGCGGGCCTGAAGGCGGAGGCCGTGAGCGGCAAGACGCCGCCCCTCAAGCTGGCCGAGACACTCGCCGCCTACGAGCGCGGAGAGATCAACATCCTGATCAACGCAATGCTGCTCGCAGAGGGCTGGAACTCACCCCGCGCGACGGTCTGCATGCATCTCGCGCCGACCGCGAGCCGTCGCGTCTACCAGCAGCGCATCGGCCGGATCATGCGGATGCATCCGCGCAAGGAGGCCGGCGTCGTCGTCGACTTCGTGCCGGACGCGGCGACCCACAACGAGCGCACGATCACCCTCCACTCGCTGCTCGACTCGGACTTCTACCGGCCGGGCGCACGGGTGACCCCGGCGCCGCGCAGGCGCGTCCAGCGGCGCGCCCGCCGCAAGCTCTCTCCGGCTCCGTGGCTCGTCCCGGTCACGCCGGACGTGCGCCGCCGCGTCGCGGTGATCACACGGGAGTGGGAGCGCGTGGACCCCAGCAGGCTCGCGGACGACGAGCAACTCCTCTGGGCGCGGATCGCCGGCCGCCAGCTCCGCTTCGAAGAGCGCCAGCACTTCGCCGAGAAGCTCGCCAAGGCCTCCCGCGAATGCCGCGAGGCCTTCCTGATGAGCTGCGCCGCCGAGAACCCGAACCGGCGGCTGCGCCTCTCGGCCCTCGGCGACCGGGTCGCCGTGACCGTCGACCGCGCGAGTTTCGACGACCTCGTCACGATGATCACCTCGGCGCCGACGTGGGAGAAGGACCGCGTGCAGGGCGTCCGCATCCTGCTGCGGGCCATCGGCGAGGGGAAGGTGGACGCACCGGAGGAGATCCTCTCCCGCTGGACCTGGCGGCTCGCCCGCGCCACGCGCAAGCTCCAGGACCGGCGTGCCGGCTCGGACCTGCCGGAGGCGAAGCGCCTCCTCGGCGCGCTGACGAACTCACGCGGGCACCGGCACGAGGAGAACGCGGCGCGGCTCGTCAACGTCGCGCTCGAGCAGCCGATCCACGTGGCCGTCGCGCTGCTCGCGTCCGCGGAGGCCTACACGCCCACCGCACAGCAGCTCGTCGACCGTATGCGCGAGCGGCTCGGGACGATTCAGGAGGTCGCGAACGCGCTGGCGGACAACCTGCCGGCCCCGAAGCAGCATTCCGGCAAGTCTCGGCGTCGCCGGCGCAAGCGGAAGCAGAAGGCAGAGCAGCAGAAGGCGCAGCAGCAGAGGGCGGAGAAGGACAAGGCGCCGAGTGCAAAGGGCGCCGAGCCCGAGAAGAAGAAGGCCGAGAAGCCCAAGCCCAGCGCCGAGCCGGCCGCCGCGGCCGTCCAGACCGACTAGGCCCCGTCCTCTTCTTCGTCTTCCTCGGCGCGGCGCGCCTCGTGCTCGCGCAGAAAACGCGTCAGCTCCGCGGCGAGCGAGTCTCCTGAGGGAACGTCGAGCTCGTCCCCGAGCGCATCGCGTCGCGCCTCGAGCTCCTGGACGTAGGCCTCGGTCTCTTCGTCGGCCGAGACAGCCTCGCTGACCTGCTGCTCGTAGGCCGCCGAGGCGCGCTCGAGGTCTCCGAGGTCGAACTCCGTGCCGAGGAGGCCTGCCAGCCGCTCGCAGAGCGCGAGTGCGGCCCGCGGGCTCGCGGCGAGCGAGGCGTAGTGGGGAACCGCGGCCCAGAGGCTCGCGGATGGGAGGTCGGCGCTCCGGCAGGAGTCGTGGAGGATGCCGACGATCCCGGTCGGCCCCTCGTAGCGCGAGGCGGCGAGGCCGAGCTCCTCGACGAGCTTCTGATCGCTGGCCGAGCCCGTGACGGGTGCCGGGCGCGTGTGCGGCACGTCGGCGAGGAGGGCACCGAGAGTGACGACGAGCTCCACGTCGAGGTCCCCCGCGAGCTCCACGATCTCCTCGCAAAAAGTGCGCCATCGGAGGTTGGGCTCGATTCCGAGCATGAGCACGGCATCGCGGTCGGCTCCCGGAATGGGAGCGTGGTAGAAGACCGTGTCGGGCCAGTCGATCCGGCGCGTGATCCCGTCCTCGAGCGCGACGTGCGGACGCGTGGCCTGGAAGTCGTAGAACTCCTCGGGGTCGATGTTCGCGAAGCGCCGCGCCTCCCACGCCTGGGCGAGGAAGCTCGTCGCGAGCGAGGCGCCCTGCGCGCCGTCGTTCCAACCCCGAAAAGCTCCCACGAGCACGGCGCGGCGAAGGGTCGGGCGCCGCTCGATGCGGAGATGGCTACCGATCTACGGAGTCTACGGCAGTACCGGCCGCGATCTGAGCAAAAGCCTGGCGGCGAGCCCGACGACACCCACCCACACCGCGGTCGCGAACGTCACGTGCACGAGCACGAGGGGCCAGGGCAGGTGCTCGCGCCACTGGATGTCCCCGATCGTCATCTGCACGAGCAGGAGCACGAGAACGCCCACCGCGAACATGAGATCGCCGCGCGCCTCCGTCCGGTGCCAGAGAAGCGAGGCGACGATGCCGACGAAGGCGATTGAGAAGATCCCCGTGGCGCCCACGTGAAGGTGGAGCGCGTCCGGGAGGAGCCCGTAGCGCTTGATCTTTTCGCCGCCTGAGTGCGGGCCGGCGGCCGTGACGAGAGTCCCCGTGACGATGAGGGCGAGCGCGCTTGGCACGAGGACGACGGCGAGCCAGTTGGCCGCGAGCGGCGGATGCTTGACGACCCCGCGCACGAAGTCGTGCGCGCCGAGGGCAACGACGACCGCCACACCGAGCGCGAGCAGGGAGAGGAGGAAATGGGCCATGACGATCAGTGGATGGAGCTCCACCAGCACGGTGATCCCGCCGAGGACGCCCTGGAGGAGGACGGTCACCGGTAGCGCCCACGCGGCCCAGAGAAGCCAGCGCGGAAGCCGCTCGACGCGCGTCGCGCCGATCGCGGCCACAAGGGTGACGAGACCGACGACGAAACCGACTCCGCGATTGCCGTACTCGACGAGCGCGTGGAAGTTCTTCTCCGGGAGGAAGGACGAGCCGCAGCGCGGCCAGTTGTCACAACCGAGCCCTGAGCCGGTGAGGCGCACAGTCGCGCCCGAGACCACTATGAGGAAGAGCGCGGCGAGAGCGACGTAGGAGAGCAGGGCGAAGGTCTCCGCGGAGATGGCGAAGCGTGCCCTGGCGACCTGCGTCGTGTCCGCTTCCATCAGGCCAGGGCCAGGCCGGTTCCCTCTACGACCTGCCCGATGCGGGCGAGCGGAAGCCCGGCGTCCGCAAAGGCTGCCTCGAGCACGGCGCCCTTCTCGGCCGGAAGCGAGATCAGGAGGCCACCGGCCGTCTGCGGGTCGAAACCGAGCGTGCCCAGCTCCTCGGGGAGGCCCTCGATCCGGGCCGCGCCGGCGACGAACTCCCGGTTCCGCAGGTCGCCTCCGGTGCGAAGGCCGCGACGCGCGACGGCCAACGCCCCGGGGAGAGCAGGGAACGAGGCGGGATCGAGGACGATGCACACGCCGCTTCGCTCGGCCATCTCGTGCGCATGGCCGAAGAGGCCGAAGCCGGTCACGTCGGTGACCGCCGACGGCTCGAAGGGACGCACGGTCTCGGCGGCGCGGTCGTTCAGCTCCATCATCGTCGCGACGGCCGCCTGCAGCTCCTCCTCCCCCAGCACCTTCTTCCGCACGCCCGTGAGGACGAGTCCCGTGCCGAGCGGTTTCGTCAGGTACAGGACGTCGCCGGGCCGGGCGCCGTTCTTCCGCCAGATCGCCTCCGGATGCACCGTGCCGACGACGGCGAGGCCGTACTTCGGCTCGTCGTCGCGAATCGTGTGGCCGCCCGCGAGCAGGGCGCCGGCCTCTTCTACCTTGGCCGCCGCCGCGTCGAAGACCGCCCGCACCGATTCGATCGGGAGCTCCTCCGGAAACGCGGCCACGGAGAGCGCCAGGAGCGGCTTCCCTCCCATCGCGAACACGTCGTTCAGTGCATTGACCGCCGCGACTGCTCCGAAGACCGCGGGGTCGTCGACCATCGCCGGGAAGAAGTCCGTCGTGAAGATGAGCGCGCGCTCGTCGTCGAGCCGGTAGACGGCCGCGTCGTCCGCGGGCGAGAGCCCGACGAGCAGGTTCTCCGAATCGGCGGGCGCGAAGCCCGCGAGGAGCTCCTCTAGACGCCCGGCCGCGTACTTGGCCGCGCAGCCTCCTCCGGCTTCGAGACCCGCGAGTCGCGCAGTAGTCTCCACGCGGTGGAGGTTACCCCCCGCACGTTTGGGTGTCAGAGCATGACCGGACGGCTCGAGCGTGTGCTCGTCAAGCCGCCGGCCGCGGGCGCCTGGGCGGCCTGGCGTGCCTACGGCTGGAGAGCGGAGCCCGATCCGGCCCGGCTGGAGGCCGAGCACGACGCGTTCCGCGCGCTCCTCGAGGAGGCAGGCGCCGAGGTCGTCCTCGGCCAGACCGGCGGCAGCTCGAATCCGGACGCCATTTACGCCTACGACCCCGCGCTCGTCGCCGATTCGGGCGCCGTGCTCCTCATGCCCGGCAAGGAAGGACGCCGCCGTGAACCCGAGGAGATGGGCGTCGACTTCATGGAGGCCGGCGTGCCTCTGGCCGGCCAACTGCGCTTCCCAGCGACCGTCGAGGGCGGAGACACCGTCTGGCTCGACGAGGGCACGTTGCTCGTCGGCCGTGGCTACCGGACGAACGACGCCGGCATCCAGAGTCTCCAGGAGCTCCTCCCGGACGTGAAGGTGATCGGCTTCGACCTACCCCACTATCACGGTGCCGGCGAGGTGCTCCACCTCATGTCCTTCCTCTCGCCGCTCGACGTCGACCTGGCTGTCGTCTACCTCCCGCTCATGCCCGTGCGGCTCGTCGAGCTCCTGCGCGAGCGCGGGATCGAGTTCGTGGAAGTGCCGGACGAGGAGTTCGAGTCGATGGGCCCGAACGTGCTCGCCCTCGGCCCGCGGGTCGCCCTCGCGCTCGAAGGCAACGACGAGACGCAGCGGCGCATGGAGGCGGCCGGCGTGAACGTGCGCACCTACAAGGGGGACGAGATCTCGCGCAAGGGCGACGGCGGCCCGACCTGCCTGACGCGCCCGCTCCTGCGCGGCTAGCGAAGCAGGAAACCCGTCCCGAGCTCGTCGCGCTCGTCGAGCACGAACTCGTGCTCGCCCGTCCGGTGCGCGCGTCCCTCGACCTGGGTGACCACCGCGGAGCGATCGGACACCTCGGCGTCGCCGACGACTCGCGCCGAGAAGACCGTCCCGACAATGCTCTCGTGCGCCAGCTCATCGCCGCGCGGGAGCTCCCCGCCCGCATCGAGAAGGGCGAGACGTGCCGACGTCCCGCTTCCGCAGGGCGAGCGGTCGACCTCGCCGTCGGCGAAAACGGTGACGTTCCGCTGGCGGAGCGGCGAGCCCTGGTCGATCCGCTCGAAGAAGATGACGCCGTAGATGTCGCAGAGCTCCGGCTCGAGCGGATGGACGAACTCCTGCCCGGCCTCGAGCTCACGTTTGATCTCGCGGCCGAGCTCGATCAGCCGCGGCAAGGATTCCTTCCGCACGGGAAGGGGCGACTCGACGGACGCGTAGAAGGCACCCCCGAAGGCGACGTCGACGACGAGGCCCGCGGCCTCGAGCGCGCGTGCCTCCACGTAGGAGGGCACGTTCGTGAAGCCGACTCGCTCGACGCGCCCCTCGCGCACCGAGGCGATGGTCTCGAGCCGCCCAGACGGCACGTCCACGACGACCGAGGTCTCCGGCTCGACAGCCGCGATCAAGCGGCTCTCGAGCGCCCAGGTCACCAGCGCGATCGTGCCGTGCCCGCAGGCAGTCGAATAGCCCGCGTTGTGGAAGAAGACGACGCCGAGGTCGGCGCCGTCGTCGTTCGGCTCCGTGACGAAGCAGCCGTACATGTCCGCGTGCCCGCGGGGCTCGTGGACGAGCAGCTTCCGCACATCGTCGAGCCGCTCGAGCGCAAAGCGGCGCTTGTCGAGGATCGTGGCGCCCTCGAGCGGCGCCACACCGCCGGTGACGATGCGAAACGGCTCGCCGGCGGTGTGGTAGTCCGTCGTCTGGACTACGAGGCCGCTTACGGGCCTTTCTCGATCGGGACGTCCACGAGATTGCCCCATTCGGTCCATGAGCCGTCGTAGTTTCGCACCCGCTCGAAGCCGAGCAGCTCGCTGAGGACGAACCACGTGTGCGCGCTGCGCTCGCCGATGCGGCAGTAGGCGGTCACTTCCTTCTCGGAAGTGATGCCCTGGCCGCCGTAGAGCTCGCGGAGCTCGTCGGCCGACTTGAAGGTGCCGTCGTCGCGGACGGCGCTCGCCCACGGGATGGAGACGGCCGAGGGGATGTGTCCCGCGCGCTGGGCGCCCTCCTGCTCGTAGCCGGGCGGCGCGATCAGCTCGCCCGCGTACTCGCCCGGCGAGCGGACGTCGACGAGCCCACGGTCGTCGGCGCCGAGCCATTCACGCACCTGGTCGCGGTAGGCGCGGATGGACTCGTCCCGATCCTGCGCGGAGTAGCCCTTGCCCGCCGGGGACGGCACATCGGTCGTCAGCTCTCGGCCTTCGTCGATCCACTTCTGGCGGCCGCCGTCGAGGATCCGGACATCTCCGTGGCCGTAGACCTTCAGGTACCAGTAGGCATACGCCGCGAACCAGTTGTTCTTGTCCCCGTAGACGACGACGGTGGTGTCGTTTCCGATCCCTAGGCCGCCGAGGAGCTGCTCGAAGGTCTCTCGGTCGACGACGTCGCGCTCGACGGGATCCTGCAGGTCCTCGCGCCAGTGCAGCTTGACGGCGCCCGGGATGTGGCCCTCTTCGTAGAGGTCGGGGTTCTCGTCGACCTCCGCGACGACGATGTTGTCGTCGCCCGCGTGCTCCGCGACCCAGTCGCTCGTGACGAGGACAGGCTTCGCGTATCCGTTCTCTGCCATTGCAACCTCCCGATCACTTCAATTGTTGAAGCGATCCTACACCCTCGTCGCGGCCTCGGCTATTCTCGGTACATGGGGAGCATCGGGGATGTGATGACGGGTGAGATCGTCGCAGTGGCCCCCGAGGACACACTGGGGGAGGCCGCCGAGCGGATGGCCGAGCAGGGCGTCGGCTCAGCCGTCGTCCTCGATTCCGGCCGCCTGATCGGGATCCTCACGGAGCGCGACCTCCTGAAGGCTGTCGCGGGCCGCGTGCACACGAGCGAGGCGCGCGTGCGCGAATGGATGACTGCAGACCCGATCACCGCCTCCGAGGGCGACTCCGCGGACGAGGCGATCAGAAC
>Ga0075428_100003981_pt1 | contig 16208 bp, 8 predicted proteins | sample RhiMetdeltSRZDD2_FD_75291 | JGI IMG/M metagenome (GOLD analysis project Ga0075428, IMG submission 75291) | Populus rhizosphere microbial communities from Tennessee, USA - Rhizosphere MetaG P. deltoides SRZDD2 | ecosystem: Host-associated > Plants > Roots > Rhizosphere > Soil | place: USA... | reverse complement strand
GGGAACTTCAGGCCCAGTTCATTGACTCACCCCAGGACGCGGTAAACGAAGCCGACGACCTCGTGACGCGACTGATCGAAGAGCTTGGTTATTCCCCTGGCAACTACGCCGAACAGGTCGCCCAGCTGTCGGTGGATCATGCGGACACACTGAAGTCCTATCGCGAGGCTCACGAGATCAGCCTGAGTAACCGCCGCGGTGAGGCGACCACCGAACAACTACGTCTGGCTGTGGTGCATTTCCGGGCGCTGGTCGCGAAATTGCTGGGCGAAGAACCCGCAGCATCGCCGCCAGACGAGCCGCACCAGGATTCGCCCCCCGAAACCCTGCAACCACGGACAGGACAAGTGCACGTATGAGCTATGCCCTGAACACTCGCACGAACTCCGACACGCGACCGGCGACCGCCCCCGACGACAAGGAAATCATCGACAAGGAAATCTTCGACGACAAGGAAGTCATCGACGAGATTCAGCGTGGCGATCCGGATGCAACGTTCGGCGAGGCTGAGAGCCGCATCGGTGACCAGGCGCCATCGGATCAGACGTCCGCGGAGGTTCCCACCGATCAGACGCCGGCGGCGGGAGAGGAGCCTGCCGAGCCCGCTGCGATGACCGGCCAGTCGCAGGAGCAGGTGTATCAAGAACGGTTGCCCAGCGACATGACGCCGCCGCCGATGACCAGCATTTGGCCCGAAGAAACAGTCAACCAGATGCGCACGCGCTGGCAGGCAGTGCAGTTGCGTTTCGTCGACGATCCCGCCGCAGTGACCGGCGAAATGCAGACGCTGGTGGGTGAGGCCGTCCAAGCATTGTCCGCGGCGTTAGCCGAGCGGCAGCGCGAGCTGGATTCCTGGAGCCACAGCGGCCACGACACCGAACAGCTGCGGCTTGCTGTGCAACGCTATCGGGACTTCCACGAAATCCTGCTCGGCCACCACCACCCGGATTCAGCCGAGTAGGCCCAGCGAACTTGGGAAGAATCGCCCCGACGGTGGTCTCCGGGGCGATTCTGGATTGGTGTGTGGTTGCAGGGCGGAGTCATTTGACTGATCAGATGAACAGGCTCATCCTGTCCCACGAGCAGACCATGAGGAGCAGGTCCGGCACAACATTGATCCCCGGAGGATCGAGACGATGCCGGAAACGACCAGTATCACAGCCCGAATCCAACAAGTAGCTCCATGGCTGGTGAGGTGTAACCGTAATGTCACGGTGCCGGAGTCAACAGCGGTCGCTTTCTGCGTTTACCCTCCGCTTGCCCAACTTTTTCCTACCGAGCGTGGACTCGGCTGTCACCAGTTCAGCAGCTCGGCCCGCGCCCTGAGTTGCCTGATCACCCGGTGCCGACGGTAAGGGCTCGCCCGGCTGATCACGGGGGAACTTGTCGGGACGAGCGCAGCGGGGCGCCGACGCGGGCGGATCTGCCCCGAAGCCCTTGTCGTAGTTGGATTTTCGTGACTGGGTGGTGGGTCAGCCGGTGATGAGGTGCTCGGCGTCGGTGCGCTGGGTGTGGGCTTGCCAGTAGGTGCGGGCGATATCGTCTGGGTGGGCGTGCGGGATGCCTGGTCCGGGTGGGTTGCCGCCGATGAAGACGTTGATGGCGATGTTGGCGGCGTGGATTCCTTTGTCTGCCAGCACGTTGTGCAGGTTGAGGTTGAGGACCCAGTTGCGCTGGGCGGCCTGTGCGGCGTTGGTGGTGGCCAGCATCGGGTAGAGGTTGATCGCTCCGCCGCCTGTGGTGAATAGCAGCGTTCCGGTGCCGGCGTCGAGCATTGCGGGCAGGACGGTGTTGACGGCGGTGACCGCGCCGTAGAGGAGACTCTCGATTTGGGGCTGGACGTTTTCCACTGTCATGTCGATGGGGTTGACCATTGCCAGGCCGGCGTGCGGCGAGTACTCCAGGACCAAGAAGATTGACCGGACGCTTCTGGCGCAACAGGCCGGTTCGCTGCTGGCGCTGCTGGCAAATCTAGAACCCGCGCTAGGAACAGACGCGGTGATTGCCGCGCTGCAAGAGGCAGCGATGCTGCCAGCAGGGCAGCGCCGCGTCGCCCAGGAAGTGGCACAGCGCCCCGACCTGCTCACCGGACAGGCGGCCAGAGCGGTCACGCCCGGCGTCCTGCGATTCATCGATGCCCTCCGTCGTGCGGGCGCCACCGCGGTGGTGATGCCTTGCTGCCCCCAGCGCGGGCGGCAGCGTTTACTCGGGCGCCCGTTCCAAGGCCTGAGGCTATGCGCAGGCTGCACCCGCAAGGCCGTGGCCATGCTCTGCGGACGCTGCGGCCAGACCCGGCCGCCTGCCCGCCGCAACGATAACGGCAAGCCCATCTGCCAAGCTTGCTGGTGGCGCGACCCGCGCAGCTGGGTCACTTGCACGACCTGCGGCCTCGGGAAGCGGCGCGCAGACGGTGATGAACGGTGCGGTCTCGGTCAGGCCGTAGACCTGGGTCACCTCCCAGCCGAACTCGCCTCCAGCCGCTCGATCGTCGCCGCGGCCGGGGGCGCCCCGGCGGTGACAACCCTTACCCCGCTTGGCACTTCGCCTCTCGGCTCGGCCGGCGCATTGGCCAGTGAGATCAGCACGGTCGGTGCCGCGCACAGCAGGCGGGCACGCTCCTCGCGGATGAGGCGGAACACCTGCGCCGGTTCGACTTTGGGCAGGCATAGATGGGTGCCCGCGGCCGCCGTCACGATCCACGTATAGGTCCACCCGTTGGCGTGGGACATCGGCAGGGTCCACAGGTACCGCTCGCCGACCGCGACCGGCAGGTGCAGCAGCGTCCCGATCATGTTCATCGCCGCATTCTGGTGCGTAATCATCACGCCCTTGGGCCGGGCGGTCGTGCCGCTGGTGTAATTGATCGTCAGCAGGTCCCGCTCGTCGATCTCTGGCGCGGCGAACCCGGCCGCCGTCTGGCTGAGCGCCGACTCGTAGTCAAGCCATCCCTGGCGCCCCGCCCTCCGTCGAAGGCCACGAAGTGGCGCACATCCGGCAGTTCGGAGCGCACCGCGTCGATCACGTCCAGGTAGTCGGCGGTCGCGCAGACCACCACCGCGCCCGAATGGTTGATGATGTACACAAAGTCCCGCGCGGTCAGCCTGTAGTTTGATCGGCACCAGCACCGCGCCCAGCTGCGGCACCGCATAGAACGACTCCAGTTGGGCGTGCGTGTTGGGGGCGATCGTGGCGACCCGCTCCCCCCGGCCCACCGCCAAGTCGTTCTGCAGCACGGCCGACCACCGGTCACACTGGGCGAAGAACTCCTCATACGACAGTCGCAGCTCGCCCTCGACCACGGCCTCACGGGCACCGTGCAACCGCCGGGTCCGGCGGGCGAACTCAAGGGGCGTCAGCGGAATCTCCATGGTGGCCTCCTAGGCGGCGGCACGGACAGATGAACCCTCGCCGATGCTATGGCCCCGCACCCGGATGATCCTACTCGCCCAGGCGCAGCCCCTTCGCGACCGCGAACTCGTAGAAGTCGGTGGAGTCGGACTGCACGCTGCCGTCCTCATGGTCGAGAAAGCTCACCTGCTCGCCGCACACCCCATCGTCGGTGACGAATCCCCACCAGTCACCGGTGCCCACCGGCGCGACCGCCACGAAATCCGGGACGGCATACTCGCCCTTGTTGACCGACAACAGATCCTCGCCGCGGCCGTCGGGTGATTTCGCGGGAAGCAAGTCCACAAATGCGAAGACACCGCCACCGAACACCCGCATGAATCGCTTGTACTTGGCGGGCAGCCGCGTCCCCAGCTCCGACTCCACCATCGCCAGCTCGTCGTCGGTCGCCCTCCAGGAGTCGAAGAGTTTGAATTCCGGGGGGTACCGTTTGCCCGCCCTTTCGGCTTGAAAGGACTCCACCTGGGCTTCAAACTCTTCGAACTCCATGGCCGTCGAATCTCCCTATCGCGCCCGGCCTAACCAGGCCAGTTGTCATACCAGAGGTCAGGTTCGTAATAGCCCCAACCCTGCTCCTGCGATCTGTACCACCAGTGTAGTTGCGTGTCCGCGGTGCGCATATCGGGTGTCACGCCCTGGTTGTGCGGGTTGGGATGCAGCTGGGATCCCGGTCCTCTGTGGACGACCTGGTCCAGTTCGTGGATGGGCGCTCCGGGCATCTGGTCGGCGTGGTGAATCTCCAACCTGTCGCCCAGGTGATTCGGGCGCAATCCATGCGCACCGCGACCGATGTCGCCCCGGGTCCACGGACCCTGAACGCGGATCGGCGGGACGTTCGGGCCCGCACCCGTCGCCGGGAAGCAGGTGCAGTCGACGCCCTCAGGGGTGTCGCCGCAGTTGTGCACCAGGACCGGGGCGCCGTTGGCCAGGACGTAATAGGTGTGGTCGACGGCGACGGTCAGGTTGTTCATCTGCTCGAAGCCGGTGAAGTTGCTGACCGCGACGACCGTGACGATGCCGGTGAGCATGGTCCCGGCCGCGCCCGAGGCGTGCCGCAGGCGGTGTCCCGGCAGCAGCTGCCCCGCGTCGACCCAGGAGTGCGTGGTGTCGTCCCAGAACGGGTGGTGCTGCGTGGTGTTCAGGACGGTAGTCCTGCCGTCCGGTGTCCTGACGGACAGGTCGGTCAGCTCGTTGTCCTGGTTCACGTGAAGCGTAGTGACCGTCCGCGCGCTTGTCTTGCCCGTCTTGGGATCGGTGGCGAGCACCTTGTCCCCGACCTTGATGTCCTTGATCTTCTTGGTCGTGCCGTCGGCCATGACGACCGGCGTGTCCGGGCTGAAGCTGTTCTTGCACGCGTCGGGGAGGCGGTCGGGCGTGTGGTCCCCGGATCTGCCGGCGAGCCTGCCCAGACGCCCGGCTCCCTTGCCGGCCAGCGCCTCGACGAGGGTCGACGCGATGTGGCCGCCGCACTCGGGGGCACGCTCCATCGAGGTGCAGTCCTTGACGAACGGCTCCTTGACCGCGTTCCAGGTCTCCTTCCACCCCTCCTTGGTGGTGTACTGGTGCTTGAGCTGGTCGTTGAGCTCGTCACAGCCGGTCTGGTTGTCGGTGTACTCGCAGCGGAACGAGTCCTTGACGAGGTTGCCGCCGCTCTTGAGGCTGTTCCAGATGTCGCTGCCCGCGGTCTTGAAGAAGCGCTCGGCCGCGCTGGGCTTCTTCTCCTGGTCCGAGGGTGCCGGTGGTGGCGGCGGGGGTGCCGCCCCGGTCGATCCGCCGCCTCCGCCATCGGCCGCGGCGAGCATGTGGCCGTCGGTCTCGATGTAACTGATCGGGTTGCCGCCGGCCAGCGCATACCTGTTCTGGGTCAGCGGATCCATCGCCAGGCCGAGATCGGACAGGGCTCCGGCATACGCGTCCTGTTGCAGGAAGCGTCCCGTCCCCGGGCCGAAGCGGCGCGAGCCCATGTCGTAGTCGGGTTGCGAGGTCGAGGAGGAGGCCGTCCCCGAGTCGGCGCGCTTGCCGCTGAACCGCATCGGGTTCAGTGGCTTGAGGCTGTCGGTGTCGCCCGAGGTGAGCGCCTCACCATCGGTGCTGGGTGCGTCGGCGCCGCCATACGGGGTGTAGCCGTAGGAGGCTTTGACGCTTCCGGCGTCGTCGATGAGCTGGCTGATCGATCCGTGGACGTCCCCGCCGTAGCTGTAGGTGTTCGCGGTCCCGGCGGCGTTGGTGTCGATCATGCCCAGGCGGTGACCGAAGTTGTCGTAGCTGTAGGTCTTGGTCTTCGGGTCGGCGCCGCCGGCCTGCTTCTCCTCGGTCATCAGGCTCGACAAGCCTTGGTAGGTAAAGGTTGTCGTGCGGTCGTTGCCGGTGCTCGTGTGGTCCTCAACCTCGCTGGTGACCCGGTCCATCGCGTCCAGCACGTAGGTGGTCGCGTCGGTCTGGGCGCCGCTGGCATACTGGCGCAGCCCATCGAGGCGGTTGAGCTGGTCGTGGTGGTAGTCAGTGAGCAGGTTGGCGCTCGCGGCTGTACCGGTGGCGGGGTTGCAGTTTGCCGCCGAGCCGCCCGACGTGGTGATGCAGTCGATGTTGCCCCACTCGTCGTACCAGTACTTGCTGTTGACGACACCGTTGGAGGCCACGTCGACCAGCTGCCCGCCCTTGTAGCGCTGGGTGGTGGTCAGCCCGTTGCTGATCTGGGTGGTGACGTTGCCCGCCCGGACCGTGGTGTCGCCGACGAGCAGGCCAGGTTCGTCGAACTTGTAGTCGGTGCTCTTACCGGCCCGCGGCTCGTGGCGCACCAGGCGATCGCGGGCGTCGTAGACGTACTTGGCGTTGCAGGGGTTGCCGGCCACGCAGGTGGTGGCCCCGCTGCCGGTGCCGCGCGTGAGCACATAGTTGTCGGTGGCGCGGTTGCCGTTGACATAGATGTCAGAGTCGTCGAAGTACCCGACGGTGTGCGACTCGGTGACGGCACCCGACCCGTTGGTGGTGGTCAGCTGCTTGAGCTTGCCGTTGTCCGCGTGCGACCAGGTGGTCGTCTGCTTCTTCGGCCACGTCGACACGCTGGAGGTACAGGTGGCCCCGGCCCGGTAGGTGTCGCGCTGCTTCTCCAAACCGTTGGCCCAGTAGGTGTTGACGATGCGGCTGTCGTCCTTGCACAGCGCGTCGACGCCGAGGTCCCGTTGCTCGATCAGCCAGTCGGCGTCGTCGTAGGTCAGCTCGTACCGCCGGGGATCCTTGGTCGTGGTGTTCCCCGCGTCGTTCTCCTGCCCGTTCTCCAGCCGCACCTTGACGTTGCCGTTCACGTCGTAGGTGTAGGTGGTGAAGGTCCACGAGGTGTCGCCGCTCTTACGGCTGCGGGTCTTGGAGATCTGGTCGAAGCCGTCGAAGGTGGACTGCGTCTCGATCGGGCGCTCTCCCCCGCCGGTGACCCCGCCCGTCGCGTTGGCGGTGATCTGGTTGTTGTCGGCGTCGTAGGTGAACGTGATCGGGTGGCCCATTCGGTTGTTGCGGGACTTGGTCTTCCCGTCGAGGAAGTAGTCCCACGTCATCCGGTGCTCGGTGTCCAGCGTGCCCGGCGCGTTCATCAGCTCCGGGGTGCGCTCCTTCTGCCAGCCCTGCGCGGTGTAATCGAAGTGCACCAAGGGGTTGGCCGGGTCGTCGGAGGTGCGGATCCAGCCCGGGTCGAAGTAGCTCATCTCCGTCTTGGCCCCGGCACCGACCAGGTTCGGGTCGGACTGGGTGGTGGGCAGGCTGCTCCAGCGCAGGTTTCCGTTGGGGTCGTAGGAGCTGTGCACATACTGCCGCTCGGACCCGTCGCGGGTGTCGAAGGGCAGCTGCGTCTTGACCAGCCGGTTGAGCGCGTCGTAGCTGTTGACCGTGACGTACTGGTCGTACGGCCCGCTGGGACGGCCCTTGTCCGAGGCTCGCGGCGAGATCAGGCGAATCTTGTTGCCGTTCTTGTCGTACTCGATCCGCGTGGTCAGCATCCGGCCGGTGGAGTCGAAGCGCTCCTGCACCGAGGTGGGGCGGTCGGACTGGTCGTAGCCGAGCTGCACGAAGCTGGTGCGGCCGGTGTCGATGTCGCCCTCGACCGTCTTGACGTTGCCGTCACGGTCACGCGTGATCTTCTGCTTGTGGCCCAACGGGTCGTACTTGAAGGTCATCTGGTGGGCGAGGTCGAAGTCCATCCGCGTGGTGAACGTGCCGGTGTACGGTCCGTCTCCCGGGCACGTGATGGGTGTGAGCCCGGCGCGCGGAGAGGTGACGGAGCGCAGATCGCCCGCCTTGTCGTAGCACATCTGCGTCAGGTGCGTCTGCGCCGCGGTCTTGTCCGTGCCGTACTCGGTCTGGCTGATCACCCGGTCGAGCGGGTCGTAGCCGTACTGGGTGAAGAAGTCGTCGACCGGTCCGCCGGTCTGCATCCCGCGCGGCTTGGTCACGGTCAGGGTGCGCCCGGCCGCGTCGTAGCTGATACCCGTGCGCTCTCCCAACAGGTCGGCGCTGGTGTCCGGTCCCGTAAGCAGCGTCGGCCGGTCCATCGTGTCGAAGACCGCCGTGGTCAACGGCCCGTTGTCGGGGTCGCTGTCGATGGTGCCGTCGTGCGCGGCCATGGACCGCACGGAGTTGTCGTTGGCGTCGAAGTCCACGCTGGACCACAGCACCTGTCCCGGCAGGTTCGCCGTCGACCGCGGGGCGCTCTGCCGGCCGAGCCTGCCGAAGGAGTCGTAGTCGAAGAAGGACTTGAAGCTGCGCTCGGTGACGCCGGTCCCGGTGTAGGAGAAGTGGTTGGGGTCCTGCGTCCAGATGACGTTGCCGTCCAGGTCGTAGCCGACCTGAAGGATGTTGTTGAGCGGGTCGACGACCTTGGAAGCCTGCCCCGACGGGTCATAGGTGGGGAAGGTGGTGGGCGGGTTGCCGTTGGCGTCGTGCACCGCGGAGAGGGTGCCGGCGTTGGGCGTGCCCGGCTGGTTGTAGTCGTAGACGGTCTTCCCGCCGGTCGGGTCGGTGACGATGTGCGGGTTGCCCGGCGTGTCGTACTCGAACAGCCACTGGAAGTCGTTGGTGGGCATGGCGGTGGCCGTGCCCTCCGGCGAGGTGACCGTCTTGAGCAGGCTCAGGTGATTGCCGGTGTCGTTGGTGTCGACCGCGCTCTCGTAATACGTCAGCTCCGTCCTGCGCAGCAACTCATCGACGCGCGTGAGCATGTACCCGTTGTTGTTGTAGGTGTAGCTGGTGACCCGCTGCGGCGTCGCCGACTCGTTGGTGACCTGACTGACCTTGTTGTCGGTGTTCCACTGCACGCCGGTGGTCTCGTTCTTCGGGTTGACGATCGAGGTCACCCGCCCCGAGGTGTCGTAGGAGTACCTGGTGATGCGGCCCATCGGCGCGGTCACCGTGGCCACCCGGGTGGCCGGATCGTAGGCGTAGCTTGTGGTCTGGCCGCCGCGGTCGGTGCGGGACTTGAGCTTCCACCGGTTCAGCGGGTTGTCCTCGTTGGCCCGGAAGTAGGCGAACCGGGTCTCGTTTTCCCGCGGGTCGATCACGCTGTAGAGGCGGGTGGACTGGTTGGCGGTCTTCACATCCGGGGTGAGCCGGGCTGTCTTCCCGGCGGCGTCGTCGGTCCCGATCGCCGGCCCGTCGCCCTTGTTGGTGGTGTAGGTGAAGGTGAACGAGCGCGGCGCCAGGAAGGAACCGTCGGCGTTGACCCCGCCCTCCTGCGTCGGCGTGCCGCCGACCTCGGTGAGCCGCAACAGGTTTCCGTCGTCGTAGTAGAAGAACTTGAGCCTGGTGCCCGAGTGGTCCTTGATTTGCTTGATGTTGCCGCGGACGTGGGCCTTCTTCGCCTCGGCCTTGCTGTAGTACTCGATGGTGAACTGGCGCCCACCGGCGTCGGTCACCGTGATGATGCGTTTCTTCGGCCCGCCCGGGTCCTCGCCGGAAGGCGTGTCCTGGTACGTGTACGTGATCCGGTTGCCGTTGCGGTCCTCCACGCTGGTCGGGAAGCCGTCCTCGTCGTAGAAGTAGGTGACCTTGTCCGGCCTGGTGAGCGCCCACACCCGGTTGATGTCGCCGGGCGGCAGGCTGCGCAGGTAGAGGTTCACGCCCGGCGGCTCGGTCCAGCGGACCACCCCGTCCGTGCCCATGACCCCGTCGAAGTGGTGTGTCGTGCCGTCGCCGTCGGTGATCTCCACAAACCTGCTGGTGGTCCGCCCCGAGATGATGTCGGCCTTGTTGGGGTGGATGTCGATCGGCTCCCCCAGCCGGGACAGGCCGGAGATCGACAGCGAGAAGTTATTGCCGGCGGGGCTGGAGCTGTGGTCCTCCAGCGAGTTGTAGGTCAGGTCCACCATGCTGGACAGACCCCGACCCGGGGCGAAGAACGGCGTCCAGCGCACCAGCATGTCGCCGTTGGCGAGGTTGTTCAGGGTGGACATGCCCGCACCCAGCGGCGCCCCGTCGTACTGGTAGTACCGCTCCAGGCCGAGCTTGGTCGAAAGCGCCTTCGCCACGAGCACCGGGTTGTCGATGGGCGGGTTGCCCTTCGCCGAGAACCAGGTGTTGGTGGTCGGGTCATAAAGGTCGATGCGCAGCCGGAAGGTGCCTTGCGCGGAGCCCGGCGGCAGCGCGGGCGGGTAGATGGTCAGCGGGAACGAGGCGGTGGCGGTCTTGCTGAACGAGTTCGGGAACGCCGTCAGGGACCTGCCCTCGAACAGGATCGCGCCGTTGGGTGCATACCAGCGGTACCAGATCTGCACCGGGCTGCTGGACCAGGAGACCCCGCTGTTGTTGGTGACGTTGACCATCGGGCAGTAGGCGTTGGCCGGGCAGCCCTGAGGCGGTGTGCCGCCGTCGTTCTGCGGCGTGCTTAACAGCGAGCGGTTCAGGGTGCCTCCGGCCGGAACCCCTTCCGGTGGAACGGTTCCACCGGTTGGGTCCTGGATGGGTACCCCCGAAGCGGTGTTTTCCACCATCGCTTGCGGGAACACGTCGTCGGTCGGGTCGTTGCGGACGTTCAGCGTCAGAGTCGCTTTGTACGTCGTGGTGCCGGTGGTGTTGACAGTCAACGACTGCGCCGTGGCGGGAACCACGGTCACCTGGCCGGAGGTGTCGGTGATCGCGGCCGTGAGCAAATGCGCGCCGTTGAAGCTGGGCGCCAGCGCATTGGACGGATCCCACGGCATCGACCACGGCGAGCTGGTGATCGGCTTGCCGACCTGAACCCCGTCGATCAGGAAGGCCACGCTCGCGACACCCACGTCGTCGAGCGGGTTGGCCGACAGCGTCACGGGTCCGGTGATGGTGGCGTTGGGCGCCGGGGCGGTGATGGATCCGCTTGGCGGGGCCGAGTTGTCCACATTGACACTCACCGCCGCCGAGGTGGTCTGGTTGCCGGCGTCATCGGTGGCGCGCACCGTCACCGAGCGGATTCCGCGGGCGGCCCCGGTCGAGTTCCACGTGATCTCATAGGGTGCGCTGTTGTCCTGGCCGACCGGCTGGCCGTCGACGAGGAACTCGACGAGTTCGACGCGACGGTCGTCGGAGGCGGCCGCGGCCAGCCGGACACTCGTGCCGGTGACCACGCTGCCCGGCCCGGGAGCGGACAGCGACGCCTGCGGCGCGTGGACCACGCTGCCGTCGGAGTAGGTGACGGTGAGCTTGGGCCGCTGGGTGATGTCGCTGGTGAAGTCGTCGGTGGCGTAGGCAACCTCGCTGCCGGCCCGCAACGTCTCGTCGGCCGTGCGCAGCATGAACCCGTTGTTCGACGCCGTCCCGCTGACCCACGACTGGACCAGGCCGGTGAGGTTGAAGTCGTGAAGCTGAGGCGATGCACCGCCGGTGATGTCCAGATAGGCCGCCGGGTTCTGGTCGATGTCGCCGCCCTGGGCCGTCCAGTTCTGGCCGGTGTCGGCGTCGTACCAGGTGGCTCCGCCGGAGCATTCGACGCCGTCGTCGCTGTTGCCGATGCCCTCGCTCCACGGCCGGGTGATGCGGTGCGCCTGCACCCGGATCGAGTTGGTGGGCCCCCACTGCCGGTTGAACGTCGCGGTGGCGTTGGCGATGGTGGCACCGGCCGGGATGTCACGCAGGTCGAAGTAGACGGCGGTCCGGAACTTGTACTCGGCCCTGGCACCCACGGTGCCCACGCTGTTCGCACCATAGTTGGCACAGTTAGTCAAGTTGGGCCAGAACCCTATGGGGACGTTGCGGGCCTCTGCGGAGCCGGGTTGCAAAACCTTTCTGGCGGTACCAGCGGGGGGCAGGATCACCGTGCGCTGATTCGACGCCGAGCCGTTGGCCACCACCCGGTAGGTGAAGGTCTTGTCGGGCGCGGCCGTGGTGTCCCGGTACGTGATGGTGCCCCGGTCCTTGAAGGTGGCGAGCAATGTGGCCGCACTGGGAGTGAAGATGTTCGATCCCGGGGCCCGGTGAACCTCGTAGCGGTCGAACGGCGCACCACTCGGACCCGTGTATTGGGACCACGCCAGATCCGCCCCGTTGGAGTGCAGCGTCGCCGGTTCGGCCATGCTCACCGCGTCGCTGGTGTAGGTGATGTCCAACTTGGGCAGTTGCGTCGGTGCGGCGGTGCCGTGAATCCCCGGCGGCACCGGACCGCTGCTGTTGACCACCTCGGTCCGCCGCTTGAGCAGCAACCCGTAGTTGGACAGCGTCCCGGTCGCCCAGCCCCGCACCAACGCCGTCAACGGCCAGGTCATCCACTGCGCCGTCCCCACCTGCGAGGCGGGCAGCGTGTAGGTGCCCGACGCGGTGCTGTCGAAGGCGACCGTGCCCGTGGGCACCCACGCGCTGGTCATCCGGTGCGCGTCGATGACATGGTCCACCCCGCCGCAGTGCGGTGCCCCCACAACGGTGACTATGCAGCTGGTGGTGAAGTAGAGACCCAGCTTCGCGTCGGTGATCTGCGCGTCGACCGGCAGGCCGCTCACGTCGAACTGCACCGCACCCCGCCAGTGGGTGGTGTCGGAGCCGATGAAGATGCCTCCCGAGTTGAACCTGAAGCCGCTGGAGGCGAAGGTGGTGTCCTCCACATTCGGCTGGATGGTCATCGTCGGGTCGTAGTACACCGGGAAACGGCGCCCGGGCGCGCGCAGCCACTGCCCGTCCAACCGCAGCGTCACCACGATGTCCCGGCCGGACTGCTCGACCAGCAGCTGCGGCTTGGCGTCGAGCGCGGGCGCCGCCACATCGCCGTCAAGCGGCGACTCCTGAACCACCGGCGGCTGGATGACGAACACGGGACCGGGCACCGGCGCCACGCTCACCTCGTACGCGCCGTCGGCCCGCGACCGCACCACCGGCGCGGGTCCGCGGTCGTCGGCGCTGAGACGGAACACGTAAGTGTCGGGCGCGTCCGGCCCGGCCAGCTCGATGACCTCCTTCACCCCCGTCGGTATCACCGTGTACGTCAGGTCCGCGCCGGGATAGGCGGAGGCATAGGTGATCCTCGAACCGTCCACGCGCGCCTTCTGTTTCGCGGCGCCCTGCGCGGTCATGCGGAAGGTCCGGTCGCCGATACGGACCTCGGTGAAGTCCGCGTCGGTCGAGTCCTTGAACCGCAGTCCGAACCGGTTGGCCCCGTTGCGCCAGGCATAGCCGTCCTGAGCCGCCGGTTGCAGCTTGGAGTCGATCGGCTGGAACGAGCCGTCCTGCGCGCGGTAGTTCACCGGCGCGGTGTGCACCGTGGTGGTGAGCGAACCGTCCTTGTTCTGCCGGGTTGTCGACGTCGCCGTGTTCCGCTCGGGCAGCGGGCCTTCCTTGACCGCCGGTGGTGCCGCCCCATCCGGACCGTTTCCGCGCCGCAGCAAGGGAATCGCGGATAGCAGCGCCACGACCAACGCGAGCACGGCCACCACGACAACGCCGCGCTGGAGGATAGAAGCCTTGTCCTGTAACGACTTGCGGTTCAAGGACAGGCGGAGGCGGTTTGTGGGCATGCGGAAGCGGTTTAAGGGCGTGCGGAAAAGGTTTGAGGGCATGCGGAAACGGTTTAAGGGCATGCGGAAGCGCAGACGATTCTTCACGGAATCCCCCGTGGTTTCGAAGCGAGCAGGCAGCAGGAAGCGTTGCGGCAGAAGGAATCTACGGCTTGGCGGAGGCTGTGAAGTAAATGAGAGGGGAAGCTTCGTAAGTCGCAAGCCTCGTGCTCGCTTTTGTGTTTGTCAATAGCTATGGACGCCGATATTCGACATTGATGGACGACCCGCGCCGCGACCTCCGGAAACGGCGCAAAGTCGCTGCGTCCCGTGGGTTTCTGTGCGGCAGACTACTGTCCTAAGTGCTCAACGGTGGGCGCAATGGCTGATCCACCAGTGGCGGTGTGGCCGCGACACTTCCGATTGATTGTCCTTGCCAAAGTATCAGTCAATGCTCCGCTGTGCACGGTGGGCGAAGATCGCTACGCTGTGATCGTTTCCCCGGCAACGATCAGATAAGCAACCGTGAGGAGACAGGTGGCCGTCGCTGACTGGTTCCTTGACCCCGCGCAGCGGGGCAACCCCTGGACCCGTATCGACCGGCGCCGCGCCGACGCTCTGGCGTGGACGTCGGGCAACCTCGTGACCCGCTGATCCACGGGCGTCCCTACTTCGCCCGGCTGGTCGAGGTGCTGCGCGGCACCGGCGAGGGCGACATCGTGCTGTTCACCGACTGGCGTGGCGACCCCGATGAGCTTCTCGACGGCCCCGGCACCGCGGTCGCCGACATGCTCAAGGCGGCGGCCGCACGCGGCCGCAAATGGCGACCGGCCAACCGCCGCCCACCAAGCCCTCCACAACGGCGCCCGCATGCGTGAGGCCAACGCCCCAGCCTACGAAGCTGTAGCACTGCACGACGCCGCCCGGCTCGGCGCGGCCACCAAGGCCGCCCAACGCCTCACCGAACTCGCCCAACACCGCGGCACCGTCATCGTCCACTGCAACGCCGAACACACAACCGCACTGGCCAGCCACGACAGCACCACATTGGAACGGGTGTCACAGGAATTCGAAACCATCGGCGCACGCCTGCTCGCCGCCGAAACCGCAGCCGAAGCATCCCACGCCTACTGGCAAGCCGGACGCGCCGACAGCGCCCGCCGCCAGGCAGCCCGCGCAGCGCAACTCGCGGCACAATGCGACAACCCCGCCACCCCCGCCCTACAAGGGCATGAGATGCCCGAACTCACACCACGCCAATGGGAAATCGCCCGACTCGCCGCATCAGGTCTGACCAACCAGCAGATCGCCGAACAGCTCGTAGTGTCAGTCCGAACAGTCCACAACCACTTAAACCAAGCCTACGCAAAGCTTGGCGTGCATGCCCGCGCCCAACTGGCCTCATTACTGCTCTACAGTCCTAACAGGCCGGGCGCGGAGCCGTCAGAATAATAGCTCTGAGCTTCCCCTCTTTTCGGGTTCCCGAAAGGAACGCACCGATTGAGATCGCGTTAGCGAACGCGGCAGTCCGATGACGGAAGGGGATATTCCTACGCCAGAAGCCTCCGACGCTGTAGTCACCCAGATCCATATCCCGCGGCGGGCGCACCCGATCAACACATTCCCCCATCCAGCAGGTCAGGCGTGGGTGCGGCCGTCTTGGCTGTGTGGGCGCAGCTCGGTAATCATGAGGTGGGTCTCTGCTGGCCTAACACTGTCACGAGAATTGCCAGCTGTGTAGGCCCCGATTCGTCGTCCGTGAGGCGGTTCGCTGCCTTGGCCGACGGAAACCTGGTGGCCCGCGGGCCAACGCTTTCGCGGAGCGGTGGGTGAGACGCTGCGCGGCGAGGTCACCGACCGGATGCTCATCTTCGGCGAGCGTCATCTTCGCCATGTCCTGGCCGAGTACGTGAGGCACTACAACGGGTGCCGGCCGCATCAGCCCATGGATCTGTCACCGCCCCGCCCACCAGCCACCGTCATCGGTCTTGCCGAGCAGCACCGGATACGCCGAAGACCGATTCTCGGCGGGCTGATCAACGAGTACGAACGCGCCGCATAGATCATCACGAAGCGGCAGGTCACCGCAGGTACCGGAATTATGAGCCCCTACAGGGCTTGGTAAGCGAATTTGCGGGCCAGCCGATCCGGGGAGTAACACTACACCACATCCACCCCCACCGAGGCGACCAGGTCACGCAGCCGTTCCAGCGCGGGACGGATCAGGGTCGCCCCGGAATGCCCCTCGTCTTCGAACACCCATTCTTCAGGCAGCTCGACGCCCAACTGTGCCATGTGCGCGCGTAGCGCCGCGGTCTGCGAGGCGATCGTCTCGTCTTTGCGCTGCCGGGCCGAGGACACCCGGGCATAGATCGCTACTGTCGTCATTGGACACTCCTTCGTGACCCGCCCGGATACGGACCTTGCGTGGTGGCACCAAAACGGCGTAGGCCGCGGATACATCCGCGGCCGCGTGACGGTCGAACACGAACTCGATCTCCACCCGGCGTTGGCTCATCGTGTTGCACGCCAACGCTTTCGACCCGGCAAACACATCTGCGACGGTCCGGACACCACGGAGACTGAGACAACGGCCATCCCGGCCGCGGCGTCCCGGAACGCCCAAGCCTGCAGCGCAGCCGCAGAACGCCGACCATAACATCAACATACTTACATTAATGTTATTTACTATCTGCGACACGCCGCTCACGCTCCACCCGCCGGTAACGCAGCGTGACCTCGAAGCGGAACAAGTCGAGGGCCTGTTGGTTGTGGTGCAGGGCCTCGGCGGGGCGGCCCCGCCGCTCCCACAGGTAGCCCAGGCCGAGGTGGGTGCGGGCCTGCCCGACCAGGTCACCGGCCTGG
>Ga0075428_100003979_pt1 | contig 16211 bp, 10 predicted proteins | sample RhiMetdeltSRZDD2_FD_75291 | JGI IMG/M metagenome (GOLD analysis project Ga0075428, IMG submission 75291) | Populus rhizosphere microbial communities from Tennessee, USA - Rhizosphere MetaG P. deltoides SRZDD2 | ecosystem: Host-associated > Plants > Roots > Rhizosphere > Soil | place: USA... | reverse complement strand
CGGATCGAGCGACATGATCCAGTCGACCGACGCGAACGTCATCGTGATGACGTAGATCAGAATCCCCGGCGCGCTGACCACTCGGAAGCGTCTCGTGTCGGCGGGGTGGACCGCCACCTCACCGCGGTCCTGACCGACGGACCACCCGTTCAGCAGCCACGACGCCAGCGCCCACAATGCAAAGAACAGTACGGCCCGGGTAATGAAAAACGGCACGTTCAAGTACGGCGCTTTCGCGTGGACGAAGTGTGCCAGGTGTGGATCGACGTCCGGCCGTGCCCACGTATACAGTCGCGGCAACCCGATCACGAGCGGGACGAACAACAGTGCGACGAATGGAAGATTCCGGCTGGCTGCCTCGAATACACGGCGGGCGACAAGTCCCCACTGTCCGCCCGACATGTACTGCACCATCAGCAGCGCCAGCGATCCCATCGTCAGACCGAGACAGAAGAGGAATCCAATCAACCACGATCGGAGGAACTGATCGACGTTGAAGAAGGCGCCAATGACGCCGGCCAACAATCCCCAGAAACCGGCCACGAGTCCCCAGCGCTGCAGTCGCGCCAGCGCCGGGACGTCGGTGGTCACTGCGTGTGTATCCATGCGATCAGTTTTTCCCCGGCGCGTGTTCACCGCCGGACGCCGGCTGTTGCGGCACCTTCGTCGGATCCCCGCCCGGCACGTCGGATGACGGCGCGTGCTGGCTGTACTGCAGCGCGCGAATGTACGCCACGATCGCCCAGCGATCGCGCGGCGCAATCTGCGCCCGGTAGTCCGGCATCACCCCGAAGCCGTTGGTAATGACGTCGTAGAAATAGCCGACGTCGGCTTGCCGAAGCCGATCGATGTGATACGACGGAGGCTGCCTGGCAAAGCCGCGCTGAATCACCATGCCGTTGCCGCCGCCCGTTTTGTCGTGGCAGGGGCTGCAATAAATGTTGTACCGCTCCTCGCCGCGATTCAGCACCGCCTCGTCGATCGGGATCGGGAATTCCTTGACCGTCGCCTTGTCGATCTTCCCGGTGAAGAATGCTTCGTCTTCCTGAAGCGTCCCGCGCGCGACGGTGCCTTCGACCAGCGGCCGCGCGCTCGATCCGTCCGCGAAGAACTCGCTCGGCCTCAGCCCGCGATACTTCGGCTGGTTGTGCATGTCCTGGCGGCACGCGCCCCCAGCGACCAAACACATCGCGAGAACTGCGAGCAAACTCAGACGATTCGGTCTGTATTTATCACTGCGCGTGGGGCCCCACCCCCACGCGCTCTCGCTCGCGGGCGCCGCTTCTCGGCGCTTCCCTCCGGCCGCTCGCTCGGGCCGCAGGCGCTTACTCCTCAACATCACTAACGTCCTTCGCCCCGAGGCTCTGCAGAAACGAGCGCGTCCCCGTGCGATCGAACTTCGGGTCGTCGGCCTCGATCGCCAGATAAAAACGATCCTGGCTTGCGTGTATCGCGAACCGCTCGACATTGAAGACCGGGTGATACGGCATGGGCAGTCCGTTCAAGCCCAACATTCCAAAGACTGCCGCGAACGCGGCAAAGAGGATCGTCAATTCGAAGGTCACGGGAATGAACATCGGCCAGCTCAGATACGGACGGCCGGCAATATTCAGGGGATACGCAATCGCCGACACCCAAGCCTGCAGCCCGAGCCCGGTGCACATTCCGGTGAGTCCGCCCAGCAGAACCAAGAGTCCTACTCGCTTGTCGCGGATGTGCATGACTTCGAACAGGTCGTGAATCGGAAATGGCGAGTACGCCTCGAACTTGCGGTAACCCTCGGCGTAGGTCCGCCGCGCGGCCTCCACGAGCGCCGTCGTGTCGTCGAACTCGGCCATCACGCCGTAAAGCGCCGCAACAGGACGTTTGGTTTCCATGAGTCGAGGCGCTCAGTGCGCCTTCCCTCCCTTCACCTTTGCCGCCGGCACCATCGTCCGCATCTCGAAGATTGAAATCATTGGCAGGACGCGGATGAACAGGAAGAACAGCATGACAAAGAGCCCAATCGTGCCGAAGAACGTCATGATGTCCCACCGCGTCGGCCAGTACCAGCCCCACGACGAGGGCAGGAAATCCCGGTGCAGGCTCGTCACGACGATTTCGAATCGCTCGAGCCACATGCCGACGTTCACGAACATCGAAATGAAGAAGAGCATCGCCGGACTGGTCCGGATACTCTTCTTCCAGAGCAACTGCGGCATCACGATGTTGCACAGAATCAACGCCCAGTAGAACGCCCAGTACGGACCGAACATCCGGTTGTAAATCATGTACTGCTCGTAGGTGTTCGAGCTGTACCAGGCGAAGAAGGCTTCGAAGACGTAGCCGTAGCCGACGATCAGTCCCGTCACGAGCATGACTTTGCCCATGTTCTCGAGGTGCCGCATCGTCAGGAAGTCTTCGAGGTGGTAGAGCACTCGCAACGGAACCGCGAGCGTGAGCACCATCGCGAAGCCCGCGTAGATCGCGCCGGCAACGAAGTAGGGCGGGAAGATCGTCGAGTGCCAGCCGGGAATGATTCCGATCGTGAAGTCGAAGCTCACCACCGTGTGCACGGAAAGGACGAGCGGTGTCGAGAGACCCGCGAGGAGCAGGTAGGCCTCTTCATATCGCTCCCAGTGGCGCGCGGCGCCGCGCCACCCGAGCGATAGCACGCCGAAGAGCCGGCGGATCGGCAGGCTCTTTGCGCGATCGCGGAGCGTCGCCAGGTCGGGTACCAGGCCGACATACCAGAACAGAAGCGACACGGTCAGATACGTCGACACCGCGAAGACGTCCCAGATCAGCGGACTGCGGAACTGCGGCCAGATACCCATCGTGTTCGGGTAGGGCAGCAGCCAATACGCGGCGAGCCACGGACGACCGGTGTGAATCAGCGGGAAGAGACCGGCGCAGACGACAGCGAAGAGTGTCATCGCTTCGGCGAAGCGATTAATCGAGGTCCGCCAATCCTGCTTCAGCAGCAGCAAAATCGCCGAAATGAGCGTGCCGGCGTGGCCGATCCCGATCCACCACACGAAGTTGATGATCGCGAAGCCCCAGCCGATTGGAATGTTGACGCCCCAGATGCCTGTGCCTTTGATGAGCAGCCACGTCACCGCCATCAGCAGCATCATCGACCCCATGAAGCCGACGAAGAGGCCGAAGAACCAGCTGTACGGATGGCGGCGCGTCAGAACGATCCCGGCGATCTGCTCGGTGACCGTCTGGAACGTGTGTCCCGGTTCAATGACCGGCGGCGGCGCGTAAACGGGTTCTGCTTTCATCAGTGTTCAGTCGTCGAGCGCGAAGCGGGCTCGAGCTCCGGATTCGGATTACGCAGCACCGCCAGATATGTCGTCCGCGGGCGCGTGTTCAGGTCCTCCAGCACGCCGTAATTACGCTCCTGAAGCTTCAGCTTGGACACCTGGCTATTCGGGTCGTTGAGATTGCCGAAGACGATCGCGTCCGACGGGCACACCTGCTGGCACGCCGTCAGCACCTCCCCGTCGCGAATGCCGCGATCCTCGCGCTTGGCGTCGATACGCGCCTGATTGATGCGCTGCACGCAGTAGGTGCACTTTTCCATGACGCCGCGGCTTCGCACCGAGACGTCCGGATTCCGCATCGGATACAGACTCTGCGTGTCCCAATCCTGATAGAGGAGGAAATTGAACCGGCGAACCTTGTATGGGCAGTTGTTCGAGCAGTAGCGCGTGCCCACACACCGGTTGTAGACCATGTCGTTCAGGCCTTCGGAACTGTGAGTGGTCGCGGCGACAGGGCAGACCAGTTCGCAGGGAGCGTTCTCGCACTGCATACAGGGAACCGGCTGGTGGTACGCTTCGACGCTGTTGTCGTCGTCGTTCCCAGCAAAATAGTGATCGACGCGAATCCAGTGCATTTCGCGTCCCCTGGCGACCTCTTCTTTGCCAACGATCGGAATGTTGTTCTCCGCTACGCAGGCGATCGTGCACGCACTGCAACCGGTGCACGACCCGATGTCGATTGCCATTCCCCACTTGTATCCCTCGTACTTGTACTCGGGATACATCGTGAGCGTTCGTGGCGGCGTTTCTCCCTGCTCCTCGATGATCTTGGGGTCTTTCCTGTATTCCTCGAGCGTGGCGACGCGAACCGGCGCCCGCCCTTCCATCAGGTGATGTTCCTGCGTGACGGCGAGGGGGTAGCGTTCGCCTGTCTTCGCGATCTCGAGGCCATTGCCGAACCACGGCGCATCGGACGTGCGCAGAAGAAACGCATTGAACGCTTCGGCATTCTTGGGCGCGTTCCCGACGTTGCCCGCCTTTTGTCGCCCATAACCGAAGAACACCGTCACAGATTGCTGCGGATGACCCGGCACGCGGAAGATCGGCATCCGCGCCGTGTTTCCCCGATATTTCAGCTCGATGACGTCGCCGTCCTCGAGGCTGCGCTCACGGGCGAGCTGCGGGCTCACCCAGGCGGTTGCGTCCCAGGTGACTTTCGTCAGCGGCTTCGGCAGTTCCTGAAGCCAACCATTGTTTGAGAAACGCCCATCCCACACCGTGGGATCCGGCCGGAAAATCAACTCGAGTCCGCCCTGTGCGCCGGCTGCGGCCGGCTGCGGTGCAGTCGTTGTCGCTGGCGGCGGCGTAACAGGAGGCGTAGCCGCCTGCGGAGTGGTTGGTGCAGGCGCGCCGGCGGCAGGCACCGCGGCGATGACGCTAAGCGGGGTCGCCGGTCCGCCGTCCGCTATTGCAGTCCCGCGGATGAATCCATCGTGCAGCGCTCGCCGCCAGAACGCATCGAAGTTCTTGAACGGCTGGCCGTCCGCGGAACGGATCGTCCACGGTCCGCCGGCGAACGCCCGCGTCCAGTGGTCCTTGAGAATGGCGTTACCACGGCGATCGGGTTGCGACGTGAATGTCGTGAGAACTTCGACGGCGGAGTGCCCATCGTACAGCGGCGCGATGAGCGGTTGCGTGATCGTGACGGTGCCATCAAACGACCGGGCATCCCCCCAGCTTTCGAGTGGATGCGCTTCGGGCACGTTCCACTGGCAGAGGAAGGCCGTCTCGTCGACGTAGAGCCCGTGGTAAACCGACAGATTGACCTTCTTCAGCTTGTCGGCAAACTTCAGGTCGACGGGAGCGGAGTAGACGGGATTGAGCCCGCCAAGCATCACGAGCACCTCGACCTGACCCGCATCCATGGCGCGAACGAGATCGGCCAAGGATGCTGCATGGTCGGTCGGGCCCGCTTCAACCGATGGACCGTAGGTGACCGTCGATCCCACGTTTCCGAGCGCCTGATTGATCGAGCGCGCAAGCGTGTGAACGGAGGCGGGCTGATAGTCGCCGGCGATAACGAGCGACCGCCCGCGGTGCGCTTGAAGGTCCTTTGAAATGGCGGCAACCCACTTCCCGATCACGCTGGCCGGATCCGTCGCACCGGAGCTAGGACCCGCAGGAGCGGGAGCGCCGACCGCACCGGCGAGCTGACGGCCGAATCCCTCGATCTCGCTCGCTTTCATCGCGAGACGATGATCCGCCTTTGCGCCGGTTAACGTCGGCGTGCTCTCGATCGCATACAGCCGACTCATCTCCTTCCGCTCTTCGGTGATGCGCCGCTGTGTGGCGAAGTCTTTCTGATACCGCACGCTGCCCGCGCCGCAGCTGAGGAAATCGGCGTCGAGCGTCACGACGACGTCGGCTTTGTCGAAGTGATAAATCGGGTCGCCGGCGGCACCTTCTGCAAGGGCAGCCGCTCGCGCGCCGTCGCTCGACGTCGGATCGTACTGATGCCACTTTGCCTGCGGGAAGGCCGCAAGGACGCTGGCCATGACTTCCGCCATCGAGGGGGACGTGATCGGGCCGCTGAGGAATCGCAGTCCGCCTCCCTGACGTCCTTTCTGTTGCGATCCCGCAGACAGCATGGCGCTGAGGAACAGACCCCAGGGCTTGATCTCTCCGCGGTTGGTGATCGCTCTCGCGCGATCCGGATCGTAGAGACCGAGAATGGCGGCCTGGGTGAACGTGTCGGTGGCGCCGAGACTTGCCTGGTGCTCTGGATTCCCTTCGATCTTGGTCGGATGCCCCATATGGCTTTCGACCAAGACGGGTTGGGCAACACCAGAGAACGGGATCGCACTCGCGAAGAACAGTGGACGGCCCGGAACGAGATCCTCAGGCTGCCGGACGTACGGGACGATCTCCTCGGTTGGCTGCTTTGTGCACGCTCCGACCCCCGCCAGCGCCAGCGACGCACTCATTAACTTGAGGAACTGCCGGCGCCCTTTCGGATCGTTCCATTCGGAGGCCTGCTCCGGGAATTCGCGATGCAAATACTCACGAAATTCCGGCGTGTCGGCGAGCTCGCCCAGGCTGCGCCAATACACGCGTCCATGCGAGCCGGCGAGACGGGATTTGATAGAAGCATCCATGCTGTCAGTTTCCAGTTGCCAGTTCCCAGTTGCCAGTTAAGTCAGTGACCGCACCGGTTTTCTCGTCCAGCCTCACTGGAAACTGGAGACTGGAAACTGCCCCACTCACCGATGACACGTCGAACAGCTGGTCAACTGCCCTGGACCTGCGATTTTGTATTCGTTCATCAAGCGTTCGCCGAGCCCGGGATCGTTCGCCGGCCGTTCCCACGCCATGTTGTAGACCTGGTCACGCGGCCGTAGATTCGGTGCCGGATTCCGGTGGCAGTTGACGCACCAATTCATCTGCAGGTTCGCCTGCTGATACATGAGCGGCATCTTGTCGACGCGGCCGTGGCAGGTCGCGCAGCCGACGCCCTTTCTCACGTGAATGCTGTGGTTGAAGTAGACGAAATCTGGGAGATCGTGAACGCGCGTCCAACGAAGAGGTTTGTTATCGCGGAAGCTTGCGCGGACGGGTTCGAGAATTGGCGCGTTGGTCCAAAGCTGCGAATGGCAGTTCATGCACGTCTTGGTGGGAGGAATGTTGGCAAACGCCGATTCCTCGACCGACGTGTGACAGTACCGGCAGTCGATTCCTTCGCCGCCGACGTGGTGGGCGTGGCTGAACTGGAGCGGCTGCTCGACGTACATGTTCTGGTTCGTGTTGTACCCGGATAGGTGAAGCAGTGCGACGCCACCACCAAGGGTGGCAGCGAGGACGATCGCGGCCAGGATACTGAGTCGAGAGTAGATGTTGGTGGTGCGATGAAAGATCTGACTCATCGTGTCGAAACCCGCGCGAGCGAACTCCCAAGAGCCTACTCGAAACCGGGGCGTTTACAGAAGTGAAGACGTTTCCTCGCGCGCCACGATATAGCGCGGCGGGTGGCGTCCGCACCGGCCGCCCTTATAATGTGAAACTTTTCACAATGTTGTCAAATGGTGAGCTTCCAGTGGCCAGCCTCCAGCTTCCAGCGACTTTCATTCGAACGCGGCGCGCGCGATTCCGTCGCCATCGCAGTAACTGATAATCTCTTCGAGCCGTCGAGACCAACGCTGGAAGCTGGTAGCTGGACGCTCGCAACGAATCCATGTCTAACGCCATTTCACTGACCGGCGTCACCAAACAGTTCAACGGCACGCGTGCGGTCGACGATTTGTCGCTGTCGGTGCCGACCGGTTCGATTTACGGCTTCATCGGGCCGAACGGATCCGGAAAGACGACAACGCTCCGGATGATCATGCACATCCTGTTGCCCGATCGCGGTGAGATCGAAGTGTTGGGATCGCGCGATACGGCGGCGGCGCGCGACAAGGTCGGCTATCTGCCGGAGGAGCGCGGACTCTACAAGAAAATGACGATCCGTCGGTTGCTCCGCTACTACGGACGCTTGAAGGGGGCGCCGATATCGGACCTCGATGCGTCGACTGAATATTGGATGCGGCGCATGGAGCTGCCTGGCTTGCTCGATCGCCAGATCGAGACGCTCTCGAAAGGGATGTCGCAGAAGATCCAGTTCGTCGCCGCGGTTGTGGCCAATCCCTCGCTCGTGATCCTCGATGAGCCGTTCTCGGGGCTGGATCCGGTCAACGCACAGGTCCTCAAAGACGCGGTGCTCGAAATTCGCCAGCGTGGTGCGACGGTGGTCTTCAGTACGCACGATATGGCGACCGCCGAGCGCATGTGCGATCGCATCTTTATGATTTTCCGCGGCCGCAAAGTCCTCGACGGCACGCTGGAGAGCATTCAGAGCGAGTACGGTGCCGATACGGTCAGGATCCGCACATCGCATGGCGCCGCCGCACTCGCCGGGATGCCGGACGTGGAAAGCGTCAACGACTTTGGACAACTCCAGGAAGTTCGATTGCAGGGCGATCCGCAGGCGTTTCTGACCCGTCTGGTGGCGCGCGCGACCGTGTATCACTTCGAGGTGACCCGGCCGTCGCTGCAGGACATTTTCGTGCGTATCGCAAAGCCGTAGCCGTCAGAGGCTGTTCTCAACCGGGACAGGCGAACGAGCGCGCGAGCGTGTAGGGGAGTCCGAGGGGCGAAGCCCCTCGGAGTGATTATGCGCAAAGCATTCATCGTCGCTCAGTCGGAGTTCCTCACACTCGTCAGGAGTAAGGCCTTTCTCATCGGTCTGATTCTCATGCCCGTCGTGATGGGTACGTCCATCATGCTCGTGCGGGCGACGAAAGATGCGACCGACATGAAAGATCGCACGTTTGCCGTCGTCGACTACACCGGCGTCGTCGCCGAACCGTTAACGGCGGTGGCGAACATGTACAACGCCGGGACGGCATCGCCACTGGACGCCGTGCTTCCGCGGAAAGGTCCACGGTTCATACCCGTCGAGATCAAACCAACCGGCGCGAACCCTGACGAGCTGAGGGTCGAGCTCTCGAACCGCGTGCGCAAACAGGAATTCTTCGCGTTCGTGGAAGTTCCGGCGGAGATTCTGGATCCAGCGTCCACCGTGGCGATTCGCTACTACTCCGATCATCCGTCCTACAACGCCCTGCCGCAGTGGCTCCGTGCGACGGTCAATGCAGTTGTGCTCAACGAACGGTTTCGCCGGGCGTCGGTCGACCGCGCGCTGGTCGTGCGGTTGACGAAGCAAGCGCCGATCAACGAGCTCGGATTGTTCGAGCGCGGCACTGACGGCGAGATCAAAGCGGCGGAGCAAGTGAATATCGCCCGGGCCTATGGCATTCCGGTCGCGGTGCTTGCGCTGATGTACATCACGATCATGAGCAGCGCGCCGCAGTTGCTGAACAGCGTCATCGAGGAAAAAATGAGCCGCATCAGCGAGGTGCTGATTGGTTCGGTGACGCCATTCGAGCTGATGATGGGAAAACTCGTCGGCGGCGCGGCGGCGTCCATGGTCCTGTCTGCGATCTACATCGCCGGCGGCTTGATCGTCGTCCAGTACTGGGGAGGTGGTTACGCGAGCGCCGTGACCGGCGCGATCGTTGCCTGGTTTCTGCTGTTCCTCACGCTGGCGCTGTTCATCTTCGGATCGTTGTTCATTGCCATCGGCGCGGCCTGCAACGATCTCAAGGACTCGCAGAACATGATGACGCCGGTGATGCTGCTGGTCATGGTCCCGATGTTCACAGCCGGATCGGTGCTCCGCGCGCCGGACGGAACGATGGCGACCATCCTGTCACTCGTGCCCACTGCGGCACCGTTCCTGATGCTTCTCCGCATCTCTTTGCAACCCGGTCCTCCTATGTGGCAAATCGCCCTCTCGCTCATCATCATGACCTGCACCGCGGTCGCCGTCGTGTGGGCGGCCGGCAAAATCTTCCGCACCGGCCTTCTCATGCAGGGCAAGTCGGCGACGCTAACCGAAATGGTGAAGTGGGTCACTGCGAAATAAAGGATTGCGGACTGCGGATTGATGATCGTCGATTTTCAGATTGTGGAATGTCGATTGTAATTGTGGATTGTCGATTGTGATTGCAGATTGCTGAATTGTTGCACTACCTCAATTCGAATGCTCAATCTTCAATCTCAATCGTCAATCGTCAATCTCAATCGCCAATCGCCAATCGTCAATCTCAATCGCCAATCGTCAATCTCAATCGCCAATCGTCAATCACGCAATCGGCATTCATCAATCCGAAATCCGCAATCTAATGGCCATGCTACGATTTTGAATGCGTTCCGGCGGTAATCCGTCGCGTTCGGTGATATTCGCTGCGCTCTTGTGCTTCATTGCCGCCGCTGCGTCCGCACAGCAGCCTGTCGAGTACCGCGTATCGTTTCCCGCTCCCGAACATCACTATGCCCAGGTCGAGGTGACGTGGCCTGGTATTACGGCGGCGACCCTTGAAGCGCGCATGAGCCGATCGTCGCCCGGCCGCTACGCGGTTCACGAGTTCGCAAAGAACGTGTTTGACGTGCATGCGTTCGACGGCAACGGGCGAGAGATGAAACCGTCACGGCCGAATCCGTCCCAATGGGATGTCACCGGCCACGACGGCACCGTTCGCATCGTTTACAAAGTGTTCGGCAATCATGTCGACGGTACGTATCTCGCGGTCGACGATTCGCATGCCCACATGAACATGCCCGCGACGCTTATGTGGGCGCGCGGTTTCGACATGCGCCCCGTGCGCGTCACGTTCCAACCGCCTCCGCGCTCGTCATGGAAGCCCGCGACGCAGCTGTATCCGACGTCCGACCCCTGGACCTTCACCGCCCCGAATCTGCAGTACCTAATGGATAGTCCGGCCGAGCTCAGCGACTACACGCTGCGATCGTTTACGGTGCGTAACCCGGACGGGAAGGAGTTCACCATCCGGACAGCGGTCCACCATGATGGGGACTCATCGGTCATCGACGCGTACGTCGCCGGCGCAGAGAGAATCGTCAACGAGGCCGCCGCGGTCTTCGGCGAGTTCCCCGCCTACGACACCGGTACATATACGTTTCTCGGGGACTATGTGCCGTGGGGAGGGGGCGACGGTATGGAACATCGCAATAGCACCGTTGTTGCCTCACCGACCTCGTTCAAGAATCCCGAGGCGGTACGCGCCGTCCTCGGGACGCTCTCGCATGAGTTCTTCCATTGCTGGAACGTGGAGCGCATCCGGCCGAAGACGCTCGAGCCATTCAACTTCGAAGAGGCGAACATTTCCGGGGAGTTGTGGCTGGCAGAAGGGTTCACGCAGTACTACGGACCCCTGATCATGACTCGCGCCGGATTGTCCGCGCCCGATGCCGCCGGGCTGGCGCGAAATGTGGTCGCGGTTATCAACAGTCCCGCGCGTCAGTTTCGCTCCCCCGTCGAGATGAGCCAGATGGCGCCGTTTAGCGACGCGGCCGTTTCCATCGACGAAAACAATCTCGGCCCCACGTTCATTTCGTACTACACGTCTGGCGCCGCAATCGCCACAGCTCTCGATCTGAGTCTCCGCGATCGATCGAATGGCAAGACGACCCTCGATGACTACATGCGAGCGATGTGGCTCGCCCACGGAAAACCAGGCGGGCCGAGCCCGGCGATCATCGCCAGACCGTACACGTTGAAAGACGCGCGCGAGCGGCTGGCGGAAGTTTCAGGAGATCGGGAGTACGCCGACGACTTTTTCGACAAGTACATCGAAGGACGGGAACTTCCGGATTTCCCAAAACTCTTCGCCCGCGTCGGGCTGGTTTTGCGCAAAAGCAATCCTGGGGGCCCGTGGGTGGGCTTGTTTGATCAGAGTTTCGGAGGAGGCGGCCGGGCAAGACGCGGCCGCGCGCCCGCGGTGGCTGGTGCAAGCGCGACCGGCGTGAGAGTGCAGGCGCTCGTGAATTGGGGAACACCGGCATTTCGTGCGGGCATTGAGGAGAGTGACGAGATCACGTCCGCAGACGGTCGGCCGATCGCCACGATTGAGGACTGGCAGGCTGCGGTCCGTGCGCATAAGCCGGGCGACTCGATGGCCGTTGAATTCACCCGTCATGGCGCGACCCTGAAGACGACGATCCCCGTTGCAGAAGATCCGACGGTCGAGCTTGTCACGCTGGAATCGACAGGGGCGACTTTGTCGGCGGATCAGAAGATGATGCGGGATGCGTGGCTAAGATCGAAAAGACGCCCGTAGGGCGGGGTCCTTAGACCACGCCGCCGCGTCCCATAAAGAAGTGGTTGGCACGACGATCAAGCATTATCGCGTCGACGAACGCCTCGGCGCTGGCGGCATGGGAGAGGTCTATCGCGGTGAGGACACGCGACTCGGCCGGCCTGTCGCACTGAAATTTCTTCCCGCATCTCTCAAGTCCGATCCTGAAAGCCGGGCGCGTCTTCTCAACGAGGCGCGCGCCGCCTCGATGCTGCGGTCGCCGAACATTGCCGTCACCTACGATATCGGCGAAGACAGCGGCACCGATTTCATCGTCATGGAGTACGTCGACGGAGAACTCCTGTCGTCGCGTGTCAGTCGCGGCGCGATCCCGGTGCGCGAAGTGGTCGAGATTGGGATCCAGGTTGCGGACGCGCTCGACGAGGCTCACTCACGCGGCATCATTCATCGCGACATCAAAAGTGCGAATCTGATGCGAACCGAGCGGGGACTGGTCAAGGTTCTCGACTTCGGTCTCGCGAAATTCATCTCTGATGGCAGCGCCCGCGATGTGACCCAGGCGCAGATGACGATGGCGGGGATGGTGGTGGGGACCGTGTCGTACATGGCGCCGGAGCAAGCGTTGGGCCGAGCCATCGATCATCGAGTCGATCTATTCTCCCTGGGTGTCGTGCTATTCGAGTTGATGACCGGGCGGATGCCGTTCGAAGGTACCACGCCGACAGAGATCATCGACAACATTCTGCACGAGCAGCCCGTTTCCCCTTCTCGATACACCGCGGCGGTCCCGGCGTCGCTCGACGCGATAATCGCTCGCGCGCTGGAGAAGGATCCCGCGTTCCGCTATCAGCACGCGTCCGAAATCGCACGGGACCTTGGCCAGGTGGCGGACGAGATTGACAACGCGACCGCTGGCCGAATCAGTCGGACGACTGCGGCGGTCACCGCTGGTCCGCTCGAGAGGTCGGTCGCGGTAATGACCTTCTCCAACATCACGCGCGAGCCGGCAGATGACTGGATCGGCACCGGCATCGCGGAAACGGTGAGTTCCGACCTGAAGAGCATTCACGGCCTGACGATCATCGGTCGCGCCCGCGTCTACGACGCGTTGCGGAATCTGAGCACCGACGCCCATCTGAAGGACTCACTCGCGATCGATATCGGCCGCCGGCTTGGCGCGACGTGGGTGGTCGTGGGTGGTTACCAACGTATGGCGTCGGTCGTCCGCATTACCGCGACAGTCGTCGAGATTGCGACCGGTGCCGTGACCCGGACCGTCAAGCTCGACGGAAAGATCGACGGCATCTTCGAGCTGCAGGACAGGATTGTCTTCGAGGTCAGCCAGGGACTGAACGTCGCCTTGCGAGGGACCGAGATTGCCGACATCGAGCGGCAGGAAACCAATTCCGTCGCGGCGTATGAGAGCTACGCGCGCGGGATGATGAACCTCCGCCAGGCGACGCGTGATTCGATCGATCGCGCAATCGCCGCGTTCGGCGACGCCACCAAACATGATCCGGAGTACGCGCGCGCGTGGGCTGCGCTCGGTGGCGCATATGGGCTGAAGGGAAATTTCCTCAGCATGCCGGAGATGGTCAATGAGGCGATCGACCTGGAGCGCCGTGCCGTCGCCCTTGATCCCGATCTCGCCGACGCGCACCTCTGGCTCGGCGGCAGTCTTCTCTCTACCGGCCGAACCGATGAAGCTATTGCCGAAATTCGAGAGGCGCTGCGGCTCGAGCCGGAAAACGGCCAGGCGTATCAAAGCCTGGCACGTGCGTACTGGGTCGGCATCGGCGATTTCAAGTCGGCGATTCCGCTCTTCGAGCGAGCGATCGACCTGAATCCCGAGGCCGGGTATTCGTACTTGCAGTTGTCATTGCTGCTGGCGTGGGATGGCCAGCTCGATCGCGCGGAAGAGATCAGCCGCCGGGCAGTGGAACTGCAGGAACAATACATCTCTGGGAATCTGGGCCTGCAGATTGTCGGCGCGCATGCGCGTCTTGGATACATCTATTACTTGCGGGCGGACTATGCCGGGGCGATTCGCGAGTACGAACGCGAGATGGCGTTCATCGGCGCCGGCGATCACGCGCTGCGCGATCGCACGTTGCTCGAGCTGAACGTCAAGATCGGCGCCGCGTATCTTCGCGAGGGCCGCAAGGACGATGCCGAGCGTCATTTCGCTCGCGCCCTCAAAAGCTTCGATTCGCGCGTCGCGAATGGGGCTGACGATCCCTTCACGCGCTATTACGTCGCGTGCCTTCACGCGCTACGCGGCGATCGCGAACATGCGCTGGATTTCCTCGAACGCGTCGCCAGGAGTTTGCCGAAACTGACCGCCGCGCGCGCGCGTGTTGACATCGATTTGGAATCATTGCGCGACGAGTCGCGTTTTCAAGCCTTGACCCGCTGATGTGAATCTTGGTGATCTACGACGTCGTCATCGTGGGTGCCGGCCCGGCCGGACTGAGCGCTGCGCTCATGCTCGGCCGTTGCCGGCGCACGGTTCTTATTTGCGATAACGGCCGTCCGCGGAACGCCGCCTCACGCGCCCTTCACGGCTACCTCACGCGCGACGGCATCGATCCGCGTGAGTTTCGTGCATTCGGACGCGATGAGTTGCGTCAGTACGAAACCGTGGAACTGCGCGACGTCGCGGCCACCGACGCCCAGTGTGTGCCCGGTGGACAGTTCCGCGTGACGCTCGCCGACGGCGTTGTGGTGCGATCGAGAAAGCTGCTGGTGGCCACAGGTGTCTGCGACAACCTCCCTGACGTGCCGGGCATCCAGGAGTTGTATGGGCGAAGTGTCTTTCATTGTCCTTATTGCGATGGATGGGAAATCCGCGATCAGCCAATTGCGATTTATGGGAAGGGAGATCGAGGCGTCGGTCTGGCGCTCGAACTCACTGCGTGGAGTCGGGATCTCGTGCTCTGCACCGACGGCCCTGGCGAGATTGACGATGACGATCGAGCACAATTGACGCGCAACGGGATCGCGATTCGCGAGGAGCGCGTGACCGCCCTCGAGGGCCGGGATGGAATTCTCGCGCGCATCGTCTTCAGCGCCGGCGATGCATTGCCTCGGCGTGCGATGTTTTTCACCGGCGGTCAATTCCAGCGATCGGAATTGGCGATACGCCTCGGTTGTGAGTTCAACGATAAGGGAACGGTTCGAACGGGCAAGTATGAGTCCACGCATCTCCCCGGTCTCTACGTCGCCGGCGACGCGTCGCGCGCAGTCCAGTGGGTCATCGTCGCGGCGGCGGAAGGGGCCGAGGCTGCTTTCGCCATCAACACCGATCTGATTAGGGACGATCTCAAGTAGCCTCCCCGAGATTCTTTGCCTTCGCGTCCGTATAGTTCTATTCAAAGCGCGATCGAGCGGGCTGGACGTGTCTGGGCTGCGTCGGCAGGCTCGCGCCGAAGCGCGTAGCGCGTAGGCGGAAATACTTCCCTTCGTTTCTCCTCTTCATCGTAGGGGCCTTTCCGGCCAATGGCTTCAGCCCAAATTGGACTGGGTCTTCGACCATTGGACTGGCAAGTTTTTCCGTGTTCATCCCACAAATCGGCCCAGAATTAACAGGTTCGTGACAGCCAATGACCGATTGGACATCGCATAATGGTGGGGAGCGGTCCACACTTCCAGGTCCGGGAGGAATGATGTTTCAGCAGATCGAGCGTCAGTTCATGCGGACCGCGCGGCCGTTGTACGGCCATCTCGTCAACCTGTTCGAGGGGGCAATCGCCCGGGGCGAGCTTCCGTCGGGATCGCGTTTACCACCCGAACGCGAACTGGCCGAGCGGCTCGGGATCAGCCGCACCACCGTCGTCAGCGCGTATCGAGAACTCGAATCGCGCGGCTTGCTGCGCGGGTATGTCGGGCGTGGCACGTTTGTGTGCGCGGCCCCCGAACCGAGCGGCACGCCGTTCGCGTGGCGCGGCAAGATTGCATCCGCCGCACTTCGTTCGAGCGACGCGACGCTTCGCGATGCCATCCGTCACTCGTCGGATGCCCGTCTGCTCTCACTTGCCGCCGGCGAGCCGGCCATCGATTGCTTTCCAACCACCGCGTTTCAGCAGGCAATCGATCACGCATTGAAGCGGGATGCGGATGCAGTATGGAGTCATGGTCCGACTGAAGGGCAACCGGTGCTCCGCGAAGCAATCGCCGAGCGGTTCCGCGTGCCGGCAGAGAGCGTCCTGATCCTCGCCGGCGCGCAGCAGGGACTCGATCTGCTTGCCCG
>Ga0075428_100003977_pt1 | contig 16218 bp, 17 predicted proteins | sample RhiMetdeltSRZDD2_FD_75291 | JGI IMG/M metagenome (GOLD analysis project Ga0075428, IMG submission 75291) | Populus rhizosphere microbial communities from Tennessee, USA - Rhizosphere MetaG P. deltoides SRZDD2 | ecosystem: Host-associated > Plants > Roots > Rhizosphere > Soil | place: USA... | reverse complement strand
ACGAGCAAGGAACATGCCTGCTCTAACTCTGCGTGAAAAAACCTCGGTAGGACAGAGACTTCGGTGTGAAGTGCGATCGTCGGATGTGCGGCGCTTGCTAGAATTTAACCTACATAGGCGTTAAATAGTGAAGTGGAACTGCTACAGGTTCCCTTGACTGACCGCTAATGTGCAATTCTTAGAAGTGGGACAAACCGATGCATTACCGGATTGCGAAACGTCTGGCCTGGTATGCCACGAATGCAAGGCGATCTCTAGCAATGATAGCGATCAGGCAGGCGTTCCTCGAAAAGCTACAAATCGCTTGTTGCTCGTCGATACCATCAGACGGAAATGATGGCTCATGAGTATGGGGCAATTTAAACCGCATTGCCCCACACCGTGATTAGCTCAGCTTCGGCAAGCCATTATTTTGCGGCTCATAAGCGCGCTCTTCCTTACGCCGTTGCTGCACCGACGCATCGATAATTTCGTCGCCAAACTTAGTGGCACCGATGGGCCGGTAGTAACGCGGATTTTTTTTAGCATAGAGGCCGCCGAGAAACTTGCCGTAAGAGTCCGTCCAGTCGCCCAGATAATTTTTCGCCCCCACTTGCACGGGGTCGAGCGCCAGCCCGAGCGCGCTCGCCTTCTGCTGCATCCAACTGAGCGTCAAATCGGAAAGACGCCGGTCTTTATAACCGCCGCCCACGTCGCAGTGGGCGCCGACAAACCAGCGCTGCTCGAGCTTCTGCTGCGGCGCGGTGTCCGGATTCCACAGCGTGGCCAGGTAATCTTGGCGATGCTCGTCGATGGCTAGGGCGTGATAAGCGTTTTCGACGATGGTGCTGAGCTTCGTGTCATGAAATTCGTAGAATTTCATGTTGACGTCTTTCAAAACAGTCAGCGGTATGCCGAGCGCGCCGACCGTGTCCCAAACCCCGATGAACTTGATTTTGATCTCGCGACAAAATGCCGCGCGAAAAGTCTTCGCTGTGAATGAATCGACGTTGTCGCCGCGGGTTCGATAGATGCCGTAGGCCATGCCGACACGCAGCGCCAAATGTTTTGGGTAGATCAAGCCGCAGTTTCGAATCATGCCCACCAGGCTACGCGCCGTGTACGCGCCGCGGCTGAAACCCAGGACGTAGACTTCGTCGCCAGCCTCGTATTGCTGAGCGAGATGCTCGTAACCTTGGACGATGTTGAGCTCGAGGCCGGCGCCGATGGAGCCGCCAATGAAACGGTCGTACCACTTGGTGCCAACGCCTTCGTCGTACCATTTCACCTGCTTGGTGCCGTCCGCCGCTTTATCTTTTATCGATTCGTAAAACCGGCACACATTGGTTTCCACCCGGCCGTCGGCCGGCAACGCTTCGTCCGCCGGTTTACTCCAGGTCCCGTCAAAACAGATGACGATTCGTTTCATCCTTACTCCTCGTTAATGATTTTTCACCGCGTTTGGCAATTTTCCTCAACTTTGCGTCCATCCGTCAAGAATTTTCGCGAACATTAAGCGAACCACTCCTTCTGCCTTAAAATAAATTCCGCCGTGCGGTAGCTCAGCGCCGCCACGGTTGCCGTCGGCGGATAGCCGGCCATCGTCGGAAATACCGACGAGCCGACGATGAAGAGATTGGCAACATCGTGCGTCTGGCAAAATTCATTGACCACCGAATTTTTTGGATCGGCGCCCATCCGCGTGCCCCCGGCCCAGCGATTGGGTCGGCCTTTTTCTTCGGTCCACATCTTGCTCGCGCCAGTCGCGCGCATGATCTTCTCGCCGACACTAGCCATGAATTTCTGCAGCCGCCGCTCGTTCTCGTGAAATTCGAACGTAACCCGTGGCAGCGGCAGACCCCAACGATCTCGATGGTGCGGGTCGAGGTCGATGCGATTTTCTTTGTGCGGTAGTGTTTCGGGCTGCATGTTGAGATCCATCGTTCGCGTGTAATAGCGCGTGTAAAAGTCCTTGAATTCCTTGCCCCAGGCCCGCACATGGGGGGGCAATACATCCAACCGAGTCACCGGCGTGCCGTCACCGCTGGTGCCGATCGTGCCGCCGCGGATAAATCCCAGCCCGCCGTGATCAAAATTATTGCCGTTGAAGTCGTCGATGCGCATGGCCGCCGAGCCTGGGCCGATGAAGCCATTGATAATGTAGTCATCGAAAACGCCGACGGCGCGCACGTCGCCATGCGCCATGATGTTGCGGCCGACGTAGCCGCTGCAGTTCGCCAGACCTTTGGCGAAGCGGCCCCGAGTCGTCTTTGACAACAGCAGCAACCGCACATGCTCAAAGACAAACGCGCTCAAGATCACCACGCGAGCGCGTAGTTCGTGTGCCCGGCCGTCGGGATCGAAATAACTCACTCCCGTCACCTGCTCGTTACCCTTGCTGTTGATGCGGAATACCTTGGATTTGGTTCTGAGGTCGAAGTTGCCGGTTTCCAGCGCCACAGGGATCGTCGTGTAGAGCGTTGCGGACTTGGCGTGCACATGGCAGCCGTAAAAATTGCAGTGAGCGCAGTAAACGCAGGCCGGTCGCTCGGCGATGCGCGTATCGAACGGCTCGGGTGGACGATAAGGCTGGGAAAGAATTCCCGCCGCGGTGTCGTAAGGATGGTAACCGAGTTTTTTGCAGGCCTCGGCGAACAGCTTCATGCGCGCGCTATGGCGCAGCGGCGGCAGTGGGAAGCCGCGCTTGCGCGGCCCGGCGAAAGGATTCGCGCCGGCTTCACCCGAGATGCCGAATTCCCACTCGAAACGCTCGTAGTACGGCTCTAGATCGTCATAACTGAGCGGCCAATCGATAACGTCGTAGCCTGTCAGATTGGCATGGGCGCGCTCAGCGTTGCCGCTTTCGATCTCGTTGGTAAAAAGCTTGAAGTCGCCGGGCATGTAGCGCGACGATTGGCCGGTCCAGTGAAGCAACGCGCCACCGAGCACGTTGAGCGGGCTGGTGCGGTATTGCAGGCGGGTCTTTTCGCCGGTTTTGTTTCGAGTCGTCGTCGGTTCGTGGCGCACCCATTCCAGTTGTTCCGGACGGATGAGAAAGCGAATCGAATCGCGCGGCGCGTAGTCTGCTTTTTTCGGCGCGGGACCGCGCTCGAAGCCGACGACTTTCAATCCGGCCGACGCAAGCTCCTTCGCCAGGATGCCGCCCATGCCACCGACGCCGACAATACAAACGTCGCAAACATCCGCGCTCGTTTCCGCCACGTTACTTCTCTTTCACCTTCGAGGAGTCCATAGCCACGGGCGCCAAATCGACTCGCTTGTTGACGTAGGCATCGACATAGCCGAATTGCTGGCCGGGAAAATTCACCAAGCGCCAACCGATCATATCCCGATTGCCGCCGTATTGCGGCTCGCAAAACACGCCTTCCAATACGTGATAGCGAACGGTCTCAAAAAACTCCGCGGCCTGTTTGAATCCGGCTACAGCGCCTGATTCGAAGTCAATGAGCACGGCGTCCTTTTGCGCTTCGGTCAGTAGGCAAAAGACTCGGTCGAATTTTTTTTGGGCAAATCGGTTCACCATCCGAAGCCCCTGGCGATAGAGCGGCACGAGTGGCGCGTAATCGCCTGCAAGGGCGACATCGATATAATGCACTGCGCCGATTTCCACGGCGCCCGGCGTGTCCGTTTTGGGAAAGATTCGATCCGCGATTGCCGTCAGGATCTTGGTTTCATCGGTCGTTAAAACGTTGGGGCTGCTATTCTTCGAATCCATAACGATTCACTGCGCTCCCGGTAGAAAATTTCTTTCTTGAATAGCAGAAATGCCGGCCCCATAGGTAACGAATTGACCAAAAAGGAGACGGGCAAAAATCCTGTGACAATGTGGGTCGACGCGCATCTCATTCGCGCGTCAACGAAAATAGATCTCGCGGAACTCCTTGGCGTGGCGGTTGATGTCGTCGGAGACCTTGGGATCGATGGCGGCAAGCTTCAGTTTGCTATGGTGCATCTCGGGTACCAAAGGCTCGATATCGAGCCGGCCCGATAAACGATTGGCGCTGCGCAACTGCTGCTGCGATTCGTAGGAAAGCATGAAATCGAGCAACAGCTTTCCGGCATTGGGATGAGGCGCCTTGGCGGCAAGACCGGTCGGCGAGAGCGCAACGAAAATCGGATTGCTGGTCTTGGCCCATTCGACCGGCGCGCCCGCCTTCTTCATTGACTCGATCCGATGCGCGTAAACGATGCCGATCGGAAATTCGCCCGCCGCGATCAGCTGGGAGATCAAGGTATGGCCCTTGCGCCACTGAACTTCCTGCTGCGCGAGCGCGCGATGATATTTGAGCGCCCGCTCTCGTCCCCAGACATCCAGGGTTGCGCCGAACCATTCGTATTCTTCCTGATCCATACCGATCTTGCCCTTCCACTTGGGGTTCAGCAGATCCTGCCAGTCGGTCGGCGCCTCTTTCGCGCTTACCAGCCGGCTGTTGTAGCCGAGGACGTAATAGTTGTTGTTCACGCTCGCCCAGTAGCCCTCGGGATCTTTGAAAGGATCCAAATACGCCGCGTGCTCCGGCGATCGATACGGCTGCAACAATCGGGCTTTCTTCAGTGGATTGATCATCGTGTTGTTGATCACGTCGACGACGTTTCGCCCCGCCCTGTCCTCGGTAAAAATGCGGTTGAGCAGCGGTTCGGCGCTCAGTCGCAAGAGCTCGGTTTTGATGAACGGAAATCGCTGCTCGAAGCGCTGCAACAACGGGCGAGAGTCGTTGATATTGAGCGGGGTGTAGAAAACCACCTCGCCCTCTTTTTTGGCCCCTTCGAGCAGCGTCGCCGGGGGCGCACGAGTTTGCGCCGGCGATTCTTTGAGCGGCGCCGATAGCGCGAGTAAACTGCAGAAAACCGTCAAGCAAAAGCGTTGAAACACAGGAGCTCCCGCCGCCGAAAACTCTCAGGAAATCCGAACACACTTCCCCACGCTGCGATTTTTAGCGCGATCACACTCGCCGGGTCAATCCTCTTGAAGCAGCGCGAAGTCAGGAGTTTAAGTGATCGACGGATCGAATGGCTTTGCCGCTGGCGCGGCCAGCATTTCGTCGAACCGGTCGAGCAAAATCGCCGACTCGCTCTCGACAAGCAGCAACGCGCGATGCTTTGGTTTTAAAAAGTCCTGGGTCACCGCGCGATCGAGAAATTCTACCAACGGATCGTAGTATCGCGCCACGTTCAAAAGTCCACACGGCTTCTCATGGAGGCCGAGCTGAGCCCAGCTCAGCACCTCGAAGAGTTCTTCCATGGTGCCGATCCCGCCGGGCATGGCAATAAAACCATTGGACAATTCCGCCATCAATGCCTTGCGCTCGTGCATCGATTGCACGACGCGCAAATCGGAAAGCCCCCGGTGCGCGACCTCTTTACTGACCAGCGAATCCGGAATCACGCCGGTGACATGGCCGCCAAGCTCCAACACAGCATCTGCAATCACGTTCATCAAGCCGACGTTGCCGCCGCCGTAAACCAAACCGAAGCCGCGCTTAACTAAACCGCGCGCAAGCTGCTTGGCCGCATCAGCATATGCCGGCATTGCTCCATGTCTGGAACCAGTGAACACGCAGATTTGTCGCTTAGGTTTCATGGACTGCCAATTTTTCGCACTTCGTCAAAACTTTCCTTCATTTCACTTCCACAATTTTTGAAAAAACCCTTCTTTATCCAGTTCCTGAAAAAATCGTGCATCGATGAATTGCTCCGGTTTTAGATTGGCAACGCGCGGGTCGGTTTCGGCCATCTGATCGAGGACGGTTTTAACCGGCTCCGGCGCTGGCCGCGGGATTCTCGCGATGTGCTGGATAATATATAAATCGTACAGATCGTTGACCAGGGCGAGATCGTTATTGCGCATATACTTGCTCATCACCTGAACACTGAGCGTGCGCTGCGTCTTGCCATAATGAACGCCGTCGGCATAAGCGCGGACAAATTTTCGCACGGTGTTTTCGTTTCGCTTGATGTAAGAACGCGTGGTGACGATCGACGAGGTGGGAAAACTCAGCCCCATCTTCGAGATGTCCGCCACTTCTCTAAAACCGTCGCGGCGCGCAAGAATCGCGAGCTCGGCGTTGATCACGCCGGCATCCACCGCGCCGGTTTTGAGCGCTGCCAAGATGTCGGTCACCCCGCCCATTTGGATCACGGCAAAATCGCGTTGTCGTTTGATCGGCCACTGAGCTTCGACAAAGCGCAAACCGAAATCTGTCGCCGAGCCGAAGCGCGAGATGCCGATCTTTTTTCCCTTCAGGTCTTCAACACGGCGAATTTCCGGCTTCGCCATCACGACGAAAGTAAAAACGTTTAGCGAGCTGGCAATAATCACCAGGTCGCCGCCAGCCAGATTCGCGTTGACGACCGCGCCGCCGGTGAACGTACCGATCGGCACCTCGCCCGATTGCACGACCTGAGCCGCCCGTCCGCCGCCGCTCACGTAGAGAAGCTCGACATCCAGACCATGCTTGCGGAAAATCCCCGCTTCGTAAGGAATCCAAAACGACGCCTGCGAGCCGGCGATAGCGCTATAGACCAGCCGGAGTTTTTCCAAAGGCTGGGCATGCAACGGCGCCGCACCTACCGCAAGAACCGCCAGGAAAACCATCAACATGGGGCAATTGACTATGCGCATTGTTTTACCTCGCCCAACATAGGCGCAACCGCTTCAGCCACGCAAGGTGACGTGGCTTGTCCCGCCTTCACGGTTTTATCTTGGCGCCGGCGCGCCGAAGAATTTCTTCCAGCGGCTCATGGGCCATCGACGCCATGCGGTAGTCGGCGTGTTCGAGGGGCAAGCGGCAGGTGACCGGATTGGGTACGGCGACGCAAAAGATGCCGGCCGCTTTTGCCGCAGTCACGCCGTTGGGCGAGTCTTCGAACGCGATCGCCTCGTCCGCGCCTACACCAAGCTCATCGAGCACCGCCAGATAAGGAGTCGGATCGGGCTTGTGCACCTCGGTGTCCTCGAAACATTTAGTCGAATGGAAATAGTGCAGCAGTTGCAGACGCTCCAGGTGACCGCGTACGTGGCCTCCCGACGAGCTCGATGCCAGACCGATCTTTAAACCCAGCTGCGCAGCGCCGCACAGATAATCGTGCACGCCGGGCAACACCGGTTGTTCGAGAGTCAGCGCAACCACCCGGGCGCGCCGATCCTTTCGTAGCTGCTCGATATCGGCGCGAGGATTGATGTTCTCGCAGAAGTAAGCGTAGACGTCGAAATGGGTGCGCGGCCGCCCGATCAAGTCGGCCCACAAATCGAAGCCGAGTTCCCGTCCGTGTTCGGCAAAGACTTCCTGCCAAACTTGAAACTCGGGACTTTCGCTGTCGATGATCAACCCGTCGAAATCGAAGATGAGCGCTTTGATCATGAAAGTTGCGAGTAGCCAGTGGTCATTCGTCAGCGATCATTTAACCCCGAATTGTTCTTACTGACAACTGGCACTGACCGCTGACAACCGCAAGCGCGCTCACGGCTCGCCCTTTAGAGGTCCGAAGCCTTTTGGCGCGCGCCGATGTTTGGTGCCGGCTTCGTAAGCCGAAGCGATCTCGAACAGCGTCGCTTCTTCGAACGGCCGGCCGAGAAATTCCATCGCCACCGGGAGCTGGTCCGGCTTCGGTCCCACCAACGTGCTGCCGTTAGGATCCTTGGCATCGGGGACGCGGTCGTAAACTTCTTTGGTAAACCCAGCCGGCACGACGATCGCGGGAAAGCCGCTCACCGGACTTAAATTCACCGCCCAACTGCCGCCCGCGCCGCGATAAAGATCCAAGTCTGTCTTGAGAATCTGCTCGCCGGGAAGAAAATTCGGATCCGAAAGTTCCGTGCCCGCCTTGAGCAGTCGTGGTTCGGTACCGGCATTGTAAGTGGCGGCCTGGCGGCTCGCCAAAATAATATTCGGCGGGATCGTCGAATAGACATAGACCAGCGCGTCGAGCTTATTGTCCGCCATCACTTTGTAAAGAATTTTTTGCAGCGTCTGGATGCGCAGCGTGTGGTTGGTATGCGCCGGCGTATCTCCGGTCTTGGCCGTCTCGCCGAAGGCGGCTTTGAGAATTTCGCTGTCGCCGAGAAACGTCGGCGTTGCAAACATGTCCTCGACGGTTTTAAATTTGGCATCGCCGCGCTCGCGCAAATAACGATTGAGCGCGTAGCGGGCTTCTTCGCCGCGTCGCTGCGCTGCGAGCATGCGCAGGTTAACACCGCGCGGACCGCCGGGGAGCAGCTTCGGGTCGGCGGCGATCAGGACGGCCTGATCGATCGGCTTGGCGCCGCTCGGCGTGCTCGCTGGGAAACTCTGGGTCAAAATACTCGGCTCGAGATAAGGGACCAGATCGGCGATGACGGCTTGAACGTTGACCGGATCGACGATCGTCGCGCCAAGCTTCTTCATTTCGGCGATCGCCTCGTTGGCGACGCGGATGCTATCGCGATCGGCTAGAGTCGCTTCGACCATGAACTCACGCACTACTCCCAACCGTTTGCCCGCCAGGGATTTTTTGTTGGCGTAATTTCGGTAAGCGATCGGCTTCTTGCCGTACGTCACCGAAGTGATGTGATCCCTCGGATCGTATCCCGTTACGACTTCCAGCATGACCGCCGTATCTTCGACGGTGCGGCAAAGCGGCCCGCCGCGATCGCGGCTGAACGACAGCGGCACAATGCCGGCGCGGCTCACCGCGCCTTGGGTCGCGAGCATACCGACAAGGCTATTGACCGCCGCGGGAAAGCGCACCGAACCGGACGTGTCGGTGCCAAGGGCGCAGATTGCCAGGTTGGCCGCCACGGCCGCGCCGGAGCCGGCGCTCGAGCCGCCGGGAATGCGCTTGGTGTCGTATGGATTGCAAGTTTGCCCGCCTAAACCGCTGCGAGCGATTCCCGCCGGTGCGTACTCGTCGAGATTGGTTTTGCCGAGAATAATCGCGCCCGCGGCGCGCAACTTTGCCACCATCGTTGCATCCATCGGCGGTTTGTCGTTGGCGTAATCCGCCGCCGCGCCCGCGGTCGTGCGCTGATCCACGGTGTCGTAGTTATCTTTGATCGCGACGGGAATCCCGTGCAGCGGACCGACGAATTTTCCCGTGCGCGCAAAATACGCATCCTGCGCCCGGGCAACTTCCAAGGCATCGGGAAGTTTAGGATCATTATCGGCCGTATCGGTCTTCGAGCGCTTACCGCGAACGTTCAGAGTCATGTAGGCGTTTAACTGTCCGGCGTTTTCGACCGGCGTGATCTCGCCCAACTGCAATCCGGTCGCCGCATCGATGCCGCCTTTGACGCAGGTTCCGTTGTACGCTTCAATGCGCTTGAAATAGTGCTGCACCAACTGTGCCGCGGTGAGCTGCTTGGCGCGGATCGCGCGATGGACGTCGGCGATCGTCGCTTCTTCGAGGTGAAAACGCGATACCTGTCCGGCTTGCGCCGTCGCACAAAGCAACCATGCCGCGCTCGCCGCTGCGGCGGCGAGCCCCGCTGATTTTTTCATCTTCACGGCTGGACCTCCTCGCTGACAATCTTTTAGGCGCCTAGGCGCCGCTATCGTTCAGCGCCGCCAACGCGCCGTGGTGTTCGGCTTTTTTTACCGCGACCTTTTCCACTAAATCGCGAAAAGTCGTATCGGGATCACAGCGCACGCTGAATGCAACCACGAAGAGAGTGATCAAATCCTTGGCGTAAATATGATTGTCGGTCCATTCGGCTATCTGGCTCAAGTTATGCTCGGGCCTCAGTTGCTTGATCTTCATGCCGACGATTTCAGCGAGGCCGGCGGCCAGTTGTTGCGCTACCAGCCGCTGCCCAGGCGGAAAATCGAGGCGAATAAACGCGACCTCGAGCGCCCAATCGATGCCCTTCGGCGCGGTGCGAAACACGACGCGGCCAAAGGTTACGAGCAACAGAGCCACGCAGAGCACGATGTAAACCGACGTCATCATCGATGCAGCAAACTCCTCAATTCTCATTCGCCCGCACGCGATCGAGCGGCAATTGGAACATTGGATGCTGCTCGATCGTCGGCAGGATCTGTGCTCGGCGGAAAACCTGAACATGGCGTGGATTTCCGCGTTCGAACCGATCGCGCTGCGGTGAAAATATTCGGCGCCCGCTCATGCCGGCGCTTTATCCTTCACCCACGGTGCCATCGCCACACATTCCGCGTCGGTCGATTCACTCAAGTGTTGCAGCACGCCGGCGCGGTCTTTGGCCGGTCGATTCTGACTGACTTTCCACTTGCCGATCAATTTCGTCAGCGCAATCTCGACACCGACGATGGCGCCGAGTTGCTTGTCGATAAATACTGCCGGCGCGTCGGTCACTTGCCACGGCGCCTCCCCGCCGGCCTCGAAGCGGTTCGTCAACCGGGTGACCAAACTGCGCAGCCACTCGCGCTCGTCAACAATTTTCATTTCGCCGTAACCGTGTGCGACGATGTAATTATAGGTCGGCACCACTTCGCCGCTCTCGGTCTTGCTGGGATACCACGACGGCGAGATGTAAGCTTGTGGGCCGCGAAAAATCACCAGCGCCTCGCCCTCTCGCGAAAAAGCGCGCCAAACCGGATTGGCGCGGGCCACATGGCCGCGCAAGGTCCCCAGTGGCGGCGGATCGGGATCGATCTCGAAGGGAATGTGATTGGCGTTCAAGCCCTCGGCGTTCAACGTCACCAAGGTGGCGAGCGGCCGCGCGCGGATCAACTGATGAAGAACCTCGATGCGGTTTTCAGCGAAATGTGATGGAACGTACATAGGGTTCAGAGTGGCGCGCGGTCGCGCGCGAAGGCCATCGGCGGGCGGACCGTTCGTGCGGGCAAGGCTAAGAAGCAAAACCCAACGCGCTTAAGTCTAGTTTAGCGCGAGTGATCGGCGGACACCAGAAATAGCTTCCTGAAACCGGCTGGGTAAACTTGAACAGCGCATCGGTGATGCCGTCTTCGGCGCCGACCATTCTTTTTAATTGCGCTTCGAAGGCGTCGAAAGATTTGCCGAAGGCGACGAAGTTGAGTCCGCCGCGCATGCCCTCGGCCCAAGGCATCGAGCGGCGCAAAACAAAGGCTTCGGGCACGAAGCTCTCTTGCGCCGTGCGCTTCACGTGCGACGAGGCGGGAGCATCCACTAACTCTTTATTGTCGCTTTTGCGCCGTCCGATCGCGTTGTCCTGATCTATGCTCGACATGGCGTCGAACGCCTTGAAGTCGTGCACCCAGAGCTGCACCGCCACAAAACTCGAACCGTCCAGAGCGGCGCCTTGACCGGCGACGATCGCCGCGTCCACGGCTTTGTCCCCTTGCGGATTTTCCGTGCCGTCTTCGTAACCGGTGAGATCGCGCCCCGTGCCGTAACTAAACGCATCGATGACGCCGTCCAGCTTGAATGCTGCGGCCACGGTGTCGGCGATCTTGTTTGACTGATGCAGCAAATCGCCGCGATCTTGACCGCGCAGCCAACACCATAACGCGGACGAAGTCGACGCCAAAACCAGTCCGCCGCCAAAATGAGTCGGAAAAGGCTTCAATCCTCGGATGGTTTTTCCCAGCGCCAGAACCGCCGGCTGGCCGAGGCCGACGACGGTTTGATTGCCGTTAGCCACGTCGATCAACTTGAGCAGCGCCTGGCGCGGCTCTGCGCCGGCTTTTAATGAAAAAATCAGATAGCGGCCCAATCTCGGTAGCGGCGCTAGAATGCCTGGTTGCACATCAGCCATGGAGCCCCCGGGAGTCATCGATTTGCAAACTTTTTTAAAATATTGTGCCGCTGATGGCAAACCGAAAAATGCGCAACTGCACAAGTGGTGCTTTGTGACACGAATTCACTGGCGCGCGTACAAAGGTCTGGTCGGTGGGACGGCGAACCGGCGCGGCTTTTACTTTAGACTTTGCTCCAGCTCGGCAAGACGACGCTTGAGCTCACGTTCCTCGTTCCATCTCGCGGTTTCATCGCGCACGATGGCGGCGATGACGCGCTCGCCGTCTTCAGGCTCAAGCAAGCTAACGGTAAACGCGATCGACAGCGCACGGCCGTCCCGGTGCTGTGCCGGCACGCGCAGCACATCGGATCGGTATTTGGTTTTTCCCGTCGCCATGACCTCGCGATAACCGTTCCAGTGGCGCGCGCGGAAGCGCTCGGGGATAATCAGATCGAGGGATTGGCCGAGCGCTTGCGCCGCGGTGAAACCGAAGATCCGGGTCGCCGCGTCATTCCAATAAAGAATTTTTCCGTCCGCGCCGGCGGCGATGATCGCATCCGCCGCGGTCTCAACAAAAGCCCGTAGATCAAAGGTTTGATTCATTGCATCTGCTCTCCCGAATTTTTGTACGGTCGAAACGAGTCTCGGTCGAGACATCGCGGAAATTTTACCAAACTTCAGAACGAATTAATTGACGCGGCTCGAAACCGACCGTATTCTCACCATCCTAAGAGAGGAGCTGGTGAATGATCAAAGCAGATGAGAATAGGTTAAAAGACAGCCGCCGCTTGGTCGCTACCATCGTCCTCGGCCGGGACCGTAGGACCTTTTACCCGCCGACCGACCGCCGCCGAATACGGGTTTCGGATTGGGATCGAGCAGGCGGCAATAAGCGTAATTGAATCCTTCCAACTTGACCCGTGGAATTTTCTGGCCGATGAAGTGTTCGATCGAAGAAACCTCCTGCAGGTCTTCGGCCGTCATGATCGTAAATGCGTCACCGACGTTCTGGGCGCGCCCCGTGCGACCGATGCGGTGGACGTAATCTTCCGGGTGATGCGGCACGTCGAAATTGATCACGTGGCTGATTTGCTCGACGTCGATGCCGCGCGCGGCGATGTCGGTGGCGACCATGACTTCGTATCTGCCGTTGCGAAATCCGCTAAGCGCGCTTTCGCGCTCGCGCTGCGTGCGGCTCGAGTGCAGCACCGCCACCGCGTGGCTCTGCTGATGCAACTTGCGCGCGACGCGGTCCGCGCCATTTTTGGTCCGGCAGAAAATCAGCACCTGATCGTAGTCGGTGCGCCGCAGCAATTCTTCCAGCAGTTCTTGTTTCTGGCCGACGTCCACCGGATATAATGCGTGCGTCACCGTCTCGGCCAGCGCCGCGCGCCGGCCGATTTCGATCGTTTCCGGATTGCGCAACGCCCACCGGCACAGCTGCTCGAGCTCCGGCGGTATCGTTGCCGAAAACAGCATGGTTTGGCGATTGCGCGGACAGCGTTCGATGATCTTGCGCACATCCGGCATAAAGCCCATGTCCAACATTCGATCCGCTTCGTCCAAAACCAAGATTTCGATCTGGTCGAGGCGCAGCATACGCCGCTGCATTTGATCGAGCAGCCGGCCGGGAGTCGCAACCACGATGTCGACGCCACGTCGGAGTGCCTGGTCCTGCCGTCCATAACCGGTGCCACCGAATATTACGGCCGTACGTAAGTCGGTAAAGCGCGCGTAATCGTGCACCGCGGTTTCCACTTGCGCAGCCAGTTCACGCGTCGGTTCGAGCACCAGCGCGCGGAGTTTGCCGCGTTGGCCCAAACGCGAGAGCAGCGGCAACGCGAACGCGGCGGTTTTTCCCGTGCCCGTCTGAGCCGAGCCGATCACGTCGCGGCCCGCCAGGATCAGGGGAATCGCGCGCAATTGAATCGGTGTCGGATCGGTATAGCCGGCGGCGCCGACGCCGTCGAGCACTTTAGGTGAAAGACCTAGTTTAGAAAAAGGCACTCTGTTTTATAGGCATAAGATAAGCCGCTTCACAAACGTTCCGGACGATTGCCGAGCGCACGCCGAATAAAGTCACCCTTGGCCTCGGAATATTCGTTGCCTTGAGTGATGCCGCGCGCGAGTATCGCGCGCTTCTCCGCCTCATAAGCGCGCCGCAAATCGATGTCTTGACGCAGCAGATCGCGAAAGCGTATCAGATCCTGCGCCTCGGCGTTGCCGGATTCCATCACGTGAGCGTGAATACGATGGCTGCGGCCGAAGTGTGCGAAGCTTCCGACTCTCATGGGGCGCGACTCGGGAAAGGGCGCCGCGCCACCTTGCCGTTGAAATCCGATGCGGTCGAGAGCTTGCCGTGCGGACTTCAATCCGCCTGGCGGGTAGATGACCAACAAATCAATAATTCCTTTTCCCCAACAACCCGACACCGCGGTGCTGCCGATATGTTCGATTTGCAAGTTGTTGGCAGGCGTGGCGACTAGCGCGGCGATCGATTGCGCAACCCGTCGCGACTCGGAATTATGCGGCAGATACTCGACCGCCGTTGGCGTGTATATACCAATCGGCAGGCGCGAGCTCGGCTGGCATGGGGATCCTCCATGCATTTGCCGTGGCGCCAATTGCCACGACAACCCGTGCGCGTCATGATTCATACCGGCATTTTCCTCTAGTCTCTCATCAAGACTGCAGACTTGAAAACTTGGATTAAGCAATGAGCAAGCTGGATGCCAAAAGACCTTTGATCGCATGCTTTCGCTAAACGTACGGTTTAGCGACCCAAACCGATCTTCAGACAGACCCGAGGGGAGTGCGAAGTAACCAAGAGTCGCACCACGTGTAACCGCTGGTTACAGGCGCTAAACCAATCAAGACGGAGGCTTGCCGAAGAGAGAGGCGAACGGATGGATACAACTGCGTCGAGCTCTCAATTGGAATCTATCTACGACGGAACGATCGTCGTCGATGGTCAAATCACACAAATCGGGCGTATGCCATACGCCCCTACGCGCGCGCGGTGGCCGCCACCGTCTGCAGGCGTGGCTCGCGGATCGGCAGATTGAGCAGCGCCGCAATCATGGCAAACAATGCATCCGCGTACCACATCCATAGGTAATTGCCAGATTGGCTAAATGCCACACCACCCAGCCACGCGCCGAAAAAGGCGCCGACCTGATGCGACACCATCGTCAAGCCATAAAGCGTCGCGAGGTAACGCGTGCCGAATAACTTGCCGACGACTCCGGCCGTCGGCGGCGCCGTGCCCAACCAGGAAAAACCAAGACCGACCGCCAATAAGTAAAAGGTCCAATCCGTCTTCGGTGCAAACAGATAAAATAAGATTAACATCGTGCGCGAGCCGTACATCCAAAACAGCACGTCCTTGCCGCGATAGCGGCCGAGCAGCCAGCCGGCGGTGAAACTTCCGGCGATATTGGCTAGTCCGATGATCGCCAGCGACCAGCTTGCGACCGAAGCCGGCAAGCCACAAAGGTCCACTTCTCCTGGTAAATGAGTCACCAGAAACGCAATGTGAAAACCACAGGTGAGAAAGCTCGCGTGCAGGAGTAGATAACTCCGGTCGGCAAACGCATTTTTTACGGCGTCGCCTAACCCGCCATCGGCGGGGCTGGGTCTTTCCGCATCGCCATTCAACGATCTCCCGCTAATCGGACGGATCAGCGGCAGCGCGGCGAGCGAGAAGACGCTCAGAGACCACATCGCGGTCATCCACCCCCACGTGGAAATCAACGTTTGCGTGATCGGCGCGAAGACAAACTGACCGAACGAACCGCCCGCAGTGATGATTCCCGCGGCGGTCCCGCGATGCGCCGGCGGCAACCTTCCCATCACGGTTCCAATCAACATTGAAAAGCTTCCAGCACCCGCGCCGATCGCGCTGAGTATCCCGATCGTGAACACGAGGCCGGAACTTGTCGTCAACACCGGTGTCAGCGCCGTGCCCAACGCGAGAATAAGCACTCCGCTCACAAGTACGGGCGCCGGGCCAAAGCGATCGCCGACCGCGCCGGCCACCGGCGCCACCGCGCCCCACATAAACTGCCCCACGGCCATCGCGAAGCTGATCGTGACGATGCTAACCCCGGTCGAACCGCTGATTGGAAAAACGAATAATCCCTGGGATTGTCGCGCTCCCATCGTGATCATCAACATCGCCGCGGCAGCCAAGACGACATAGAACCAGGAATTTGCATTGTTGTTGATCATTTTACCGACGACCCAACATCCGAACTAAATCTCCACCACCACTCTGCCGGTGATCGATCCCGTCTTCAACTCATCCAGCGTCCGGCTCACGTCCGACAGCGGCCGTTTCTGAATCGGGATTGGCTTGATTTTACCTGCGCGCGCGAGCGCGACGACGGCCTTCAATTCGTCCACGCTGCCGACATGCGAGCCCTGAACGGTGAGCGCGCGCAGGATCGTCCCCCCGATCGAGAGCGGAATCTCGCCGCCGAACAGACCGACTAGAATGAGCTTGCCGCCTTTGCGCAGCGCGCCGAGAGCCAACTGCGCGGTCGCCG
>Ga0075428_100003975_pt1 | contig 16226 bp, 15 predicted proteins | sample RhiMetdeltSRZDD2_FD_75291 | JGI IMG/M metagenome (GOLD analysis project Ga0075428, IMG submission 75291) | Populus rhizosphere microbial communities from Tennessee, USA - Rhizosphere MetaG P. deltoides SRZDD2 | ecosystem: Host-associated > Plants > Roots > Rhizosphere > Soil | place: USA... | reverse complement strand
TCGAGCGGCGTGCAGGCGGACAAGGCCGACTCCGTCAGGGATCGATACAACCGCGCCTCGTTCGGCGCGCGCGCGCTGCATGCGCTGTGGAACCATCACGCGCCGGAAAAAGCCGCGTCGCTCGCCGACGCGCTGCATACGAGCCGTGATGCGGTCGACCGCCTGAAGGGCTGGCTGCAGCCCACCGCCGACGGCGCCTTCACGGTGGAGCAACTGGCGCGCCGGCTCGATCATTTCGTGCGAGAAACGGCGCGCGGCCCGCTGGCCCTGATCGCGTTCCGCGACGCGGACAAGCGCGCCCTGGGCCAGTTGTCTGCCGACTCGCAGCGCGATGCCGACGTGCTGCTGGGCAACCAGATTCCGGAAACGATCGCCCTGGCGAGACTCGCACGCGACGTCGGCGCGTTTGCGTCGAGCAGCTTTGGCGCCGGCTTCGGCGGCAGTGTCTGGGCGGCCGTGCCCGCAGCGGATGCCGGACGATTCGGCAAGGAATGGGTCCGCGCCTACGCCAACCAGTTCCCGAAGATCGGCGAAGTGCCCTGGTTTGCCTGCCGCCCCGGGCCGCCCGCGACACAGATCTAACTGAGTTAGAATTTGCCGCAAATGCGTATCTCCGTGTGGCTCGCGCCACTTGTTTTCTTAATCAGTACGTCTTGCTCCTCGCAACCACCAGCGCCCGCCATGCCGCCGTTCGACACGACGATCAGCGTCAAGGACCTGATGGCCAACATGATGGATCCGACCGCCGACGTTGTCTGGGGATCGGTCGGGACGATCATGACCAAGGAAGGCACGTTCGAAAAAGCGCCGCAGACCGACGACGAATGGAACAACGTCAAGGCGCACGCGATCATGCTCGTCGAAGGCGGCAATCTGCTGATGCTGCCGGCGCGATCGGGCGGCAACCAGGAATGGGTGCAGATGGCGCAGGACCTGATCACGCAGAGCAAGCGCATGATCACGGCGGCCGAAAAGCACGACAAGGTGGCGGTGTTCGACGTCGGCGCCGACATTTATGATCGCTGCGTGAACTGCCACAAGAAATTCGATCCGGCGATCAGGGACGCGAAGTAGCGTGTCGCTGCTGGCGTTCTGCGAATGGCTCGCTGCCACCAACGGCAGCACCGCCTTGCGTGAGTCGCTCTACATGTATCCGCTGGTCGAGTCGACGCACGTGATGTTCCTGCTGCTGTTCGTCGGGCTGACGACGATCTGGGACTTGCGGCTGCTCGGCTTCACCCTGACCCAGGTGCCGGTCAGCGAGATGACCGATCGCATCCTGCCGATGGTGCGATGGGGATTCGCGATCATGGTGTTCACCGGCGTGTTGTTGTTCTACGGCATCCCGGTGCGCACGTATCAGAGCGTGTGGTTCCGCGGGAAGATGATCTTCCTGATCCTCGCGTCGATCAACATCGCCTACTTTCATTACCGCGTGCTGCCGAATGCGGCGGCCTGGGATCGCGACACGCGGCCGCCGCGCGCCGTGCGCCGCGCCGGCGCCGCATCGCTGATTCTCTGGGCGCTGATCATCGTCTTCGGACGATTCATCGCCTACAACTGGTTCGATTGCGACATCCAACCGCAGCCGGCATTCGTCAACTGGTTTGCAGGGTGTGTCGTTCCGCCTCCTCAATAAAATGTTGTTACCGTTCTTTCAATGGTGTGAATCGCTCTGGCTCGGTCGTGCCGTCGTGGGATCACTGTGGCTGTTTCCAGTGATCGAGTCGGTCCACCTGCTGGCGCTGTCGGTGCTCGGCGGATCGATCCTGCTGGTCGACCTGCGGATGCTTGGATTCGGGTTGAAGCACTACAGCGTGGCGGCGCTGGCGCGTGATGCGCGGCCGTTCATGATCGGCGCGATCGTGACATTGATCTCGACCGGCTTGCCGCTGTTCCTCGCCGAATCGATCAAGTGCTATTACAGCCCGGCGTTCTGGGTGAAGATGACGACGCTGGCAATCGCGATCGTCTACACGTTCACGATTCGCACGCGCGTGACTCGCGCCGAGCCCGTACGCAACACAGCGCGCCTCCAGATGCTGGTCGGCGCGCTGTCGATTGCGCTATGGGTCACCGTCGCCGCTGCGGGACGGTGGATTGGATTCTCGTAACAGGCCAGCGGGCTGGCAGGCCAGCAAGAGCTTTTATCTTCCGCCGGGTTTCTTCGGGACCGGCTTGGTGCCGCCCTCAGTCGGATCGCTGCCGTCGCGCGGCGCGCCGGTGCCCGACGATCCCATGAACAGCTTGCGGCCGTCGGTGAAGGTGATGTCGCGGCCGTTGGCGCGCTTCAACGAGTGATCCTTCGTCTGGTAGCCGTCGACGATGACCTCGGTGCCGTAGGCGAGGGTGTCTTTCGTGATGCCGCGGCGCAGCAGCGTGTTCGGCGTGCCGCCCTCGACCATCCACTCTTCGGGCTTGCCGTCCTTGATGACCTCGATGTGAATCCACGTATGCGGGTTCACCCACTCGAGGCGGACGACCTTGCCCTGGAGACGAATCGGGGCATTCGGGTCGAACTCAGCGCCAAAGGCATGATGCGCGAGAACGGTGCGGCTGGCGATCGCCAGGCCGGCTAGAACGATGATTGCCGCAACGGTTTTTCGCATGAATCTATTTCTCCTGCTTCGTTCCCAAACGCTTCTCTTCATTACGCGCGCCGCTCAGGACGTTCGACAGGGCGTAGTTCCCTTCGTGGCACGCGTACTCATAGATTAACTCGTCAATGGCCCGAAACGGAATCTCTCCCGTAAACGGGGCCGTGAAGGTTGTCGGGTCGTCCACCGTGAACCGGTAATTGATGGTCCTGGCATCGGCGCGGCGGAAACGCTCGATGACGTGCAGGTTTTCGGACGAGCCGCGGAAGTTCTGCTGCGGTGGGAAGTTGGTTGTATCGACGACGAGGGTCTCGCCTTCCCACCTGCCGATCGAATCGCCCATCCACGGCCGGATGTGTTTCGGCAGGTGCGTGCCGCCGATGCGGACGATGCGCGCGTCGTGCACCATCTCCATCAGGATCATCACGTGATCGGGCGTCTGCACGATCTGGATGTTGTTGTTGTAGAAGTAATTCGGCACGAGCGGCGTCGTCGGACCAAACGACAACAGGCAGCGCTCGGCGAGCGGGCGATACTCGGGATGATCGTACTGGCCGCGGCCGGCGGCCAGCTTCAACCGCGCACCCTGTCTCGCGCGCGCTTCGGCGGTCAACGCCGGCACATGACCATCCGGCGGATCGATGATCAGTGAGCTGCGACGCTGTCCATCGACAACGGCGACGCGATCGCCGGGATCGAGCCAGAAGTTGTTGTAGCCGCCGACGTTCCCTGCGGCGCCGGTCGATCCGTCTCCACCTTGCGGCGGCGCCGGACGATTCGGATCGCTCGGCTCGTTCAACTTGTCGCGTCGCGCGACGATGTTGCGCTCCATGCGCGTGGCCGCGTCCTCGCTGAGCACGAGATCCGTCACGCCCTGCGGACGCTCGAGCGGCGTGATCGTCGCGTTGGTCCACGTGCCGGACAAGTCAGGCCTGGGCTTCTGCTGCGCGATCAACCCGACTGACGCGACGATTGCGAGACTAAACGCTATCGCTATTCGCATAAGAACCTTCGCGTTTGAACCTTCGCGTTTGAACCTTCGCGTTTGAACCGTTTCATTGCTGGACCGGCTGTTTGCGCAACTTGCCGTACATCAATTCCTCGACGAACTCGACGCACTTGAATTGATTGAGGCGCGCATCAGGATTGATGTGGCGATACAGCGGGAAACGAATCTTCCACGGCCGCGAGAACGTTGCCGGATCCTCGATCGTCGCTTCGTACCACATGTGATCGGCGCCCTGCATCGTGTAACGCTCGACGACCTTCAACTTGTCGCTGTGATGATTGCCGGCGCGATCGAACCACGATTGATCGTTGAAGCCGGTGTTGGTGACGACAAACGTGTCGCCTTCCCACACGCCGTAGGCCTGGCCCATCCACGAATCGACGGGCGCGGGTCCGGGATCTTTCAGATAGATATTGCGAACGGCGCCGGCGTACTCGTACGCGAAGAACACGGCTTTGTCGCTATGCAGAATCTGGAACGGCATCGCCATGTAGTTGGCGCGCGGGATGCCGGGCAGGTAGCACTTGATCTCCGGATCGCGATCGAGCCAGTTGGCTTCGTTCTCCTTCTGTTTCTTCGCGGCTTCGGGCAGATACGGGATCTCGTCGCCTTCGACGATGCCGTTGCCGGCAGGGACGCTGCCGACCGCGCCGAACGCGAGGATTGGCGCGGCGGGAATCGGAACGACCGGACCCGGACGCATCTGCAACGCCGCCTTCGCCTGGTGCGACAGGATGTTGTAGTTCGCGGTGTTGAGCGCCTGCCAGATGCCGTTGAGATTGGGCTTGCCGGCAATGCGCGCCGGCCGCGCGGTCTGGGTTTCAACGGGCGCGGCGACCCAGAAGCCCGCCGCGACGACGACCGCCGTCCCAAGCGCGATGGCCATGTCTCGAGCAGTTCGGTTTTTCATTGGCTAATCGCCAATGCTAACCCAATTCCCGCTAAAATCCGCCCATGCGCTCACAGGGTTTATTGGCCGTTTTGATGATGGTGTCGTGCGTCGTCTCCGCACAGGGCCAGCGAACGCCGCCCAAACCTCAACCGGCGCCGGCGCCGATCGAGTACTTCGAAGTCTACGAGCAGTCGATCACCGATCTGCAGTCGGCGATGTCGTCGGGCCGCGTCACCTCGCGCGGACTTGTGGACTCGTACCTGGCGCGCATCGCCGCGTACGATCAGGCCGGGCCGCGGCTCAACGCGATCGTGATGGTCAATCCGCGCGCGCGTGAAGACGCGGATGCAATGGACCGTGAGCGCGCAGAGAAAAAGGTGCGCGGGCCGCTGCACGGCATTCCCGTTTTGATCAAGGACAACTACGACACCGCCGATATGCCGACGTCGGGCGGCGCGCTCGGGCTCGCGACGCTGCAGCCGGCCGCGGATGCGTTTCAGGTAAAGAAGCTGCGCGACGCGGGCGCGGTGATCCTCGGCAAGACGACGATGCACGAGCTCGCCGCCGGCATCACAACGATCTCGTCCTACACCGGACAGACGCGCAATCCGTACGGCCTCGATCGCGTGCCTGGCGGATCGAGCGGCGGCACCGGCGCGGCAGTCGGCGCCAGCTTCGCGGCCGCGGGCATGGGCAGCGACACATGCGGATCGATTCGCATTCCGTCGGCGAACCAGAATCTCGTCGGCCTGCGCGGCACGCACGGCCTGTCGAGCCGCAACGGAGTCATGCCGCTGTCGTCGACGCAAGACATCGCCGGTCCGCTCGCGCGCTCGGTCACCGACCTCGCGATCATGCTCGACGCGACGGTCGGCGCCGATCCTGCGGATCCGATCACCAAAGGCAGTGACGGACACATTCCGAAGTCGTATCGCGATGCGCTGACCGCCGATGGCTTGAAAGGCGCGCGCATCGGCGCGCTGAAATCGTATTGGGGAGATGCGCCCGAAGACAACGAAGTCACCGGCATCATCCGGAAAGCGCTCGACGGCTTCAAGGCGCAGGGCGCTGAAGTGGTCGACATCACGGTGCCGGGGCTCGACGATCTGTTGCGCGACAGCAGCGTGATTGGTGATGAGTTCAAGTTCGATCTGATGGCGTATCTCGCGAAGGAGCCCAATGCGCCGGTGAAGTCGCTCGGCGAGATCATCGATCGCGGTTTGCATCATGCCGAGCTCGACGCGACGTTCCGGTTGCGCAATCAGCCCGAGAAGCGTGAGACCGAACACTATCGACAAGCGATGGTGAAGCGTTACGCGCTTCGCGCCGCCGTCCTGGCGACGCTCGAAGAGCTGCGCATCGACGCGCTCGCGTATCCGACCTTGCGCCGCAAGCCCGCATTAATAGGTGAAGCGCAAGGCGGCACGAACTGTCAGCTGAGCGCGACGACGGGCTTGCCGGCGATCTCGATGCCCGCGGGATTCAGCAACGACGGTTTGCCGATCGGGTTGGAGTTACTCGGCGGCGCCTGGGAAGAAGCGCGCCTGCTCAAATACGCGTATGCGTGGGAGCAGGCATCCAAGCTGCGCAAGCCGCCATTCAGCACGCCGCCGCTGGTGAAAGGCGCGGCGCCGGCGCCGATCAGCATGCAGATGGGAATGGTGGGCGGAGTCAGCGCGGGCGCTCCTGCGGCCGTCAAGCCATCGTACGGATTGAAGTACTCGTACGACCAGACCACTGGTGCATTTTCGTACGAAGCATGGACACAAGGCCTTGCGCCGTCAGATCGTGTGCTGGCACTGACGATCCAGCGCAGCGACGGCGAAAAGCCCGGACCGATCATCGCGCAACTGCTGGTCCCGAATCAGATCTCCGGATCTGGAACTCTGACTTTGAAGGGGCGGAATCGAGAGGATCTCGTTGACGGCAAGCTCTACGTGCACTTCTATACGAAGCAAACGCCTTTAGGGTTTGGTCGCCAAAGAATTGCGTTGCGCTGAACGGGAGAACTAAAGTTCTCCCCTACGCGATGTCGTAGGGGACAACTTTAGTTGTCCCGTCTTATGGCTTGATCCAGCGCAACATCCACTCGAAGTTGCGCGTCATCACGGCTTTTTCCTGCTGCGGTTCGTAGAACACGTGGCCGCCGCGGGGATAGATGTCCATCTCCGCGGTCTTCCCCAACGCCTGCAACCGCTTGAAGAACTTCTGCGCCGTCGCGAGCGGCACGCGCGGATCGCGATCGCCATGTGAGATCAGAATCGGTGTCGTCACCTTCGCCGCATGCGTGATCGGCGAGCTGCGCGCATATCCTTCCGGGTTCTCCCACGGCAGCTTGTAGTACTCCGCCATCAGATCGCCGCCATCGGTCAGGTAATAAAGGTCGCTCAAATCCGCGATGCTCGCGCCCGCAGTGGCCGCCTTGAAACGCGACGTCTGCGTCACGATCCAGTTCGTCATGTAGCCGCCGTAGGACGCGCCCATCACACCCAGACGATCCGGATCGGCAATGCCGCGCGCGATCAGGCGATCGACGCCGGCCATGATGTCCTGGTAATCGGGCCCGCCCCAGTCGTTGATGATCATCTTGTGCCCGGCTTCGCCGTAGCCGGATCCACCGCGCGGCATCGGGAACAGCACGGCGAAGCCCGCGCTTGCGAACGCTTCGGTCGGATACGGATCGATCTGCCCCGGCACGTGCATGAACTGCGGGAAGATGCCGAGCGTCACGCCGCCGATCGGTCCGCCGTGGCAATACACCAGCAGCGGGAGTCTGCGTCTGCCGTCATAACCGTCGGGCGTCAGCAAGAGTCCCCAGATCTCCATCCCATCGAAAGACGTCCACGAGACTGGCCTCAAGCCGCCGAGCGCGAACTGCTTCAACTGCGGATTGACGTCCGTCAGCGTCGTCGTCTTTCCTGACGCAATGTCGAGCGTGACGAGATCGCCCATGTCGCGCGCGCCGACTTCTCGATATGCGAGCGTGCGGCCATCGCGGCTCTGGCTCAATGAATACGCGAGCGCGGGTTTGTCCTCTCCGGCGCGCGCCGCCTTGCCATCACTCAACGACACGCGCACGACCGGCATTTCAAACATGTGCGCACCGGTCGCGAACGTGCCCTCATTCATCGTCACGTAGATCGCGCTGCTGTCCGGCGTCCACAACAGTTCCGCGATCCATGCGCTGTTCATCGGGAATGAACGGATGTTGGCGTTCGGCCCGGATGCGTCCGCCACTGCGAGACCGCGAGGCGCGATGATGCCGGTGCGCTCATTCGTCGAGATGAACGCGATGCGCCTGCCATCAGGTGAAAACTGCGGCGACACGTTCATGCCTGGACGATCGACGATCGGCCGCGCGGCGCCGCCATTCACGCTCACGCCGAAGATGCGTGTTTGATACGGCGCCAGGAAGCCGACGACGGGCGCAAACGAGTAGGCGATCTCCTTACTGTCTGGAGACCAGGTAAAGCTGTCGACATATTGATCTGGCGGCGTGATCGCCTTCGCGGGACCAGCGGGATTGAGCGTCTGAACAAATAGCCTGGTCGCGGGAGGATTCGCGCCCACTTTGTTCGCGATTGGCGGCGCTGACGGCCCGGCATCGCGCGAGAGATATGCGATGAAGTTGCCATCCGGCGACCATTCATAGGCGCTCACACCGAGCGGCGCCGCCGTGACCACTTGCGCACCGGTGTTGTCAGGCTTGATCGATAACACCTGCGGTCCGGTCTTCTCGACGACGAGCATCGAGATGCTTTGGCCATCGGACCGCCAACGCACGCGCGGTGCCGGAAGCGCAGGAGTGAAGACGCGATACGACTCGGCGATTCGTTTCGCTGTCCCGCCTTTCGAAGGAATGACGAATAGCGCGGGTTCGTGCGCATTGCGCTCGACCGAAGGCGTCGAGACCGTATAGGCGATCTGATCCCCAGCAGGCGAAATCTTGACGTCGTTGATCGTGCGCAGCGCCATCAAGTCATCGATCGTGACTTTCCTGCCGTCCTGCGCACCGGCAGCAAGTCCGCACAAAAGAATCAAAGAACCAATTGAAAAGCTCTTCATCGCGCTGTTCTATAGACGCTTGCGCCTGTCAGGTCGGTCGCGCGCGGCGCGCCTGGCAGCGCGAGCGATAAGCGCATTTCATTCGAGACGATGTCGTAGAGGCCGAGCCGCACCTGTGTCGGCGCGGTCAGCGCGATCAGCGAATACGGCCGCGAGATCAGATTGATGGCCACCGTTCCCGATTCGATGACGGTTCCGGATTCCGCCTGCAGCTCGTAGTTGTACTCAGCGGCGCGGGCGTTCTGCCTCGTGAATCGGATCTTCGCGGGTCCATCCCCGCCCGCGCGTGTCCACGTGCGTGAGGCTGGAAACGTCAGCTCGCGTGGATTGGTGGCAAACGGCTCGACGAGCTCGGATCCGAAAATCCCGCGCGACCACAACCCGTCGAACAGCGGTTTCGCCACCGGTGAGAGAAACGGCTCGGGGCTCACGGCTTTCGGGCTCGACAAACCTTCGCGATGAAACTCGAGATCATCGAGCTGGAAATGGATCATCGAAGTTCCAGAGGTTCCAAACGCTCCAGCGGTTCCAATGGTCTGGTTCGCAAACACGACAGCATCGGGAGCGATACCAGCCGGGAGGTTCACGAGATTTGTGTAGATCGTTCGATAGTAGTGCGTGCCGACGACGTGTTCGATGAAGACGCTGAAGCGTCCCGGAGTGAGCGGGTTCTCGCTGACCTCTTGAATCGTGCCGGCGGCGGCAGCGCGCACGATGCCGCCTGGACGATATTCAATATCCCATCCCGCATGTCCGTCGAGCGCGTGATCGGGGCCGTGCTCGCCAAACGGCACCATGCCGAAGGCCGTATTCGACGAATCGCCGGGATCGATCGGCATCGACAACACGAGCACGCCCGGAACGTTGGTCGGCAGCGGTGGCGGGACAAGAGGCGGCGTGGGCGCGGCGATCGTGGTCGGCGCCGCCGGCGATTTTTCGTCCGTGCACGCCGCCGCCAGCAGCGCAATTCCCGCGAGAATGCACAACTTTCGCATGTGATGTCATCGTAGCCGATTGTGATTCCCGCCGCACTTCGGCTACTCTGTTCTCTCAGACATGTCCGCAATCCGGCGGCGCATTCACGTGATCGCGTTCGCCTGGCTCTTCTGCCAGGTGGCATCGCTGTCTGCGTTCGTGCCTGGCGAATGCTGCAAGTCGCACGCGGCACAAGCCGAGGCAAAAGCCAAACAAGCCGCGTGTCATGAATCACCTGTCGTTCCGAAAGACGGCGATGCGTGCCCGATGCATCACGGACAGAAGAAATCACATAACTGCTGCACGATGTCGAACGGGTGCGCTGGTCCGGGACAGCAGCTGACGACGCTCTTCGCCTACGTCGGCGTGCTCGAGTCCCCGCAGTCATCGCCCGTCGTTCTTGATTCGACCGCGGCGTACATCGCTCCATCAGCGCCGCTGCTCTACCACCTCGCAATTCCCGACGCGCCTCCGCCGAAATTGAATCTCGCGTAGCGAGAGATTCAATTTCGGACTGGAGGTCTTATGCGTGTCAGATTTTTCGGCGCGCTGCTATTCGCGCTCACGCTCGCGCGACCATCAGCAGCGCAACAGACAGTTGATGTCGGCAGTATCAGCGGACGCGTCGTCGACGACAGCGGTGCTGCAGTACCCGGTGCGATGGTTGAAGTCGTTCACTCGGCGACCAACATCGCTGCCAGTGAAGTAACAGATACCGCCGGCCGCTTCCGCTTCCCGTACCTGAAGATCGGTGAGTACAAGCTCACCGTCACGCTGGTCGGCTTCAAGGATGCGACGCGGCAGATCACCGTGTCCGCTGGATCAGCCTTCGAGGTACCGATCGCACTTGTTCTGGCGGGCCTTGAAACCAGCGTCACCGTCACCTCGGAAGCGCCGGTGATCGAGGCGGCGCGCAGCCAGATCGCGGCGACCGTTCTCGAGACAGAAGTGGCGGCGCTGCCAATGAACGGCCGCAACTTTCTCGAGCTCGCGTTGCTCGTGCCCGGCGTCGCACCGACCAACATCGCCAGCACGCAGCTGTTCCCCGAGACGTCCGCGGTACCCGGCATCACGATCTCGGTCGGCGCGCAGCGCAACCTGTCGAACAATTACGTCGTCGACGGGCTGTCCGCGAATGATGATGCGGCGGGATTGAGCGGCATCACCTACAGCGTCGATGCGATCGAACAGTTCCAGGTGATCACCTCGGGCGCGCAGGCGGAGCTTGGACGCGCGCTCGGCGGCTATGTCAACGTCGTCACCAAGAGCGGCACGAATAATCTGCGCGGAACCGTCTATGACTTTTTCCGCGACGACCGCCTGAACGGCACCAACGCACTATCCGGCACGAAGCTGCCGATGAACCAGTCGCAGTTCGGCGCCAGCGTCGGCGGGCCCGTTGAGAAAGATCGCACCTTCTTTTTCGGGAACGTCGAGCGGCGTGAGCTGGATCAAACGGGCCTCGCCACGATTTCGGCGGCCGGCGTCGCCGCGATCAACGGACGGCTCGCCGAGTCTGGTTACCGCGGGCCGCAGATCGGCACGGGCATCTATGCCAACCCCGTTGCCACGAGCAACGTGTTCGCGAAGATCGATCACCAATTCAGCAGCCGCGACAACTTCAGCATCCGCTACGGCCGCTACGGCGTCGATGCGACCAATGCGCGCGGCGCCGGCGGTCTCAGCGCGACGACGGCGGCGTCGAACCTCGACAACGTCGATCAGACGGTGGCGATCGCCAACACGCTGGTGGTCTCGCCACACACCGTGCTCGAGACCCGCGCCCAGATCGCGCACGGCGATTTGCAGGCGCCGGCATCTGACGGCATTGGCCCGGCGGTCAGCATCGCCGGGGTCGCAGCGTTTGGCACGAGCTCTGGCGCTCCGACGGGGCGATTGAACACCACCTATCAAGTCGTCAACAACCTTTCGCATCATCGCGGCTCGCACGCGATGCGCGTCGGCGCCGATTTCCTGTTCAACGACGATCTGATCACCTACCCGCGATCGATTCGTGGCAGCTACACCTTTTCGTCGCTCGCCAATTTCCTGTCCGGCGCGTACAACAACGCCGGCTTCAGCCAGACATTCGGTGTCAGCGAGCGCACCCAGACGAATCCGAACTTCGGCGTCTACGTGCAGGATGAATGGAAGACGACGGCGTCACTGACGTTCAACGCGGGCGTGCGGTACGACCTGCAGTGGCTCGAGACGATCACCACGGATACCAACAACGTCTCACCACGGGTCGGTTTTGCATGGACGCCATCGGACTCGCGGCGGACGATCATTCGCGGCAGCGCCGGCATCTTCTATGATCGCGTGCCGCTGCGCGCGCTTGCGAATGCGTTGATGTCGGCGGGCAATACCACTGATGCCGGCGCGCTCCGACAGTATTCGGTGAGCCTGTCGCCGACCCAGGCCGGCGCGCCGGCCTTCCCGAACATTCTGCCCGCGGCCATTCCGCTGGTAACGCTGCCGAACCTCACGACGATGGATCGCAATCTCGAGAATGCATCGTCGACGCAAGTGAGCTCGGAGATCGAGCAACAAATCGGAGAGCGGACCACGTTCGGCGCCGGATACCAGTACTTGCGAGGGCGCGACCTGCTAATCTCGGTCAACCAGAACGTGCCGTCATGCGTGGCGTCGGGCAATAACAATGGTTGCCGGCCGAATCCTTCCTACGCGAACAACAGCCAGTATTCGTCGGTCGGCGCATCGGACTATCACGGCCTGCATGTCTCGCTCGCGCAACGCACGTCGCACTGGGGCCAGTATCGCGTGTCGTACACGCTGTCGAAGTCGATGAACAACACCGGCGAAGCGTTTTTCAGCTCGCCGATCGATCCGTTCGACTTGATGAAGGACTGGGGACGATCCGACAACGATCAGCGTCATCGATTGGTCGTCAACGGCGCGTTTGAAGTCAAAGGTGTTCAGGTCAGCGGCATGATCCAGGCGTATTCGGCGCCGCCGTTCAACATCACGTCAGGCGTCACGACCGTTCAAGGCACTGCGGGACGGCCGATCGTGAATGGCGCGTTCATCGCCCGCAATGCGGGCGAAGGCACGCCGTTCTTCACCGCCAACGCGCGCATCAGCCGCTTGATCAGGTTCAGGCAGCGCTGGCAAGTGGAGCTGATGGCGGAAGGCTTCAACCTGACCGATCGCGCGAACGTCGTGACGCGCAATGCGAATTTCGGCGCGGGCTCGTATCCGGATTCGCCATCGGCAACGTTCAATCAGATCACCGCTGTCGGAGAGCCGCGATCGTTCCAGCTCGGCGCGCGGGTTCGGTTCTGATGTCATTCTCGTTGCGCGTTATACAGTGAACTCATGATCAAGACGCGCAGCGTGAATTCGGAGATTCAAAAGAGCGATGGCTTGCGGATCCTGGCCACGCGCTTCCGTGGCCGGGGACTGCCCTCGTCGAAGTACGACGTGTGGATGCCGTCGCTCGGACCGAGCGAGCAATTGCTCAAGGCCGTCATGGGCGGCGCCATCGACTGGAAGACCTTCACCAGGCGCTATCACGACGAGCTCTACATGGATGGCCCGATCGACGCGCGCAGCGAGACGATCAAGAATCACGGACAGAAATCGACGCTCCGATTATTGAAGGCGCTCGCGGCACGGCAGAATGTCACCCTGCTGTGTCACTGCGTTGAAGACGCAAAGGAGTGTCACCGGTTCCTGCTCGCCAAAGAAATCGCGAGAGCGTGATCACATCCGGTGTCGCCGCTTGACTTTGGAGTCGAGTCGAAGGTTTACGATCCCGACATGACAAAACATTTGACGCTCATCACATTTCTCCTGTTGCCCGTCGTCGTTGCCGCGCAACACCAGACCATGCCGGCCGGAATGTCACACGAAGAGCATCTTCGTCAGCTGCAGAAGGACGAAGCACTCAAGCATCGCGGCGCTCTCGCCATGGGTTTCGATCAGGATCGAACGGTGCATCACTTTGTGCTGCGCGCCGGCGGCGGCGAGATCGTCGTGACCGCGAAGGACGCCAACGATGCGGAGTTGATCGCGCAGGTGCGGGCGCACTTTCAGGAGATCGCCGGGTCGTTTGGCGCCGGGCTGTTCGACAAGCCGCTCGCAACGCACGGCGAAATGCCTCCAGGGGCTGAGACGCTGGCGGCGAAGAAGGCCCAGGTGACCTACCGCTATGATTCGCTGCCGGCAGGCGCGCGTGTGATCATCGAAACCCGGGACCAGACGACGCTCGAGGCCGTTCACGCGTTCCTTCGCTATCAGATCGTCGAGCACAAGACCGGCGATCCGCTGGCGATCCAACGGTAGTGCGAATCAGGATCGCCGGCGCAGCCGCGCGTGTTTGGCGCGCGGCCGGCGCGCGGGGACGTCAACACGCTCGAGCAAGTGTGCGCGCGCGCCTCGCGCGCGCGCCAGTTGCGTATCCCAGTCCGCAATCATCTTCACCATCGACGAACGCTCAACTTCGAGCTCGTTGATGCGTCGTCCAATCTGCTCGACGAGCGAGTGCGCGTAGTCTCGTACCTGCCGGCAAGGCGCGCCGCCACTGTCGCGCACCCTCAGCACCTTGGCGATCTCCGCGAGCGGGAATCCCAGGTCGACGGCATTGCGAATGACGCGAATGCGATTTCCCGCTCCGCTCGGATACTCGCGGTAGCCGCTGCCGGTGCGGGACGCCGCCGGTAACAGGCCGATTTTTTCGTAGTAGCGGATGGTGTCCGCGGACACTCCGGTGGCAAGAGCGAGCTGGCCAATACGCATGATGATCTTCGACAGCATAAACCCTGGAGTGCACTCCAAGGTCAACCGCGAATGCGTTACGGCGTAATCAGGCGGGCGCGAATCTCCGGCGGCGGGAGTTCGCAGGCGTTCGAGCGGCCGGCAATGCGATACCGAACGGCGGCAACGCCACGATAGACGAGATCGCGGATGGGCCGCGGCACGATCAGTAACGCACCCGCATACTTCCAGGGCGCGTTGAGACGCCCGGCAATGCGCAGCGCCGCGTCCGACCGGAGGTAGACGCGATCGTCGTCAATGAGAATGAGGCTGCGCGCCGCCTCCTGGCTCGTGCCAAGTTTTTTCAGCAGCGCCTGCCCCTCGGGATTCTGCGACGCGCCGAATCGGAAATACCCGTGGTCGCGAGTGGCGATGAAGCGGACAGATCCCTCGCAGAACGCGCAGGTTCCGTCAAAGAGGATAATGCCGCCCACCCACCAATCTTACTGCCACGTGATTCGAGCGCCGACGCGGAGCGTGCGCGGCCAGCCGATCGAGCGCAGCGGCGTGCGCGCCGTGTCGTATTCCTTGTCGAAGATGTTTTCGACGGCGAGGAACGCATTGAGCCCGCGCACAATCGCGCGGCTCACCGTCGCATCCGCCACGACGTACTTCTTCAGCACGAACGCCGCGGTGTTCAGGTCGTCGTCAAACTGCTCGCCGCTGAAACGGATCTGGGCGCCGACCGTCACCAGCTTCGGATCCGCCCACGTGATCGCCACGGCGCCCTGCACCTTCGGCACCTGCGGCACGAACTTGTCGATCAGCGCCGGCGTCTCGCTCGTGCGCGGCGAAGCGCGGAAATGGCTCGACGTAAACACGATCTGGCCGTTGGCGCTCAACGTATTCGTGAACCGGCTGTCGACTTCGAGCTCCACACCCTTGGCGTCGATCTTGTCGGCGTTCTGGCGCTGGCGCGTGATCGCGGCCGGCGTTTGCGACAGCGTGATGTTCGAGATGGCGCCGTCGAGCGAGTTGACGAACGCGGTGGCTCGGAATGACGCGCGGTTGAACTGCGTCAGCACGCCGCCCTCCACGCCGGTCAACGTCTCGGGCTCCAGCGCCGCATTGGCCAGCGTCACCGTATTGCCGACGGCAAACCGGCGGTGCAGCTCGTTGAGACTCGGCGTGCGATTGGCGTAATACGTCGATGCCTGCACCTGGATGCGGCCGACATGCGCCGAGAACGCCGCCCGTGGGCTGACATAAGTGACATCCTTCGTCGGCAGCTGCGGATCTGACGGCAGTTGCGGAGGCAGCGGTGTCGATTCCCACGAGTCCGCGCGAGCGCCGATTTCAACCGTCAGCGCATCGGTGACCGCGATGTTCGCGCGCGCGTACGCCGCGGCAACCTTTTCGGTGCCACCCGACACAAACGGGCCGCTCTGCGTGTTGACGCCGGACACGAGCGCATAGCGGAATTCATCCTGCGCCGACTCGGTGTGCCGCATTTCGGCGCCGACAATCATCGTCAGCTTGCGAACCGGCTTCGTCCATTGCGCGTTGAAGGAACGATGCGACGTGTCGATGAACTGCTCGAACGTGAGGCGTTCGGTCGGCCGGAGTCCGGTGGTGGCGTTGCCGGCGGCGACCGCGGAGAATGTCTGGTAGTAATCCTGCGAGCTGCCGATCCCGTGCAACTCCAACACGCCGCCGACAACATAGCCGCCCGCGTCGACGGAGAACTGGTGCCAGTCGGTGTTGTTCACCTGCACGACCGTGCCGTTGTTGCGATCCTCCGAATATCCGGCGCCGCGGCCGGTGACATGCCAGTTGTTGCCGCGATAACCGAAGGTGCCGTAGCCGGTGTTGTAATCGCTGTCGGCGCGCGTGTCGACGGCGCCGCGAACTTCCGATCCAAGCACGAACACGCCCGCGGTATCGACGCCTTCGTACGCGCCGCTGGCGT
>Ga0075428_100003974_pt1 | contig 16228 bp, 13 predicted proteins | sample RhiMetdeltSRZDD2_FD_75291 | JGI IMG/M metagenome (GOLD analysis project Ga0075428, IMG submission 75291) | Populus rhizosphere microbial communities from Tennessee, USA - Rhizosphere MetaG P. deltoides SRZDD2 | ecosystem: Host-associated > Plants > Roots > Rhizosphere > Soil | place: USA... | reverse complement strand
TCAGCACCTCGTTTGAGATCTGCTTGACGGCACCGACCGTCAGCGGCGCGTTGTCGGCAATGGTGCCGGCGTACTCCTTGACGAAGGCGTCGAGTTCACCCTCCCGCAGCACCTTGCTGATGATCCCCATCCGCAAGGCTTCGTCGGCGCCGAATTGGCGCGCCGTGAAGAAGATGTCCTTGGTGTGCGACGGCCCGATCGTGTCGATGAAGCGCTGCAGGCCGGCAAAGCCGTAGCCGAGACCCAGACGCGCGGCCGGCAGCGCAAAGCGCGAGCCTTGCGTGCAGAAGCGCAGGTCGCAGGACACCGCCAGCCCAAGGCCGCCGCCGATGCAGAACCCTTGGATGGCGGCGATGGTGGGCTTAGGGAAGCCGTAAATTGCGGAATAGAACCGCTCGGTGTTGGCATTGTAGTGCTGCACCGCCTCGCGGGTCGCGCGCTCATCGCCGAACTTGGAGATGTCGGCACCCGACACAAAGGCCTTGCCGCCCGCCCCCGTCAGCACCACGACGCGCACCTCGTCGTCGGCTGCGAAATCCGCAAGGATACGGCTCGCCGCCTGCCACATCTCGAGGGAGACGGCGTTGTGGCGCTCGGGATTGTTGAAGATCATGGTGCCGACGCGGCCATCCTTGCGCGCAAGCATCTTGTCGGTGGCGGTCACGTGTTGGCTCCGGTGGAAAACTAGATCACTTTGGCCTTACGCAGCTCGGCAATATCGGCCTCGCTGAAATCGAACTCGCGCAGCACCTCATCGGTGTGCTCGCCGCGCTCGGGCGGTGCGGCAACCAGGCGGCTCGGCGTGCGCGACAGCTTCACCGGCTGGTTGAGCAGATGCAGGGTGCCGCGCTCGTCCCGCGTTTCGATATGCCCGACCACATCGAGGTGCTGGACTTGCGGGTCGGCAAACACTTCGTTCATGGCGTAGATCGGTCCGCACGGGACCTCCGCCGCGCTCATGCGATCCACCCATTCGGCACTGGTGCCGTTGGCCAGATAGCGCTCGATCTCGACGTTCAGCGCATTGCGGTTCTTGGAGCGGGCCGCCGCTGTCGCATAGTCTGGATGCTCGAGCAGTGCCTCAGCGCCGATTGCGCGGCACAGGCGCTGCCACATGGTACCGCCGGCGGTGGCGATGTTGATATGACCGTCCTTGGTCTTGAACACGCCGGTTGGGATGCTGGTCGGGTGATTATTACCGGCTTGGCCAGGCACGTGGCCTTCATTGAGCCAGCGCGCGCCCTGGAAATCGAGCATGAAAATCTGCGCCTGCAGCAGGCAGCTGGCCACTGCCTGCCCCTTGCCCGATTGTTCGCGCTCGAGCAGCGCTACCAGAATACCGAGCGCGCAGAACAGTCCGCCCGACAGGTCAGCGATCGGAATGCCGACCCGCATCGGCCCTCGGCCCGGCTCGCCGGTGATCGACATCAGACCGCCCATGCCCTGCGCGATCTGATCGAAGCCCGGACGCTCGCGATAGGGCCCGTCCTGGCCGAAACCCGATATGCTCGCGTAGATGAGGCGCGGGTTGACCTTGCTCAGCGCCGCGTAGTCAATGCCAAGCCGCTGCTTCACATCCGGGCGGAAGTTCTCGATTACCACGTCGGCCTTGGCCGCCAGCCGGCGCAGCACGGCAACGCCGCTCGGCGACTTAAGGTCGAGCGTCATGGCGCGCTTGTTGCGGTGTAGGTTCTGGAAGTCCGAACCGTGCCGGGGGCCACCCAGAGCATCGCCCTTTTCCAGGTGGCCCGGCATCTCGATCTTGACGACGTTGGCACCCCAGTCAGCCAACTGCCGCGCGGCAGTTGGTCCCGCGCGGACCCGCGTCAGATCGAGTACGGTGTAGCGGGAGAGCGCCGTCGAGGCTGTGGGATGGGGCATGCGTGTATCTCTCTGTGATCGAGGGACACAGCTTGCCACGAACCCAGGGCTAGCCCAAGGCTCAACCTACTGCGCTCTATTTTTCCTGAAGCCCCGCTAGCCTCTCTCAGCCGATGTCGGCCAAGTAGTACTGATCTGTGAAGTTGCAGTATCCGGTCCGCCACTCGACCGGGCGACCGTCCAGATCGTGCACCACGCGATCCAGAACTATGATTGGTGTGTCGAGGGGAACTCCTAGCTCCGTCGCCACCGTCTGGTTGGCCTTGCCGATGGAGATGCGCTCTTCGGCCTTGCCGAGCAACAGGCGATACTGCTGTGCCAACACGGTGATGCGATGTGAGGGGTTCTTTGTGTCGTTCAAGCCAGGAAACAGCGACGTCGGATAGGAGGTCTCCTCGGTCATGAACGGCCGGTCGCCCTGCAGCCGCACGCGCCGGAGACGATAGACCGCGTCGTTCACCTGCAGACCCAGGCGGTCGCGCTCGCGGTCGTTGGCCTTGCCTTCGGTCAGCTCCACGGTGCGCACGCGGCCCGACACCCGCTGGCCGTCCTTGGCCCGCACGTTGTTGAAGCGCATCGCCATCTCGTCAGACGACTGGTCGTTGACGAAGGTCCCCCGCCCTTGCCGCCGCGTCAGCAGGTGCTCGCCCTCCATCATGTCCAATGCTTTGCGCATGGTGCCAGAGCTCACACCGAACTCCCGCGCCAGGTCGCTCTCATTGGGGATGGCTGTGCCGGGCTTCCACTCACCATGCGAGATCCGCTCGGCAAGCGCATCGCGCAACTGCAGGTAGAGCGGCCTCGTGGAGAAGCGGTTAGTGGGCAACATCCTATCACCAAGCATTCGTGCCTCCTTCTGTTGATTGGAACGCAAATTACAAATATTCGCTCTGCAGATATTCCAGTTTAACTGTTGTCCTCTACAGGATGTAGAGCAGCTTGCATGCATTGTTATTTATGATATCGTTCCCTGATTCTCGATTAACCATGGGACATCATTAACCTTCTCGGAAGGAGGTTCGTCAATATTTGTCTGGTGGATGACGGTCCCCTTGTGATCTCTTGCACCACAGTATTCGTGGGCCGAAATCTTCAGTTTCCCGCCACTGGCCAAGGGCCTGGGGCGGTCCCAGAAAGCTGTGGATTAAAGGGAAACCGCCTCAAAATGAATCAAAGCCGAAAGATCGGGGCTTGAAAAGCTGCTTTTGAACACACTTTCGGGAGCAAGCGTCAGCTGTGCTTATTGGGCCGCAGTTGGTGCTGGCCCGTCCCCGAAACAGCGAATATTCGAAGGATATCGGATATCAGAAGTAGATCGGAGGAGAAGGCAAGGTGGTGAACAAGATTGATCTGGCCGGCCGTTTCGCCGTCGTGACGGGTGGTGCGCAGGGCTTCGGCAAGGCCATCGTTGAGCGCTTCATTCAGTCAGGGGCCAAGGTGGCGATCTGGGATCGCGATATCGCGTTCGCCGAGAAGACGGCCAAGGCGCTGGGCGACACCGTGGTGGCGGTGGCCTGTGACGTCGGCGATCCCGCATCAGTTGCAGCCGCCCGCGAGCGGACGTTGCAGCAATTCGGCCGCATCGACATCCTGATCAACAACGCGGGCATAGCCGGCAGCATCGCCAAAACCTGGGAAACCGATGTCGACGACTGGCGCCAGGTGATGCGCATCAACCTGGACGGCCCGTTCATCTGTTCGCGCGCCGTGGTGCCATTGATGATCGAGCAGAATTATGGGCGCATCGTCAACATCGCCTCGATTGCCGGCAAGGAAGGCAACCCCAACGCTGCGCACTACTCGGCCTCCAAGGCCGGCGTGATCGCACTTACCAAATCGCTGGGCAAGGAGCTGGCCGGCTACGACATCGCCGTCAACGCTGTGACGCCGGCCGCCGCCAAGACCGCAATCTTCGAGCAGATCACGCAGGCGCATATCGATTTCATGCTGTCCAAGATCCCCCGCAACCGCTTCGTGTTGGTCGAGGAGCTGGCGGCCATGGTGGCGTGGATGGTGTCTCAGGAGAATTCGTTCACCACCGGCGCCGTGTTCGACCTGTCCGGCGGCCGGGCCACGTATTGAGGCCAGGCCCAGGCCAGGCACAGGCAAGGCACAGGCCAGGCACAGGCACAGGCAGGGCTCGGCGGCGAGCACTTCCGGACGTCGCAGGGATCGGGCTCCTGCGCTACGCCGGTCGCACCCGCCGCCGAATGGCACTCGGCCTTCGGACCACCGTCTTGCAACCCCCGGCGAGGACGGCGCTGGCGAGCTTCGAGAAGGGCGGCGAGCGAGCCGGTAAAAAAAAACCGGCATCCGGATTGCTGAACACGCTCGCCGGCATCGGCACATAATCATCAAGAAGCATGCCAGATGCCCGGAAAGCCTGCCGTTGCGTGGCGCCGGCGCGTCGGGGCGCTGCCATTGCCAAAGCTTTGGGCGATCGGCAGAAAAACTGAGCAACCGAAGCGACACCGCTCGAGCTCGCGTGCGGTCATGCCCGGCAACTCAGTGTTGATCGAGGCGCCGGATGGCCTGGCAAACTGGCCATCGACGCGCCCGTACGACTTGAGTAGAAGCCGCTCGGAACAGATCGTCCCCGCTTCTGCCGAGCCGACACGCCTATGCCCTACTCCGATTACCGGCCCGATCTGATGGGATACGCCTCGCTGTCGCCCACAGGGCGCTTCGAGGCGGGCTCGATGCAGAGCTTCACCCTGACCTATACGGCAGGTGCATTCGGGGTGGACGACACCGGCTCCATCAAGATCGGCTTCCGCTTTGCTACCGATTTCGGGCCGGTGCAGTTCGCCGATCCCAAGGCGCCCGGCTACACGACCGTGGAGGCTTCCAACGGCGCGACATTGCAGGCCAAGTGGGAGTTCAAGCGCAACATCCGCCCGTGGAGCCGCTCGCTCTACGTGGGCGTGGTGAAAGACTTCTTGGCCCCGGGCGACACCATCACCATCCGCTTTGGCGACCGCCGACAGGGCTCACCCGGCATCCGCCTGCAGACCTATTGCGAGAGCGAGTTCGAGTTCCGCGTGCTCGCCGACCCGATCGCCACCTACGACTACGTGGCGCTGCCTGAGAACCCCAAGATCGCCATCGTGCCGGGGCCAGGCGTAGGCTGGCGTGCGGTGTTGCCGAGCCTGGTGGGGGTCGGCGAGCCGTTCCGCCTCAGCGTCAAGGCGGATGACAAGTGGGGCAATCCGTCCAACTTGAACGACCGCACGCTGCAGCTCGTGAGCGATCGTCCCATCGCCGGCCTGCCCACCGCCCTGCGCTTCGCATCCGGCAGCTTTGCTGCAATCGCGGACGGCCTCAGCGTCACCAAGCCGGGCGACCTCACCATCCGCGTCCTCGACGAGGCGGGTGCCGAGCTGTGCGTAGCCAACCCGCTGCGCGTCGCCGCAAAGGACGCGCCGTTGCTACACTTCTGGGGCGACACGCACGGGCAATCGAACGAGACGCTTGGCACCAACACGGCGCGCGAGTACTTCGAGTTCGGCCGCGACAGGGCCTTCCTTGACGTGATGGGCCACCAGGGCAACGACTTCCAGATCACGGGAGCCTTCTGGCACGAGCTCAACAAGCTGTCGTCCGAGTTCGACAAGCCAGGGCGCTTCGTGTGCATCCCGGGCTATGAGTGGTCGGCCAACACGGCCGTCGGCGGTGACCGCAACGTGCACTACCGTCGCGAAGGCGAGACCATCCACCGCTCTTCGCACGCCCAGATCGCTGACGCGATCGACATCGCCGATGAAGGTACCGATGCACACGACGCGCACGCCCTGTTCGAAAAGCTGAAAGGCAAGGACTGCGTGGTGATGGCCCATGTCGGCGGACGCTACGCCGATATCAAATTCGCGCACGAACCGTTGGAAACGGCGGTCGAGGTGCACTCGGCCTGGGGCACGTTCGAATGGATCGTGCGCGACGCTTTCGAGAAGAGCTATCGCGTCGGCATCGTCGCCAACTCGGACGGGCACAAGGGCCGCCCCGGCGCCTGCTATCCGGGCGCCTCGTTCTTCGGCAGCTACGGCGGGCTCACCTGCTTTCTGGCTGAGCGGCTCGATCGCGACGCCATCTTCGAATGCATGCGCCGCCGGCGCCACTATGCAACGACCGGCAACCGCGCGCTGCTGGATGTGACGGTGAACACTCGTTCGCCGGCCGAGGTGTTTCTGCGCGACCCGGCAGCGGGACCCGCACCTTGCGAGCGCTCGCAACGCCTCATCATGGGCGATATCGCGCGGGTCGCCGACGACGAAGTCGACCTCGACATCGAGGTGGTCGGCTCGGCGCCCATCGAGCGGCTCGATATTTACGACGGCCTCGACCTGATCGGGACGGTGCGACCTTACACAGCCGCCGACCTCGGCCGGCGCGTACGCCTCGTCTATGAGGGCGCCGAATACCGCGGCCGCGCCCGCACAACCACCTGGGACGGGGCGCTGGCCGTCGAGGGCGTGCGCATCCAGCGCACGGCCACCATCAACAACTGGAACCTCGACCGCGGCATCCAGAGCCAGGACGCTACCGGCCTTACCTGGAAGGCGGTGACGACCGGCAACTACGGCGGCATCGACCTATGGCTGGACGGAGCATCGGGTCGCCTCAGCTTCAAGACCAAGCCCGTATCGGGTGAGGTTGCGATCGCCGAACTTGGCGTCGAACCGCGCATCTTTGCCGCTGGCGGTCTGGAGCGCGCCGTCAAGTTGCAGCGCCTGCCCGAGGTGATGGGTGAAAACCGCATGGCCGTGCGCCGCCGCATCAAGGTAGGCCCCACCGGCGATACGCGCCTGTACGTGCGCGCCCAACAGGAAGACGGCCATCGCATGTGGTCGAGCCCCATCTATCTGTTTCGCTGATTGGTGTTGTCATCCCGGAACGCGCGCCACACGGAACCCGTGCGGGTCCCGTGTCCCGCCGTTGCGCTGCGCTCGGGCGGGGATGACAATCAACGCAGCGCAGCCGCGATGTTGCCGCCATCCACGGTCTCGATGTGCCCCGTCGTCGACCGCGCCTTGGCCAGCGCCACGAAGGCTTGCGCCACATCGGCGGCCGTTACCTCGCGCTTCAGCAGGTTGCCGCCCATGTAGTCGGCCTCGCTCACACCGCGCGCCTTGGAGCGCTTGGCCACCATGTCGTCGGTCAAGAGGCCCGTGCGGATGCGATCGGCATTGACGCCGTTGGCGCGAATGCCCTCCGCGCCGTAGTCGATGGCGTACTGGCGCATGAGGGCGAGCGTGGCCGCCTTCGGCAGACCGTAGGGCCCGAAGTCAGGACCCGGGTTGACCGCCTGCTTGGACACGTTGAAGAGCAGGCAGCCGCCCGTTCCTTGCTGGCGCAGGATAGCCACGGCTTCCTGCGCCACCGCCTGATGCGCGAAGAAGTTGAGCTCGAAACTGTCGCGAAGTACTTTATCGGATACTTCGCCGATCTTGCCCTGCCAGGCGGCACCGGCATTGGAGATGATGATATCGACACCGCCAAATTGCTCTGCGACATACGCGAAGGCGGCGCGTAGCGACGCGCGGTCGGTCACGTCGCAGTCAAGCCCGAGGCCGCCAACCTCCTTGGCCGCGGCCTTCACGGCGGCCACGTCGAGGTCGAGCAAGGCCACGGCGGCGCCTTCCGCCGCCAACGCCTGGGCCGTGGCCCGACCGATGCCGCTGCCGGCGCCGGTCACGACCGCCACCTGGCCGGTGAAAGGCTTCCCCACCACGCCTTTCAACTTGGCCTGCTCCAGGCTCCAATACTCGACGTCGAACAGGTCGCTCTCCGGCAGTGCCTCGAAGCGGCCGATCGCCTCGGCGTCGGTGACGACCTTGACGGCTACCTCGGCAAGGTCAGCGGCGATGGCCGCGTCCTTGCGCGTGGCACCGACGCCGAACAGGCCGACGCCCGGCACCAGCACAAGGCGCGGCACGGGGTCGAGCTTGGTCTTGATGCCGCCGACGCGGGCGTTCTCGCGCGCGAACATGGCATCGTATTCTGAGATGTACCGGTCGACCGCGCCGCGCACCGCAGCCTTGAAGTCGTCGAGCATGGCCGCATCGGGCGCCGGCACCAGCAGCGGCTTGTTCTTGGTACGAATGGTATGGTCGGGTGTCACCACTCCGCGCTGGCTGACGGCGGCAAGATCGGCGGCTCCGACGAAGTTCAGGATCTCGGGGTTGGTGCGGAAGTGAAGCACGAAGCGCTTGGGCTCGCCACCACTTGTAGCCGGCCCTAGCGCGCACGCACCGCGAATGATGGGCGCAACCTCGGCCGCCGACGCTAGTCCAGCCGGCAGCTTGGCAGCGGCAAACACGGTGCGGCGCCCCTTGGCGAGGCGCCGCTCAGCCCGGGTCACGTGCGCGATCATGCGCTCGTAGGATTCCCTCGCGGTATCACCGAACGTGAAGATGCCGTGCTTGTGCAGGATCAGGCCCTCCACCTCCGGCTTGGCCTCGTAGACCTGCGCGGCGAGCTTGGCGAGGGCGAAGCCCGGAATGACGTAGGGCACGAAGCCCACACTACCGTTGTAGACCTCCTCGATCAGCGCCTCGCCATTCGGCTGGTCAATAAGGCTCAGCACGGCGGCTGCATGAGTGTGATCGACGAAGGTGTGCGGCAGGAAGGCGTGCAGCAGGGTCTCCACCGATGGATTGGGTGCCGTCCAATCCAGCAGGTTCACACGCTGGAAGTTGACCATGTCCTCGTCGGAGAGCCTGTCGAGCTTGCGCAGTTCGCGCAGCGGCCCGAGCTTCACGGCCGGCAGACCCGGCGGCTCGATGATCGCCATATCCCAGCCCGAGCCCTTCACGCACAGCACCTCGTGCAGTGTGCCGAGCAGGTCCGCCATCTCGGTCTTGAGCGAGGTGTTGCCGCCACCGTGCAGCACCAGCATCGGGTCGCCGCCCAATAGGCGCGTGGTGTAGGTGCGCAACGCCAGCGCCTCGCCGACACCCTGCCTGGCGTAGGTCTCGACCGCCTTGCGGGCATCGGCATCGTTCCAGCGGCTGTCCATCTCGTTGGTCTCCAGTGCGGGACATTAATCCGGCGAGGTGCCCTTACATAGTCGGCGCTGCCACAATGTCCATTACAGCACGGCGCCGGTCTCCCGCACGCTGGCCAAGCACCTTGCAGCGAAACCGTTCGCAGCAAGCCGTCGAAGCGAGACTGTGCCCTGCACGATGGGCGCGGCCGGCAAGAACCGACTGTCATGTGATCACGCTGGCGTTGCTTGCCTCCTGCCCTGCGCGGGTGCAGGCTCGCCCAGCCAGCGAAGGCGCCGTGCGGGGCGGCCTGTCGGGGCATGGCGTTCGATAGCACCAGGCTGCACGAAACCAGGGGGAGCGGCGCATGCTTACGCGCAGAGCGCATCTGCAGAGCCTGTTTGGGATTGCCTCGACTGCCGCCATGCCGCTGTCGGCACTGGCGCAGGACAAGCCCATCCCTCCCCAAGGTATCGGTCACCGTATCAAGCATCTGTCTTATAGCGACGTCGGCGGCCGCCCCGACGGCGTGCAGGTGATGGTCAATCGAGGCCACGTCTACTATGGGCATATGTTCAGCGACGGCGTGACGATTGTGGACGCGTCGAACCCGCGCGCCCTGAAGCCGGTCGGTTTTTTCACGGCGGGGCAATTCACGCGCACGCACCACCTGCAGGTCGCCGACGATATGATGCTGCTCGCCAACGGCGCCAACATCGTCGCCATGCAGTCTTACGACAACCAGCGCGGCTATTTTGAGAACACGCTGGTCGACAGCATTTCCAACCGCAAGAAATTCCGGTCGGGACTCTCCATCCACGACATCTCAAAGCCAGCAGAGATGCGCGAGATCGCATTTCTCGAGATGCCGGGTTTTGGCATCAACCGGCTCTGGTGGCCGGGCGGGCGCTACGCCTATGTGGCGGCCCACTTCGATGGGTTCACCGATCACATCCTGTGCATCGTCGACCTGAAGGACATCAGCAAGCCCGAGATCGTCTCCAAGTGGTGGCTGCCGGGTATGAACCGGGCAGCGGGCGAGACGCCGACGGCACCGAAGGGCCGCCGCTACGCGCTGCACCACATGCTGACAGCAGGGAATTTGGGCTACGCCGCCTGGCGTGACGGGGGCATGACCATCCACGACATCAGCGATCCGGCGGCACCGAAGCTGCTATCGCGCATCAACTGGTCGCCGCCGTTCCCGGGAGGAACACACACACCCTTGCCGCTACCCGGCCGGCAGCTGGCGATCGTTGCCGACGAGGCCAATGCGGAGAAGTGTGCCAAAGGTATGTTCCACACGTTCGTGGTGGATGTGCGCGCCCCGGAGAACCCTGTGCCGATCGCAACGTTTCCCGTGCCGAAGGACCGCGACTACTGCTCGGCCGCCGGCACGTTCGGCCCACACAATCTGCACGAAAATCGCCCCGGCTCGTTCCAGAGCGAGGAGACGATTATCGCCACCTACAACAACGGCGGCGTGCGCGTCTTCGACATACGCAATCAGTTTCAGCCGGCTGAAGTTGCATTCTGGGTGCCGCCGACGCCAGCCAAGCTGATCGATCCGAGGCCCAACATCGCTCTCGCTGCCAAGACGGCAGACGCTTACGTCACGCCCGAGGGTCTGATGTACGTGAGCGACTGGAATGCCGGCCTGCACGTTCTGCAGTACGAGGGCTAACGCCGACCTGCAAGGGTGCCGTCATCCGACGCCCGCAGCGACTGCGCCAGGTGAAGGTGCGGGGTCAAGCCGCCCTGCGCTTGCCCTTTGCGACGACCGGCACGGCGGTACCGATCATGCAGTCGCGGGTTACGAGGGTGGCGAGGTCGGCCTCGCTCCAGCCGCGCGTGGCCTTCGGCCGCATGGGCAGCACCAGGTAGCGCAGGTCGGCCGTGGAATCATGGACGCGCACTTCGGTGCCCTCCGGCAGCTCGACGCCGAACTCCTCGAGCACACCGCGCGGGTCGACCACCACCCGCGAGCGGTAGGCTAGGCTCTTGTACCAGGCCGGCGGAATGCCGAGCAGCAGCTTGGGGTAGCAGGAGCACAGCGTGCAGACGACCACGTTGTGGGTGCCAGGCACGTTCTCGACAGTGCGGTAGTCGGCAAGCGTCCCGATGTCGATGCCAACCTCGGCCAACGCCGAACGCGTGTCCGCCAGCAGCCGCTTCTTGAAGTCGGCATCGACCCAGGCCTTCGCCACGACCTTGGCGCCGAGTGCGGGCGAGCGGCTGTCCATCAGATCCACCTGCGCGGCGATCTCCTGGGCGGTCAGCACCCCCTTCTCGATCAGCAGTGAACGCACCGCTTCTTCCAGCAGCTCGTAGGCGCCAACTGGGCCGGTGTCGTGGTCCTTGTGCGGCGGCGCATGCGCGTGCTTGTGATCGTGATCATGCTGATCGTGGTCGTGATCGTCGTGGTCGTGATGGATCATCGCGCCTTCCCAGGTTCCAACCAATGCTCGTAGATGTCGGCTTCGAGATGATCGCCGGCGTGGCCGCGATAGTCGTCCCAGATCGCGGCCTGCTCGAAGCGCACCTTGTAGAGCACTCGCTTAGGCAGGCCGGGCTGGTGATAGGCGAGCCGTTCGGGATTGCGGAAGATACCCTGCACAGACGCCACCACGCCGGTCTTGCCACGCAGATACCAGGGAGTGCGGCAGTGCCCGAGCGCCGGCCGCTCGGCGACGCGCACCGCCTCGCCTGGTGCAAACCGGCTGCCGGACTGCGCGGTGGCCTGCAATTTGCCTTGGCGCGCTACCACGAGATTCGCTCCTTGCTGGCCTGGCGCCCTGTCTTGGCGAAACGCTCGCGCACCTCGGCCAGGCGCTGATCGATCTCCTCGCGCGAGACGATGCCCTGCTCGACGATCAGGTTGCGGATCGCGCGGATCCACTTCTCGTAATATGTGATGCGGTCATAAGTCTGCTGGCCGTAGTCCTCTATCACGCGGCGATGCGCATCGATGGTGAACGCGCCCTTCTTGGGGCCGACCAGCAGGATCAGCATGGCATCGGTGCGCTTCTCCCACAGGGCGAGGTCGTGCTCCTGACGATCAATCGGACCGAACTCGAGGCCGCCGACGTCGTGCGTGGCACGGCCCCCGGCGTCACGGCGCGGTATGGTTTTTCGCTTCGGGCTCGGCATGGCGTGACCTCTGGGCGATGGCGACGGCATGATGCCCTCGCAGCCACGGGAACACCAGCTTCAAGCTCCACCTGGGCATTGCTCCACAGACGCTGGCGGGCTATCCCACGCAGACGACGAGCAGACCTGACGCCGCGGCATGCCTGCGGCCCATGACTTGCGCCCGCCCCTGCTCTAAGCTGGGTCAAGGGCCCAGCTCCACGCGGCCCGACGGGAGAGGAACTCCATTCGATGGTGACTATCAAGGCGGGCGCGCTTGCAGACTTCGTGCGCGATATCTTCATCAAGGCCGGCTGCTCGGCAGCCGAAGGCGAGCGCATCGGCAGGTATTTGGTCGGAGCAAACCTGGCCGGCCATGACAGCCACGGTGTTGTGCGAGTGCCTCGCTACCTGCAGAACAAGCACGAGGGCACCGTCCTCCCCGACCAGAAGGTCAAGATCAAGACCGAGACTCCCGTGCTGGCGGTGGTGGACGGCCTGTACGGCTTCGGTCAGACGGTGGCCCCGCAAGCGGTGCAGATCGGCATCGACAAGTGCAAGGCCATGGGCCTGTCGATGGTGGCGCTGCGCAACGCCGGACATATCGGCCGGGTCGGCGACTGGGCCGAGATGGCCGCCGCTGCCGACCTCGTCTCTCTGCATTTCGTCAATGCGTCCGGCAGCGTGCTCGTCGCCCCATTCGGCGGCAGTCAGCGGCGCATGTCCACGGCGCCGTTCTGCGCCGGCATCCCGCGTCCCGGCCAGTCGCCGATCGTGCTCGACTTTGCTACTTCGGTGGTGGCCGAGGGCAAGGTGCTGGTGGCGAGCCAGGGCGGCAAGAAGGTACCCGAGAATGCGCTGATCGCGCTCGACGGCCAGATGGGTACCGACCCGCGCCTGCTGTACGGCGAATACACTGCGACCGGGCCGCGCAATCACACGGCCGGATCCGGCGCCATCCGCGCGTTCGGCGACCACAAGGGCTCGGGCCTCGCCCTGATGTGTGAGCTGCTCGGTGGCTCGCTTACCGGCATGAGCGCGACCGGCGAGGGCCAGCGCTTCGGCAACGGCATGTTGTCGATCTACATCGATCCGGCGGTGGTCGATCCGGAGGCGCTTTTTCCGGCCGACGTCGCCCGCTACATCGCCTACTTCAAGAGCGCCAAGCCCGCCACCCCGGGCGGCGAAGTCTTGACCCCCGGCGAACCCGAGGAGCGTACGCGCGGCCTGCGCCTGGCCGAGGGCGTGCCGCTGCCCGACGACACCTGGGCCTCGATCGTCAACGCTGCCCGCCAGGTCGGCGTCGACGAGCGCCGCATCCAGCAAGTGGGGGCAAACTGATGTGAACCCCCGTTCCCCGTGCTTGCGGGGAGAGGATCGGGGTGAGGGCAGCAACGAGCGCTGGAACGAGCGTCCGCCCTCACCCTAAGCCTCTCGTCATGAAGTATGGGGAGAGGGAATAGAAGGAGACCGGTCTGTGATCGACATCGATCTGCTCGAGAAGCTGAAGAAGTACGATACGCCCACCATCTGCAATGCGCTGGAGATCATCGATCCGGCGCGACGGCTGACCGGTTTCACGGTCAAGCCTTTGGTGTGTCCGTTCCCGAGCCTGCCGCCGATCTGCGGCTACGCCAAGACGGCGACCATCCGCTCCACGCACGCACACGAGTTCGACGCCAAGCAGGCGCGTGAGCAGCGCATCGCCTACTACGAGTACATCGCCTCCAAGCCGGCGCCCGGCGTGGTCATCATCCAGGATCTCGACGGCTCAGAGGTCGGCTTCGGCGCCTTCTGGGGCGAGGTGATGAGCGCGGTGCACAAGGGGCTCGGCTGCCTCGGCGTGGTCACCGACGGCTCGATCCGCGACATCGATCAGTGGGCGCCGGGCTTCCAGGCGCTGGCCGGCTCGATCGTGCCGAGCCATGCCCACGTACATCTGGCAGGCTTCGGCCACGAGGCCCGGGTGGCCGGCATGCTGGTGCGCTCAGGCGACCTCGTGCACGCCGACCGGCACGGCGCCGTCACCATTCCAGAGGCGATGGCCGCAAAGATCCCGGCGGCCTGCGATCTGCTGACCCGCAAGGAGGCCGTCATCCTCGACATGGCGCGCGCGCCCGGCTTCAACATCGCCAAGCTGCGCGAGGCGCTGGCCAAACAGGACGAGATCCACTGAGCGCCATGAAACACCGGGTCATCGTCATCCAGCCCATCCATGCGGAGGGCATGAAAATCCTGCATGCGCGCGACGACCTTGAGGTGATCGTGCCGGAGAATCCGGACCCGGCCACCTGGTCGAACTTCCTGCCGGGCACCGAGGCCTTGTGCGTGCGCCTCACCAAGATCCCGCGCTCTCTGATCGAGGCCGCACCGAACCTCAAGATCATCTCCCGGCACGGTGTCGGCTGCGACAACATCGATGTCGGCGCTGCCACCGAGCGCGGCGTTGTAGTCGCGACCGTCGGGCTGGCCAACGCGCCATCGGTGGTCGAGCACACGCTGTCCTTGATGCTAGCGCTGGCCAAGCGGCTGTTCGACGTCGATCGCGACACGCGCGGCGGCGACTATATGCGCAAGCTCAAGCTCGACGCGCAGGATATCGGCGGCCGCAGGGTGCTGATCATCGGCCTCGGGCGCATCGGCAGCCGCCTCGCCAAGACGCTGAACGCACTCGGCATGAAGTGTCTTGGCGTCGACCCGGCGTACACGCCGGCGCAGATAGAAGCGATGGGCTGCGAACCGGTTGACGATTTCCGCTCGGCACTGCCGCGCGCCGATTTTGTCACCCTGCACACGCCGCTGCAGGATGACACGCGCAACATGATCGGCGCGCGCGAGCTTTCCATGATGAAGCCGACCGCCTACCTCATCAATTGCGCGCGCGGTGGCATCATCGATGAGAAAGCGCTGATTGAGGCGCTGAACAGCCGGCTGATCATGGGCGCAGCGCTCGACGTGCAGGTCGACGAGCCGCCCAAGCCGGATGATCCGCTGCTCACATGCGAGCGTCTGATCCTGACACCACATTCGGCCACCGCAACCAGCGAGACCTACATCCGCTCGGCCAAGACGGTGGCGCAGAACGTGCTCGACATGTTCGATGGCCGCCTGCCCGAGAGCCACGTGTTCAACCCGGAAGTCTTGAAGAAGCCAAAGAAGTAGCGTCGTCCCCGCGCCGGCCGGGATCCATGCAAGAGCATCGTCGACGGAAAGACCAAGTTAGCGTGGATGCCCACCATCGTGGGCATGACGCAACCAAGGAGACACGCATGAAGCACAACACGCTGAAGAAGAAGATCGCCGACGGCGTCCAGGTGGTGGGCGGCTGGGCCGGCATCCCCAACGCCTTCTCGACCGAGATCTACGCCGCGCAGGGCTGGGACAGCGTCACCATCGACATGCAGCATGGTGCACCCACCATGAACGACCTCGTATCGATGCTGCAGGCGGTATGCACCAGCGACGCCACGCCGCTGGTGCGCGTGCCCTGGAACGATCCCTCCTACATCATGCGCGCGCTCGATGCCGGCGCCATGGGGCTGATCTGCCCAATGATCAACACCAAGGCAGAAGCCGAGGCCTATGTGCGCGCCGGCCGCTATCCGCCGATGGGCGAGCGCAGCTTCGGCCCGTTCCGCGCGGCCCAGTACGCCGGCGCCGACTACTGGCAGCATGCCAATGACGAGGTGCTGCTGTTCGCCATGATCGAGACACGGCAGGCGGTCAGCAACCTGTCAGAGATCCTGTCCGTGAAGGGCCTCAACGGCGTCTACATCGGGCCGTCCGATCTGTCGCTCAGCATGGGCAAGACGCCAACGCTGGATCCGAGCGACAAGACCGTGCTGGAGGCCATGGGTATCATCTTGAAGGAGACGCGCGAACGCGGCTTAATCGCTGGCGTGCACACCGACGGCGCCAAGACGGCCATCCGTCGTTTCGAGGAAGGTTTCCACATGTGCACCATCCTCAACGACGTGCGGTTGATGGCCAATGCCGCGGCTGCGGCCGTGCGCGAGGTGCGCGGTCAGGCACCGGCGGCGAAATCCAAAACCTACTGAGAAGACCTAGCGGGCTGGGGAACTCTGCAACCCCAGCCCCGTACTAGGACGGGGGCGGCGAACCTCCCCGCCGAAGCCCCACAGCGCCTGCAGGCGCTTCGTCAGCTCCTCGTCGCGCTCCCTGACCTGGACGGGCGTCCACTGCTTCTGGCGGCGCACGAACTCGTTAATGGCCAG
>Ga0075428_100003971_pt1 | contig 16231 bp, 2 predicted proteins | sample RhiMetdeltSRZDD2_FD_75291 | JGI IMG/M metagenome (GOLD analysis project Ga0075428, IMG submission 75291) | Populus rhizosphere microbial communities from Tennessee, USA - Rhizosphere MetaG P. deltoides SRZDD2 | ecosystem: Host-associated > Plants > Roots > Rhizosphere > Soil | place: USA... | reverse complement strand
GCGACGGACAGCGACGGCGACACGATCACGTATAGCCTCGGAACCCAGGCCGCGCACGGCACGGCCGCCGTCAACGCCGACGGCACGTTCACCTTCACGCCGAACGCGGGCTTCTTCGGCGCCGACGCCTTCACGTTCGTCGTCAGCGACAGCAGCGGGCTTCCGACGAACGAGTACACGGTCGGCGTCACCGTCAACGAGGTCAACGCAGCGCCGTTCGTCGTGCATTACAGCGTGCCCGCGGGCATCGTGAGCACACCGATCGGGCCGGGGCAAAGCAACGACATCGCAGCCGGCATGGTGCTGCAACCCGACGGCAAGATCTTGCTCGCCGGCCAGAGCACCCTGCTCGCGACGAACCAGGATTTCTCGATCGCGCGCTATAACCCGGACGGTTCGTTCGACGCGGCGTTCGGCAACGGCGGCATCGCGATCACGCCCGTCGGCTTCTTCAACGCCACCGACGTCGGCACGAGCGTCGCCTTGCAGGCGGACGGAAAAATCCTCGTCGCCGGCTATGCCGGCGTTGCCGGGCAAGATTTCGCGCTGGTCCGCTATAACGCGAACGGCACGCTCGATACGACCTTCGGCGGCGGCGACGGCATCGTCACGACGTCGGTCGGCGCGGGGGCGGCGCAAGATCAAGCGTTGCATCTCGCGGTGCAGAGCGACGGCAAGATCGTGCTGGTGGGCTCGACCCAGGCCCCATTTACCCCACCGCTACCTCCGGGCCCGCCCGCGATCGACACCGCGATCGTGCGCTACAACGCCGACGGCTCGCTCGATACGACGTTCGGCGGCGGCGACGGCATCGTAATAACGACGCTCGCCGCCGGAGCCGGCGCCGTGGACGCGGCGCAGGCCGTGCTGTCGCAACCCGACGGCGGCATCCTCGTCGCGGGCTACTCGTTCACGAGCGCGACGGGACAAGATTTCGCTCTGCTGCGCTACACGAGCAGCGGCGAGCTCGACACGACGTTCGGCGGCGGCGACGGCATCGTCGTCACACCGGTCTCATCCGGCAACCTCGTCGATGCTGCACGCAGCCTGCTGCAGCAGCCCGACGGCCGCATCGTGCTCGCAGGCTCCGCCTCCACGATCGGCAACAGCGACTTCGCGCTCGTGCGGTACAACGCCGACGGCTCGCTCGATACCACGTTCGGCAGCGGCGGCACCGTCATCACGCCGATCGCTGCCGGCGGGGGGCCCGACGCCGCGACGAGCATAGCGCGTCAACCGGACGGCAAGTTGCTCGTCGCCGGGTGGACGATCGGCAGCAACTCCGATTTCGCCATCGTGCGCTACAACGAAAACGGCTCGCGTGACACGACCTTCGGGAGCAACGGAGTCGTCGTCACGAATATCGGGCCTGGCTCGAGCCAAGACACCGCGGTGGGTGTCAGCGTGCAAAGCGACGGCAAGATCGTCGTCGGTGGCCACGCGTCCTCGGCGGCCGGCGCCAACCTCGATTTCGCGCTCGTGCGCTACAACGCCGACGGCTCGCTCGATGCAACGTTCCACGCCGAGGAGCGCCTCCTTGCGAACGAGGGCTCGTTGTTCGGATACACGGTGCCCGCTGATCGCTTCGCCGATCCCGACGGCGACGCACTGACGTTGAGCGCTACGCAAAGCAACGGCAACGCGCTGCCGAGCTGGCTCACGTTCGACGCGGCGACTCGCACGATGTACGGCACTGTGCCGGCGGGCTTCGCCGACGTGCACGTCCGCATCATTGCGACGGACCCGTCAGGACTATCGGCCTCGTACGCGTACTGGATCAACACAAATGCCCCGCCGACGGCCGTCGCCCCTTCGGGAGTGGTGACGACGAACGTGTCGGGGTCCGTTACGGCGTCCGCCTTGCCGGACGCTGCCAGTGCCATCGCACTGCAGAGCGACGGCAAGATCCTGCTCGCGGGGTTCGCGATCGGCGCGGCGCTCGAGACGAGCGTCACGCGCTACAACACGGACGGCTCGCTCGACCTGACGTTCAGCGGCGACGGCGTTGCGCTCATCAACACGAATTCAGAGCCGCTTCCCTCGGTCAGCACGGATACGGGCCGCGGACTTATCGTGCAACCCGACGGCAAGATACTCGTCGTCAGCAGCACGACGACGATAGTCGGCGGCAACGACATCGCCTTGAGCCGCCTCAACGCTAACGGCACGCTCGACACGACGTTCGGCGGCGGCGACGGCATCGTAACGACATCGATTGCTGCCGGCACCGGCAACGACACGGCCGCGAGCGTGACTCTCCAAGCCAACGGCAAGATCCTCGTCACTGGCATGACGACGACGCCGACCGGCGGCGGCGAGATTGCACTCGTGCGCTACAACGCCGACGGCTCGCTCGATACGACGTTCGACGGCGACGGCGTGGCGATCGCCGGCATCGGGCCCGGCACTGACGAAGGGTTCAGCGTCAAGACTCAGGCCGACGGCAAGATCGTCGTCGCGGGGTACGGCTCTGTCGCCCCAAGCGGAACTGCGATCCTCGTCGCACGTTTCAACGCGAACGGCTCGCTCGACACGACCTTCTCCGGCGACGGCATCGTCACGACGGACATCGGGCCGGGCACGCAGCCGCTGCCCGAGTCGGGTCAGAGCCTCGCCATTCTCCCGGACGGCCGCATTCTCGTCGTCGGCCATGGCCTTACGGCCACCGGCGGCTTGGATATCGCGCTCGTCCGCTACTCGAGCGACGGCTCGCTCGACACGTCGTTCGGCGCCGGCGGCATCGTCATCACGTCACTCGCCGCGGGTACTGCGCCGGATCTAGCCTTCGGCGTCGCTCTGCAGGCCGACGGCCGCATCGTCATCGCCGGCGCCACCGTCACCGCGAGCGGCGGCGGCGACATGCTCGTCGCGCGCTACAACGCGGACGGCTCGCTCGACACGACATTCGGCGGCGGCGACGGCATCGTGGTCACGCCGATCGCAGCCGGCGTGGGCACCGACCAGGCGCTCGGCGTCGTCGTGCAGCTCGACGGCAAGATCGTCATCGGCGGCTCCGCCTTCGGCGCCGGCAGCACGGACCACGCGCTCGTGCGCTACAACGCGGACGGCTCGTTGGACACGACGTTCGGCGGAATCGGTAATCCGACCGTCGAGCTCGGCAAAGCATTCTCGTGGGTCATTCCCCCGCAGGCGTTCGCCGATGCCGATAACGATGCGTTGACTTACAGCCTCACGGCGGCCGACGGCTCGGCGCTACCGAGCTGGTTGACCTTCGATGGCAGAAAACTGACGGGAACGCCGCCGAATGGCGCGACGGATCTCGCATTGCGCGTCACGGCAACCGACTTCTCGGGCGCCGCGGCGGCGCACTTCTTCGTGCTGCACGTCGAGGATCCGAACGTAGCGCCAGTTGTGGCGAGCTACGGCGTGCCGGCCGGCATCGTGCTCACGCCGATCGCGCCCGGACAGAGCAATGACGGCGCGACCGGCATGGTCATGCAGCCCGACGGCAAGATCTTGCTGGCCGGCTCGAGCTCGCCGCTCGGAACGGGCCAGGACTTCTCACTCGCGCGCTACAACGCCGACGGCTCGTTCGACACGACGTTCGGCACCGGCGGCGTCGCGATCACGCCGGTCAGCTTCGGGACGACGGCCGACACCGGCACCAGCATCGCGCTGCAAACCGACGGCAAGGTGCTCGTCGCGGGCTGGACGATCACCGGTAGCGGCATCGATTTCGCGCTGCTTCGTTACAACGCCAACGGCACGCTCGATACGACGTTCGGCGGCGGCGACGGCATCGTGATCACGCCCGTCGGACCCGGCATCGCAAACGACCAAGCTCTGCACCTTGCCGTGCAGAACGACGGCAAGATCGTAGTGGTCGGCTCGACCCAGCCGGCCAGCGGACCGCCCGGGCCACCGGCACAAGACATAGCGCTCGTCCGGTACAACGCCGACGGCTCGCTCGATGCGACCTTCGGCGCCGGCGGTATCGTCATCACGCCCGCAGCTCCTGCGGTGGGCCCCGATGCGGCCCGCGCCGTGCTCTCGCAAGCGGATGGCGGCATCCTCGTGGCCGGCTCCATATTCTTCAGCGCTACCGGGGACGACTTCGCGCTCGTCCGCTACACGGCGACGGGCGCGCTCGATACGACGTTCGGCGGCGGCGACGGCATCGTCACCACCGCGGTCGTGCCGTCCGCCGATCAGGCGCGCGCGATCCTGCAGCAGCCTGATGGCCGTATCGTGATCGCCGGCGCCGCGTTCCCCCAGTCCCCCACCCCTACCGTCTTCGCGCTCGCGCGCTACAACGCTGACGGCTCGCCCGATAGCACGTTCGGCACGGGCGGTGTAGTCATGACGCAGCTCGGTGCCAGCGCATCGTCAGGCGCGAGCATCGCGCGGCAAGCAGACGGCAAGCTGCTCGTCGCCGGGTCGACGCTGTCGAGCTCGAGCGGCAACGACTTCGCGATCGTTCGCTACAACGTGAACGGCACCGTCGATACGACGTTCGGCACCAACGGCGTCGTCGTGACGACGATCGGGCCGGGAACGAGCTCGGATACGGCGCTTGCGATCAGTGTGCAAACGGACGGCAAGATCGTCGTCGGCGGCACTGGCGTCTCCGCGGCGGGCAATTTCGACTTCGCACTCGCGCGTTACAACGCCGACGGCTCGCTCGACGGCACGTTCCGCGCCGAGCAGCGTCTCGTGGCGAACGAGGGCGCTTCGTTCTCGCACACGGTTCCCGCGGACCGCTTCGCCGATGCGGACGGCGATGTGCTCACCTACAGCGCCAAGCAAAGCGACGGCAGTGTGCTGCCTGCGTGGCTCACCTTCGATGCCGCGACGCGCACGTTCAGCGGCACGGCGCCGCCGGGCTCGGCGGACGCGCACGTCCGCGTGACGGCGACCGACCCGAGCGGTCTCTCGGCGTCGTACGCGTATTGGATTTACACGAACAGCGCGCCGGTGGCGACTGCACGCGGCTTCGTGACGACGAACGTTGCCGGGCCGTTGATCGCGTCGGATCAAGCGAACGCCATCGCGCTGCAAGCCGACGGCAAGATCGTCGCGGTGGGACTCACCGGGCCGAGCCCAATTTCCACCGACATCGCCGTCGCTCGGTACACCGCCGACGGCTCGATCGATCTTGGCTTCGGGGACGGCGACGGTATCACTACGATCAATATCGCTGCGAGCGGCACCGAAACGGGTCGTGGCGTCGTCGTGCAGCCGGACGGTCGAATCGTCGTCGCCGGCACGACGCCGGGCCTCGGCAACGACATTGCTCTGAGTCGGCTCAACGCCGACGGCACTCTCGACACGAGCTTCGGCGGCGGCGACGGCATCGTCACGACGGCGATCAGCGCAGGGTCCGACACGGGCAACAGCATCACGCTGCAAGCCGACGGCAAGATTCTCGTCTCCGGCATGAGCAACGGCGACCTCACGCTCGTCCGTTACAACGCAGACGGCTCGCTCGATGCGACGTTCGATCTCGACGGCATCGCGATCGCCGGCGTGGGCCCCGGCAACGACGAGGGGCTCAGCGTCAAGACTCAGACCGACGGCAAGATCGTCGTCTCGGGCTACAGCGCAATCGCGGCCGGCAGCGCGTTTCTCGTAGCACGCTTCAACGTCGACGGCTCGCGCGACACGACGTTCGGCACGAACGGAATCGTGGCGACTGACATCACCGCGGGCCCGACCCCGATCCCGCCGTTCCAAGAGGCGGGACAGGCGCTCGCAATTCTCCCCGACGGCCGCATTCTCGTCGTCGGTCAGGCACCGACGGCGACGAGCCCGAGCGATATCGCGTTGGTCCGCTACTTGAGCAACGGCTCGCTCGACACCTCGTTCGGCACGGGCGGCATCGTCACAACGGCCGCGGGCACGGCGCAGGAGACCGGGTTCGGAGTCGCGCTGCAGCCCGACGGGCGCATCATCGTGGCGGGAGGCAACTTCACGCCGACCAGCGGCCCGAACATCGCGGTGCTGCGGTACAACGCCGACGGGACGCTCGACACGACGTTCGGCGGCAGCGGCAGCGGCATCGTGACGACATCGATTGCCACGGGCCTCGGCTCCGATCAAGCGTTGACCGTTGCCCTGCAACCGGACGGCCGCATCGTCATCGGCGGCATCTCGTTCTCGCCGATTGGTACGCTTAGCTTGACGAACGATTTCACGCTCGTCCGCTACAACCCGGACGGCTCGCTCGATACGACGTTCGGCGGCATCGGCAACCCGACCGTCGAGGTCGGCAAGGCGTTCGCGTGGACCGTGCCGCCGCGCGCGTTCACCGACGCTGACACCGACGCGTTGACATACACGATCACGAAGGCCGACGGCACACCGCTGCCGGCGTGGCTGACCGTCACCGGCTCGACGCTCTCGGGCACACCGCCGACCGGCACGACCGATCTCACCTTGCGCGTCACGGCTACGGACCCATGGGGAGCCGCGGCGACCCAGCTGCTCGAGCTCAACGTCGAGGACCCGAACACGGCGCCGGTCGTCAATTACGCCGTTCCGGTCGGCATCGTGCAGACGCCGATCGGCCCCGGCGTCAGCTCGGACGTTGCCAGCGGCCTCGTCGTGCAGCCCGACGGCAAGATCGTGCTGTCGGGCACGAGCATATCGGTGGCGACGGCTCAGGATTTCTCGCTCGCGCGATACAACCCGGACGGCTCGCTCGATACCACGTTCGGCGGCGGCGGCATTGTGATCACGCCGCTCACCCCCGGCACCGACACGGCCAACAGTGTCGCTTTACAGGCGGACGGCAAGCTGCTCGTCGCCGGGGTTGGCACCGGTCCCGATTTCGCTTTGGTCCGGTACGACGTGGACGGGTCGCTCGACACCACGTTCGGCGGCGGTGATGGCATCGTCACGACAACGGTGGCAACCGGGTTCGCGCGCGACGAAGCGCTGCGGGTGACCGTACAGAGCGACGGCAAGATCGTCGTCGTCGGGTTCGCGCAGAACGCCTCGGGTTTCCCGCCTCCGCCTTCGCCGCAGTTCGCGGACATCGCCGTCGCGCGTTACAACGCCGACGGCTCGCTCGACGCGACGTTCGGCACGGGCGGCATCGTGAAGACGGAGATCGGCACGGGAGTGCTGGCCGACGTCGCGCAAGCTGCCTTCGTGCAAGCTGACGGCGGCATCGTCGTCGCCGGCTATACGACGTCGACGACGACGGCCCAGGACTTCGTGCTCGTCCGCTACACGGCGACCGGCGCGCTCGACACGACGTTCGGCGGCGGCGACGGTATCGTCGTCACGACCGTCACTCCTTCCGGCGATCAGGCACGCAGCATTCTGCAGCAGCCCGATGGCCGCATCGTGGTCGTCGGCCACGCCCTGAACGGCTCCGACTTCGCGCTCGCGCGTTACAACGTCGACGGTACGCCGGATACGACATTCGGGACGAATGGAGTCGTCGTGCACTCCGTCAGTGGCGGCACCGACTCAGCGACGGGCGTCGTGCTGCAAGCCGACGGCAAGCTGATCGTCGGCGGCTCGGCTGGCAGCGACTTCGCGATCGTGCGCTACAACGTCAACGGCACGGTCGATACCACGTTCGGTACCAACGGCGTCATCACGACGAGCGTTGGGCCCGGCGTCGATCTCGCCATCGGCATCGCCTTGCAAACCGACGGCAAGATCGTCGTTGGCGGGCACGCTCAGTCGGCGATCAACGGCCCACAGGATTTCGCGCTCGTCCGCTACAACGCGGACGGCTCCCTCGACGTGACGTTCCGCGCCGAGGAACGCCTCGCGGCGACCGAAGGCACGCCATTCGTCTATACGATCCCGGCCAACCGCTTCGTCGATCCCGACGGCGATGCGCTGACTCTCAGCGCGACTCAAAGCAACGGCAACGCGTTACCGAGCTGGCTCGCCTTCGACGCAGCGACTCGCTCCTTCAGCGGCACGGCGCCCGCGGGATCCGCGGACGTGCACGTCCGCGTCACGGCGGTCGACCCCGCTGGTCTCTCCGCGTCTTACGCGTACTGGATCCACGCCAACGCGGCGCCGCAGGTCGTCGTCGCTCCGGGAGTCACGACGACGAACATCTTGGTCGTCGGCGGCTCGATCGACAACGCGGCTGCCGTCGCGCTACAGCCGGACGGCAAGATCCTGCTGACGGGCATGACGAGCGCGGTGATGGACACGCCGGTCGTGCGCTACAACCCCGACGGCTCGCTGGATCTATCGTTCGCCGGCGATGGCATCGTCACGATCAACACGAACACCGCCCCGTTCGGTGGCAGCGACCTCGGCCGCGCCCTCGCCGTACAGCCCGACGGCCGCATCCTCGTCGCCGGCGTCAGCGGCAACGACCTCGCCCTGAGCCGGATCAACGCGAACGGCTCCATCGACCCGAGCTTCGGCGGCGGCGACGGCATCGCCGTGACCAACATACCCGGCGGGACCACCGACTTCGCTCAAGCAATGACGCTGCAGGCCGACAGCAAGATTCTCGTGACGGGCAGGACGACCGTGGGAGCGGAGAACCAGCTCGTCCTCGTGCGCCATAACACCGACGGCTCGTTGGACACGACGTTCGATACCGACGGCATCGTGGTCGCCGCCGTCGGCTTGAACGCCGACGAAGGGTTCAGCGTCAAGACGCAAGCCGACGGCAAGATCGTCGTCTCGGGCTACAGTGCCGTAGGGCTCGAGCACTCGATGCTCGTCGCGCGCTTCAACGCCGACGGCTCGCTCGACTCGAGCTTCGGCGGCGACGGCATCGTGACGACGGACATCGGTCCCGGACTGGGTGCCTTTCCGCCCAACCTCGTCATACCAGGCGTCGCCTTCGAGGCGGGCCAGGCGCTCGCGATCCTGCCCGACGGCCGCGTCGTCGTCGCCGGCTTCGGGCCCACGCCCGCCGGCGGCACCGACATCGCGCTCGTCCGCTACAACACCGACGGCTCGCTCGACACGACGTTCGGCGCGGGCGGCGTCGTCACGACAGCCGTCAGCGCGGGCGCAATCGTGGATCGCGCGCTCGGGGTCGCGTTGCAACCCGACGGCCGCCTCGTGGTATCGGCGGCCGTGGTCACCCCGGACGGAGGCGGCGACATCGGCGTGTTGCGCTACTTGAGCGACGGCACGCTCGACGCGACGTTCGGCGGCGACGGAATCGTGACCGTCGCGATCGGTCCCGGTATGAGTACCGACCAGGCGAACGGCGTCGCGATCCAAGCGGACGGCCGCATCGTCGTCGGAGCCACGGCATTGTTGGGCTTCGTCGGGGCCAACATCCAGGACTTCGCGGCCGTACGCCTGAACCCGGACGGCTCGCTCGACACGACGTTCGGCGGCATCGGCTCGCCCGTCGTGACCGCCGGCCAATCGTTCTCGTGGACCGTGCAGCGGTTCTTCACCGACGCCGACAACGACGCGCTGACGTATTCGCTGACGATGTCCGACGGCTCCGCGCTGCCGGCCTGGGCGACATTCAACGGCACCGCGCTGAACGGCATCGCTCCGCTCGGCGCGGCCGATCTCGCTCTGCGCCTCACCGCGACCGACCCATGGGGCGCGAGCGCGACGCAGAGCTTCGTGCTACGCGTCGAGAGTCCGAACGCCGCGCCCGTCGTCAATTACGCCGTGCCCGCCGGGATCGTGCTCGCGCCGATCGGCCCCGGTAATAGCGCGGATCTCGCCACCGGCATGGTCGTGCAGCCCAACGGCAAGATCGTGGTGGTTGGGCAGAGCTCGACGGCGGAAACGAGCCAAGATTTCACGGTCGTCCGGTACAACGCGGACGGCTCGTTCGACACGACGTTCGGCGGCGACGGCATCGTCGTTACGCCGGTTGCAGCCGGCTCCGGAACCGACGCTGCGAACAGCGTTGCGTTGCAATCCGACGGCAAGATCGTCGTCGCCGGCACCAACAGCTCAGACTTCGCGGTGACGCGGTACAACGCCGACGGGTCTCTCGACGCGACGTTCGGCGGCGACGGCATCGTCACGACGGCCATAGGACCCGCGTCTTCGCGCGACGAAGCGCTGCGCGTGACCGTGCAGAGCGATGGCAAGATCGTCGTCGTCGGCTACGCGCAAAACAGCACGGCTGTTCCGCCTCCTGCGCCGCCCCAGTCCGCCGACATCGCCGTCGTCCGCTACAACGCGGACGGCTCGCTCGACACGACATTCGGCGGCGGCGACGGCATCGTGACAACGGAGATCGGCACGAGCCTATTGGCCGACGTCGCCTCGGCTGTGTTCGTGCAAGCCGACGGCGGCATCGTCGTCGCTGGCTTCACGACGTCGCCAACGGGGCCGACGACGACGGGCCAAGACTTCGTGCTCGCTCGCTACACGGCGAGCGGCGTGCTCGACGCGACGTTCGGAGGCGGAGACGGCATCGTGACCACGGCCGTCGTGCCGGGCAATGTCAACGATCAGGCGCGCAGCATCTTGCAGCAGCCCGACGGCCGCGTCGTGATCGTCGGCCAAACAGGAAACGACTTCGCGCTCGCGCGCTACAACACCGACGGCACGCCGGATGCGACCTTCGGCACCAACGGCGTGGTCGTTCACTCAGTCTCGATCGGCGCAGACGTCGCAACGGGCGTCGTACGACAAGCCGACGGCAAGCTACTCGTCGGCGGGTGGAGCGGCCTCGACTTCGCGATCGTGCGCTACAACGTGAATGGCACCGTCGATACCACCTTCGGCACCAGCGGCATCATCACGACGAGCGTCGGGCCGGCCGCCGACATCGCAATCGGGATCGCGGTGCAGGCCGACGGAAAGATCGTCCTCGGCGGCCACGGGTCGCCGGCTGGAACTTTCGACTTCGCGCTCGTCCGCTACAACGCCGACGGCTCTCTCGACGCGACGTTCCGCGCCGAGGAACGCGTCGTCGCGACGGAAGACCGGCCGTTTGCGTACACAATCCCCGCTGATCGCTTCGTTGACCCCGATGCCGACGTGCTGACCTTCAGCGCCGTTCAAACGAACGGCAGCGCGCTGCCGAGCTGGCTCGGTTTCGACGCGGCGACTCGCACCTTCAGCGGCACGGCGCCCGCGGGATCGGGGGACGTGCACGTCCGCGTCACGGCGACCGACCCAGACGGTCTGTCGGCGTCCAACGCTTATTGGATCTACACGAACACGGCGCCGAACGTCGTTGGCCCTTCCGGAGTCGTGACGACGAACCTCGTGAGTCCCCAAGGAGCTAACGGATCCGACGTTGCGGCGGCCGTCTCATTGCAAGCCGATGGCAAGATTCTGCTGACAGGGAGCACGAGCGCAATTAGCGACACCCATGTGGTTCGCTTGAACGCGGACGGCTCGCTCGACCTCGGGTTCTCCGCGGACGGCATCCTCACCGTCAACACGATCAGCGCGGGCGCCGACAACGGCCGCTCCATCATCGCGCAACCCGACGGCCGAATTCTCATCGCGAGCAATACCGGCAGCGACATTTCGGTAACCCGAGTCTTCGCGGACGGCCTCTTCCTCGACGGCAGCTTCGGCGGCGGCGACGGCATCGCGACCACCAATATTCTCGGCGCGAGCGCCGACTTTGCCCAAAGCATGACCCTACAAGCCGACGGCAAGATTCTCGTGACAGGCAGAATGACCGTCGCCCCGGAGAACCAGCTCGTCGTCGTGCGTCATAACACCGACGGCACCTTGGACGCGACGTTCGATGGCGACGGCATCGCGATCGTTCCTGTCGCGATGAACGTGGACGATGGATTCAGCATCAAGACGCAAGCCGACGGCAAGATCGTCGTCTCGGGCTACGGCGCTACCTCAGCCGTCGAGCATTCGATCATCGTCGCGCGCTTCAATGACAACGGCTCGCTCGACACGAGCTTCGACGCCGACGGCATCGTGAGGACCGACATCGGCGTCGGACCCGGCACCATACCGATAATCCCCAACTTCACGTTCTCGGAGGCAGGCCAGGGCGTCGCGATCCAGACCGATGGGCGCATCGTCGTCGCCGGGTACGGGCCCACGGCTGCCGGCGGCACCGACATCGCGCTCGTGCGCTACAACACCGACGGCTCGCTCGACGCGACGTTCGGTACCGGCGGCGTCGTGACCACGGCCGTCAGCGCCGGCACGGGCGTCGACCGGGCGTTCGGCGTCGCCTTGCAAACCGATGGCCGCATTGTCGTCGCGGCCGGCGTCGTCACGGCAGAGGGCGGCCAAGACATCGGTGTGCTGCGCTACAACGGCGACGGCACGCTCGACACGACGTTCGGCGGCGACGGCATCGTGACCGTCGCGATCGGTCCCGGCCAACAGACCGAGATAACGACCTGCATAGTGATCCAGCCGGACGGCCGTATCGTCGTCGGAGGGTCGACACAGTTCGCTCTCAACGGCAGTACCGGCATGGACTTCGCCGCGGTGCGCTTGAATCCGGACGGCTCGCTCGACACGACGTTCGGCGGCATCGGTACACCCGTCGCGAATGCCGGCCAGCAGTTCTCGTGGACCGTCCAACGGTTCATCGCCGACGCCGACACCGACCCGCTGATCTACACGATGGCGCAGGCCGACGGCTCGCCGCTCCCGGCCGGGCTGACCTTCACGGGCACCGCGCTGAACGGCGCGGTCGCCGCGGGCACTGGCGATCTCGCGTTGCGGCTCACGGCGACGGATCCGTACGGGGCCGAAGCCTCGCAGTACTTCGTGCTCGACGTCATCGACCCGCTCGCTCCGCCCGACGACGGCGACACGTTCGCGTTCGACGACGGCTTCGGCCAGGCGATGGTCACGGGATTCACTGCCGGGGACTCGTCGGGCGACGTGCTCGATCTGTCCGGCCTCACGAATCCGGAGTGGACCGACTTCGCCGACATCATGGCGCTGACGACGCAGGTCGACTCGAACGCCGTCATCGATCTCGGCCATGGCAACACGATCACGCTCGTCGGAGTCACGGCGTCGAACCTCACGGCCGACGACTTCAGACTGTGACGACGAGCACCAAGCAAACGGAGCAGCGGGCGCCCGCGGAGGAGATCCGCAGCGCGCTCGCACGTTGCCGCGACAGCTTCGTCGCTGTCGGCGTCTTCAGCTGCGGCATCAACGTGCTGTTCCTCGTGCCCGCGATCTACATGTTGCAGGTCTACGACCGCGTGTTGACGAGCGGCAGCGAGGCGACGCTGCTGATGCTGACCCTGATCGTGCTGTTCCTGCTCGCGACGCTCGGCGCGCTCGAGTGGGTGCGCACGCAGATCATGGTGCGCGTGAGCCAGCGCATCGACGCGCTGCTCGGCGACCGGCTGTTCGATTTGTCGTTCCGCCAGGCGCTCGTGTCGGGCGGAGCACAGTCTGGCGCGCAGCCGCTGCAGGACCTGCAAGGCTTGCGGCAATTCGCGACGGGCTCCGGCGTGTTTGCGTTCTTCGACGCGCCGTGGATGCCGCTCTATTTGCTCGTGATGTTCGCGATGCACCCGTGGTTCGGCTGGCTCGGCGTGTTTTCGGCCGCTGCACTGCTCCTCATCAGCATCGCGAACGAACGCAGCACGGCGGCGCTCTTGAAGGCGGCGAACCAAGACTCCCTCGCGAATCAGGCGCTGCTCGCGCGGACGCTGCGCAATGCCGAGGCTATCGAGGCGCTCGGCATGATCGGTAACCTGCGCCACCGCTGGAGGGAGCGCAGCAACAAGGTGCTCGAGACGCAATCGCGTGCGAGCGCCAGGGGCGGCCGTTGGGTCACGCTGTCGCGCTGGCTGCGCCTCACGCTTCAGTCGGCTGCGCTCGGGCTCGGCGCATACCTCGTGCTCGAGAACGAGATGTCGTCGGGCATGTTGATCGCCGGCGCGATTCTGCTTGGGCGCGCGCTCTACCCGATCGACCAGCTCACCAGCGTCTGGAAACAGTTCATTGGCGCCCGCGAGCAGTACGCCCGCGTGAACGACTGGCTGCGCCGCATTCCGAGTCAGCCCGAACGGATGTCGTTGCCGGCGCCGCAAGGCCGGCTCTCCGCCGAGAACATCACAGTGGTCCCGCCCGGCGCGCAGCTGCCCGCATTGCGCGCTATCTCGTTCGAGATCGAGGCCGGCGAGATCGTCGGCGTCATCGGCCCGAGCGCCACCGGCAAGACGACGCTCGCACGCACGTTGCTCGGTATCTGGCCCGCCACCCAAGGGAAGGTGCGGCTCGACGGCGCCGACATTTACGGCTGGAGCCGCACGGAGCTCGGCCCGCACTTGGGCTATCTGCCGCAGGACGTCGAGCTGTTCGATGGCACGATCGCCGAGAACATCGCTCGCTTCGGCGAGCCCGACAGCGAGAAGATCGTTACGGCCGCTCGCTTGGCCGGCGTGCACGAGATGGTGCTCAAGTTCCCGCAGGGCTATGACACGGCCATCGGTTCCGCGGGCGGCTTACTGACGGGCGGGCAGCGCCAGCGGATCGCTCTTGCGCGCGCGCTTTACGGCGAGCCGAAGCTGATCGTGCTCGACGAGCCGAACTCGAGCTTGGATGACGCCGGCGACGCGGCGTTGCTTGCCGCACTGCTCGCCTTGAAGGCGCGCGGCGCGACCGTCGTCGTGATCTCGCACCGCACGGGCGTGTTGCCGGCACTCGACAAGCTGTTGGTGCTCAAGGATGGCCAGCTCGCCGCGTTCGGGCCGCGCGACGAGGTGCGTAAACGGATGCAGCCCGCGCCACCCGTCGTCGGCGCAGCCGTCGCGAGCCAGGTGCTGCCGATTCGCCCCCCTTCTTTTCCGGGATCGTGAGCCATGAATAAGACACAAACGCCAAACGCGGTGCTGCCGGGTGACGATCGGCAACTGCGCATCGTCGGCTACGGCATCGTGCTGGCGATTTTCGGCGGGCTCGGCGGCTGGTCTGCACTGGCGCCTATCGATAGCGCCGCGCTCGCCAACGGCGTCGTTACCGTGCAGAGCTACCGCAAGACCGTGCAGCACCTCGAGGGCGGCATCGTCCGCAGGCTCAACGTCGAGGAAGGGCAAAAGGTCGCCGAAGGCGATGTCTTGCTCGAGCTCGAGGGCACGCAGTTCCAAGCCGAGATGGAAGTGCTGCGCGTCCAACAGCTCGCGCTGCAAACGGAAGAGGCTCGGCTGCTCGCGGAACGCGACAACGCGGCTGCCGTCGTGTATCCGGAGTCGGCGAATCTGGCGAGCGACGACGCGCGCGTCGTCGAGGTCCGCCAAGGCCAGGACACGCTGTTCGCGGCGCGCCGGAAAGCATACGCGGGCGAGGTTTCCGTCCTCGAGCAAACGGTCGCGCAGCTCGAAGCGCAGATCGAGGGCTTGAAGTCCGTGATTCAGAGCAAGCGCGCTTTGCTCGATTCGTACGCCGCGGAGATGGACGACCTGCAGCGCTTGCTCAAAGAAGGCTTGACCGATCGGCAGAAACTGCGTGAGCTCGAGCGCAACTCGGTCGAGCAGCAGGGAGAAGTCGCCGAGCTGCTCGCCACGAGCGCCGCGGCCGAGGCGCGCATCAACGAATCGCGGCTGCGCATTCTTCAGGTCGAGCGCGAATTTCAAACGGGCGTCGCCACCGCGCTCGGCGACGCGCAGGCACGGCTCGCGGACATCAACGAGCGGCTCGCCGGCGCATCCGATCGCGTCGATCGCGCGCTGATTCGCGCACCGGTCGCGGGCCGCGTGCTCAAGCTCGACGTGCACACCGTCGGCGGCGTCATCACGGCGGGGCAGCCCCTGATGGACATCGTTCCGGAGCTCGAGTCGCTCGTCGTCGAAGCGCACGTCTCGCCGCTCGACATCGATCGCGTGCGCGCGGGCTTGCCGGCGCGGCTGCGCTTCAGCGGTTTCAAGCGGAACCGCGTGCCGGAAGTCATGGGCACCGTCACGACGGTCTCGGCCGACCGCATCGACAATCCGGCGGCAGGAACGGCGTACTACCTCGCGCGAGTCGAGCTCCACGCAAGCGAGATGGCGCGCTTGGACGGCATCGAGCTGATCCCCGGCATGCCCGTCGAGGCCATGATCAATACCGGCTCGCGGACCTTGCTCGGCTACCTCTGGGAGCCGGTGTCCGAGTCCGTCGCGCGATCGTTTCGCGAGGACTGAGCACCTAGGCGCCGCTCGCTACCTCTCTCGACCACCTGGTAGGCACCAGGGCCACCTTCCGTGGCTCTTGTCCGTACCAAGGGTGGCCTTTAACGGTACTATCCCCGACGTCCCGGCGCGGGCGCCGGATTTGGGACACGACGAGCCTCGTGACGCCGGACGACGAACGCCGCACTTCTGCTCGTCGAATGGTGCGCATGAGCCCCGCCGGCACG
>Ga0075428_100003970_pt1 | contig 16232 bp, 10 predicted proteins | sample RhiMetdeltSRZDD2_FD_75291 | JGI IMG/M metagenome (GOLD analysis project Ga0075428, IMG submission 75291) | Populus rhizosphere microbial communities from Tennessee, USA - Rhizosphere MetaG P. deltoides SRZDD2 | ecosystem: Host-associated > Plants > Roots > Rhizosphere > Soil | place: USA... | reverse complement strand
ATCATGTGCGCAGGGACCGACGATGCCAAGATCCACGTGCCGCAGTGGCTGCGCGACAAGGGTTGTCCCGGATTCGACTACCAGTACGAAGGAAAAGGACCGCGCCGATGGGTCCCGGACATGGATCAGCCGCTGTTCCAGGAGGCGCATTTCCGCCTGATCGCCGCGCTCGGCCAGCGTTACGACGGCCACTCGGATCTGGATTCGATCGACATCGGCTCGGTCGGACTCTGGGGCGAGTGGCACATGAGCGGGACCGGGCTCGCACTGCCGCGGCTCGAGACGCGGCTGGCCGTCCTCGACGCTTGGTGCCGCGCCTTCCCGCGCACGCCGAAGGTGATGCTCATCGCCGATGAGGAGGTGCTGCGGGCGGCGGTGCAACGCGGTTGCGGCTGGCGCGCCGACTGTCTCGGGGATCTCGGAGGATTCTCGAAGACCTGGAACCACATGGATCATCTTTATCGCCAGCAAGTCGAAAAGACGGATGCACGGGATGCGTGGCATACGGCGCCCGTTGCCTTCGAGAGCTGCTGGGACATGCGCAAGTGGAAGGAGAGCGGCTGGGATATCGACACCATCTTCGACTACGCACTCGATCTGCATGCGAGCTACATCAACAACAAGTCGGTGCCGCTCCCGCCCGGCTCGCGTCCGCAAGTGGAGCGCCTGCTGCGCCGATTGGGATATCGGCTCGTTCTCAGCCGTCTGCGTCACGCGACGGCCACGCGCCCCGGAGCCGCACTGCAATTGTCGATGGAGTGGGAGAACACCGGAGTCGCGCCGCCGTACTTCGATGCAGTTCTGGCCTTCCGGTTGGCGCCTCGGACGGGCGGCGAGCCGTGGGTGTCCGTGAGCGCGACGACGGTGCGGGGCTGGCTCCCGGGTCCGCGCACGATCGACGCGGTGCTGCAGCTGCCCGAGGATCTGCCGCGCGGGATCTACGAGATCGGGGTGGCGGTGGTGGACCCGGACACACGCGCGCCCGCGGTGCGCCTCGGCATCACCGGACGCACCGCGGACGGCTGGATCCCACTGAGTCGCGTCGAAGTGCGATGACCGCGGCGCCATCCCCTCGACGTCACCAGCGTGGGGCTCTGGCGAAACCGAACTCGCCGCGTTCGCGCACGTCGAGTCTCTCCCATTCTGGAAGGATCCCGAGTGCCGTGAGTCCGCTCGCGTACTCGTAGCGCAGGACGATATGATCGCTCGCGGCGAGAGCAGGGACGAACCAGGTTCTGCGCACCGTGTCGCGCTTGCGATCTCCCCATCCCGTGCCGGGGAACGATTCGTCGGCGCGCGGCACGCCTTCGAGCGTTTGCGGCGCGAGCTTCTGCGTCCGTGCTTCCGGTGCCGCGGGGGCCTCGGCGTCCGCGCTGCCCTCTTTCTCCTTGCCGGCGTTGTCGCGGTCCGCCTCCTCGAGACGCCCCAGTTCGTCTTGTGTCTCGCCACGCAGCCAACCCTTGCGTCGCCGGTCGTCACGCAACCGGTTGATGGCGACGGGGCGGTCTTCTTCGAACGCGAGCAAACGAATCCAGCCCATGTCGCCGTTGGCTTGGCCGGTGCGGCTCGCGTATGACCGTTGCTCATCGACGAACACGAACTGGCGGACGTGCTCGAGCGAGGTGCGCCAACCCTGGATCACCGCGGTTTCCCAGGGGTCGAGCACGTACATCGGCTCGCCGCGCCCGAGCCGCGAGCGCTCGCCGTTCACGACATTGAGACCATCGACGGCGATGAGCACGCCGACTCGTCTTCCGGTGCGGTTGCGAATCCTGAGTGCGTAGTTCTCCCCACGCTCGGCGGCGAAATAGTGGCGGTTCAGGTCCTCCGCGCCGCGATAGAGCGGCACGCGATGCCCGTCCACCTGGACCTCGACGCTCACGAGCTGGCCAGGGGCGACATTGGCTCTCGTCCAATCGAATGTGCCGTCCAGGTGTTGTGCGCGGGCCGTTGGCGCGAACACCAGGCAGGCAAGCAGCGCCGCGCTTGCGGCGAGACCCCGAGCGGCGCGTTGACTCGTCTCGAACTTCGACGACATGTGGATCCTCCTCCAAAGACTGTGGACGCGGGGCGTCCGACTCCTTCTGGGAGGGGATACCGGCTTGGTGCGGGGCTATTCCCGGGGCGCAACGGGGAAGGGCGTGGGTGCAGCGCGCCCGCTGCCGCATGCGGCGTGTCGCATCGACACCAGCTCTCTGGATTCCAGCGAAGGTCCCGGTGGTTCCTCGATGTGGCGTCGAGCGACCTTGGCGCGCCGAATGCATGGAACTTCGACAGTCCAGCGTCTCGGTCGTCGGAGGTTCGGATTGCGTCTTCGGCTTGCAATCCTCTTGCTCGCCTTCGCGGCAGCAAAGGCAACGGCCGATCCGGTCTATCCCCGACTGGCCAACATTTACTTGCATGGCTCCGTCGACATGGCGAACATCGATGCACTCGCACGCTGGGATCTCCTCGTTCTCAACTCGGTGTGGACAGAAGCCCAGCTGGCGCAGTTGCGCGCGCGCAATCCCGACATCCTCCTCTATTTCTACGTCTGTCCTTACAGCGTCCAGTGGCCGACCGACAATGCCGATGTCTGGGAACAGGCGAACATCGCGTACGCCCAGAACAACGATCTCTGGTGGTACGATCGCAATTCACTGCCCGCCTCGGACTGGCCGGGATCGCGCATGGCGAACATCACCGCGCTCGGTGGCACCGGACCCCAGGGGAGCTGGCGCGAGTACATTGCGGCGCGCATCACGGCGCTCGTGACCTCACGGCCTTCGCTCGATGGCATCATGCTCGACAACTTTTGGAAGCAACTGTCGTGGAACCAGAACAACCTGCAGCTCGACACGGACTGCAACCCGACGCACGACCCCGCCGGTTGCAACGGCGTGGCCGACGCGGCGGCTGCGCTCGACGCGCTGTGGAATCAATCGCTGATCGCATTGGCCACGGATCTCCGTAGCCGTTTCGACATTCTCGAGGCTCAGCGCCCGCGGCCTCTGGGGCTCGTGGGTAATGGCTCCACGGACTACTTCACCTGGATCAACGGCTCGATTCACGAGGCATTTCCCTCGGGCTGGAGCAACGTCGATGCCGGCAATCCGTATCACTACAACTGGAACTACGAGATGTTCGATGCCGCCTCCGGCTACCTCGTGGCACCGTTCTCGCGCGAGCCATACCCGGCAACGATCATGAACTCGGTGTGGGCGGGAACGTACGCTGCACCCGATCGCACGCCCGAGTTCGAGCGCCACAAGCGCTTCACTTTCGTCTCGACCTTGCTCGGCGACGGTTTCTACAGTCTCGATGCCGGACAAGTGCTCGGCAACGGGTCTCTGTGGTGGGAATCGGAGTACGATCATGCCGGCCGGGGTGCAGGCTATCTCGGTCGCGCTCTTGCTCCGGCGGCACGCATCGGTGTGCCTTCCGGTCCGGAGCTGGTCACGAACGGCACCTTCGCGAACGCGACCAGCGGGTGGTCGTCGTATCCATTCAACGCCGTAGGTAATTTTGCCGCCGATCAAGGCACCGGCCGGATCACCGTGCAATCCGTTTCTCCCGGCGGCGAGTTCAAAGTGTGGAGCAGTGGCAGCGCGTTACAGAACGGCGCCAGCTATGTGCTCTCCGTGCGCGCACGCGCGGACCGCCCCGTCGACCTGACGTTCCATCTCTTCGGCGCCGGCTGTCCCGGCAGCACTTGCCTCGGGAACCGCACGATGGCGTTGACCACGGCTTGGAAGCGTGAGGAGATTGTCTTTTACGCCCCCGGGACGGCAACGGCGAGCCTCAATCTATTCGTGCGCGTTCCGGCCACGGTTTGGATCGACGACGTGTCGGTGCGCCGAGGAGAAGTCTCCGTGTACCGGCGCGATTTCGAGCGTGGGTCGGTGCTGCTCAACTACACGTCGGTGCCGCAGACGATCACGCTCGGAAGCACGTACACCCGCCTCGCCATCCCTGGCTCCACCGTGTTCGACGGCGCGAGCGTGAGCGCCGAGGTCGTGCCGCCTTGGGACGGGCGGATTCTCCTCCGGACCGGCCAGACGTCCGGCAACCTGCCAAGGCCGCAGCACCGTGCCCTGCAACAAAACGAACCGAACCCATTCAACCCGGCGACGCTCATTCGCTTCGAGCTCCTCGTGCCCGAGCACGTCCGCCTCGCGATCCTCGACGTCCGCGGCCGGCTGGTCCGCGTCCTCGCCGACGGCCCCATGCTGGCCGCCCCCGATCACAGCGTCATCTGGGATGGCAACGACCGGTTTGGCATCCCTGCCCGATCGGGCACGTACTTCTACCGCCTCGAAACACCCTCCTGGTCCGAGTCGCAGAAGATGACGTTGCTCCGCTGATCCAAGAGCTCACGCGCCGAAATCCACGAGCGAGCCCATCCCGCGCTCGATGGCGCGCTGATACACCAACACGGCCGCTGCCACGTCCTCGAGCGCGACCCCCGTGCTGTCGAAGAGAGTGACCTCGTCGTGCGAGGTGCGGCCGGGCTTGCGTCCGGCGATCAGATCGGCGAGCTCGGCGTGCACGTCAGCGCGCGAGACGATGCCGGCGGCGAGGGCGTGGTGCAGATCCCCGATCGTCGCGCATTGTTCGATGTCGTCGACGACCACTTTGGCGCGGGCGAAGAGCAGCGGGTCGATCTCCTGTTTGATATCGCTGTCGGCGCCGACGGCGGCGACGAACGTCCCGGGCTGGACATCCTCGGATCGCAAGAAAAAGCTCGTGGCGGGCGTGCAGGTGATGCAAGCGTCGCTCTGGCGCAAGGCCGCGGACAGATCCGTCGCCACCTCGACGGCGATGCCGCATTCGCTTCGCATCTCTTCGGCGTAGCGTTGCGCGCGCGTCACGTCCGCATCGAAGGCGAATACTCGCTGCACGGGCCGGACGCGTGCAATCGACCGCAACTGGACCTTGCCCTGATTGCCGCAGCCGCAAATGGTGACGGTGCGCGCATCGTCCCGGCAAAGGTGCTTTGCCGCCACCGCCGTCGCCGCGCCGGTGCGAAGAATGGTGATCTCGATCGAATCGAGCACGGCGAGAGGCGAGCCATTGTCTCCGTCGCACAGGATGATGAGACCCTGGATGGCCGGCAACCCGTAGCGCTCGGCATTGTGGCGGAAGTTGCCGTTGCACTTGACCGCGAACCAGGGGCGATTTTCCCGGATCCCCGCGGCCTTGAGATGAAAGCCGCCGTCGGCGGCCGGCACACCGAGCACTCCGGGTGGCAGCGTGCGACCTTGGGCATGCGAGCGGAACGCGCTCTCCACCGCGGCGATGCAATCGTCGAGATCCAGGAGTGCGATCACGTCGCGCCGCGTGAGGAGAAGTGATCCGCGTGGTTCACGCGAGGAGATGGTCAAGTCGCGCTCCTGGTTCGCTTTCGACCGGACGGCGCCCCCTGGCGAAGAGCCGGGCGGCGGCGCGTCCCACGAGCACCAAGGCCGAGCCTTCGATGCGCAGCATGGAACCTTCTCGCAACCCCACGACGGGCAGGTCGTTCTCTTCGAGGTATTGCTGAATCCTTTCCTCCTGAGTTTCGCCCATGTGTGTCGATGCCGGATCGGGATCGAGATAATGCGGGCTGATCTGGAAGGGCACCAGCCCGAGCGCGTCGAAGGAAGGGGGCTCCACCACCGGCATGTCCTTCGTCGTCTTGAGCGTCGGGCAAGCCACGATCGACCCCGCGCTCGAACCGATGTAGGGCATCCCGTGGGCGACGCGGTGACGGATGGGTTCGAGCAATTCCTGTCGATAGAGGGAATCGAGCAGGCGGAAGGTGTTGCCGCCGCCCACGAACACGACGTCGGCGCGATCGATCGAGCTGTCTGGCTCGTGGGCGGAATTCAGGGTGTGGCCCATCGCTTCGAATCGCCGGCGCGCCAAGGCGGCGTAGGAATCCCGGTCGTACATCGCGTACGGCACGAACAGCACGCGAGACTTGCCGCCGAGGAAGGACTGGATTTCGTTCTCGGCATGGTCGAGATAGCCGCTCCCGTGGAGAGTGGAGTTGCTGATCAGGAGAAGACGTGTTGCATTCATTTCTTCACACCTCAGGCGAGGACCAGTGTGCGAACGAGGCCGGCAAGGCCCCCGGCGACGACGATCCAGAGCGCATCGATGCGGAACCGCGACATCGCGAGCCATGCGAGGACCGCCAGACCGGCTTCGAACCAATGGACGCCGCCGTTGCGCGGCACGATCACGGCCGCCCCGAAAACGAGAGCCAGATTCAAAATCACCCCGATCACCGCCGCGGTCACGCCGGACAGGGCGCCGTTGAACGATTTCTTGTCGCGCAGCGTCTCGATATATGGGGCGCCGATGAACACGAAGAGGAAGCAAGGCAAAAACGTCGTCCAGGTCGTGATCAACGCACCCAATGTCGCCGCGGTCATGCGGTCGAGGCCGTCTGGGTTGTTCCAGCCGGTCATGAAGCCGACGAATTGCAGGACCATGATCAAGGGGCCAGGCGTCGTTTCCGCCAGTGCCAAGCCGTCGATGGCCTGAGCGGATGTGATCCAGCCGAAACCGTGCACGGCCGCCTGCGTCACGTACGCCAGAACTGCATAGGCACCGCCGAAAGTGACGAACGCCGCACCGGTGAAGAAGCGGTACTGCTGCAGGAGCACGCTTCCTCCACCGAACCACAGGGAAAGAGCGACGTAAGGGACCGTCCACAACAGGATCCCGGCGGCGAGGATGCGCAGAGCACGGGATCGCGATGGCAGTGTGTGCGCAGGCGTCGTGACATCGACCGTGTCAGCGAGGTCGATCGCCGTCGGACCGGCTGGGGCATGCGGCTGGGCAGAGCGCACGGTCCAAGTCGCGGGCCAAAGCCTGGTGCCGATCAATCCGAACACAGCCGCAGCTAGCACGATCAGCGGGAACGGGACATGCAAGAAGTAGATGCCGACGAACGCACCGATGGCCACGAACAGGTGCGCCTTCGAGCGCAGCGCGCGGCGGCCGATGCGCAGCACAGCCGCTGCCACGATCGCCACCACCACCGACTTGAAACCCGCAAGACAACCTGCGGCGAGCGGGGACTCGCCGTAGACGGCGTATCCAATCGACAGAGCCAGGAGGATGAGAACGGAGGGCAGAACGAACAGGATTCCGGCCGCGAGGCCGCCGCGAGCTCGATGCAGCAGCCAACCAATGTAGGTCGCGAGCTGTTGGGCTTCCGGTCCGGGCAGCAGCATGCAGTAGTTGAGGGCGTGGAGGAATTGGTTCTCCGAGATCCACCTGCGACGTTCAACGACCTCGCGATGCAAGATGGCGATTTGCCCGGCGGGACCTCCGAACGAGATGAAGCCGAGCTTCACCCAGAATCGGAGGGCCACACCGAAAGGGACCTCGGCGATTCGCACCGGCTCACTTGCGTTTTCTTGGCGCATTCTTCCTGTTCCGGACCGGTCCTCTGGTCAAGGTGGAATAGAGCCCATCGAACACCGCCTCCGATTCGCGCAGCAATTTCTGGTCGCTGCGGATGGCGTCGGCGAGCCCACGCACCACCGCGTTCACTCCAGGTCCTTCCGAGCGGCCGAACTTGGCGTCCTTGAGATCGACATCGTGAACGATCTCGGAAATCCCACGTACGGCAGCGTCGTGCTCGAGCCCGAACTGGCGCATCAACGTCTCGAAGGTGCAGTCTTCGCCGTGATGGCTGAAGTCCGCGCCTGCCATGTCGAAGGGAATCCCGCCGCGGAGCTTGCCACCCTCGGCGACGAAGCCGAAGCGGGCACGCGGGTCGATGAAACGGCGGATGAGCCAGGCGGAAGCGCAGCGGTCGATGTGCGGTCGCGGGCGGGTGACCCACAGCCGACCCTGGAATCGGGCCGCGTCGAGCGGCGCAGGCTTGGCTTGGACTCGGCTCGAGGAGGAAACTTTTCTCCCCTGCGCTGCATGCAGCTGGTCACGGCAGCGGGCGAACGCGGCGACTGCCTTCGCTCGCCCTGGCGCTTGGAAGTAATTGCTTTCGTCGATCCGTTCGAACTCGCTCTGCATGACATCGACCTCCGTTGCGAGAGCCACGAGCTGCGCGGGTGCGCCGAGCGCCTGGCGCCCCAAGCTCATGATGCGATTGCACAGACGTTGCAATTCAGACGTGAGGCGTGCATAGGACGCGTCGTGGTCGCGCTTGAAGGCGGCGATGATCTCGGTGTCGGTGGCGCTGGCCAGTGCCTGGGAGCGGAAGAGCATGGCCTCCCCGCCGCTGGACTCGATCTCCTGTTGCAGCCAGGTGAAGTCTTCCCGCGTCTTGTCGGACCAGGGCAGGACATACACCGAGTTCTTCACCGCCACCGCCCCCAGCTTCTGTAGTTGACGCCAAACGCGGACCCGCAGCCGGGTCGGCCGCGTCGGCAAGTGGTGGACCAGCACGATCCAAGTCGGGGAGTCCTTCATGGTCGAGCAATATAACAACTGTTACATAGTAGATCAAGTGATACATCATGGTAGGCGACCGGTCGCGCCCTCCATTCGCGGAGAGACGGGCGGCCAGCCCAATCGGCCGCGGCAAGCTCGGGATTTCGCGGCTTTCGGCGTCGGGGATCTCAGCGGGCGTCGAGGATGTGGGTGGCCGCGTCGATGGCCTCTCGCGTGCCCGTGAGGGTGAGGACGTCGCCCGCCTTCAGTGTGTCGTCCGCGCCCGGAAGGATCCCCTGGCCATCTCGCAGGATGGCGAGCACCGTCGCCCCGGTGCGGCCGCGGAGATTGAGCGCCGCGAGTGTCTGATTCACCGCCGGGCTCGCGTCTTCGAGACGCACGATGGTGGGTTTCCCCATGCCGGGGATGAAGTCTTCGATCTGTGCCAGGGCGTCGGGCACGTGCGTGCCGGTCGTGCGCGACTGCGCCAAGAGCGATTCGAGGATCAGCTCGGCGCCGGCGCGCACGTGACCATGGAGATCTGCAGTGCTGCGCCAGAAAACGATGGCCAGTGAAACGACGAGAATGACGAGCAAGGCGAACACGAGCGCAGTCTCGGCGCCGCGGAGGAAAGGCTGCGTCACCAGGACGAGCGGCAGCCCGACCATGAGCACGATGGCGATCTGCAAGGTCACGACGAGAGACTTTCGTGGCGCCGCCGCGAGGTCGAGCTTGCCTTCGGCGTGCGCCGGCAACGCCAGGGATGCGAGACGCAACCCGAGCCGGCGCGCTGTGCGCACGATCCCGATCCAGAACGGCAGCGAGAGCAACAACACCCCCGATGCGAGGACGATCCGGCTCACCAACGGCGACATCCCGACGCTGAACTGCAATGCGGCGAGGATGGCACCTTGCGCCACCGACGCGGAAATGACGATCCCCGTCGCCATGGCGGCGTCGAGCAGCAGCCACCGAACCGACCGCATGACGACGGCACTCCGCCGGTCTTGTCGCGGCGCACTGCGCACTCTCTCGAGCCACGTTCCATAGAGCGCGGCGAAGGTCTGGATGTGATGGGGCAATCGGCGATCCACCAGTTCCGCCAGTGGCCCCGACAAGCGCATGAGCCATGGGGTGAGCAGCGTGGTGAAGGCCGACACGGCGATGGCGATGGAGTACAAAGACGCGGGGATGGTCCCCAGGGTCACTCCGATGCTGGCGATCACGAACGAAAGCTCGCCGATCTGCGCCAGACTCATGCCGGTCTGCAACGAGACGCGAATCCCGTGTCCCATGAGGAAGACGCCGAGAGCCACGCCGCCCACCTTGCCGATCACGACGACGCCGACGAAGAGCGCGATCAAGGGCCAGTGACGCGCGATGATCTGCGGGTCAATCGACATGCCGACCGAGACGAAGAAGATGGCGACGAAAAGATCGCGGATGGGCCTGACGAGCTGGGTCACGTGTTTCGAGTGGCCGGACTCTCCCACGAGGGAACCTGCGACGAACGCACCCAGGGCGAGGGCGTAACCCATCTTGCGTGCGAGCAGAGCCGTCGCGAAACAGATGCCGATGCTCGCGATCAGCGTCGTCTCCGGGCGCTTCAAGTGCTCGATGGCGCGCATCGCCCGCGGGACGACCAGGAGTCCGACGACGACGAGCGCGGTGAGAAACCCACCCAAGCGCAATGCCGTCATCGCCAGCGAGCCGGTGGACAGCCCGCTGCCGAGCGAAATGGCGGTGAGCAGCGCCATCAGGAGGATGGCCACTAGGTCTTCGACGATGAGGATGCCGAGCACTGTGTCGCGCACCTTGCTGTGCACTGGGCGCTCGTCGAAGGCCTTGAGGACGATCGTCGTGCTCGAAATAGCGACGATGGCTCCCGCATACAGGCTCTCGTGGATGCTCCAGCCGAGCAAGCGTCCGGCCGTGAAGCCGAGCCACGCCGTCGCGGAGACTTCGATCACGGTGGTCAAGCTCGAGGTGGCACCGAGGCGTGCGAGACGGCGCAAGTTGAACTCGAGCCCGAGCGAGAACAGCAGCAGGATGACGCCCAGCTCCGACAGCGCGTGGATGATCTGCGTATCCGCGACCAGTGGAATGGGAACGTGCGGGCCGACGACGAGACCGCCCACCACGTAGCCCAGCAGCACGGGCTGCCGCAACCACTGGAACAGCACCGAGGTGACGGCCGCCACACACAGAACGAGGGCCAGAGCCTGGAGGAACGCATGCGTTTCCATGCATCCATCTAGCGCACGCGGGGTGCCGATGGCAAGGCACGTTGCGTTCGGCGAGGCGCGGAGGGATCGCGCGAGATGTAGGCCGCGAGGATCACGCAGTCAATTCTGCTTCGGGTCTTGTCCTTCCGCAGTCCGCTGCAGGATCTCGGTGGCGAGGCCGTCGGGATCTGCGCCCTGGCAGTTGGTCAGCACGACCACGGTCAGCTTCGCTTCCACATCGTGACGGAATGCGACGGTGGCGCCGCCCGTGCCGCCGATCCATGGGTGTCCGTCGTACTCCTCGTAGATCCAGCCCAAGGTCATGCCGGTCGCTTCATCCATCCCGGCGGGCGTGCCGTCCTTCAACTTCTGTCGTTGCCACATGCTGGCGACAGTTTGCGGTGTGAGGAGCTTCCCCATGGCGACCGCGTCGACGAAGCGCGCCAGCTCCGCCGCGCTCGTGTTCAGTCCGGCGCAGGTGTGCACGAATGGGGGGTAGGTCACCCACGTGGGATACGGCGTCTCGGACAGGCGCGGCTGCGGTCCGCTGAAATCGATGCGAGAGTACCAAGCCCCGCGTCCGGGGACGATCGTGCGCGCGTCGCCGAAGACCGTCGACTTCATTTCGAGCGGCACGAAGATCGAATCGGCGACCAAGGTCTCGAAGCTCTTGCCGCTCTTGGATTCGAGGATCATGCCCAGCAGGATGTAGTTGGTTTGGTTATAGCTCCATGCGGTTCCGGGTTCGAATTGCATCGGCAGCGCCGCCGCCTTGGCCAGGGTCTCGTCGCGCGTCTGAGCGAGCCATTCGCCGGTGATCGGGTTCACGATCACGTCGGGGAGCCCCGAAGTGTGGGCGAGCATCTGGCGCACGGTGACGGGCTTCCACGTCTCGGGGAGGTTCGGGATCGAGTTCCCCACGACGTCGTCGAGAGACAATGCTTTCTGTTCGACCATCTTCATGATCAGCGACGCGGTGAAGACCTTGGTCACCGAGGCGATGGGGAAGAGGGTCTGCGGCGTCACCGCCACACCCAGCTCGACGTTGGCCTGACCATAGACGGCATCTTTCACCGTCTGGCCCTCTTTCACGATGGTGAGTGCGAGGCCAGGAATCGAACGCTTTTCCATCGCGGCACGCACGATGTCGTCGATCGGGTCGGCGATCGCGAACGAAATCAAAGTCGGGATCGAAAGCAGCGCGATGGAGAACATCGTGCACGGACGAATCATGTCCCCTCCATGGCGGATCTCTTGTCATGAGTTGGAACGCAACACGGCGGCCGATGGCCCTGGGCGGCCTGATTCTCCGCTATCAAATCCGCTGCCGTCCATTAGAATCGCGCCCGATTCCGGGCCGGCACCGCCCGAAGGAGGTCTTGGATGGAAGCGATCGAGAAGGCACTGTCCGCCGCCAGCAACTTCGTCTGGGGTTACCCGTTGCTGATTCTTCTCTTCGGCACACATCTCTATCTCACGGTTCGGCTTCGATTCATCCAACGTTATTTGGGAACGGCGATTCGCTTGTCCTTCCAGCGCAAGCCCGAAGGTGTGGGCGACGTCAGCCACTTCAGCGCGCTCAGCACCGCGCTCGCAGCGACCATCGGCACTGGCAACATCGTCGGCGTCGCGACTGCGGTGGCGGCGGGCGGGCCCGGGGCAGTGCTGTGGATGTGGTTGACCGGCGTCTTCGGCATGGCGACGAAGTACGCCGAGGCCGTGCTCTCGGTGAAATACCGCACGCGCGACGCGAAGGGAATGATGGCCGGCGGCCCGATGTACGTCCTCGAGCGCGGCATGAACGCACGCTGGCTCGGAATGCTCTTCGCCGGTCTCACCGCCGTCGCGGCCTTCGGCATCGGCAACATGGTGCAAGCCAACTCGATCGCCGCCTTGGTGAAGGAAACCTTCGGGATCTCGCCGGTTTGGTCGGGCAGCCTCATGACCCTGCTCACTGCCGTGGTCATCCTCGGCGGCATCCGTTCGATCGCGCGCACGTGCGACGTGTTGGTGCCGTTCATGGCGATCTTCTACGTTCTCGGGTGCGCGATCCTGCTGATCATGAAGAGCGATACGCTCGGCGAGACCCTCGCGCTCATCGGTCGAACCGCCTTCACCGGTCAAGCCGCCGTCGGCGGTTTCCTCGGCGCCGGCATGAAGGAAGCGATGCGCTACGGCATCGCCCGCGGCTTGTTCTCCAACGAATCCGGCCTCGGCAGCGCGCCGATCGTCGCCGCCGCGGCGATGACGCGCAATCCCGTACGCCAAGCACTGGTTTCCTGCACCGGGACTTTCTGGGATACGGTCGTGGTCTGTGCCATGACGGGCCTCGTCGTGGTGAACGCGGGTCATTGGACCGAAGGCCTGAAGGGGGCGGCGCTCACGCGCGCCGCGTTCGCCGCTTTTCCTGGAATCGGACCGGTGGTGCTCACGGTCGGCTTGTTGACGTTCGTGTTCTCCACGATCCTCGGCTGGTCGTACTACGGCGAGAAGGCGGCGGAGTATCTGTTCGGCGTGCGCATCGTCCGGCCCTACCGCGTGCTGTGGGTGCTCGCGGTCATGGTCGGTTCGGTTGCGACCTTGCCCGCGGTGTGGTCGTTCGCCGACGTCGCGAACGGCCTCATGGCGGTGCCGAACCTGATCTCGCTCCTCGTCCTCTCTCACGTCATCGTCGGCGAGACGCGACAGTACCTGTGGAACGACAACTTGAACGCCGAGTCAGACGCGAAGCTCGAGCGATCGGGGCGCTCCTGAGGACTCCCCGTGCTGGGGGAGAGGCACCCCCTGGCAGATGGCGCCGAAAGTGCTAAATTGAGGAGGCCAAGGCTTTCAGCCCCTCTCCTGGTCCGGTCTGCACATCGAGGAGGTTTGTGATGCTGTCCCTCGATCGCCGCATGCCAGGACCGCGCGATCTCAAGAGGTTAGGTTGCTTCTTCGTGAGCGTGTGCCTCGCGGTCGCGCTCCACGGTTGTAGCGATGACCCGCAGGCGCCCGCGCCCGGTTTGCCCGACGAGACTCCCGATTACCGCGGCCTCTACGACGCCACGGGGGGAGCCCTGGAATTCAGCCTCGATTCACCGGACGGCAGCTCTTCGCCGTTCCGGCTCGTGGTCACTGGCATCGAGCAGGACCCGGACATGTACCTGGTGCACGCCCAGGTGGCGGTGCGGAACACATCGAACATCGCCGTATCGGGTCCCGGAGGGATCACCGTCACCGGCTTCGTCCCGGAAGACGTGGTTCCCCAGAACGCCGCATGCATCGAGTCGGAATGCCTGGCCTGTCCGCCGACCTGTTACTTCGATCACGCCGGGACCTATGGAGACGACGGAGTCTTGGAGCCAGGCGAAACATCCGAGCCAGTGGAATGGGTGTTCCACGATCCTTCGAACGGGAGCTTCGCCTTTCGCGCCCGGTTGAATCTTCCGGAACCGCAACCTGCCGCTGGCGAGATCACGGGATTCGTCTTCGGTGACCTGAACGGAGACGGCCGCAGGCAGGAAGGGGAGCTCGGCATTGCCGGCCAGTCCGTCTCTTTGGACTTGGACGGCGCGGTTCAGACGACGGACACCGACGAGCGCGGGCACTATGCCTTCACGGTCAGCGAGCCAGGACTCTACGAGTTGATCTGGAACGTCCGCGACCCGGCGGCCCAGTGCGTGCCGACGACACCCGGAATGATGCAGGTGCTGATCCTGCGACGGCTGGACGGGACGATCTCAGGTTTCGATCGTGGCGACTTCGGCTGCGCGGCGAAACCCGGGGTGGACGTTGCCGTGAGCGGCGCCGTCTTTTCGGACAATAATCGCAATGGGGTCCGCGATCGGGGCGAGCCCGGCGTGCCGGGCGTCCTCGTATCGGGAGCCACGTGGAACTGTCCGACATTCGCGCCGATCGAGACGCGCACCGACGAGAATGGCCATTACACGTTGCACTTCCCGTCGTGCGAGCCGCCCTTCGTGGTACAGCACGAACCCATCGCGGGCTTCGTGGACACGAGCCCGAACCCAGTCGTCTTCGACCGGCCATCGATGGGTTCGGTGGTGAACTTCGGTGTCGCTCCCCAAGACTGGACGCCTGTGGAGCTCTTCATCGAGGGCGTGGTGTATCTGGACGGAAACCGCAACGGCATGCGTGATCAAGGCGAACCGGGTGTTGCGGACGTCGAGGTGACTGCATCCGCACTCGAATGCATGCTTCCTGCTTTGGCATACACGCGCACGGACGAGAACGGTCATTACATGCTGATTGGCGCCCAGGTGCCCTGCGGGCTGCCGTGGGCGGTGCAGCACTACGGCGATTGGTTCGACACGACGCCCAACCCGGTCATCTTGTATGAGCAACCACCGGATGGCAGCACGACCGTCGAGATACACTTCGGTGTCGCGCCGCCGGACAGCATCCCGCCGCCAGGGCCGCAGCTCGTGATCCAGGGCATGGTGTTCGCGGACTGGGATCGTGACGGCGTGCGTGACCCCGACGAAGCTGGAATCCCCGCAGTCGAGGTTCAGCTCCAATCGACCTGTCGCATGCTCCGCGTCACGCGCACCGATCTCCGCGGGCACTACCGCTTCGCACCGGAAGTCGTGGCGGCTTGCGCCGTCACCTCGGTCCTCCAGTCGACGCCTGTTTTCGCCGAGCACACGACGAAGAACCCGCAGCCCGTGGATGCGGTACCACTGGGTGATGCCGTCTTCGAAGCCCATTTCGGTGTCGTCCCGGAACGCAGGCAGCCGTAGACCGCCTGGCAGTCCATCGATCAGGGGGTTCTAAGTGAACGCGAAGGCAAGACCCGCGGTTGTTTTCTTGGTTCTCGGACTGTCTTTCACCGCCCTGGGAATCTCGGGCCAGCGAACCTTCCTCGCTGCGGGGCTTGCCTTCGTGGTCATCGGCATCGCAATGGCGTTACGGCGGCGACGCGAAGGCGGCTCGTGAACGCTGACACCGCGAGGCGCTCGGCATGCGGCCGTGGGGGAGACTGACGGCCGAGGCTCAGCTTACCTGGCGCTCGGCGTGGTAGGAGCTGCGGACTAGGGGGCCGGATTCACAGAAGCGGAATCCCATCGCGAGCGCTTCGATGCGGAAGCGCGCGAACAGGTCGGGGTGGACGAAACGCTCGACGGGCAGATGCTCTTTCGTCGGCTGCAAGTATTGACCGAGGGTGAGAACGTCGCACCCCACTCCACATAGATCACGCATGACCGCCCGGATCTCGTCGTCGGTTTCTCCGAGACCGAGCATGAGGCCGCTCTTGGTGAACGCGCCGCGCGCCTTGGCGCGGCACAAGAGCTCGAGGCTGCGCTCGTACTTGGCCTTGGGCCGCACGCGCGTGTAGAGACGCGGCACCGTTTCGGTGTTGTGGTTCAGGATCTCGGGGGATGCATCCAGCACGGTATCCAACGCGTTCCAATTGCCGAGGAAATCGGGGATCAGGACTTCGATCCTGCAATCGGGAACTTCGTGGCGCACGGCGCGAATGCATTGAGCGAAGATCGCGGCGCCGCCATCCTTCAGATCGTCGCGATTGACGCTGGTGATGACAGCGTGGCGCACGCCGAGCGTGTGGATGGCGCGCGCGAGCCGCGCGGGCTCGCCCAGATCCAGCCCGATCGGCTTGCCGGTGGTGACGGCGCAGAA
>Ga0075428_100003967_pt1 | contig 16240 bp, 7 predicted proteins | sample RhiMetdeltSRZDD2_FD_75291 | JGI IMG/M metagenome (GOLD analysis project Ga0075428, IMG submission 75291) | Populus rhizosphere microbial communities from Tennessee, USA - Rhizosphere MetaG P. deltoides SRZDD2 | ecosystem: Host-associated > Plants > Roots > Rhizosphere > Soil | place: USA... | reverse complement strand
TCCACGAACCCTTCGACGTCTTCGGGATGGATTGCCGCGGTCCAGTGCCAGTCCTCGAGATCTCTCAGAGTGAGGCCACCATACTCTAGCCAGCCCCGGCTCAGGAAGTCGAGAGCGCCCTCCGGCGAAGCGGTGTGAATAAACGCCGGAGTTGTATCTACCAGATTGCGATACTTGCGCTCGCTGGCGCGCAGCTCCTCCTCGGTCCGCTTGCGCTCAGTGATGTCGATTACAGTTCCTGTGAATTCGATGATATTGCCAGAGGGGCTGAAAACAGGATGACCAATGCTGTGAATGTCCCTGACGGCTCCGCCCGGATGCACAATGCGATAGTCCACCTCTTCGTCTGCCTTTGTATCCTTGGCCCTCCTGGCAGATTCCCGGAACGCCGGTTGATCGTCGGAATGAATTCGCTGGATGAGTTCTTCGATTCGGGGCAAACCATCCCGTGGATCGAAGCCCAGAACGCGGTAGCATTCCTCCGACCAGTACCTGATATCCTGGTCTGGACTCCATGCCCAACTGCCTGTGTGGCTAAGTTTCTGCGCCTCCGCCAGATAGGCTTCACTTGCCCGTAGCGATTCTTCAGCCCGCTTGTGATCCGTCAGGTCAGTCACCGCGCCCACAAATTCGCGGTTGCCGGATGCATCCCGTGTTGCGTGAGCCAGGGCGTGGACGTGCTTGACTCTCCCGTCAGGCAGCAGCAAACGATAGGCGTGCTCTAAATCGGGGGCTCCACCGGAAGCGCGGTCAATGACCGACTGAACGTCGGCACGGTCCTCCGGATGAACGCGTTGCGCCACCAGGTCTACTGTTGGCGTAATCGACTGGTCATACTCGAAGATGCGATAGGTTTCGGCTGACCAGATAATCTCGCCCGTATCAGGTTTCCACCCGAAGCTGCCTGTGTGACTCAAGCGCTGGGCTTCGGCGAGATAAGCTTCGCTTTGACGCAGTCTTGCCTCGGTTCGCTTCAGGTTCTCGATATCGATGTTTGTTCCATACCACTTGACGATCCTTCCCGTTTCGTCACGCAGCGGGTTGGCACGGGTCAGGAACCATCGATATTCACCATCGGAGCGTCGAAATCGTGTTTCGATCTCGAACGGGAGACCCTTCGATACAGACTTTTGCCAACTTTCCAGATGGTGCGCAGCATCGTCGGGGTGGAGCAACGTCACCCAGCCGGCACCTTGCGCCTCTTGCAAAGAAAGATTGAAATAGGTCAACCAGGGCCGATTGAGGAAATCGCAATATCCGTCGGGCAGGTCGGACCAGAGGAATACCGGTGTGTTGTCGACAATAGCGCGCAGCTCATCTTCCGCCCGCGGGGTTTTCGCCTCCGGAATTACGCGCGTTGCTTCCTCCCCTTTCGCGCCGTCGACGATCGGGGCATGTAATTGACTCAGCAGGCTCTCATTGAAGCCGGGTTTCATGGCATAGCCGGAGGACACGATGTCGAGAAAACGATAGGCCAATGCCGCACACCTGGCAATGGCGTCTTTCCACTAGTCGCTCTTGACCTCAGTTCGATCTAGTGGAAAGTCGCTATTGACGGCTCATTCAACCCGCATTTGCCGCGCCTCGCTACGGGTTGTTCGAACACTCCCTACACCAGGCTTCAACTCGCAGCGGCACATGGTCCATTGGATTCATCCTGTAACCGAATTCTCGAAGGGAAGGCTGAAACTGAAAGTCACTCCCCGCTCCGGATTCCGCGCCGCCCCTATCCGGCCAGCGTGTGCCTCGACAATCGACCGGCAGATCGCCAGCCCCATGCCCAAGCCCGTGCCCTTCGTGGTGATGAATGGCTCGAATATCTTCTCCGAATCCGCGAGACCCACACCCTGATCCTGAACGTCGACCACCACGTTATCTCCCTCGCGCCGGGAGCGGATCGAGAGCGGCTTCGGTCTTTCCATCGTCGCCGCCATCGCTTCGATGGCGTTGCGCACCAGGTTGACGATCACCTGCTGGATCTGCACCGCGTCGGCCCTGATCCTCGGTACCTCCTCGCCGAGCTCGGTCTCGAGCGACACCCCGTTGCCCTGGATCTCGTCCGCCATCAGGCTGCACACCTGCAGGATGAGCTTGTTGATATCGAGATCGACCTTTTCCGGCGCCGCGTGCTTGAACAGCGCGCGGATACGGCTGACGACGTCCGCGGCGGCGTTTCCGTCGCGGACGACGCGCTTCGCCGTGCTGATCGCTTTCTCGATATTGGGCGGCGCGGCGTCGAGCCATCTCAAGCTGGCATGGCCGTTCGCCACGATTGCCTGCAGCGGCTGGTTGATCTCATGCGCGATGGAGGCGGACAGCTCGGCCACCGTCGCGACCCTGGAAGCCTGCGCAAGCTTCTCCCGGGCGTCGCGCAGCGCGTGCTCCGCGCGCACGCGCTCCAGCTCGCTCGTGCGCAGCTCCTCCTCGGCCCGCTTGCGCTCAGTGATGTCGATTACAGTCCCTGTGAATTCGATGAGATCGCCGGAGGGGGTGAAAACGGGATGACCAATGCTGTGAATATCCCTGACGGCGCCATCTGGATGCACAACGCGATAATCCACTTCTTCGTCCGACTGTCCATGCGTGGCCTTTTCGGCAGATTCACGGAACGTCGGTTGATCGTCGGGATGAATGCGCTGGATGAGTTCTTCCAGTCGGGGCAATCCATCCCGCGGATCAAAACCCAGAATGCGATAGCACTCCTCCGACCAGTAACTGACATCCTCGACCGGACTCCAGGCCCAGCTGCCCGTATGGCTGAGTTTTTGCGCCTCCACCAGATAAGCCTCGCTCTGACGCAAGTCCTCCTCGCGCGCGAGCAGGTTGCGGTGCGCGAGCACGCTCGTCAAAGCATCTCCCAGACGCAGGGCGGTCTCCTCCAACAGCCGCAGCTCGGTGGCAGTCCAGGGGCGCGATCTCTCGCAGTGCACCACGAACAGGTACGGCCGGTCGCCCTTGGGACGGACCGCGATCGCGAGCAGTGACGCGATACGGAACCGCTCACGCCCGGGCGGGAGGCTGGGGTCGACCACCGGCTCGGGATGGTGCAAGGCGCGCCGCGTGACCTCCGCCCACTCGGGCGTCATGGGCCGATCCTGGCCCAGCGTCAGCTCGCCGCCATATTCCGGACTCGTGTGCTCCATCACCGTGCGGTAAGTCGGCATATCCGGATCGCAGGGATAGGTCAGGCTAGCGCGATCGCAGGCGAAGATTTCCAGCGCTTCCTGTATCACGCCGCTGGTCATGAGCTCGATGTCGTTGCTTCGCTGCATCGCGCGATTGATCCGGTCCATGCTCTCGAGAAACCACAGGTGCGCGCGCCGCTCCTGGCTGGCCCGTTTCTGCTCCGTGACGTCCATGACGGTGCCGACGAATTCGACCAGTTCGCCAGACGCATCCAGCACGGGATGCGACTGAATGTGGACGTTGCGTGGGGTGCCGTCCGGCAGCACGAGACGATAGTCGATCTGAAACTCCACCTTTTCTCGTACCGCCCGCTCGATTGTTTCAACCACCGCGGGTCGATCCTCGGGATGAATGCGCTCGAAAGAAGATTCGAACGAAGGCAGGCCTTGGGCGGGGTCGTAGCCGAGAATACGAAAGCACTCCTCCGACCAGTACAGGATGGCGTTGGAAACCGGGCTCCATGCCCAGCTTCCCGTGTGGCTGACCTTCTGCGCCTCCGCGAGGTAATGCTGGCTGCGTCGCAACTCCTCTTCCGCACGCTTGCGTGCGGTGATGTCCACGACGAAGGCCACGCCATGCTTGATTTCCTCGTCGAAAGCCGCCCCCCCGATCAGAACGGGCACGCGGCTGCCATCTTTCCGGAAATACTCCTTCTCGAAGGGGTGAAAAGTCCCGGCTGACTTGAGTTCTGCGATGGCCTGCCCGTCGCGCTCGCGCCATTCGACCGGCGTCAATGCAGTCCACCGCAGTCGCCCCGAGATAAGATCCGCCCGTTCGTATCCGACCATGCGCAAAAACACATCATTGGCCTCGAGGATGCGACCTTCCAACTCCCAGATCATGACCCCGACGATGTCGGCGTCGACTAGGCGCCGGATCTTGGCCTCACGTTCTGCGAGATCCCGGTACAGCCGGGAATTCTCCAAGGACATTGCGGCCTGCGAGGCCAGCATTCTCAGCACCGCGATCCGGGCTGGCGTGAAGACGCGCGGGACTAGGTTGTTTTCGAGGTAGAGGACTCCCGTGGGCTTGCCTGACCTGAGCAGCGGGAGGCAGAGAAGCGACCGGGCATGTCTGTCGCGTATGTATGCGTCGGCAGAGAAGAGAGGATCCGTGGAGGCATCATCCAGAACGACGGTTTCCCCGGTCCGCATGACGTAGCTGAGTACTGATTCCGGCGCTTCGGCCTGACCAGCAATGACCTCTTCCAGGCGCACGATCACTGCCTCGCCGTTCGTGGTCGCCTCCGCCTGCACATGAATTTCGGTTCCACGCGGAATGATCAACAGGCCGCGCTCGGCTCCCGCCTCCTCGAGCGCAATGCGCATGAGAGTGTCGAGGAGCTTCTCCAGCACGATCTCGCCCGCAATGGTTTGCGACACCCTGATCACGGTCTTGAGTTCGAGATGCTCGACCGGCGCGCCGATAGTTCCTCGCGCATCGGGCGAGAACTCTTCCTTACGGAGGTGCGGATAAAGCTCATCGAGTTGCCGCACCTTCCCATCGGCGCCCCAAAGCGCATAGGACGCCCGCGCGTGCCGCAGGTGTGCTGAACCGGCCGTCTCGAACCCGCGCCGAAGACAAAAGCGGCCGGCCAGTTCGTGGGCCAGTGCCTCGTGGTGGACAAAGCCGTTGGCGCGAGCGGATTGGATGGCCCGTTCGTACAGGCGCATGGCATCGAGCTCGCGCCCCTCGAGGCGTGCGATCTCGGCACCCACGAGGGCGGCGACGTTTTCAAAGTTTACCGGGCCAGATTCGGCCCAGGCTATGAATTCCGAGTGATGCGCAGCAAGAGCCGTCATATGCTCTGTCTGCTGTTCGGGCACTCCGGAATCGCAAGATGCGGCATGGGAAAGTGCGCTGAAAAGATGGTAGTCCGCAGCCATGGACAGCAGTCGCGATAGGGAAGGCAGCCTTTCAACTCTTCTCGCGGCTCTGAGGGCGGAGGTATAGTCGCCGGCGTGAAAGTGTGCCTGCAGCTTCAGGATCCAATACCACCATTCTGGAAACGGCACGTTCGGGTTTTCAGAAAAGTGACCTTCCATTCCATGTTCGTCATACTGACCGTCATCAAAGGAGCCGAACTGACGCGTCAAGCCGCGTAGGTTTCGGACATACGCGAGTTGCGAGGAAACGATGTCAACGCTGAATCTGTGCGCCACTGTTCGTACGAACTCTAAGGCGTGTTCGAAATCCACCTGAACGTCGCCCAGCGCGTCGCCTGCAGACAGGAGATTCTGGTTCAGAGCATTACAGACGCACGAAGCGTACAGGAGATCTCCGCTCTCGTTCGCCATCTGAAAACTGCGACGCAGCAGCTCGCGTGCAGCCCGAACGTGTTTTGCGCACGGAATGAGGTGAGTTCCGATGTGGTGATAAGTCCTCGCCTGGAATCTCTTGAACCCACGCTGTTCGATCAACTCGTAAGCGAGCTGGCCCAAGCGATATGCCGCCTGATGGTCGCGGAATCGTTGGGAGGCGATCAACCCAAGCCGTACATATGCGTCGCACGAAGCGTCGCTGTTGCCTCGCTCGAGGCTCAGGTTTACAGCCCAGCACACGGCGATATCATGGAGGTTTGGTTCCGTAAAGAATGCCGCTGGCGCGATGAGAGTTATGACATCCATCGTCGCCAGAGACGCCGCGTCGGTCATCAGCGGCAATTCGAGCAAATCCTCGATTGCGCGGCTCCCGAGCTGCGACCAGATACGCTCGTATTCGCAGTGCACGTCCTGATTCGTCGGATGCGGCGACCACTCGACGCCCAGCACCCGGAGATAGTCGAGGCCAACCGCGATCGCGCGCGTATACTGATCGAGCATCACATACAAATCCACGCGCAGGCCTGTGACCGAAGCACGTTCGATAGTCGTCTCAGCCCTGCTGGCAAGCACGTTCAACCGCTGTTCCGCCGCCTCGAGTGCTCCCGTCAGGAACTCGCACTCCGCCCGATGTAGCTCCAGCTGGAAAATAAGATCGTGGCATCGCTCCCAACAGTCCTGTGTTAAGAGTGCTGCGCCAGCGATCGAAAATTGGAGAGCTGAGGCGTAGGCCGTAGACGCCTTGGCGCGCCTGGCAGCGATGAGGTTGAGTTCAGCCAAGTGGTCGCGTTCATCTACTGAGGTGATGAGCTCGGTTCCACGGTTGAGCTGGTTAACGATCTCGAAGATCGCCTCTTCCCGCTTCTCTGGAGGAGTATGTGCCGAGAGCAGCTGCCCGATGCGGAGATGCGCTGCGGCGCGCCCTTCTTCCGGGATGAGGGAATAGGCGGCTTCCTGGACACGATCGTGGACAAATCTGTAGGCGTCCTCCAGCCGCTCGATCATCTCATTGCGACTCGCCTCCCAGAGACGCGCGTGGACTTCCTCCTCCGATGTCCCGTGCACGAGAGCAAGCATCGTGATCGCCGCGCTGTGTCCCAGGCACGCCAGCTGCTGGAGTACCTCCTGTGTGTCGATGGGCAAGCGGTTCAACTTCCCGACCATGAGGTCCACCACATTGTCGGTATAACCCTTGGCACCAATGCGATTCAGGTCCCAGGACCAGCGGCCTTCGCCATAATCAAATGTGACTAGACCCTCCTCCACCAGTGCAGAAATGAACTGAATGGTAAAGAACGGATTGCCCGCCGTCTTCTCATGGAGCAGTTCTACCAGCGCTGTGACAGGTTCCGGGTCGCAGTGAAGAGAATCCGAAATCAACGCCGTCAGAGCTTCACGGGTCAGGGGCGCAAGCACCACCTCTTGCACCGGCGCCCCGGCCGTCCGGAATGTATCCAGCTTGCGCATCAACGGATGGAGCGAATCAACTTCGTTGTCCCGGTACGCGCCGATCAGCATCAAGTACCGCACATCAGATTGGGTCAGAAGATCCTCGACCAAATCGAGCGTTGCCGAATCGAGCCACTGCAAATCGTCGAGGAACAACGCAAGCGGATGCTCCGGCCGCGCGAACACTCCAATGAATCGCCGAAAGACGAGCTGGAATCGCCGTTGGGCGTCCTGTAGGGGAAGGTCGGTGACTGGCGGCGGTTCGCCGATGATGAGTTGCAATTCAGGAACAAGGTTCACAATGAGCTTCGCGTTCGGACCTAGCGCATCATCAAGCGCATTGCGCCATTTGTTCAGTTCGCCTTCGTTCTTACTCAGGAGAGAACGGATAAGGCCCTGAAAAGCCTGGGCGAGCGTTGAATACGGAATGTCGCGCTTGTACTGATCGAATTTGCCCGAACCGAAGAGACCACGCGTCGGAACAAGCACCCGGTTCAGCTCGTGGACAACGGAGGATTTGCCGATGCCTGAATAGCCGGAGACCAGCACCAGCTCTGGCCTGCCGCCCGATACCACGCGATCGAAGGAGGCGAGCAAGGTTGCGATTTCGCGCTCCCGCCCGTACAGCTTCTCGGGGATCAGCAGCCGGTCCCGCGTGTCGTGTTCACCGAGCGGGAAATCGTCGATCCTACCGTGAGCCTCCCACGCGGCGAGGCAGCGCCGCAAGTCGTGCTCGACGCCGCCCGCGGTCTGGTAGCGATCCTCGGCCGTCTTGGCAATCAGCCTCATGATAATGGCCGAAGCCGTGGCCGGGACATTCTCGAGCCGCTCGCTCGGCGGCACGGGCTTTCTGGCGATATGGCAGTGCACCCATTCCATAGGATCGGTCGCCGTGAACGGCAGCGAGCCCGTGACCATCTGGTAGAGCGTGACGCCGAGCGCGTAGAGGTCGCTTCGGGAGTCGATCGACCGGTTCATCCGTCCGGTCTGTTCGGGCGCAATGTAGGCGAGCGTGCCGGCGATGAACTCAGGCGACTCCGGCGCCTGCCGCTCGCGTGGCAGTCGCGAGGCCAGGCCGAAACCGGTGAGCCGGATTTCGCCAGTCTCGTGGTTCACGAGGATATTGGCCGGCTTGACGTCCTTATGTACAAGGCTGCGCTGGTGCAGCTTGCCCAGAGCCCGTGCGATGCCAGCAGCGAGGCGCAGGAAAGCGCCGGTCTCCATGGGTCTGTCCATCAGCTGCTCGAGCGGCTCACTACCGGTGTCCTCGAGCACGAGCGCCATCCCGTCGCGTTCGCGCTCCAGTGCCAACGGCCGCGCCGCCCAGTCACCGTCCAGATCTTTTCTCAGCTCCCATTCGTGAGCGAGTCGCTCGACACTGCCCTTCGTCGGATGCTCGGCCGCGAACGCCGCCACCAGCACGACGCCGCGCGTCCCGTCGGAGGCAAGACGCCATTCCCGGCGCAGAACACGGTCGCCATCCTGCCCTAGGATCGAGTAGCCGCTGACCTCACCCGCCTCGGATGCACGGCCAGCGGTTGATTGCTGCGCCTCGGCGCCGCGCCATGGATCGCCATTTGACTTGATCGTGCCCGAAAGCGGCGGAATTGCGCGCGTTGCTTCCTCCCGTTTCGTGCCGCCCGCGACCGGGAGATGGAATTGACTCAGGCTCTCATTGAGCTCAGGTTTCATGGCACACTCGAAGGCCACGATGTTGAGAAGACCATAGGCCAATAGCGCACACCTGGCAATGACTTACTTCGACTAGTCGCTTTCGATTTTGAGGTCGACCTAGCAGAAAGTCAGTATTGACAGCTCGTCCAGGCCATTTATTGCGTCTCGCTGTCACGGTAAGGAGGCGCCCCCCACCGAGGGGATATCCCAGGAGCCGGCAAGAGGGCAGAGTCGCACAAGGGATAACACGGTGCCAGCATGAGCGCTCAAAATCCGGTCATCGTCCTCATTCAGGACGATCCATCGATCCGCCGCGTGTTGCGCACCCGTCTCCGTTCGCACGGATTCGAAGTGCATGAATCGGATACAGGGTACTCTGGCATGACGGCCGTTGAGAACCGCAAGGCCGACCTCGTAATCCTTAACTTAGGCCTTCCCGACATCGGCGGCTTGGTAGTGTTAAAGCGACTGCGCACCTGGACCACCATGCCCATCATCGTGGTATCCGCGCAGATTGCCGAGGAAGACAAGATCGCAGCCCTGGACGCCGGCGCTGACGATTACATCACCAAACCTTTCGGACTGGGCGAATTGATGGCGCGCATACGGGGCGCGTTGAGGCGCGCCAATCTGGCCTCGCACCAGGATGCGGAAGGCGTGTTTTCCGTCTCCGATCTGAGGGTGGATCTCGCGCGTCGCCGCGTGCATGTCGCCGGCAGAGAAACGCATCTCACCCGTATCGAATACCGCCTCCTCACAGCTCTAGTGAGAAACGCCGGGAAGGTGATGGTGCATCGGCAGTTGCTGAAGGACGTCTGGGGACCGTCCCATGTCGAGCACCATCACTATCTGCGCATCTACATGGCGAACCTGCGCAGGAAGCTGGAGGGCGACCCCGCCAGGCCCCGCTTCTTGCTGACCGTAGCCGGCATCGGATATCGGCTCGCGACGAGTGAAGAGTCAGTCGGCCAAACGCGGCCCGCGGAACGCATCTCTGATCATTCTCTATCCTGGAATAAACGACCATGGACGGAAGCACAGAAATACCGGGGCACAACATCGTCGGCCAGCCTTTAGTGACCGACACCGCGTGGCGCGGGCCACTGCCGGAAGCCACGGTCGTGCACCACATTCCCCTCCCCCTGCTTGCGCTACTGATCGTCCTGGCGAATTTCACGATCTTCTGTGCGCTCTTCACATGAAACGGGAGCGCGAACGTGGACTCACCTGCCCGCAGGAGCCGAACGATGCCGGCGTGAAAATGAGGCTCGATCAGCTCGGAGGCGCTCTCGTGAGCGGCTTTCAGCTCGCTGCATTGTTCGTGATCGGAGGCACCATCGTATGGGCGGCGGCGCATGACTACCTCGAGATGATGCGGGCGGGACGGGCAAAGCTCGATGAGATCCTGCTGCTGTTCATCTATCTGGAGCTCGGAGCCATGGTAGGCATCTACTTCAAGACGGAACGGCTCCCGGTGTTGTTTCTGCTGTATGTCGCCATTACGTCGATAACTCGCTTCCTCGCGGTGGATTTGAAGGAGTTGCCGATCGAGCACGTGCTGTTCGGCACCGGGGCGATACTCGTACTGACGCTTGCAGTGCTCGTGCTGCAGCTGGCCGCGAGGAAGGCGGCATCCCGTGACGCCACGCTGCCCGGCGTGAATCCAGAATTAGCGCGTGGGACGAGAGATTGGATCCACGACTGAGACGGAATGGCAGCGCACGAGGACCAGGACCCTTGCTCGGCATCCTCCCATGCGGACGGTGCATGATCTCACGCACACGTTCGGCCGCAAGCTCAGGGCCTCGACCCGGCATGCCAACGTTCAGTAGACTCGATGCGGCTATCACCGATGAGGTCATGCCCCAGCTCACGGGGACCGAGCTCGCAGCGCTGTTGCGCCGGCTCCGGAACGACCTGCCGATCGTGCTCGTCAGCGGCTACATCGGTCCGATGCTGGCTGAGCGGGCGCACGGCGCAGGCGTGATCGAGATCCTGAAGAAGCCCGTGCAGTCGCGCGAAATCGCGGAAGCGCTTGCGCATGCGCTGCGCCGCACCACCTGAGCGCACGTTGCCGCTCAGTTGCCCATCACCAAGAGCAATCGGCATCGTTTCCCCCGAGCGGGGGATTCTCCTTTAGCCGCCAGCAGGCCGACAATCGTTACAGCGGCACACACATCGGCATGAATGCGAAGGCCGTCGTGCCGCTTTGTGCGGCATGGTGAAGCGTGGCGCCGAACCGTCGCAACTCCGTGTCGTAGCTCGCGCGTCCGGTTGCAGACGTAACCCGGCGGCACGCGCGACACACAGAGCGTGACAACCGTAACGCCGCGCAAACGATCCGAAACCATTTCGCATTGGTGCGCTATCAAGATTCGATTTGTCGCGGGTAACCCGAAACGGGCGCTCGCCGGGCATCAAGCGAGGAGAGGAACATGGCTTCCATGAATCCGCCTGTGACCAGCATCATCAGAACCTTGCACGCCCTCGTGGTATTCGCGGCAATGCCGCTTGCGGGGTGCGGCGGTGGCAAGGCAGCTCCACCCCCCGCACAACCCCCCGAAGTTTCCGTCGCGACGGTGCAGCGCGCGAGCGTGCCGGTCACGGTTGACCTGCCGGGCCGAACCAACGCGTATTCCGTCGCGCAGGTTCGCGCGCGTGTCGACGGAATCGTGCTGAAGCGCAATTTCAAGGAAGGCTCCGACGTCAAGGCCGGAGACCGCCTTTACAAGATCGACCCGGCGCCGTTTCAGGCCGCCCTCGACAGCGCGCAGGCCTCTCTGCAGAAGTCGCAGGCAGCGCTTCCCGCGCTGACTGCAACAGCCGGGCGCTTCAAAGTGCTGCTCGGCAACGGTGTCAGCCAAATGGACTACGACACCGCGGTGTCTACGCGGGACCAGGCCACGGCCGATGTGGCGTTCAATAGGGCGGCAGTTCAGACCGCGCGGATCAACCTCGGCTACACGGACGTCGTCGCGCCGATCACCGGCCGCATCGGAATATCGCAGGTCACTGAAGGAGCGTTCGTGCAGGCAAGCGCCGCGACCCTGATGACGACGATCCAGCAGATCGATCCGATCTACGTCGACCTGACTCAGTCGAGCGCACAGGGCCTTCAGCTGCGGCGCGATATCGCGACCGGCAAGGTGAACATCACGGGTTCGAATCAGGCGAGAGTCACCATCTTTCTCGAAGATGGCACGCAGTATCCGATCACCGGCTCGCTGCAGTTCACCGATATCACCGTCGATCAGAACACCGGCTCGGTAACCCTCCGCGCGCTCGTTCGAAACCCGAACTACGTGCTGCTGCCCGGCATGTTCGTGCGTGCACGGGTCGATGAAGGTGTCGATGACAACGCGCTGCTCGTGCCTCAGGTCGCTGTGACCCACAACGCGCAAGGTCAGGCGACGACACTCGTCCTCGGTGCGGACAACAAGGTCGCTTTGCGGACGATCCAGGCAACGCGTACCTTCGGCAACAATTGGGTGGTGGACAGCGGGCTGAACGCGGGCGAAAAGGTGATCGTGTCGGGGCTTCAGAAAGTGCAGCCGGGCGCTTTAGTGCGAGCAGTTGACACGCCGGCGGCGCCAACTCCTGCGAGCGCACCGCCGCCACACCCGGCGTCAGCATCCCGGCAGCCCGCGTCACCACTTCCGCAGCCCGCGGCGGCGCTGCAACAGCCACCGCCATCGCAGAACGCACCATCCGCAGCAAGCAGTCGCCTGCCGGCGCAAAGCAAGACGCAAGCCGCTGCGCGATAGGGAGCGAGCTCGATGGCCCGTTTCTTTATCGACCGTCCGATCTTCGCGATCGTCATCGCGATACTCCTGATGCTCGCCGGCGCGATATCGATCGCGAACATGCCGGTAGAGCAGTATCCGACGGTGGCTCCACCGTCCATTCAGATCACGACGCAGTATCCCGGCGCGTCGGCCACAACAGTGGAAAGTACCGTCGTACAGGTGATCGAGCAGCAGATGAGCGGCCTGGACAATTTTCTGTACATGTCGTCGACGAGCGATGACTTCGGTCAGGGCGTCATTACCATTACATTCAAAGCGGGCACGAACCCCGACATCGCGCAGGTGCAGGTGCAGAACAAGCTGCAGCTTGCGACGCCACAGCTACCTACGCCAGTGCAACAGAGCGGTATCCGCGTAACCAAATCGAGCGCGTCATTCCTGCTGGTCGTGGGATTCGTCTCGGCCGACAACAGCATGTCGCGCTTTGACATCTCGAATTACGTGGTCTCGCACATCCAGGACCCGATCAGCCGCGTCAACGGCGTCGGCAATTTCAACGTTTTCGGCACCCAGTACGCGATGCGCATATGGCTCGATCCGAACAAGCTCAACAACTATGGGCTCACGCCGGTTGATGTGAGCAACGCCGTGCAGGCGCAGAACGTGCAGATCTCGAGCGGGCAGCTCGGCGGAACCCCGGCGACCCAGGCACAGCAGTTCAGCGCGACCATCACCGAAGCGACACTGCTGCGCACGCCGGACCAGTTCGGCAGCATCCTGCTCAAGGTCATGCCCGACGGCTCGCAGGTCCGTATCCGGGACGTCGCCACAGTTGCGAGAGGTGCAGAAAACTACAACATCGACAGCCGCTACAACGGCCAACCTGCTTCCGGTATCGGAATACAGCTCGCGCCCGGCTCGAACGCGCTTCAAACCAGCGCGGCCGTCAAAGCGCGCGTCGCCGAGCTGCAGCCGTACTTTCCCCCGGGGTTGAAAGTCATCTACCCCTACGAAACGGCGCCGTTCGTGATCGCGTCGATGACCGAAGTGGTGAAAACGCTCCTCGAAGGCATCGCCCTGGTGTGCGCAGTGATGTTCCTGTTCCTGCAGAACATCCGCGCAACGCTGGTGCCGACGGTCGCAGTGCCGGTCGTATTGCTGGGCACGTTCGCCGTCATGAACGCGGCCGGGTTCTCGATCAATACGCTGTCGATGTTCGGTCTCGTTCTTGCGATCGGGCTGCTCGTCGACGACGCTATCGTCGTCGTGGAAAACGTCGAGCGCGTAATGGAAGAGGAAAGCCTATCGGCGGTCGAGGCGACGCGCAAAGCGATGGGGCAGATCAGCGGTGCGCTGGTGGGCGTCGCGACCGTGCTCTGTGCGGTCTTCGTGCCGGTAGCTTTTTCGGGAGGCTCGGTCGGCGCGATCTACCGGCAGTTTTCGCTGACGATCGTCACCGCCATGCTGCTCTCCGTATTCGTGGCGTTGTCGCTCACGCCGGCGCTCTGCGCAATGCTGCTGAAGGCGACTGCCGTCAAAGAGACCGAGCGCAAAGGCTTCTTCGGCTGGTTCAACCGCCGGTTCAATGCCGGCCGTGACAAGTACGTGGGCGGCGTGCGGCACGTGATCGCGCGCTTTGGCCGCTGGCTCCTCGTCTATGGAGCGGTGATCGCCGCGGTCGCATTCATGTTCGTGCGCCTGCCGACAGCGTTCCTGCCCAACGAGGACCAGGGAAACATGTTCGTGCAGGTACAGCTGCCGCCCGGCTCGACACAAGCGCAGACCGGTGCCGTGCTCGCGGAGATCGGTGATTACGTGCGGACCAAGGAATCCGCGATCGTCGACGCCACATTCGAGATCAACGGCTTCAATTTCGCTGGCCGAGGGCAGAACCAGGGTTTTCTCTTCCTCCACTTTCGACCGTTCGAAGAGCGCAAGTCGCCCGATCTCAGAGTGCAGGCGCTCGTGAGTCGCCTTGCCCGGCATTACGCATCCTATGGCGGTGCATTGATCATTCCAATCAATCCGCCTCCGATCCGGGAGCTCGGGACGGCCTCCGGATTCGACTTCGAGCTCCAGGATCGCGGTGGGGGCGGGCACGACGCTCTCATGCAGGCACGCAACCAGCTGCTCCAGATGGCACGACAGGACCCGGCGCTCGCGCTCGTCCGGCCGAACGGGCTGGAAGACAACCCGGTGTTCAAGATCGACATCGACCGCGAAAAAGCGAGCGCGCTCGGAGTCGCCCTGACGGACATCGATCGGACGTTCTCGATTGCATGGGCATCGAGCTTCATCAACTTTTTCCTCGACGTCGATGAACGACTGAAGCGCGTTTTCATCCAGTCGGACGCGCCGTTTCGCATGCGGCCGGATCATCTCAACCTGCTGTACGTGCGCAGCTCCGGCACGCCGACATCCGGCGGAATGACGACGAGCGCCACGTCGACCGCCACGACCTCGGGCGTCACGCCCACCAGCAATCCGCTGACGATGGTGCCTTTTTCGTCATTTGCGACCGGGAAGTGGGCGTACGGCTCGCCCCAGCTGCAGCGTTACAACGGCGTGCCGTCGATAGAGATCCAAGGACAGGGTGCACAGGGCTACAGCACCGGCCAGGCTATTCAGACGATGCAGGCAATTGCGCAGAAGCTGCCGGTGGGTTTCGGCTACTCATGGACCGGCATATCTCTGCAACAGGTCCAGGCGGGCTCGCAGGCGCCGCTCCTCTACGCCCTTTCGATCCTCGTGGTTTTCCTGAGCCTCGCGGCGCTGTATGAAAGCTGGTCAATCCCCGTCTCCGTGATCATGGTCGTGCCGATCGGCGTGCTCGGTGCACTCGGGGCAGCGTCGGCGTTCGGCATGGAGAACGACGTGTACTTCCAGGTAGGCCTGCTGACGACCATCGGGCTTTCCGCGAAGAACGCGATCCTGATCGTTGAGTTCGCGCGCGACCTTCAGGCCCAGGGCCGCAGCGCCATCGAAGCCGCCGTCGAAGCCGCGCACATCCGGATGCGGCCGATCGTCATGACCTCGCTCGCGTTCGGGCTGGGCGTGCTGCCTCTCGCGCTCGCGAATGGCGCGGGATCAGAGAGCGAAAACTCGGTCGGCACCGGCGTTCTGGGGGGGATGCTCGCGGCGACGTTCCTCGCGACATTCATGATCCCCATGTTCTACGTCCTGATCGCCGACAAGCTGCGGCGCAAGGGCAAGGTATCCACCCCTCCTGCGCAGCTTGCGCTCGAAGCGGGCGGAGGCGAACAGCGATGAAGCTACGCTACATCGCCGCGCCCCTCGCCGCGGCCCTACTCACGACGGGATGCTCTCTGCAACCGATATTCAGCCGGCCCGCGGCGCCGGTTGCCGCCACGTTCCCCAATGGCGAGGCGTACAAGTACCCCGCGACCGGCGAGGGGGGCAAGATGCTGCCCGCCACCGAAATCGGCTGGCGCGACTTCATCCCCGATCAGCGCCTGCAGCGCATCATCGAGATCGCTCTCTCCAACAATCGCGACCTGCGCGTCGCCGCGTTGAACGTGATGCAGGTGCAGGCGCAGTACCGCATCCAGCGCGCACAGCTCTATCCTCAGGTGAATGCATTCGCGAGCTCTTCGAGCCAGCGCACACCCGCAGATCTGAGCAGGTCCGGTCGCGCCGCTACCACGCACGCCTATCAGGTGGGGCTGTCGGTGTCGTGGACGCTCGACGTTTTCGGCAAACTCGGCAGCCTCAAGGATCAGGCGCTTCAGCAATATTTCGCGACCGCCTACGCGCGGCAAGCGACCGAGATATTGCTGGTTTCACAGGTTGTTGACCAGTATCTGACCTTGCTCGCGAACGACGAGCTGATCGGGGTCACCCTGG